>Ga0114922_10005023_pt1 | contig 12227 bp, 7 predicted proteins | sample AartaG_FD_100975 | JGI IMG/M metagenome (GOLD analysis project Ga0114922, IMG submission 100975) | Deep subsurface microbial communities from Aarhus Bay to uncover new lineages of life (NeLLi) - Aarhus_00045 metaG | ecosystem: Environmental > Aquatic > Marine > Oceanic > Sediment | place: Aarhus...
CAATCCTGTTCATCCTGTCAAAAAAATAAAGCCAGGATGTTTACGATCCGATTTTTAAAAAAAAGGAGATACCATGAAAATGAAAAGAATCTTCCGATTGTTGCTGGTTATGTCTACTTTGATATTGCTGTTCAGTGGGTGCGGGCAGAATCCTGCCGAACTCCATGAACGCATCTTAACCGTGGATACCCATGTCGATACGCCCGTATCCAGATCCAATGGTTTTCACATTACCAAACTCAATGACAGGCATCAGGGCGGCGGCCAGGTTGATTTTCCCCGAATGAAAATTGGCGGTCTGGATGCCATCTGTTATGCCGTGTTTTTATCACAGGGTGAGCGAACGCCTGAAGATTTTAAGAAGTCCACTGCAAAAGCGGAAAAAGATTTTACCGATATACTCGAAGTGGTCGAGGCCCATCCCGATTTGGTGGAATTGGCATTGAATCCGGATGACGCCTATCGAATCGAGAAAACAGGAAAGAGAATCCTGTTTTTAAGCATCGAAAACGGATACACCATGGGCGTCGATCTGAGCCATGTCAAAAAGTACTTTGACTATGGCCTTCGATTGAGCGGGCTGTGTCATGGAGCGACCAATGAAATCTGCGACTCGTGTACGGATGATGCGGAACATGACGGTTTGAGTGAGATGGGGGAAAAAGTCGTTGGAGAAATGAATCGATTGGGCATCATTATAGACGTTTCTCATATTTCGGATGAAGCGTTCTATGATGTGATCGAGGCATCCAAAGTCCCCATTGTGGCGTCCCATTCCTGCGCCAGGGCCCTGAGCGAGAGCCCCCGTAACATGACGGATGACATGCTCAAGAAGTTGGCTGAAAACGGCGGCGTCATCCAGCTCTGTCTGTTGAGTTCATTCATCAGGAAAGTGGATCAGGATCCGCGGCGCGAAGAGGCTATGGAAGCATTAAGGAAGAAGTACGAAGGCCGAAGACAGTCTCAAGAGGAACAAGCCAGTTATTGGACTGAACGAGCCGAAATGAATAAAATGCTTCCCGAGAGACTTGCCACCGTTGCGGATGCCGTTGACCATATCGATCATATTGTGAACCTGATCGGTATCGATCATATCGGCATCGGTACGGATTTCGATGGAGGCGGCGGTTTGGAAGACTGCATGGATGCTGCAGAAGTGGGGAACGTCACCCTTGAATTGGTGAAACGCGGATACACAGAAGAAGAAATACGAAAAATATGGGGCGGCAATTTTATGCGCGTCATGCGCCAGGTTCAGGACTATGCGAAGCTTTCATCGGACACTGAATGACAAATCAACTATACTGAATGAATCGATAATGACGGAGACGAAAAAATTAACGAAGACAGCTACCGTACTGGATTTCTATCAAACAGAAATTATCCGGCAAACTGGAAACCCAGCACTGTTCAGAGGGGTTCGAGAAAGTCACCGAAGAGGAAAGACTTAAATGGAATGATGATGAAATGGACAGGAAGATTTTTGTTGACTGGCATCCATACAATCATCCCACGCTTGGCGAAGTTGAGATTGGAGGCTGGCCAAGAACAAAAACAAGCCCACCCGAAGGAGAACTCATTCAAATAGAATGTGAAACTTGGAAAGATTGAAGGATTTTCTGAAAGTAAAAAAACGACTTATTTACTCGTGTTAAAAAAGGCATCAAAAATGCAGTGCTAAATGTTTCCGTTACTTCCCAAAGAGCCGGGAATGTATCAAAAGAAGTTGTGTTAAAGTAATTCTAACTACATAACGCCATGGAAAAGTATTAAAATTTCCGACTCCTGGTGGTTTGTATAACCATACTTAAGGAGTGCAGCGTGAAGGATGGACTTTATCCTCCCCACGCCTTCTAGGAGGCAAAGACCAACTGCAAAGCCGCATAACCAGCCTCGACCCATTGGACCCGACCCAGGTCTCGACCAAGTGTAATGTTATGAATGGCCAGGCATGTCGCCAGATAGCGTGACCGGGAAATGACCTCCGCGTCCAACTCGCCGGTGTAATGCGCCAGAACGTTTTCCAACAAACTCTCTCCATACCAGGCGTACAGGCAGGCAAAGTCTATCGCGGGGTCACCAATGGCAGTATCACCCCAATCAATAATTCCGCTCACCCTACCCGAACGACTGTCCAACAGAATGTGTTCGGCCCACAGGTCATTGTGGATCAGACTCGCTGCCCCTTCGAATGACACAGGAGTATCATTCTCAAGGTAGCGCCGCAAGAGACCCGTATTCACGTTTAGACCATCCAGCTTTCGCAGCTGTTCGCGGGACCTGTTCCGCCAGTGCACAACCAGATCACGTTTTTCCGGTACGTCTGCTTCTCTGGCTTTGTCAACAGGATAAGTGTGCAGTCTTGAGAGGAAAATACCCAGCTGCCGCGCAATCCCATGCCGATCAACCATCTTCGAGGCATCACCAGCAATGCCTGGTAATTTCCTGTATATGGCAAATGGCCGACTTGAGCTATCATGCGATTCAAAGAAATACTCATATTGGGGAACGGGCAGTGACACCCACTCCCCAAGACCGGAAAGGAGTTTGTATTCCGTGCTCAGCTTGGCTATGCCGGATTCCCGCTTTGGGAAGCGAAACAGCCACTTTCCATCAACTTCAAAGACCTGAAAATCCCAACCTTCATCCAGCAGCTCCACACATGCGCCGCGGAACTCCGGAAAGGCGGTAGTAATGACAGATTTCGCACTCTTTGCAGTCAGAATCTCTTCTTTGTCGATCGGTACACTCTCCTTGGCGGCTAACAAGATTGTTGAAAAATCCCGGTTGTCGAGCGAAATGAGTCACCGGGTGTTTTTGAGGCATTGTTATTACGTAACTTACACACCCGGTGTTTCCTAAGAAAATGGAAACACCCGGGGTGTAGAACTTTTTCGACAGTCTCAAGAAGTGATTAAGCAGGGTCTTTATAGTTCTAATATATGGAATATAAAATTAATAGTCAAAAAAAAAATGCATTTATATAAAAATTGTTTGACATTTTGAATGTTATGCAGAAATCTGCTAGGTCGTGGGGGGGATAAATTACATCCGCTTGTTTTTTGTGGTGTGGATTATTAAGGTATCGAACAGAGAGTTCCAAAAGGTATTATTAAAAATGATGGAAAAATTAAATCCAGGCTAACGTTATTTGGATTGAATTATGATTATTATCGGGAGGCAGCTTGACGGATGGAATAAATCAACACCACGGGCCAGGGTCGGAGCGTTTACGGCTTTCAGAAAATAAGCGATCAAACCGCTTCTGAGAAAAATCGTCCGGATATATGTATCTGGACGATTTTTTTTTAAATATATTATCTTATGAGGTGTGATTCAATTTTATAACATCGAGATTCGAGTTCGTATAAAAATCAGTTCGATTATTTTGTTTTTTTGAGTATATTATAACCATCGCTCATATGAACATTTTATTAAAAAAACGGGAGATATTAAAATGAAAAAAACCATGAATAGAAGGAAATTCATTCAAGTGACCTCCACTTCCGCTCTGGGTGCCGGCCTCGTTCTCAAATCCGGATGTTCCGTGAAGGGTAAAAATAAAGTTCAGGTCATCGAAGTGGTCCATCCCGGCGCAGTCACCCAGGGCCGTAAAATCGATCAGGACAAAGTCCGGGGAATGGTTCAGAAAGGCATGAGGGCTCTGACCGGAACGGAACGCTATTGGTCGAAATTTATCAAACCCGAAGATCGAGTCGGTCTTAAAATCAACACCCTGGGTCGACCCGTCTTATACACCCATCATGAACTCATCCAGGCAGTCATTGAAGAACTCACCGATTACGGCGTAAAAGAAAATAATATCATCGTATGGGATCGTTACGAGAGTCACATGGTGAAATGTGATTTCGAAATCAACGCCACCGGTGAGGGCGTTCAGGTCTATGGTACGGAGACATTGGAAGAAGGCCAAAATCATTTCGACACGAATCTTGTGTTCCCGTCAGAGTTGGACAACCCTGAACGACGGAAAAAAGACTTCGGGACAGATTCCGCCTTCTCTAAGATATTCACCCAGGAATGTGACAAGATCATCAATCTGGCCATCCTCAAAGATCACAGATTATCCGCCGTCACCCTCTGCCTGAAAAATCTGGCCTATGGACTATCCGATAATAATTCACGGTTCCATGGTCCCGAACATATCGGTCCTTTCATTTCCGATTTTTGCAACCATCCGTTGGTGAAAAAGAAGGTCGTCCTGCACATGATCGATGGCCTCGAAGGCTGCTTCGATAAAGGACCGGCACCCGGAACCGAGGATGTCCTTTTCACACCCAATACCCTCTGGTTGGGCACAGATCCGGTGGCCCTCGATGCCGTGGGATTCAAAGTAATTGAAAAGAAACGTAAGGAGAAAGGACTCCCCTCATTCGAGGAAGCGGGCAGACCCATCGACCACATCGAAATGGCGGCAGAAAAAGGAGTGGGAATCAGCAACCTCGATCAAATCGCCATTAAAAGCATCCATTTGACTTGATGACTGAAAGGTCGCATAATTATTAACCTGGATTATTCCTAAAGAGAAAAATTTATCCAACTGTACCGATTGCGAGACCTGTACGGCAAGATGTGCGAACGGCCTACATATCCCCTCGAATCTGAATCAGTTAAAGGCGATATTCCTTAACACTTAGCCTAAAACGATTCATCGAAGAGTACGCAGATTCCGCAGAAATGATACAATATTAATGACACTGTTGATTTAATGCCTTTAAGTGAAAATGTTGAACTAAAAAACAATAACTTACGTACTCCAAAACCGGAAAATATCGATTAAATCAACAAAGTCATTAATAAATTTCTTTGTGTTCTCTGTGCGCTTTGTGGTTGATTTTTATTTAGTAAAAAAGGAAAAACATGGAAAAAACACTCCGTTTAACGTCTCGCCGGCTGTGACTTCAGTTCATTGTTTTTAATTAAAGCGCGTATCCACTCTTCGGGATACTGCAAACGTTCCGTCTTTCGTTCCTTCGCTAAATACATCCCGAAATGATTGTACTTCACGAGAAGATCATCTCCCAGTTTCCACCATGCATTGACCACAGAATTGGCGTTATCACAGCAATATCGAGTGAGATATTCCCCGGCTTTCTCCGGTGACTCTTTGTAGAGCTGGAGCGCCTTTTTATCGATATCCTGGGTACGATCAACGGCGGAACCCTCCCACCTCTTCTGGGCGTCACGGACGTCCTGAATGGCATACGAATACACGACCTGCGTGTGGAAATCAGTATAGTCAAAGGCCCATCGGGCGACACGCCTGTCAAATTCCCAATGATCGCCGAACTGGTACGATTGAGGTATCCGGGTAACGCCCTGGTAAAAAGGCACGAAACATGTCGTATTGAGGGAACCGAGACTCAGCCAGAGGACACCACCGATGGGGTTGGGCAGCCAATCCCTGACCTGTATGACCGTGGTGTATTCCGACCGGTTCATGCCGATGCTCCGCGGCATGCTGTATCGTTTTTCATCTACCGTGGCCCTGCGAAACGTGTAATTGGGATTTTCAAACGGACCCCCTCGAATTCCTTTAGCCGTGTAGTATTCCGTATCTTCATAGTTATCCCGTAAGATTCGAAAAACATCCGTCACAGAGAGCTTTTCATCCGGCTTGACGGAAAACGGAAAATCCATGTTCGGCGTATCGGGACTGAATTTTTTAGAAGGCGCAACCAGATCCATGAAACGCCATAACCGGGCTCGAGAGCCGGCCGTGCTGGCAGCACTGTAATTGCTGGGCGAATAGGCCCTTTTCCAGCTGAAGGGTTTCCCGCTGTCGGGATCGTATAATTCCATCTCAGCGGCCTGAGAGATGACGTTCTCAGAAGCCATGAAATACGCTTCGTTATCGAGATCGATTTCACCGATGCGGGATTCATTGGGACAGACACTCACATGATCGTCCGGCACTCTCTGGGCACACCAGATGGCCCCCGGTTTTCCACTCTCAGGCGTCCATAGAGGGCCAACGGGCATAATCTCAAAAATCCAGACCTCTTTTGGATCAGACACGGTCAGCATCTCCCCCCCATCGGTATGCCCATATCCATATTTGACGGAGAGATCACCCATGATCTGAATCGCATGCCGTGCCGTCCTGGCCCGTTCCATGGCAATCAAGGTCAACATAGTGATGTCAAACTTCGCCGAAGGTGTGGAATTTCGAAGCTTGCGCTGGCATCCAATGGTGGATTCGCCAAAGGCCACCTGATTGTCGTTGAGGTACCCGAACATACCGTGAAGATACCCGAAAGTGTGTTCCACCTCATCAATTTCCAACCCATTGAATTTATGCTCGTAGTCGCTCCAATGGTATCCCTTGCTGGGCGGCGACGTGTGGAACTGGTTGAACCAGAAGATCTTTCGTTTGGAGCCGGGCTCGTGGTCTGCCGAAGGGATATAGCGCCAGCTCCAATCACAGACACTGCAGTCGGCCGTATGGGTAGTGATAATGGATCCATCTGTGGATGCTTTTTTCCCAACAATGACAACGGTACAGCCCTCCGGACCACATTCTTCACAAGTTTCGGTTTCAGATATCGTACAGTCGCATCCCTGGGCAAAAATGGTCGAGTTGGCTATAAATCCACCTATCACCAAAAAGACAACAATGCACAATAAAGTTTTTTGTCCCATGAAATCCTCCTTGTATATTCATCATTATATTATGTTTAACGAATTGATTGTAATATAAATAGATTACCGATAAATGGCAAGTCATTTTAAATCACATTATTAAATTATGTATTTTCTAAAATAATTTATTATATTGACACTTGGAATTGTCCTTGACCAATTTGAATCAAAGTCAGCTATTATATACATACAGGAAGTTAAATGATGCTCGAAAAACCGGTGAATATTAAAAAGATAAAATCCATATTCCTTGTTCTGATTCTTGCAGCGATTCTGCCCATTACCTCCTGTACACAACAGAGTATAGAGGACATCGCGATCACCGTCGAACAGGTAGATGCGCACATAAAGTTACTCTCATCAGATTCCCTCAAGGGCAGGGGATCTTTCTCAGAAGACATACGAATGGCCGAAGATTACATCGCCGAACAGTTCAAAGAGGCTGGATTGAACACATTTGAGCAATTCCCCAATTACCGACATGAATTTACCGATATACACAGAAACCGCCGCAATCCCGATGCTCCCGTAAAAGAATACCGACTGGCAAACATTGTCGGGTACATCGATGGATCGGATCCCGAGTTGAGAGAGGAATTCGTCGTATTTGGAGCGCATCATGATCACATCGGCGTTTTCGGTGATACGGAAGATAATATCTATAATGGTGCAGAGGATAATGCATCGGGTACGACCGCGGTCATCACTCTGGCCGAGTATTACGCAAGAAAGAGAGACAATAGGCGTTCTATTATGTTTATCACTTTCGCAGCCGAAGAGGTCGGTATGATCGGATCGAGACGGTTCGTTAAGGATCTGCCGGTAGAAAAAGAACAAATTAAGGCAGTCATCAATTTCGAAATGATAGGTAAACCTTCCGATGAAGGCAGGGCCGTATGTTACTTAACGGGCTGGGACCGCTCGGACATGCCGACGATTATGCAGGAAGCTTTGGGAGATGATCCGCTGTTGCTCAATCAGGGCCCGGAAATCACCAACGGGCTCTTCTTTGCCTCGGACAATATCTCATTTGCCAGGGAAGGGATGGTCGCTCATACACTGGCAGGAATCCAAAGCACCGCTGATTCTCTCGCCCACCACCCCGATGACGAATACGAAACACTCAATATCAAAACCATGACCACCTTAATCCGCGGCACCGTACGTGCTTCCCGGACACTCATCTCAGGCGAAAGAACACCCACGGTTCTTAAGCCAGTAAAATAGAAGAAACGCAGTTGTCAAATAGTCAATTCATGGTTTAAGTGCCTAAAATGAACTAAAGTTAACAACACGACGAACCCTCATTTTTTTTCACTTTAGGCACTTCAAACTTCAGGCATTTCAGGCACTTTTATTGATAACGATTCATTATCGAAAGGAATATGAAAATGAATACCTCAAAAGCTCCTTACAAAAATATCATTTGCGTATTATTCATTCTCACACCCACCCTTCTTCACCCACAAGGCACATTGACCGATTATCAACGTGCCGATTCCCTCCGGTCCAGGGTGAGCAAACTTGTATATGACACGATACTGGATCTGGAGTGGGTTGAAAAGAGCAACCGGTTCTGGTACCGAAAAAATAGTCGTGACGGGAAGGAATTCATACTCGTGGATGCGGAACGACTCGAGCGTAAACCCGCGTTCGACCATACGAGGCTCGCCGATTCTCTATCCCTCCAGACCGGGAAAGAATTTAAAGCCAACGATTTACCCTTCAACCGGATCACATTCATAGACGAGGGGCAAGTCATCGAATTCGTTGTGGACAGTATCAAATGGACCTGCAATCTCACAACATACGAATGCAAAGAAGGGGAAAAAATCGAACCGCGACGTCGAAGAAGATGGTTCAGTGGATGGCGGGAGGAACAGAGCCAAAAACCCGTCGTTTCTCCCGACAGCACATGGGAAGCCCATATCAAGAATTACAATCTCTACATCCGTCCGAGGGAAAATAAAGAGGAAGAATACCCATTAAGCTTCGATGGCTCTGAAGGTGGTTTTTATTCATCCTCGATTGCCTGGTCTCCCGATTCAAAAAAACTGGTGACGAACCGGTTGAGACCCGGCCATGAGCGATTGGTCCATTACATTGAGTCTTCACCGGACGATCAGCTTCAACCCAAACATACGACCCGAGTCTATACAAAACCGGGAGACATATTAACGATTGCCAAACCGAAGCTCTTCCACGTAGACACAAAGAAACAAATCGAAGTCAAAGATGATCTTTTCTCAAATCCATTCATTGCATACACGAATCACACGCCAAAAATGGAATGGAGAGAGGACAGCAGAGCCTTTACTTTTGAATACAATGAGAGAGGACACCAGGTCTATAGGATTATCGAGGTTAATGCCGATAACGGCAATGTGCGTGCTCTCATCGAGGAACAGAGTAAGACCTTTATCGATTATAGCGGCAAACACTATCGTTATGACATCCATGACGGAAAGGAGATCATCTGGGCTTCGGAAAGAGATGGATGGAACCACCTTTATCTCTATGATGGTGTAACCGGTAATGTAAAGAATCAAATTACCAGAGGGAAGTGGGTGGTACGCCGTGTAGATCACATCGACGAGGAAAAACGTCAAATGACATTCAGAGCGAGTGGACGTGAGAGAGGCCAGGATCCGTACTTGATTCATTATTACCGGATCAACTTTAATGGATCCGGCCTGAAAAAACTCACGGAAGGTCATGGGAATCACTCGGCCGCTTTCTCATCTGATAAAGGATATTTCGTAGACACCTATTCCGGAGTCAATTCTCCGCCTGTCTCTGTCCTGCGCTGTTCATCAGATGGTCAAGTCATCATGGAACTCGAAAAAACAGACATCAAAGATCTCCTGAATTCCGAATGGAAAATACCGGAGGTTTTTAAGGCCAGGGGAAGGGATGGCAAGACCGACATCTGGGGAGTCATCTACCGTCCAACAAATTTTGACAAATCAAAAAAATACCGAGTGATCGAATACATCTATGCCGGGCCCCACAGTTCTCATGTACCAAAAACCTTTCGTTCCTACCGGTCCCAGCAGGCCCTTGCGGAATTGGGATTCATCGTGGTTCAGATCGATGGTATGGGCACATCAAACCGTTCAAAAGCCTTTCATGATGTTTGCTGGAAGAATCTCAAGGATGCCGGATTTCCCGATCGAATTCTCTGGCACAGGGCAGTGGCAAAAAAATATGCATACTACGATATCGGTAAAGGTGTGGGCATTTATGGCCATTCGGCAGGTGGGCAGAATGCCATGGGAGCATTGTTGTTTCATCCGGCGTTCTATACCGTGGCGGTCTCTTCATGCGGTTGCCACGACAACCGGATGGACAAGATATGGTGGAATGAACAGTGGATGGGGTATCCCTTAGGACCCCATTATACCGAATCCTCAAATGCCACCTACGCCCATAAACTGAAGGGCAAACTGTTCCTCATCGTGGGCGAAATGGACACAAATGTCGATCCGTCATCGACGATGCAGGTCGTCGATGCCCTGATCGAAGCAAAAAAGGATTTCGATCTCCTGGTGCTACCTGGTGTGGGGCATTCCATTGGAGGGGATTACGGCGTCCGAAGGAGGCGAGACTTTTTTGTGAAGCATTTGCTTGGTATGGATCCTCCCGAATGGAATACGATCAATAAATAGACGGCGCTTTTACGTCTGGTTCCCATTCGGGGAGATACTGTGTGAAGACGCGATAACACCCGGTTGTCCGAAGAATACCGGGTGTTGGTCACATACATTAAGTGCAAAAATAACAATCCTGCGTTGTTGTTATTTTACACCTCACCTCCTTTGTCCCAACACAACAATATAGCGCACTTAACTCTATGAGTTTGAATGAAGAAATTTCGGAAATTAAATAAGAAATGGTAACAATGCAGGCATCCCAGCAGCATAAGGATTGAAACGAATCCCCTTTTTCACTTAAACTCCCGGGAAATTGTATATTTAACCATTTTCATCTTATCGATACTTCTCTCTAAGTCTAAATATACTACGTATGATAAGATGGATATCCTATTTTAAATCATGCAATTTCTAAATAAAAATTGAAGAAAATGAGTGGAATTTACCGATGAGAGGTGAATGTCAGGATAATTGTCCAATCCCTTATTGTAGATACCGTAGAAATCATTTTTTCCTAAAAATATTTCAATGCATTTACAATAGCCGATGGTTTCACTTTTAATGTCTGATTTATTTCGGCATAGCTTAAATATCCACAGTTCTGACACAGTTCGGGATCTCCGGGAAACCGACAACATTTATATACATTTCCTCTTTCGTAAATATGACAGATATCTAATGGCCGATTCCAATTATTATTTAATGCTGATTTTAAACCTGCTCGTGAATTTAAAATTTTATATTTCTTTTTATAATTCAATAACCTGAGTAAAATTTCATTTCTTTCTCTTTGCCTTATATATAAATCATCATATCCATAATAAGGCGTATGAAAATAAAAGAATGTACCTCGTATTTGATTGATGTTATTTATATATTCGCAAAATTCTTCTATCTCATCTTTATTATAATTGTTAATTGTATAATTTATATAAAGAGAAGGGTGTTTTGATTCATGAATATTTTTCATAATCTTGTTAAACGTTTCCCCGCGTAAAAAATCATTTGTTTTTTGAAGTCCATCTAAACTGATAAATACAGTGTCGGCTGATGTGATTATTGGGATTGTGCCGTTCGTATAAATGATAACCGTAAGAAATCCAATTTTATGGGCATATTGAACAATATCTTCAATATGATATTTTTTTTCTTGCCAAATAAACGGTTCGCCACCTTCTAAATAGAGACAACGACCGCCTTCGTTATAGAACGAATGGAGAACATTCATTGCTTCTTCAAAACGAATATCTTTCATCCCACGATTGGATAATCTACAGTGACGGCAATGTAAATTACATTTATCATTCATCACCAATCCACAAATAAGGGGAGTGTTTTTTTTGATGATTCGATTTTGGATGATGTATTTAATTCCGTATAATATAAAGTTCATCATAAAATCACCAGGGAAATAAGAGCTGGATTTCTGTTTTATTCTTGTAGAACGATCTTTCTGGGCCAGGGCTCAGGCTCTGACATACTCCATAATTTACTAATATAATCAATTGAAAACAGATCCTCAAAGGCATGTATCCAATAGGCACCTCTATCTGAAAGGACCAACCGGTTTCCATCATCCTTCAAAAATCCTAACAAAGAGAGCGGTTTTATATATTTTCCATAGACTCGGTCGAAATCCTTTCCAAATCTTGCTTTGAAATCACTTTTCTTGAATTTTGTCTCATAAATCCTCCAATAAAACCAACCCGACATTTGCATGTGATCAGAAAGATCAAGCGACAGTGCTATTGGCATCCTCCCCTTTTCAATTGCATTTATATATTGAGCAACATTGAAAGTGTTGAAGTAGAAAATATCTTTTAGATAAGAACCTCCGCTTGCACCGAGGCCAATGTAGAGAGGGACTGTAACAGAACAGTACTTTGGAACCCCTCGTTCGGTGAATGCCCA
>Ga0114922_10005024_pt1 | contig 12226 bp, 9 predicted proteins | sample AartaG_FD_100975 | JGI IMG/M metagenome (GOLD analysis project Ga0114922, IMG submission 100975) | Deep subsurface microbial communities from Aarhus Bay to uncover new lineages of life (NeLLi) - Aarhus_00045 metaG | ecosystem: Environmental > Aquatic > Marine > Oceanic > Sediment | place: Aarhus...
CGGTAAAAAGGACAACGGGTTTTTCCGATTTTCTGCTCGAAACTATCGTCCGGGCAATGGTCTCGATATCACTGCAAATCTTGTCCGGCAAGTCGATAACAAGATTGTCAATGTCTCCGGGCCCGACAAGGTCATCGAGCGTAACCTTATTGCTGCGCGTACTCAAAGGGTAGGTATCGATTTTGTCGAGGTCAAAAACTTTGTATTTGCCATCGTACTGCATATATGAGCATCTGTTATTGAATCTTTTCAAGTAACTTTTCAAGCCGCTTTATGGATTGCACCATACAACGAACGGTATGATAGTTCACCTTCCATGAATGGCTCATATGCGTCCAGACAGGCTCGCCCTCTCTGGCAAGCAGCGGCCACCACTCACCTACGGAATGGTTTATCATCTTGTCGAAAACAAAACGGTGCACGTTTTCATAGGCAGGCCAGTATTTTTCAGGCCCGAACCGCAACGCCGCCTCCAACATCCCAATCATAACCTCCGCCTGCTGCCAGAACTCTTTTTCCCTGTCGTACACACCGCCGGAATGCGGGCCTTCGACGTAAACACCGCCGTATTCTTTGTCGATACCGTTCGTCATTCCATGGTCCATCGCCTTTATAATAATGTCACGATATTGTTCAAAGCCTTCACCCATAATATCCGTAGCATGGGCCAGGAGCCAGGCAAATTCCACGTTGTGGCCGGCTGAGGTATTGTCGTCGGCGTTGGGCTTTTCTCCACCCTCGGCAAAACGGTCCCAGCCCCAAATGATATCAAACTTTATCTGTGGTGCTATCTGCCAGTCGGGTGTAAACTGCGGTATTCCGGTCGCGTACTCAGGGTGAAGGATTCTCTTTATCAAAATATCTATATCTTCGATTAACTTTCGGCGGTGTACGCTTTTGCCGCTGCATTCGTACAATGTAGTAAACGCCTCCATCAGGTGCATGTGAACATCGAGGGTCTTTCTGTCACCGCCTCCGCTACCCGGCCCGCACAGGTCCCAGTTTCTCTCATACATCTCAAAATACCCGCCGTACATTGTGTCGGCACAGTACTTCTGCATAAGGTCGAAAACCTTCCCGGCGTATTCGGCGCCTCTCGGGTCACCGGTTGCCAGTGTATATTCGCTGAGCGAATAAATCGCAAAGCTGAAGCCATAAATAATCTTCTTATCGATGGCGACATTGCCCTTGCGGTCCACGGTCCAGAAGAATCCGCCGTATTCGGTGTCCCACATTTTGTCGATTAAAAAATCGACGCCGTGTTTTGCGTATTCGGCACATTTGCCGTTGCCGTAGCCGGCTCTATGGGCCGAGGCCATCGTATAAACGGTTCGGCTCTGAGCGATTAACGATTTCTCGTCCTCACCGGTATCATTGCCTTCCTTATCGAAGTGAGTAATAAAGCCGCCGTTCTTATCGTCCTTACATCGGTCCAGCCAGAAAGGCAGCAGTTCTGTGGTCAGGTGTTTTTTACACTCCTCAAGACAGGCCGATACCTTTTTAGCATCAAGAGCCATTTTGCACTCCTTTCAATCAGTCGTTGTGTACATGTTATCATCTAAAAGGTATCCCAGAAATCTTTGATAGCTTTGCTTATATCATCCCATAGTGGGGCAATATTATCTATCAACTCCAGCATCTTCTCGCCTTTTAGCTGAAAACCGTATCCACTTACGAATCTATGTCTAAAATTTCTATACTGGTGCAATTTTTCTACTATACTTTGATTAAATATTGCCGCTTTTCCTTCAGGTGGATTGCATGACAAAACTATAAGCTCTTTATGCCAGCTCTGTCCTTTCGGGATAGTCTTATAGTATTCCTTGCTTACACGCTTCAAGATATTTTCTACACCATTATAGAAATTCATTAACTAAGTCCCCATAGCGGGCTCTATGCAATAGTCCCTGACCTGCGAATCAAACTTTTTTCTAACCTCGCACAGCCTCTCTAAAGTCTCTTCTATAGCTGCAACCTCATCGAGCACATCTTCATATAATTCCTCATATTCCTTCTTCATAAACCACCTGCCCTTCGGACAAAATCCTTTTATAAAGATGTTCTCTTATATTATCCAAGTCAACTATATCGACTTCGTCATCCACGACCATTGACACTTTACCATAATATTTGAAAAACTCTCCTGGTTTGATGCCGCTAACCGCGATATCAATATCCTTCGCAGATTCAATATCTTCGAGACAGGAACCAAATAACAGCACCTTCTTTGCCCCAAACTCTTTACTAATATCAGTAATTTTATTTAGCTCTCTCTCACAAACTTCCTTTTTCATTATTCCTTACCTCGTTCCGAGCCGTTTGTTTAACTTTATGGCGTTGCAAAACATTTTATGTCACCTGATACTACCCGAACACATTTATTTTCCTCTCGTATCAGAATAACCTAATACCAGAAAATCTTTAATCAAGAATGAGCCGGCTTTGTTGGTAAAATAAAATCCACCTTCAACTGATTTTCCGGAGCCATTGGAGAAAAGTCTTTTTCGACGTTTTCTCCAAAATTTGCGATTAGCAACTTAAATAGCTTTCCATCCAATTGAGTGACTTCCCGTTTGAGAGGTGAGCCATCCCTCTCAAAAAATATATCATTTGGAACACCTTCCAGTGAGTCTACAAGTAGTTCAATCCAATCATGTCTTAAATTACGATACGAAAAGATTTCTTTAATTTTCATCTTCAACTCTCTGCGGTTACTTAACTTAAAATAACCAAAGAATTTTGTTTATGTACTACTATAGGCGAATTTTATCGAAAGGCAAATATATATTTTGGACTATGGCATGACGACAAAATATAAGAAATAACCCCCAGTTTTAACCGGGGGCTAAGTATCTCTTGATTCACGTTTTTGCGGGAATAACAGTTTTAGCTTTTTGCCTGGTCGAGTATCAGGTCCTTAACTTTCCGGCTGGGCAGATTAAGTGCTCCATAAGCGGCGGCCGCTGCGCTGCGAAGCTCGGGAGGCGTATCGGTCGAGCTGATAAGTGAGTAAATCGCGTTAATCATCGGGTCAACCAGCATGTTTGCGTTTAACTTTGCCGAAGTTGCAAGTGAGTCGAACGCAGATATTCGTACATCAGGAGCATTGTTATTATCAAGGGCCATTGCTGCTATTGCCCGCTGAGCGCCCGGGCTGTCGAGATGAGCTAAAATCCGGCCGGACAAAATCTGGATTTCCTTTCGCTGGTCATTTACCGCACTTACAAGGGCATTCTGAGCCGGGGATAAATTGATAACAGGATTTCTGGACAGTGCCAATTCGAGCATAGCCTGAGCTGCACGGAGGGCATAACTGTCGGCCATCTCTTCATTCAACCGGCTATCTCCGGCGGTCGGCTGCGAATTCTGTCCTAAAGCCTCTGCTAAATTCGCCACGACAAGCTTGCTTTCGGCAAATGGCTCCTTTGGCCCTGCGGCAGCTATTGCTATAGCAGCGCTGTATCTTACCATTACATCATTGAAAGACAGGGCCTCAAGCAACGGCTGAGCCGGCCCTATGCGATAAAGCAATGATTTTTCACCGGCAGTGGTACCCAATGCCTCAATAACACCAAGTGCGACATGGGCGTTCTTGTCTTTGACGGCCCTTGCAAGGGCCTGATGGAGATATTCAACTCCGGCGGTGGTGGCATAGACCAGTGCATCTGCGTGGCTCTGACCAAAGTAACTGGGCATCGTCTCGATACCGGCGGATTCAGCTTTGAAAAAGGCAGCCAGCCATAGGCCAATAGCCGGACCAAATCCCGCGTCGGCTTTAAGCGCCCATTCGCAGCAGCGCATCGCCATAAGTTCGTTAAAGTAACTCTTGGGCACTTCTATCCGAGTTAACCGCTGCTGATTAGCATCCCAGAACCAAACATTTGCAAAATCGGCATCCTCAGCAGGAGTCAATGACTGCGAATGATAATAATATTTCTCGGCAAGCTCGAAGAACAACTGAGCAGCCGAAATTTTCAAAGTACCCGGATCAATTTGAGTCAGGGCGATTTTGGCCTGCTCGCGAATTTCAGACGAACCATCGTTTTCGGCAATATACTTAAGATAGGGTGCTGATTGGGGATATCCAATCTTTTCCAGAGCCATAATTATCTGGTCTTTGAGTGCCACATCCTGAGTCTGCAAAGCTGCTGCAAGGGGCCTTATTGCATCTCTGCCAACTTGGGGAAGAGCCCGTACAATATCCGGCAGCTCATCTTCGCGGGAATTGTCGGCCATCGCATCAAGCATAAACGGTATCGCATATTCACCGGCATTTCGAAGCCGCTTAACCGCAATGAACCAGCCGCGATCGGTACTGCTGAGTCTCCTTATCTCTGTCACAATAACCTTCGGGTCGGCACGACGGGCAAAGCTGCCCTTCTCGATAAGGTCGATGATTTTACCACTCAACTCTGCCAGATTAGGGTCAGGAGCGAATTCGTTCACTCGTAATAAAATCGCGTAACCCTGAGCATTGGCTTTACTTAGCTCAAGCAATTTTACCGGATCGGGATTACTGTCCAGAATCGTCTGTGCATATCCCCCGGCTAAATCGAACCGGCCAATCTTGGTATAATGCAGGAAATCATTCCAGCTCTCCTCAAGAGTCTGAGCAAAACCGGCGCTGACTACAACAAGTGTCACTGCTATAATTGCCGTGGCAGTTTTTCCGTTGAACATCGAAATTTCTCCTAAAAACTCTCTGCTTTTCTATCACAAAAAGGCTCAGTGGCCAAAAAACATAGATAAAGAACCAGATTTGCCGGCCCTTACCTCCAAAAACACCTCGATTGAATCGATTGTCGCCGTACTTCACGTGGACAAAAACCGTCTCTAATTACAATATACTACCAGTAAATAACGTTCTTGTCAATAAAAAACCGCTCTACTTACAGGAATAAGCAATGATTAAGTAATTTATAATTACATTTCAAAGCGGTAAGCACCATAATATCGGATGTAACCGCTCAATTTATCGAAAGTCCCCCGCCGGTCAAGCAAAGAATATAATCAAGCAAAAAAACTATTATGGCCCAAGAAAATGGCTTTACGCATGTGGTACGTCCTGTCCTTTTTGCGTTAAAATAAGGGGGCCTATACCGAACCAATCAGTATAGGCCCCAAACTGATGCAAATCTTAGCAGTCCGGTTCGCATTTTTTGCGAACTATTTCAGACCTTCGTTAATCCAACCAATATTATTGACTTGCAAGTCCACTAACGGCTGCCGCAGACAACGCCTGATCATAAATCCGAACATCATCAACGAGGCCGTCCCAAAAACGGTTTAAGGCTTGAGCATTCTCACCGATAAGCACAGGATATTCGCCAACAGTAATGCCACCGGTATCGGGATTGGTACCTTCCAAGACACCATCTAAATAGATCTTCGCACCATCTATAGTATCAATAGTGGCGGTCACATGATGCCATTCACCCAAAGGTACTTCGCTGGCAGTTCTTGCAGCCTGCCAACCTCGGTCTCCTCCTGCGGTGAAATCAAAATCCATGGTCTGAGTATCGTCGCCTCTGGCAAGTCTCCAGGCATTATCACCTTTGGCAACAACCGTCTGCCATGTGGCGCCGGTCGCTCTCCAATTAATCCAGAGACTTAGTGTAAAGGCGTCGGTGATATCGAATATTGTGTTGTTGCCACAATCCACGTAGTCATCCACACCATCTAAATCTATCGCTCCGCCTATAACACCATCTACCCACTGTGGGTCACCAACCAAAGTACCATCGTTCCCAAAGCCACTTGAGTCAAGAGCTACAGTGCCGGCTCCATCATCGAGCTTCCAGTGGGCCACGAGTGCGGGAACTCCTAACAGCTCGACTTCAGCAATCTGCATACTATTGACAGACCCACCTACCGGGCCTAGAATTGCCGTGAAGATAATCTGATAGTGCCTGTATGCCACGTCATTATCAAACATAATCGGCGTTGCGTTCATGGTGAAACGCGGCCATTCCACTTCCTGGGCGAAATCAACGATATCGCCGCTGGCAATCAACGTATAGGGTCCATCAATACTGTCATTGGAACCAGAAAGTTCAAATGCAATCGGATCTCGACCCGGAGTGTCATTGGCTGTTGTTAAAGCAAGTCCGGTGACAATAGTCGTTCCAGACGGTGTAATCTGCAAACCAGCACCGCCTGTATTGGGATCAGGATCAAAATCGCCTTTGAAATGCAGATACTTCGTTGAGATATCATCATCGAACGCAAGGTCAGGTGTTTCAGCATCCGGCCAGTCTCCATCATTCGGGACACCCTGGACGGCATCCCCGAGCCCGGTGACGTCAGAGACAGCTCCCATAAGTTTCAGAATTTCCACATCCGTTAAAGTCTTATTGTAGAGTCTGACTTCGTCAATCAGACCTGTCATGACTCTATCGCCTCCGAAACCAATGTCCCTGCCCATACTGATCAGGCCGTCAAGGTTGGTGGGTACATGCTCAGCAACATTGGTCGCTGTTTGCTCAATACCATTGAGATACAGCTTGCCCTGATCCGGTGCGATTGTCAGAGCGGCAAAGTACCATTCGCCGTTGGGAATCGGCAATCCTGAGGCAAACTGCCAGTATTGGTCGGCACCCCACATATAAGTCAGCACATTACCATCGTGCTGTAAACCTAAGCAACCAGGCTCGGTACCTCTGTGAGTCAAAATACCTGACCACGCCACTGGTGTTTCATCGTGCTTTACCCAGCCTGCAACAGTAACGGTGTTAGTGACAATATTAAGAGGAGCTATGGTCTCAATGTAGTCAACCTCAGCACTTTCAATAGCCAGGGCACCTCCGAAAAGACCTGTTACCCATTCCGGATTTCCGAATAATAGACCGTGGTTACCGTGACCTGATCGGTCAATTGCTGTGGTACCTTCACCAGATTCGAAATCGTAGTATATCAAAAGATTCGGATCTGTTATTGCTATAGGCGTGAAATAACTATCGCTATGCCTGGCGATATCGCCATCGGAAAGTGCCGAGTCGAAGATAGCCACGCCAAAGATAGCGCCGTCGAAGTTGTCGAAGGATTCGCTTCCGTCTTCACCCTGTGCGCCGTAGCCGATGCCGATAAGGCCCGACAGAGTAATGGCCGACTCGACACTGCCTTCCATAACGCCATTGACATACAGCGCAGTTGTACCCGCGGCTTCGCTGGAAACGAAGACCAGATGGGTGTTCTCACCGGGTGCCGTGGGAACTCCAAAATCAAGGTCAACAACGCCAAAGACGGTTGCGCCGTACGTTCCGGTGTTGTTCCACTGCTCATACTTTAGCCCAGCCTGGGTGTCGCCAAACTGTCTTCTGCCGATAAGGCACATGCTGGCCTCTGTTTCATCAGGATTACTGCGAACGACGAACTCATAGGTGATTTCACCACCCAATGCGCCAATATCGTAGAGGCCGTCTTCAACAAAGGTGTCGAGATAAGCAGGTGAATCCGCAGCCACTGTAGCCGCCCAGTTATCAGTGTTCCTGTCAACCACTCTGAAACTCCAAACATTACCGGGATGGAACTCACTGGCTCTTGATGAACCTGTGTGTACATCGACTTTCCAGTAGTATGTGATTCCCTGACCCAGGGCCTCGGCCGGAGCAAAACTGGCTTCGGCCAGCGAACCCTGGAGCACACTTGCATCTCCGGCGGCTACGAGATCCGCATCAGTGCCAAGATAGACATCATGCTGAAATGCGGTTTCGCCGGCCATCCAGGTCAGTACGGGCATATCACCCACATCTGTGGCACCATCGGCCGGACTTGGCTCGCTGGCTATTTGGGCCGAAACCATGCCAACCAGACTCAGCACCAAAATAAAAGAAGTTAAAAAAATCAATTTTCGAAACATAATAGTCCTCCTTTAAAAAGTTACAGTAATAATCCCCCCTGCTTTGACCACACACCAAAGCAAACATAATAATTCACGGGCTCACAACATTTTATCTATAAATGATAATTCTTTTCAGACTTGTCACTACCTCCTTCCTTCAAAAGCCCAATATTAGCTTCTAATCTGAAATGTTAAAAACTATATTGCTAATCACAATGTTTACTTTACAACTATGTGCTTTATAAATTAACCTTTATACCAAGCTAATTCAACTAAAAATGCAGAAATTTTCCATAAAAGACAAAAATCAACCACTTCAGCCAATTATACTTATATCACAGTTACCGCCTTCAAGTCAAGGAAAATCTCTGCAATATGAGGATTAAATAAGGGCCGATTTGGAGCTTTATCGTTGCATTTCAAAGGGACTTTAACAATAATATCGGATGTAATATCTTGATTAACTTAAGTCTGGTACCATTGAGGCAAAGAATATGGTCGGGCAAAAAAATTGCATTATGCGTGAAGAAAAGGGCTTTACGCTTATCGAGCTTCTGGTAGTAATCGCCATCATTGCATTACTGATGGCAATATTAATGCCGGCCTTAAACCGGGTCAAAAACCAGGCAAGAGCGGTTGCCTGCCAGACAAACCTGCGACAATGGGCGCTTGTCTTTTCGATTTATATGGATGACAACGAGGGCTATTTTGCCTACGGTGACAGCAGCGGCAGATGGAGGTGGGTCCTGCAAGACCAGCACAGAGACCGCAAGCTAAGCGCATGCTGCCCAGAGGCCGCTAATCCAAACAGGTCCGGAGGTACGTTCGGAAGCTGGGGCGAAGGCTCTCTCGACAGCGACTACGTAGCACAACAGGATTACGGCAGCTATGGCATAAATCGCTGGGTCTATAACAGGAAAACGGACCAGTCGCATGAAGGTTACTTCAAAAGCCGTAACGTAGAAGGCACAAATCAAATTCCCTTGTTTCAAGACTGCTCATGGTATGGAGCAGGTCCTCTTGACTATGATTTACCTCCGGAATACGAAGGTCATACGGAAAGCAGCACCGGCCACTGGAGAGGTGACAACATGAGACGCGTCTGCCTTAACCGGCATAACGCGGCTACGAACGCAGCCTTTCTGGATTTCTCGGTCAGAAGGACAGGACTCAAGGAACTGTGGACATTGAGATGGAATATTGATTATAATATAAACGGCATATGGACAATTGCCGGGGGTGTGCTGCCGGGTGACTGGCCGGGATGGATGAACACTTTTAAGGACTACTGAGAAGAGGTGCGAAAATACGAAAAGACAAACAAGAAGAGACTTCCTGAAAGTATTGGGCCTAACAGCCGGTTCACTCATAATCGGCGGCTCTGTATTCGGTAAACGCCGAACTGTGCGAAAACCCAACGTAATCCTGATATTCACCGACGACCAGGGTACGATAGACGTCAACTGCTACGGCTCGAAAGACCTCTACACCTCCAATCTGGACCGACTGGCCAAAGAAGGAACACGGTTTACTCAATTCTATGTCGGAGCGCCGGTCTGCTCACCTTCCCGTGCGGCGTTAATGACCGGTCGATATCCCCAAGGGGCCGGTGTACCGGGCAATGTCTCCTCGCAGCCGGGTCACGCCGGCATGCCCGCAGAACAAATTACTATTGCAGAAATGATGAAAAAAGCAGGCTATACAACCGGCCACGTCGGTAAATGGCACCTGGGATATACGCCGGAGACAATGCCCAATGGTCAGGGTTACGACTCTTCGTTCGGACATATGGGCGGATGTATCGATAATTACTCACACTTTTTCTACTGGTCGAGCCCCAACCGGCATGACCTGTGGCGCAACGGGCGGGAAGTCTGGCGTGATGGAGAGTTTTTCGGCGACCTTATGGTCGATGAATGTAAAAAGTTCATCAATAAAAATAAGGAGCAGTCATTTTTCCTCTACTGGGCCATTAATATGCCCCATTACCCGCTGCAGGGAAAAGAGAAGTGGCGAAAAAAATACCGGCATCTCGATGCCCCCCGCCGAATGTATGCGGCCTTCATCTCCACAATGGATGAAATGGTCGGCAAAGTTATCGACCATCTGGACGAATCAGGCCTGCGCGAAAATACCCTTATCATTTACATAAGCGACCATGGCCATTCCGTGGAGCAGCGAACATTCTCGGGCGGCGGAAGCTCAGGAGACTTCCGCGGCCATAAATTTACACTCTGGGAAGGGGGCATCCGCGTTCCTTGTATCGTTTCCTGGCCCGGCCGCATTCCTCAAAATGCCGTTCGCAATCAGACGGCAATCAGCATCGACTGGATACCAACAATCGCTCAATACTGTGGAATTAAACCGCCCGAACATAAAATCGACGGTAAAAGCATCGTTTCGATTATCGAATCACCGGATGCCCGCTCACCGCACAAAGTCCTGCACTGGCAGACAAGCAGAGGTAAACATTGGGCGGTGCGAGAAGGTAACTGGAAGCTGGTCCACAACGGCCCTGCTACAGATTACAAAGGACGAAAGCTCCCGCAAGCTGAAAATTTCTTATCTAATATCGCTCAGGATGCCACCGAAACCAACAACATAGCCAGGTCAAATCCTGATATAGTCAAACGTCTGACAAACCTGCACGAGAGCTGGCTCAGGCAAATACAGAAGTAATAACAAAACCACTTTCGGCTGTGGATGTTGTCTAAATTCCTATTGAAGCACTTTTTGTTCCGGCAAAATCGTATTCTTTACCGCCTACAATCACTTTATTGATTGTGAATGAAACCGTACTGCCTCCACCTACCCATTCCGTGCCGAAGCTGATTCCGCCGCTTGCATTTGTCACACCGGAGACAGTTCCACCATAACCTCCGCTCCAGGTTCCCTCTACGGTCGCTCCGGCTATAGGCAGTCTAGTCGGGTCATTCTGTGTAACTGCAAGACTTGCGGTTACTGTGTACCATGTCCGGAAGACCGCTCTCTTGGACAGGCTGACATTGACCCGTATGGGCGGGGTGTTAAGGTGGATGTATTTCGTCTTGGTTTCAGTGTCCGTACCACCCATACCTGTTACACTTAAGCTGACCGTGAAATCACCTGTATCCTTAAATGTGTACGTGTGAGTCGGATTCTGCTGCGTTGATGTTGTTCCATCACCGAAGTCCCACAAGCGGCTGGAGATATGCCCCGTGGAAGCGTCGGTGAATTGTACGACCAGAGGGCCGTTGCCGCCTCTCGGTTTTGCCGTAAAGTTCGCAACAGGAACCGGAGGCTTGGTCAGTTGAATATAGCCCTTCTTTGTTTCGGTATCCGAACCGCCCTGGCCAGCTACAGTTAAACTTACCGTGTAAGAACCGGTTTCCTGGTACGTATGAGCCGGATTCCGCTTGTTCGACGTTGTTCCGTCACCGAAGTCCCATGTCCAGGTCTTAATACCTCCAAGAGATGCGGATTCTATCGAAGTGAAGTAAATGGTGCCGTTTTCATGATTGATAAGAGTAGCCGGGCAAGTGGAAGTGTCGGTGAATTGCACGGTCATAGGCGCATCGATGTTTGCCGGCTCTCTCGTAAAGTCCGCATTAGGAATCTCAGGTATGAAAAGTTTGATAAACCTGATCTTGGTTTCTGTATCCGAGCCGTCCGGGCCCATTACCGTCAAGCTCACGGTGTAAGTACGTGCGTCTTTATATTTATGAGACGGATTCGGATCGATTGATGTCGCTCCATCCCCGAAATCCCAGAGCCAACCGGTTATACTTCCTGTGGATTGGTTAGTGAATTGTATTGTAGTTTGATCAGGGGCGGTTGTCGGCTCGGCTGTAAACTCTGCTTTAAGGGGTTGAGGTCCCGGCGCCGGCCCTGGCCCGGGCCCGGGTCCCGGTCCCGGCCCTGGTTTTGAAGCTGTCCATTGAAGGACGGCAAAGGCATCTACTATCCCCCAGCCGTATCTTATATCCCAGCCTGCTATGTCCTTGTCTTCGGCAGTGGATTCTAAAGCCTGCCTGACTTCAGCAGGTGAGGCGGCATTTCCATTGGCTATGAGCAAAGCAGCGACACCGGAGACATGCGCAGCAGCCATTGAAGTGCCTTCCATAAAGCCGTAGCCCCAGGATATCGTACCAAATCCATCTGTCTTAAACGTCTGCTGTAAAATCCCGTCCCTGTAGTCATCACCATTCTGGTCAACATTAAGGTCACCGCCGGGAGCTACCAAGTCCAGGCTAAGTCCGAAGTTGGAGTAATAAGCCAAAGTTTCATCGTAACGAGTGGCCCCGACAGCAATAACGTAATCATCGTAAGCAGCAGGGTAATCCACACCACCTGTGCCGTCATTACCGGCGGCGGCTATTAGTGTTGCTCCCCGGTTATAAGAGTAAG
>Ga0114922_10005025_pt1 | contig 12224 bp, 13 predicted proteins | sample AartaG_FD_100975 | JGI IMG/M metagenome (GOLD analysis project Ga0114922, IMG submission 100975) | Deep subsurface microbial communities from Aarhus Bay to uncover new lineages of life (NeLLi) - Aarhus_00045 metaG | ecosystem: Environmental > Aquatic > Marine > Oceanic > Sediment | place...
CGAAGCCCCTGCCGAGCCGATTGAGCAGCGCTGTGAGGTGCTGCGGATGGATCGGGCAAGAGAATTTCGGGCGCGAGCTGAGTTGGACACTCGAGGCCTCATTAAACAGGTCAAACAAACTATTGGGGGAAAGGTCAAATTCTTCCAGCTTACAGACAAGGGGGTTGCCTGGGCAGAGAAGCGCAATATTCGCATCAAGAAGTTCAAATCCGGCATCGTCCATGAGTACCTTCTGTGCCAGGTAGAAAAACATATTGGCCTTATTGGCCCAAAGTGGCGCCTTCAGAGGAACAGTTCAGTCGCCCGTGACCAGGGCCTGCAGCCGGACCTTCTTGTTATGGAACCGGATGGCCGGCGAATCATCGTCGAAGTGTGTTGCAGCAATCTCAAATACGACGCAGAGAATATTTTAATTGAGGCGAGAATCTCTGGTATTGACCTGGTGATAGCCGTTACGCCTGACAGCCGAACCAGGAAAGCACTCGATGAGGCATTGAAAAAGAATCTCGAATATTCGAGCAAGGTTTGCCAGGAATCAATAAGGTTACTGGATGCAGGCAGGTGCCTGGCAGATGATTTTGACTGGGCTTGTGTGGTAATTAGTCGTGATCAGAAGACTCAGAAGAAAGAGCCCGACAACTAAGCACGATGTAGCTTCTTCGAATGGCTTGCCTTTCCAGGCTCAACTATTGTTGTAATAGGTTGGCGGGAAATGTGCAAATGGCAGTGAAATACAATAGAACCCATAAATAAAGGACCAAACTATGGAACAGCCACCGAATCCTTTGGGTAATCAGGATCCATTAGATGACCCACTGCTTAACGCTCTTGAACGTAGCATTGAAAGCCCGCCCGGTTTTGCTGATCCTCTGGCCGAGCATGATGAGCAATTCATGGACGATTTGGCCCAGCAGTTGGACAAACTTGAAGCAAGTATTGAGAATACCCCGCTGCTATCTCCTGAGCCTGAAGCAGTTATGGGCGGAGATGAGCTCAGTGTGGTAGAGGGCAATGAACCTCCTGAGACTTCAGATGACCAGACTTCACCTCCACATGATTTGGAAGATCCTTCCGCCAGTACAGCCCGTCCCAGGCGACCGCTGCGAAAACCGCCTCGCAGAGGAGGCGGTAGTAGTCGGAGAAAACGAGGCCTTCTATTTAAAAGGCGCATCCCGAGACTATCTGGGCGGACGGTGCCTGGAAGAAACTGGAACATCCGTTTCTGCCCTGAAAGTCGTGAACGCATTGACGAGAAAAAGTGTAAATCGTGTGAAAAATACCGCCATTGGCCACAAGGTACGAAGGAAGAACCCAGAGAATGCTGGTATGATTGGCAAGCGAAACAACCCTCTGGCAAATGCGATGATGAAGGTCCTGATAATGATGAGCGATTTTGACCCCTCGCTCACCAAAAGACTCCGAAAGAATTATCACTTCTAATGACTCTTATATTTATGCTAGGACAATTGGTAACGCCTCTCGTGTCTCGTACAGAGCTTGAGACCGCAAATGACAAAAGTAAAAACGTATGACACGGTGGCGGCTACAAGAAAAGGTTAAGACACGGTTAGTGTGAAAACACTATTTGCAGGAGACGAAGCTTTTCTGATGTCAAAACGGAACAAAACCGACGACAAGAGAGATCCCGGGGTGGCGCCGTCGCAATGTCAGACTGGAGCTTGGCCGCCTCGACCTGAGAGATTTGGAGAATTGCTGACCCCGATAGAAGCAGCGCAGTATTTACGACTTGATGAAATGGATAACCATACACCGCAGTCTGCTATTCGCACATTAAATTACTGGCGACAGAAGGGTCAGCTCAAGGCTACCAAATTCGCCCGTCGAGTGTGGTATCGCAAAACCGAATTGGATCGGTTTTTGGCGGTCAAAACCGAGGAATAAAGAAATGCAAAATTTATTTCACAAAAAATATTTGCGCTCTGATGTTTTCTTCGGTAGAATGTTCACCTGTCAGTCGCTACTGGTAGCCGCTTATCCTAAACGGAAAGGAGGTTACTAATGGCGATAGAAAAAGTAGGTGTATATCGCAAATGGTTGGAGCCTGTACCAAAAAACAGAAACGGCAAGCCAATTCCAAAGTCGCAATGGCCAAAAAAGCGACGGTATCACTGGATTGTCAGATGGTACGGCACCAACAACGAAAGGTATGGCAAGGTTTTCAGGACAAGAAAGGAGGCGGAAAGACATGCGATAGAAATTCAGGAGAAAGTGAATCTGGGAAAGGCGGACAGGCCAAAGACGTTGAGCCTTCGAGAATTCATGCGTGAACACAAGAAAGTTATGAAGGGGCAGGTGGCCTGCGGAACTTTACGGATTCAAATACAGGTCTTGGGGCTATTTGAAAATTACATAGGCGACTCAGTAGTATTGGGCAAGATTCGGCCACATCATGCTGAGGGTTTTGTTGCTGATCGGCTGGCTTCGGGGCTTAGCACCGGGACAGTAAATAAGTACATTCGCACATTGCGGAGTGTTTTCAACCTGGCGATAGAACCAAGAGGTTATTTGCAAGAAGGGCAAAATCCATTTGCCAGGATCAGGGAACGCAAGAAAGCGCAGAAACCTATCCGGTACGTGACCGTAGAAGAGTACGCGGCACTGATGAATTCTGCACAACGTCTTTGGTGGAAGTCGCTAATTTCCATGGCATATGGGAGTGGTCTCAGACGAGGCGAGGTCCTCAATCTTACGTGGGCCGATATTGATTTTGAAGGGCAACTGATTCGAGTGGTTCCTAAGAAGGAAACAAAGCGGCTGTTGGAGTGGGAACCGAAAGATCACGAGAACCGGGTAGTTCCTATCTCTGACGAGACAACGCAGCTGCTAGCCAACCTCCATGTTCAGTGTGAAGAAGGTCACCCTTATGTTTTTATAACACCGAGACGTCTTCGTCGGATCTTGCTACGCCGGGAGCTCGGTGAATGGTCTCCTGACTCGGAGGTGGTTAACAACATCGCGAGAGATTTTGGTATAATCCGCCTACATGCATGTGTGGCGAAATGTACTTTGCATGATCTTCGCCGTTCTGCCATTACGAACTGGGCTCAGAAGTTGCCGATTCAAGTGGTTCAGCAGCTTGCGGGACATTCGGACATTTCTACCACTAGAAAGTACTATCTCGCCGTGCGGTCAGAAGATCTTGTTTCGGCAAAGAAGCTGTTGAACAGCATTTTAACCCAGACGTATGACGACTGACACCATAATGACACTTTTGGTGGTTTTTTGCCGATTTTTCTGGAAAACTAATTGACAGCACCAATTGGAAATTGTTATTGTGTAAGTGGTTAGAAGATTTTGGCGGCGTAGCTCAGTTGGTTAGAGCATGGGATTCATAAGCCCAGGGTCGTTGGTTCGAATCCAACCGCCGCTATTAAATCGAAAAAGTAAATAGAAAACGATATTTTATTTTGCCCCCATCGTCTAGTGGCTTAGGATATCAGGTTCTCATCCTGGAGACAGGGGTTCGACTCCCCTTGGGGGTAGTTTTTATCGGTTAGAACAATGGAAACCGGCAAAGAGGATGAGCGGTATATGCGGATGGCCATCTCGGCGGCCCAAATCGCTGAGGAAAACGGCGATGTGCCTATTGGGGCGGTTATCGTTTATCAAAACCAGATAATCGGCAAGGCATACAATCAGCGGGAGCAGCTTAAAGACCCAACCGCCCACGCAGAGATTATCGCCCTGACGCAGGCGGCGGCATTCCTTGAAAGTTGGCGATTGAAGGGCTGCACAATCTATGTTACTTTAGAGCCGTGTCCTATGTGCGCCGGTGCTCTTGTCTTAAGCAGAATGGACCGATTAGTATATGGCTGCGATGACCCGAAGACAGGTGCCTGTAAAAGCCTGTATAACATTGTGCAGGATGAGAGACTTAATCACCGGCTCGAAGTTACGAACGGTGTCTTGGCCGAGGAATGCAGCAAGCTGCTTCAAGAATTCTTTCTGCGCCGCCGACCTGAGAAAACCAATGACAAATAGTTGTGTGACTCGGCAATAATTTCAAGCTGAAAGGAGCACAAAAATGGATGTCTCAGAAATTCCTGCGTCTCAATCTCCAGACGGCTATCTTTCCGAGCAGGGCAAGCGAAGATTCACTATTACGGCCGGCATTTTGGGGGCTGTCTTTTTTATGGCCCAGATTGCCTTACCTTATGTTTTAATGCTTATCGCCATGCCGACCATGATATTAAAGGGCGGCGTTTTCAAGCAGTTAAACGTCGATAGTATGGTGCTTTGGAATGATTCGATATGGTTCATCGAAGAATCTAAAAAAACAATGAATTACAATTTAAAGAGAATCAAACTCCGGGAACTCGGGGCGCCTAAGACAGTTTGCAAGTTATCATTGGATAAACCCAGCCTGCTCGCCGGAAGCGATACTCTCTGGATTATATCACCGAATTTTGTCACACAATATACCGACAGGGGTTTGGGAAAGGCAGCCCGGATTCGATATGCCGGGAACACATCGAAACCGTTCCTTCTTCACAACCTCCCCGCCGTAGTAAAAGATGCGCCCGATGAAACATCGGTTCTCGTCTATGAGAACGGCACGTGGCAGAGAAAGTACGGTCTGAACCTGGGGCTAAAGGCGAAAAAAATCAGTATAGCAACAGACCTGCAGGTGCTTTGCGATGAAAGCCAAATGCACCTCTTTATGCAGCTGGGTGTTACAGTGTACTATAAGAGTTGTTCGTTTGATTCTATCATAGGCAACACCGAGCCGTGGGAAGCGGTCGGCTCCACCGGCACGTCGTGGCAAGCCGTTTCGAATGGTGCCGACCTCTTCGTCTTCGGAATCCGGCCGGTTCACAGGGGCAGGCAAATCGCAGCGTATAGAAAGAAGAACAATACATGGGAAATGTTCTTTCAACACGAAGTTTCATTCACCACAGATATGGGTGTTTGCTCATTACCGGACACGGAAAGATTTATTGTATCGACTGAAACGTTTCAGAACTCTGTAAGCATGTTAGAGATTGAAGGGGAAGATATAATCAAAAGAAAAAGCTTTGGAAACATATTTCCTTTTGGCGCGGGATTCCCACTTTTATTCATCGTTCCATACTCAGGCATGCTCATACTGCCTTTCATTCTGGCAATAATTTTATCGGCTATGATGAGGAAGTATCGCATCTGCCGTTACATCGCGGAATCACACGAACTGCCATATGCATCGCTTACCCGAAGAGCCCTCGCTCAAGCAGTCGATGCTTTAATACTGGGCGCACCGTTTTTACTTTCTTTTATATTTATGATGACAATGTTTATGAATCCGGAGAATATACTAAGGTCGAATTTCACTCGACCATCCCTGTCAACACTTCTGATGTGTGGAGGCTTCCCCTGGGTGATTATATGGCTCTTGGTATTCAGTGCGACCGAGGGAGCCAGCGGGGCAACACCCGGCAAATGGCTTTTCGGAATAAGGATTATGGGTACGGACCTGAAGCCCTGTGGATTCGGAAGGGCCTTTGTCAGAAATATCCTGAAGTTTGTTGACGGTTTCTTTAATTTTATGGTCGGGGTTATGGTTGTAGCACTCAGTCATAACTGGCAAAGAGTAGGTGACATGGCGGCACGAACCGTCGTTGTCGATGTCAGAACCGACAAAAACAAAAAGAACATATATGAAGCAAATGTGGACAGCGTTTCATAGTTATTAAAACAATGGAATACAGCCCGGCCGGCTACTGACTCGATTCTGAGCTAAGGCGATAAGCCGAGAGCAGTATAAACACCCCGAATACCATGTTGACCGGCCCTTCCGTGAGGCTCCAGTAGAGCGGCATTCCTTCGAGCAGGTCCACTACAAGCAACACGGCACCAAATATGACTATAACTACACCAAGGTAACACAGAACCAATTTATGCCGGTGCAGGTCAAACGAAGCTACCCAGAAGAGCCCGCCGAGCAGCGCATAGAACGCCGAGGTAGAGCGGGCAAGGTATCCGACGATTGGTTCAGGCGGGAGCCGACCCATCCCCAGCCATTTGTGGGTAACGTTCATCCAGGAGTAGGGCATAACAACAGCAACGAGGGCAAGAAGAGCAACAGTGCCGATTATTCGCAGAAACAATCTGAATATGCGATTTTGTTTAGTCATCCTCTACAGCCCCCAAGGGGTATTCCGAAGATGAAAAATCCTAAATCTCACTGTTAGTTATTCATTTATCACTACAACTTCGTGCCGTCTTCTACCAAGTCACATCGAATGAAAAGCAAACCTCTTCTACTTGTTCCATGTCACTATTCGGTTCGGCTGGTAATCTCAATCAGATGAAACCCAAACTGTGTCTGGACGGGGCCATGGATTTTTCCAAGGTCTCCGCTGAAGACCACCCCATCGAATTCCTCGACCATTTGGCCGGGGGAGAATGCACCTAAATCTCCTCCCCGCTGTCCGGAAGGGCACTTGGAGTGCTGCTTGGCCAATTCCTCGAAATCGGCTCCGCCTTCAATTTGTCTCTTGATGTCTTTGCATTTATCCTGTGTTTCAACCAAAATGTGTCGTGCTGTTGCTCTGGCCATTGTAGCCTCCAATTTGTCAGGTTAATAAAATGATAGTAATCTGATGAGTCCTTTCGGTTCTTTCAAAGGCATCAACAGCGTTTATGCCGGTTGTATTATGGTGAGTATTGTGGGAAATGCAAAAAGAAAAAGCTAATATCAAAAGCCAAAACTTTCAAGCTGAATCGCAATCTACTTTCTAATCCAAAATACATAAACTGGTTTTATTGACGTCCTTTTGTCATTTGTTTTTGACTGTTTCGTTCAACTCAGCAATGCGAAGCTCCAGCCTTTTTATTTCCCGGCTGATACTGTTTTTGTGGAGCATTTGCCAGTAGATATTTTTCCTGAGAGTGACAAACTGTATACAGCAGACAAAGATAGCGGCATACATAATCTGATATTGGATCTGCTGGGTCTGGAAGAATTTGATGCCACAAAATACGGCAAGAACTATAAAAATCGAGGAGTATGCGGCGTGAACAATAAAACTGGAGAACATTTTTCTGCTGTAGAGCTGCCCTACCATCGACAGTGGCGTATCTTCTTTCGAGTCATCGTAGGTATCTTCGATTATTTTTTTGATTTGTTCCTGGTCCATTTCTGAGTTCCTTAAATTCTTATTCTTCAATATATTCTTGCCAACGTCTTCTGAGCTCTTTTCTTGCCTTATGTAAGCGTGATTTGACAGTTCCCTGTGGAATTTTTAGAGCCACGCTTATCTCCGGAACACTTAGCTGTTCGAAGTAATATAAGCTAAGAACCACCTGTTTTCTTATGTCCAATTTTTCCATTAATTCTTTAACGCCCGTGTCTTTATTCTCTTTGTACGGAACGTCTTTAATTTCTTCGATGCTGACCTGTTTTACAGCTTTACTTTTTCTTATCCAGTCAATTGACTTGTTCGTTGTTATTCTGTATGCCCAGGCCTTGAAATTGGCCGGATCTTGCAATTTTCTCAAACCTTTTATGATACCAAGCCAACTGTCCTGTGTTATGTCCCATGCCGCCTCGGTATCACCAGTCAGATTGTAGGCATAATGCCAGAGGCGCTTCTGCCATCGTGAGACTAATATTTCCAGGGCTTTGACTCTGCCGCTCTGGCAATCCATTACAAGTATTTCATCTACAAGTTGTTCGACCGGCCTATCCACTCTATCTACCTTAGTCTGTCTTAATTGCCCTGCGGTTCATTTTTTCCCCAAAAAAATATCATATGATAAATCCTTGGACTTAAGGCTAATTATAATTGCATACTCCTCATTTTTCCGCTATATATACTGGAAAAATAAGAGCGGCGAATAGCTTACACAGAAAAAGAAGGATAAAATCCGGAAACAATAAAAAATAGTCAATAGGAAATGTCACTGGAGAGGTGTCGGAGTGGCTTATCGAGCAGCCTTGGAAAGGCTGTGTAGGGCTTGTCCCTACCGCGGGTTCGAATCCCGCCCTCTCCGTTGATTTAGGTTCTACCTGAAAGGAGATGTAGTATAATATACAGATTAGGGACGGACAGTTTACTAATAGCGCCTCTTGTGTTCGCCGCGTCAATTATTGCCGGGTGTTGCACTGTGCCGGAAAAAACAAAGGACGATGGTTCTGCCTTTGCCGGACGTAAGAACCGGATACGTCTCGAACACGTTGCAATCAACGTCGAGGACCCTGTGGCTATGGCCAAGTAGTATTGTGAGAATTTGGGATATGAAGGTTGTCAGAAAAGGCGAGCCTCCGGTCAACATGCGTTTTATCTCCGATGCAGGCGGCAATATGATGCTCGAGATTTACAATAATCCGCCGGATGCCGTACCGGATTACCGCCCGATGGACACACTGTCTTTCCAGGTAGCTTTTATGGTGGACGACGTCAAGCCAATTACCAGGAAGTTAATCGCCGCCGGCGCAACAATTGCAGCAGACGTGAACACTACTCCGGCGGGCGATGAATTAGTTATGCTGCGCGACCCCTGGGGTATTCCAATACAGTCTCTTAAGCGGGCCGAACCGATGCTGCCGCATAAATAGATTCTATCGAATTGCAAAGGATAATTATTGATGGCAGAAACAAAAGCCGCCGAAAAAAGAATTATCCGTACCGGGCCTTATCCGGAGCTTACACTGACCTCCGTTCTCGTAGGTTATGCACTCGGCGTACTCATTACCATCAGTATGGGCTACGCCTGTTTGATTCTGGGATTCTCACATGAGGGCTCGGAACTGGCCGCCATTCTGGGATTCGGAGTACTAAGGGGTATCCTCCGCCGGAACAGCATTATCGAAAACAACATTAGCCAGACCGTCGCAAGCAGTGTGAACGGCGCCTCGGCGGGGGTTATGTTTTCAGTACCCGCATTGTTCATCCTGGGCGAAACCGATTTTAATCCTTATCTTATGGCCTTTGGCTGCATCGCCGGCGGTGTTCTGGGCATAGCTTTTATCATCCCTCTCCGCAAGCAAATGATTGATTTCGAACGGCTTACCTATCCCGGCGGCGTAGCCGTAGCAACCGTCCTGAAATCCCCCGGCGCAGGTGTTCGAAAGGCCATGCTTCTTGTCATCGGTATCGCGATCAGCGGAACGCTGCATTTCATTAGCCAGCTCACGCACTTTGAGAACTGGCACATCGGCCAGAGTATTGGAATGCCTGATTATATGAACGGAGTATGGTTCGTCTCGCTGTTGACCGTGGGAATCGCATTCATTGCGGGCAAAGGAGGCCTCTGTTTCGTCGTGGGGGGGTACACATGCTACTGGATTCTGGCACCCATGCTGGCGAAAATGAATCTGCTGCCGGCCCCGGAACAGCTCCAGGCAATTGCCGAACGCTTGGGGGAACAGAATCTGTCAATGCCGAAGTATCTGCGGATAGTGCTGTTCAGGGCGGTAGGGATAGGAATGCTCGTAGGGGGCGCATTGACTGGAATTGTCCTGGCATTACCTCTAATCGTCAATGCTATCCGGAGCATGCAATCGGCAGCCAAGACCGGCGTGGCCCTGTCGAAAGATGAGATGCCAATCAAATTACTCTACGCGGGCATCATTGGCGCGGTCATTCTCCTGGGAATTGTCGCAGTATTATCCGTTGAGCAAATGGGTGTAATGCGAGGCATAGCCATGGCTGTGCTGGGTACAATCTGGATATGGATGGCCGGCGTCATTCTCTCCGAATGCATAGGCAGGACAAACTGGTCGCCCATGAGTGGCATGACACTTATTGCTGTGACTATCCTGATTGTGATTTCAAGCGGCCTTGGTGACAGGGCGGCCATTATATCTTCGGTCATGGTCGGCGCTGCCACGTGCATGGCCATGTCCCAGGCGACTGACCTGATGCTCGATTTGAAAACGGGCTACCTCGTCGGTGCAATTCCAAAAAGACAGCAGGCCGGACAGTTTCTTGCGACATGGCTCGGGCCTGTTCTGATGATAGGCCTGTTGTTCATCTTGCATAAAGCGTATGGTCTTGGCAGTGATAAACTACCCGCACCGCAGGGAACCGCTCTGGCGAGCATGATGAAAGGAATACTCTCGGGGGATGTTCCCGTATTCAAATATCTGGCCGGCGCAGGTCTGGGAGCACTGCTTAGCGCAACAGGCATCGGCGGCCTTGGAATTCAGGTGGGCCTTGGTTTCTATCTGCCGTTTAGCATCGTATTGACATATACTATCGGTACAATTCTGCGAATGGTCAGTGATAAAACGATGGGTCGAGACTTCAGCGAGCAGGTAGGTATTCCCATTGCGGCCGGCTTGATCGTTGGCGAAGGCATTGTTGGAGTTGGCTTCGCAATCTACTACATTATCGCAGGAATGCAGGGGGGATAAGGATAAATTATGAAATGGGTCGGCTTTCTAATGGTTACGCTTGGTTTTGTTGCCGCGGCATTGGCTGCCGTTGTCGATGAAGGTGCCGTCAGGTGGTTGTGGTATATACCCGCACTTGGCCTCGGAGTGGCGGGAGTGGCAACCATCAGGATCGATGATGTGCGCCAAAGCAAAACAGAGCATCATGTCACTGCCAATATTGAGACGGTGGAAGCCAGTCTTGCCAAGATTGCCGAGAACATCAACAAGCTCAATTCCGACAAGGACTCGATCAACACATACGACATGCGTTATCGGATTGATGAGCTGTTCCTTGAAGACCTTGCAATGTTTGTGGATGCTCGTGAGAGCATCGCTCATCGTTACGGCCTGGGCGCCTATGCCGATGTTATGAGCTGCTTTGCCGCCGGCGAACGGTATCTCAACCGTGTCTGGTCGGCCTCAGCCGATGGTTATATCGATGAGGTTAATGCCTATCTGGACAAGGCCCAGGTACAATTTGTCGATAGTCTTGAGAAAATTCGCCAGCTAAAAACAAATCCTGATTCGCAAACTTTAACTTTCTCGTAATCAAAGGAGGGGTTCCGTTTGAAATTGGGTTTGATCAGTCCGGCAACTCCTTCGCAAACAACGCAGGCCTGACGGATTGGGTTTGTATTGGCTTTGTTTTTTCATAGCCCTTATCCGCATTTTTTTTCATAATCCTTTGTAAATAAACAATTTGCATCAATTTTACCCTTTCGGCAATTGGGTTTGTTTTTTACCCGCCTGAAGGCGGTTTCATTTTTATATACCTTTGTGTAATAGATAGTTACGTTCATTTTGGCATCTTTAAAATTGGGTTTGTTTTGCATATTTCTCTGATAAATTCGTACGTAATGTTTCGTAGATTGTATTTCCCCCGACAGAAAAGCAAGCAAGCTAACATCGGGGGTAAACTCCGGCGTATTGCGTATTTCGTGGTTCATTATGAGTCGTTAAATGGTTAAATTGGGTAAATTGGTTAAACTCTAATATGGATCCCCGACTACGACATTCGAGGACAAGTTTGGCTGGGCCTTTTGGCCGTGCCGGGCTGAGGCGAAAAAAGTAAGCCTCTATAATTAGAGCTACCTGCACTTTTGTTGCGAAAAAAGTACACGATTGGCGATTCGGGATTCTCGTAACTCGATGTCAGCAAGGCAGTTAAAAAATTTTCAAAAAATTTCATTTTTGTTCTGAGGTATCAGCGTTTTTGATTGATTTTTCGTTAATATTTTACCTATTTTAACGGCTACTAAGAAACAAGACTCAAGACCCCGCACCAAATTACCCCGCACTAATTAGACGTGAGTTCGCACTCAATTTGTGCGGGATACGGCGGCAGCGGCCTATTTCGTGCGGGGCAAGCAGAAGACGAGATTGGTTAATTTGTGATTAGTTAATTGCCCAGCACCAAAAAAGGCACGTCATTTTGGTGCTGGATTTCCGCTTTCCCTAAGGGACGCCTTACGGCGCGCTCCAAGGTTGATTTTCGTTGGCCGGGGTGGAAGATGTAGCGTATAGGGGATAGCGGGTAGCGTATAGGGGATAGCGTATAGCGTATAGCGTATAGCGGATATGTGGTTGCTAAAAATTTGGTTGATTTTCTGTCTCTTGGGTGGTAGTTCTGAGTTTTTTAAGAGATTTGCATCAAGTGGGGTCATTTTTAGGAAATGGTGACCACGGTTAGATAAACTTCGTTTTCTCACGTGGCAAATTATCAAGAGAAATATGCTTCAAGCTTTTCATTTGACTTTTACCACCTTTTCAATAGACCTACTGTACATAGTTTTATGAGATGCTTATAATCTTTCAAATTACATCTGTAACTTTCACAATTCACATA
>Ga0114922_10005026_pt1 | contig 12224 bp, 7 predicted proteins | sample AartaG_FD_100975 | JGI IMG/M metagenome (GOLD analysis project Ga0114922, IMG submission 100975) | Deep subsurface microbial communities from Aarhus Bay to uncover new lineages of life (NeLLi) - Aarhus_00045 metaG | ecosystem: Environmental > Aquatic > Marine > Oceanic > Sediment | place: Aarhus...
ACCATCCAGCCAGTATGGCGCCCTTTCCCATGAATCCGACTCCCCGCCGAACCAGGCGCTGTCATGGATGTCGGGCCAGAACTCATCCAAGTGGCCGCTGAGCCCATCGGCCTGGATCTGCAGTTGATTTTTCAGCCATCCTGTGGGCTTTATCGACCCTAATGACATCGGCTTCAGTTTGAGCGGCTGGAGTGACAATTCCTCTCGAGACATCCCCAAATCCTCCTTATTTTTTTGGCTGGAACAGGAAATAAAGGTTATGGAAATAGTGATGATAAAAATCCAAAAACATACAGTGAATCTGTTTCGCATTCTGCCTCCACTTCAAGCAGCGGTCATTATACACAAGATGAACATCATGTAACATAAAGTTTGCCACCCAGCGTGTCAAATGCAAAAAGTTATGTCATCACATTTCGGCTGCATCTCCAAAACCGTGATAAAGAAACAGTCAAGCAAGCTGAAACGTCAATCCGATAATTTTCCGCCTTGTTTCAGCGAGGAAAATTACCTTTTTCCTCGGCTCGCTTTCCTCTTCGAGGAACCATGCCCGCTCGCCTCCCTTAGTGGCTTCCTCTTCAAAGAATACTGCGGGAATGTTTTGAAGGCTATAGACAGACTGAGTGAGGGGATTCAAGGATAATAATATCTGGTGAAACCACTATTCGAAAAATTTCAACAATTGCGGGATGTCCATCTCATGGTGCTTACCGGGTGTTACGATAAGCTGAACCTCATCCTCTGCTCCAAAGGCTTTATAAATTTCCTTTAGTTCTTCTAAAGATCCATGGACTGTTTCATTATAAGAAGCGGATGCGTTGGTTGGACTGGGTGTGTCCAGTTCGCCATAATGCAAAACAACAGGCCGGGGCACATTGAGGCCGGCAATATCGCTCCGATCCATCCACTCCAGAATTCCTGGAATGCAGTGAGCGGGAGCGTTATAACAACGTTCGAAAATTGCTGTAAATGATCCCATCGTGCCACTGGCAAAAATCTTTCGGGTGCGATGGCTAAAAACCGGGTAGACGATGGCTAAATCTCCCCCGTATGATATTCCCACCACATCCAATTCTTTAACATTATGATTTTGTGCAAACCAGTCTTCCCAACGGAGAAGGTCTTCAACCGTTTCGCCGATCAGAGAATTCCCATACAGAAAACCGTCTGTTACCAGAGTAAACTGGCTGTAGCGTCCTATCCAGTAATCCAGCCGATTGATTTCCATATGATCCGCAAGATCGTTTAATGTGCTGAAACCGCGCAGCTCTGGTGCAAGCACTAGGTGTCCGTCTTTGGCCAATTCGAGCGCATAACAGTGGTGGTAATCATCGACAAGACCGATCGTGGGTTCGACCGAACCATGTCCATGGATGGCCATCACAGCGCTTTTTTGAGGACCTGCGGGATTTGGAACCAACAGGTAAGCTGGAATCGTAAGATTGTCATCGATTTTCATCAGTAGGGCATGTATGGCAACTCCTTGAAATTCAATTTTTCGAAGTTCCTCCACTTCGCCCGAATCGATCTCGGAGATTTTCAGAATTTCTTTCAGCTTAGCCTTTGCTTCGATTTTCCATCGCTCAGGTGGAAGATCCACGTTGTGGAAAGACAGCCGGCGATCGGCAGGCGGATGACTGTATCTCAAATTCAGCTCGGTTTTTTTTATCAAAAATTCCTCGAGCAATTCGGTATTCTCCTCCTGCGCCACAACCGATGCTTCTTTACAGCCAATCATGAAAAGCAATGGAAGAACAAAAACAATAAGCACTCTTTTGCACATTTTAATATTCCTTAGGGTGTGAAATCGATCTCGACAGCACTCACAGAAGCCTTGGGGAAAGTCCATTTCCCATTTTGTGGAATGGATGATTCTTTAGGATTCGTGATTTCAGGCCTGTATTCAAAAACTTCATAATCCGGTTCAAGGGCAATACAAAATGCATGCGCAGAGGCAATCTTCTTCTCTTCAACTATTAATTGAGTTGAAATCGATTGTGTTCGATTGGTATTGACGACATGCAAAAAGATTCTGTTCTCGGTTATGCTGGCAGTGACATCGAGATCAGGAGGAAAAGAGGAAATTTTCAGTGCATTTTGTCCAGAATGTTTTCGATATAGAGCCATGACCATGGCAACAGGCATCATGAATGATTTTCCAGAGCCGATCGGTGTGGGAATGATAACCGCGTTATTTTGCCAGCGGGTCCCGCAAAAGTCAGCTAAGGTTGCTATTTTGATCAGATCCCCGTTCCGTTCATGAACATTCAGCATTCTCGCATTCGAAACTCCCGCTGCCCAGGTCGAGAGGGCTTCACAGCGATTGCGCCCCGGTAGAAAAAAGTGGGCTTCTGTTATGACCAAGGGGATAGTGAAACCGGATACCCTTTCCCGCATTTCTTGTATTCTGCTCTGCGGCATTTTATAAGAGTTCATGAAATATTCCCAAGTTTTTGCCCAATCCTTTCGATATTCAATGCCTCTTAATGGAGAATCTTCACCACCGGGCCCAAAACCATTGTGAAAGGCCAGATATTGCAGCTCTTCCCCTGCGATCTCGGCCATTTTTTTTGCCCAATTCCCTTCTCCCCAACCGATCAATTGAATGGATGGATCTGCTCTCCGCATCGCTCTTGCAAATTTAAGGGTCTTTGTTGCGCCTGTCTCCGCATCCATTCCATCCTCTCCGTAGGAGGTCTCGTTGCCGATCTGCCAAAATTTAACATCGTATGTCTTTTTTTGGCCATGTTTTATTCGTGTCTGATTGGATGGATTGTTGCAATAATCCACCCATTCTGCCGCTTCTTTGGCATCGGCAGAACGGACGTTCCCTTTGGGGGAAATGGCCCAATTTTTTCTTCCATCCGATTCAAAATTGATACATATCAGGGGATCCATCCCTGTTTTCGTGCAAAAATCGACAAACTCGTGGGTACCCACCTGGTTATTATAAATGCCTCCCCATAGTTGATTTATCATAGGTTTACGCTGCTCCAAGGGCCCGACCCCTTCCTTCCAACGATAATAAGAAATAAAACAGCCTCCCCAACGCAACATGGTCGGAGCCAACTCTTTGGTAATATCGATCACATCCTGGCGCCAGCAATCGTGATTAAAATCCCAGGCTGCATCCACGGAACTATCTGTGGTTCCCAGCGGCTCCATAAATTGCATGTACAAATAAGGAGAAATTTCAAATTGGGGGGTGGGATCGATTTCCAAAACCTTTTCGCGTTGATAATTATTTTTGGGATCCGGAAATGAGATCCGGGGAGGTCGGTTCGCCAATAATGTTCCAGCAGTCAATTTGGAACAGTTTCCTATAAAACTCCTTCGTGTTATTTTTTTCGACACTCTTATCCTCCTATTATTATCGGAATAACGACAGTTCGTGGGATTCGTAAGGAACCGGATAGGCCGTGATCCAAGCTTCCGGTTTTATCTCATCCTTCCCTTCCAGAAGAATAAGTACAACTATCTCAAGATTTTTCCCGATCATATCTGGTTCTAAGGGGAAATAATAGGTGTAGTTTTTATCCGATTCCACATTGAAATATTCCCATGTGTTGCTTGGGAATGAAACGCTTCTGTCCGGCGCCCCGACATATTTATCATCGACCCGAAGAGCAGCGTAGGCGCCCTCGTTTCCGTGACGTCCATTTAAAGCCACCGCGAGATAACTGTTATTGGCCATTTCTTTCAGACGAAAAGGCAAAGACCACGCAGAAACCGCAGGCCTCTCTTTGTATGAATGGAAAAGATTAGACGCGCGCCAATTGGATCGCTCCAAGTTCTTCCCATTCAAGCTAGCTTCGATCTCGGCAATTCTCTGGGGCGCCCCATGAACACGCAAATATTGTATCGGCAGATCAGCGGGAACATACGCTGCAGCAATGGTGCCTTTTCCTTGGCTGCCCAGTTTTAATGTTGTCCAGGTTTTTAGATCTGCAGACACCTGGGTTTCAGTATCCTCGTCGAAGGCATGGAGTGCAGGATTGAGGTCATGCTCCTGTCTGTCCCTGATTTTTATCACCAATTTATCCATATTTATCGTTTCGCCAAAATCCACCCGCAATGCACGTTTGTCTAAACGGGCTATGAAAAAAGTATTCAACCTGGCATCGAATAGGTTTTTATCCCAAATGCCCCGATTGACAAACATTTTTTTATTGAAGAAAGCTTCCCTGGCTGCGATGACTTGAGGAATACTGCTTGGCCCTGATCTCTGCACGGCTCTCACTTCCAAAGCGTTATTATCAGCCGCGAAACAAGTGGCCTCGAAAAGCGATTCCGCATCTGCAGGAATCTCGCACGGGCTCAGAACACCGATCTTTTTGTGCCAAGGTTCTTTGTTAGCTTTCCCTGGGAAATGTACCTTAATTTCTTTCCCTCGAACCAAATCATTCATTTCCACACCGTCAATCTGTGCCGTTGCGAACGCTCGGTATCCAATCGAGATCTGGATCTTTGCCGTACTTCCAGGTTTTCCTAATAATTTAACAATGACCGGTTTTCCGGGAGTATCTCGGATGATTTCGTAATCACATCCTTTTATGCCCATTTCATCGATTTTTCCCGTCGATGCAAGAATCAGACAGGTTCTGAAGGGCAATACTTCGATCTTTAAAGTTCCCCCCCATTTATAAGCGCCCACAATACGTTCTGATGGAAACAACTGCATGATCGACACATCTTTATTCTTCCTAAGCCCGATACTATCATCAAGTTTAATGTGATAATTTTTTGTATCCCAGGTTAAATTTCTTAAAGTAATAAATCTGGCAGTGGAATCTCCCCTAGAAACAGCAAAAGGACCATATCGATCTTCCGGCAATTCGATGGCTTCAACGAGAATATCCTTGTATCTTTTGTGAAGAGCAAAAATTCGTGCAAATTTGGGAAATTCGTCATCACGCAAGAACCAGGGATTGCCGTAGACCGATGGAGAGAGCAACAAAGAGCGGTTGAATGCCTGCAACACCAATTCATCTTCCCAAAAATCCAGGCAGGACGATAGACAAACCCCATGATCTTCCAATCTTCTTGTTAATCCTGGAGGCAGTTCACGCGCGAGCGAACCTACCCTGTGATGGATTGCTGTCCTATCATTGGGCATGAATACATCGATATAGGTTTCCACACCCTCCCATAAAAAGGTGGTCACGACAGGTTGGGCCGTTCCAAAATTCACACGATGATTCAGGATCATAAGATCCGGAGCGAACGTTCGACATGTGTTTATCGCTTTCTTAAAGATTTCTTGTTTCTCTGGTCTGAGTTGGCCGGCAACCGCATCTACTTTGAAGGCAATGAAGTTATAATCCCGGCAAAGGGATACAAGCATGTCAATCCGGGTTTTCTCCTCCTCGGGTGTGCTGCCAAAACCATCCGGGCCCATCCAAACAGCTAAACGTCCGCCAAAACCGGCGGCTTTTTTCACCAAGGGCATAAATCCATTGGGAAATTGAGATTTGAATTCCTCGGTTTGCATTGTCCCGTAATGGTAAGGGATAAGCCGCCCGACACCGGCTGTGTACGGACCGTCATCGATGTTCCCGACATCCAAAGCATAAATGTCAAGGACCATACCATACTCATCGTGAAGCCATTGAAAAAAATCCATGTTTATAAGTGTTTGAGCTTCTGTGGTCCCCTCATATTGGCTGTTGATCCAATCGAAATAATGAGATCGAGAGGGTATTTTCTCCAGTTTTTCTGCATCGCTCTGAGTCCATCCAAAACAACGAAAACGAACTGTGGGTAGGATGATCAAGCATGAAACTGCGAGGAGGATAGTTATCTTAAGATAGAGCGTTACATTAAAAATGAAACTTTTCATGGATTCCCCTTGATCATATTTTTTTTGTATTTTTATCCGTTAGAGGACAGAAACATTTTTTAAAAAATAAAGGGATGATGTCAAGTTCCAGATCAAATTGACATCTTATTCCCTGTTTTGATAATAATTACAATAGATTAGATGGGAAATAACAAAATCAATACGCTGATAGATGATCTTCACCAGGCTATACAAAACATCACGGGCCGTCATGATGCTTTTGCCGATCGGAAGTTCCACAAGCACGATGAATATTTATCTTATGGCCTGACAGCTTCAGAATTCAGAATGATGATAAAAGAATCCAGTTCTCGATTCCTTAAGCTTTCCTTGCAGGAAAGAATGGATCTTGCTTTACGGCTTCTCCAGGAACATGTCGGTGAACTCGGACATGTGGGGCTTTACATCTTAACGCTCAGTGTAAAGGAACTCAAACCCAAGCATTTCCTGTACTTGGACGGATTGCCAGAACATTTCCGGAGCTGGTCCCATGTCGACCACATCTCTTTAGGAGTGATGCAGCCACTGTTATGGGTATACCGGAAAGAAACGCTTGAGCTGTTGGAGGAGTGGAGCCGCTCACCCATTCGGTGGAAGCGAAGGGCCAGCATAGTCACTTTCACGCGAAAAGGGGCGAAATCGGGGGAATTCGCCGAGGAAGTCATTCGCTTTTGCGAGAACCTGATTTGGGATGAGGAGGACATCGTTCAGAAAGGTGTGGGATGGGCGTTAAAAGATAACCTTCGATCTGCGCCGGAACGTATACTTCCCTACATCAAAGAGCTGAGGCGGCAAGGAGTGCCATCGACGATTACGCTTTACGCGATTCGAGATCTAAAAGGAGCGAAACGCCGGGAAGTTCTGGCGGTGAAGAAAGAATTGGATTGACTAAATATATTCAATACAGAATATTATCGAAGTCAAACGGCTTGGTTCTGTAAACATCCCAAATTTTTCTCGCCTCTTCTTCAGCCCATTTTTGAAAACCCAGTTTCTTCATCATACAGAGCTGATACATCTTGGTATTGTGCGGCATTTGTGCTCTATCAGCATAAGGCTGGAACCGATCGCATGGGAAATCATCACACTCATGGCAAAAATCGATATTTTTTTCCGTTACACACATATAAATTTTGCACTGTTTGTCAGGTTTTAGCAGTTTAATACGGCCTTCCTGGGGCCTGCATCCCTCACAAGTCGCTTTCTCTTCAGGAATATTAAGGGCTTCGGCCACAGCTTTCCTTATCTCTGGATTTGTTGCAGCCAGGTGCACCGCACAGTGAAAACAAGGTAAGCCACAGGGGGAAGTCATCTTCTTTGCTGTTTCTATATCCATTTTACCTCCAATTGAAAATCAGGATGAAAATTCATGATAACATTTTCTTACACATAGTCAATCACGAGAATGGATTCGTTCATTAGCTTCATCCTTCTCTTTGAGGTATAAGTATGATACGCTCATTCCAGGAGGAGGAATATGGATGAAATCACAATCGATGCAGATGTTTGTCATAAAGACGGGCTTTGTGCGATGACGTGCACATTCGGCATTTTTCAGCAGGAAGAGAAGGACACCATCCCGAAGATCGACAAGGTTATGCTCGAGAAATGCTATCGCTGCGGACATTGTGTGGCAATTTGTCCCCATGGAGCCATTTCCCATAGTCACTTCCCAAAGGATGCTGTAAATCCCATCAATTTAGAGAATCTTCCTTCGTATGATCAGGTACTGGAGCTTATCCGCAGCCGCAGATCGAAGCGTTTATTCAAGGACACGCCTGTTGAAAGGTACGTGCTCGAAAAGGTACTGGAAGCGGCCCGATTCGCACCCAGCCAGCATAACGAACAAAGCACCGAGTTTATCGTTGTGCAAGACAAAAAGATCCTCCAAGAAATTACAGCACTGACAGCAGAGGGTATCGGAAAACTGGCGGGATATACCAAGAACCCGATTGGCAGAATGATGATGCGGCGTGCCATGGGATACCCACGGATGAAATTCAAAGAGTGGCCGGAACGCAATCCAGCGAAAGTGACATGGGTGTGACTAGGCTCCATCCAGCTAAATTATAACTCATATGCCGGATCGATATGAAGGACTCAGGTCAAGGAACCGAAAGTTATGCCTAGGCCTAAACCCACGATCCATCGGCTCGCTTGGTAAGCGGCAGGAAACTCAGGCAGTGTTGATGTACTTTTCGGGGAAAATCCGTATTGAAAAAATGCATCAAGAGATATTCCTCCTAATTTTTCAAAAGTGTCCCAGACCGAGAACGTTGGGCCATCATATCCGATGCCGAAGGATAATATATTGGTATCTAAATCAGGAAAAATGGGGTGTATCATTTGACCAGCGACAGCACTTTTTTGATGAGTATACCCTGCTCTTATAGCAATAGAATTTTTGAAACGATACTCAACACCAAACATGATGCGGGAAACATCTCTCATGTTGAGGTCAACTCCCTGTCTGATATTGTCTGGCCTAGTCCCATAGTGATCCTCGATCATATCGTAAAAATCGGTATCGAGATCGAATTCCCATTGTTTAATCTCGCTCATACCGATCTGTTGAAAGTCCAGCTGAAAAGTTAGGCTCTTCCCAATCGAATACATACCCCCTATGACGAATTCACGAGGAAGGGTAAGGGTTGTGTTCGTTTCCTGGAGAATGCCGAAGGGATATTCACTCCCTCGCCGGATAATGAAGCTGTGTGTTCCATCGAAGTCTAATGTTACCTTGGTTTGGTATCTTCCTCCAAGCCGGAGATTACCGCTGATCTTTATTAATACACCAGCGACATAACCTATGCCTTTGGCACTAGCATCTGATTCACTGCTTGCTTGCAAATCATCTCCAGATCCCATTTCCTGAAAGGTGAATATTCTGTTGTATTTCCAGTTAACTTTTGATGAGATAATATCCAATCCTGCTCCAACCGAAAGATGCTTTGAGACCTTAACCGCAACGACCGGCCGAACATATAAAGTATTTAATTTTGAGCGAATCGATAAGGTGTTTCCTGCCCAGCTTTCCAGCCATTTGGTTTCCATCGAGTGGGGGAAAAATACGCCAATGCCGACGCCGATCCTTTCCTTGATATTCCAGGAAATAAAAGTGGATCCACTGAGTTTTCCAAGATCGCTTTTAGATGATATCGGAATGGCAGAGGGCTCTGCTGTCATTGTTATTTTGGGATAAAATAGGTTTAATTTGACCATGATCCCCAATGAAAAAGCTAATGCAGCTGGGTTATAAAATACGGATGATGAATCATCCGTGCGCGAAGCGAAGGCTCCTCCCAAGGCAGCCGCTCTGGCACTGAGTTCAAATGGCCTGATATCAGAGGCCTCAAGAAAACGAGAAGCCGAGATTATAAAAAGCAATAGGATAAGAACAACGGTCTTTCTTCGCAATGATAAATCTCCTTGAAAAACATTTATATGATAATTCTTCCTTTTTTGCTAGAGGAAATCCCATAATTGCATCTATTAAATCTAACACAGAAATCTAAATCAACCAAATGCCTGAATAATATTTTATATGCAGTAGGGATCCCTCTATCATCTCCGAGAGTCATTCTTTAAAGTACTGTTTTTTGCGCCTGATAAATACATAAGCTGCCGGCAGGACAAAAAGTGTAAGGACCAGCGAATATAGCAATCCTCCCATAACTGCTATTGCCATTGGCTGAAGCATATCTCCGCCTTCACCTAAATTGAGAGCCAGTGGAAAAAGCCCAATGACTGTTGTGAGTTGAGTCATTAGGATTGGTCGCATTCGTATAGGTGCTGCAATCATAATGGCGGACACGGAGTTTTTACCCTGACTTATGTATTCTTCAGCCAGAGTTAGTAAAACCACTCCTTGGGAAATGATGCCCGCCATCATAATGATAAGTCCTACCAGCACAGTAACCCCAATAGGCGTCGCGGTAAAAAAAAGCGCTAGAAATGAACCGGTGAGAGCCAAGGGGATGTTCAGCATTATCAAAAATGGCAACGAAAATGATTCAAACTGCACTGCGAGAATTATATAAACAAACAGTGCAGCAAACAGGATGATCAATCCTATGGTCTTTTGGTTCTCCGCCATCAATAGAGCTTGGCCACCCATTTCCCATTCGACCCCAACAGGACAATCTGACTCTGCTAAAACAGTCTTGACTCTAGTCACTACTTCACCGACGCTGATTCCAGAAGGATCCATGCGAACGATCACTTCTTTTGTTTGGTTCTCTCTTGCGATCTCCACGGGTCCAACCGATCTGCGAACCTGGGCAATATCTCTCAGATAGATAGAGGAGTCTTGAGCATTCTTAAGGATGAGATTTTCAAGATCTGATTTGCTGGTAATAAGTTTCTCTGGTACCATTACACGAATATTGTAATATTCCAATCCCTCACGGTACTGGGTTGCTATATTTCCATGAACCAGGGTCCTCAGTGTGGTAGCAACAGTGTTTACTGGTACTCCCAAGGCAGAAGCTCGTGAACGGTCTATATAAATACGATACTCCGGCTTTGTCATATCCATGGAAACATTGACATTCCTAATTCCGGGTGTCTCGTCAAATCTTTTGGCGACTTTTTTGGCAAAATCAAAGATGGGAAGGATTTCTGTCCCTTTAATCTTAACTTCCACTTCCTGTTCGCCGGTCTTACGAATACCCTCGACCCTCCTCTGCATTACGGAAATCTTACTCCCAGGAACAGAAACTTTTTCTGCAAGAGGTGTAATTTTTTCAATGAACTCCTGTGTTGTTATTTTGCGTTTGGATTTTGGAACGAGTTGCACATCGAGTTCCCCTTCATTTGCGATTTCAAAGGTGGCCAATCCCCACACCCTACCTCCTGAAAGCGTAAAGATGCTTTCTATCTCAGGGATTTCCTGAATTTCAATCTCAAGCTGAGCCAATATTCGATCTACTTCGGTTACAGCCGTTCCGCTGGGCATCATCACTTTGACCATAACTCTGCCGTTATCCAATTTTGGCAAAAACTCTGAACCAATCAGGGTGACAAGCAGAAGTGAGGTTGCAAAGATTATCAAAGAAAGGAAGATTACCACTACTTTTACACTCAGTGCTGCCCGCAGAATTTTAGAATAGGCATAAATGATACGATCGATGATAGAATAAAATTTATGAGCTACACCAAAAAAGCTTGTGAATTTATTCTCTTGCAACAGCCAATTCGTGAGTGCAGGCGTAATCGTGATGGCGATAAAGAGAGAGATCACAACAACTCCTGCCACAACGAGTACGAGCTCCTTGAACAACAATGATGTTAAACCCGGGATAAACAGAAAAGGTAGAAATATCACGAGAAACGTTAGGGTTGCGGTGATAATAGCAGAACCCACCTGGTTCGTTCCCTTCAACGCGAAGTCCTTTTGACCTTCCCTATGAAGCCGGATAATGTTTTCCAATACAACTATTGAGTTATCTAAAATTACCCCGAGTGCCACGACAAGACCACCCAGGGAGAACAGATTGATAGAAAAGTCCGCCAGCTTCATCACAAAGAAATTCGCTAACAGAGTTACAAGCAGGGCGACCATCATCACCAGCACATACCGCAGGCGTCCGAGAAATATAAAAACAACCACAATGACAAGTAAGGCTGCAAGCACAGCAGTGCTCTGCACACTCTTGATCGCTCCCATGATGTAGTCACCTTGATTTTCAACATAGCCAAATTCGATATCATTAGGGATATCTCTTTGAATCAGCTGAAGCTGCTTCTTCACGGCCTCTGCCACAGCAACGGTATTGGCTTCTGCCTGTTTGAGGATATTCAGCTTGACGGATGTTTCACCGTTGAAGCGTGTATTCACGCGTCTCTCTTCATGGGAATCTTCAACTGTTGCAACATCTTTGAGATAGACGTTTTCATTATTTGGGCCTTGAGTCACGACCACATGTTCAATCTCGTTCAGGCTCTCGAACTCACCCATGGTCCGAGCGATAATCTCCCTGTTTTCCACCGTAACACGACCGGCAAATATCTCCTGATTTTCTTCATACAAGACTTTCACAATTCTATCAGGTGAAAGATTGTATGCAGACATGCGTTGTGCGTCGAGATGCACGCGGATCTCCCGCTCCAATCCCCCTACAATTTCAACTCCTGCTGTGCCGTGAACTGTCACTAATTGATCAATCAGCCATTTATCGGCCCATTCCCGCAACCACACAAGATCCCGACTGTCAGAAGTAATGGTGACCTGAATAACTGGTAACAATGAGGGATCTGCTTTGATAATCAATGGTGGGTCCATGTCGGGTGGCAACTGTCTAGCTGCGCGCCCCATGGCTGAAGCAACATCTTGAAAAGCATCTTCAACATGAACACCATATCGGAAGTTGACAAGGAGGGTGTA
>Ga0114922_10005027_pt1 | contig 12224 bp, 11 predicted proteins | sample AartaG_FD_100975 | JGI IMG/M metagenome (GOLD analysis project Ga0114922, IMG submission 100975) | Deep subsurface microbial communities from Aarhus Bay to uncover new lineages of life (NeLLi) - Aarhus_00045 metaG | ecosystem: Environmental > Aquatic > Marine > Oceanic > Sediment | place...
GAAGTAACATTTGTGGCACTCAAATATGTCATTGCTAAAGCCAAATAAACGGTTTTTCCAACTGGTTACTCGCCTCAAAATCAACCTATTTATGATGCGAATACAAAAATTAATGAAACGTCCTTTATAATCTTTTTCCCGTAATGGTGATATTTGTATAATCAACTCTTTTAAAGGATCCAGTATTTTTATTTTTATTGGTTTTGGTACAATCTTTAATACAAACCCGTTATTTTTACATAATTTCTTCCATTCTTTGACAGTAAAAATATTCTCGGTCACTTCAGGATGTCCAGGTTCCACATGATCTTCTTTAAAACCTCTGCGAAGTGGAAGTAGGATAGGTTCTCTAATAGCAATTATTTTTCCTGTAGGTTTTAAAATTCTCTTTAATTCTGTAAATATCTTTACATAATTGTTGACATGATGTAAGGACGCATCAAAGAATATAAAGTCAAAAAATGATCGATCAAAACCTGTCGAGAAAAAATCACCTCTCACAAGTGTCATTTTTTCTATTATTGCTCCAAATGTTTTAATTATACTCGGTGCGATCTGAGTTAAGAGTGTCCTTGAAATCTCGACAGCATAAACATGCTTTACGAAAGGAAGAGTTGATAACGTTGCTGCTAACCAACACCCACCTGCTCCGAGTTCACATACTGTTCCGTATGGCTTTACATCTTGTAAAATCCATCTTGAGTACTCAAGTCGGCCATCATTTGTATACCTAATAAGCCATTTCTCTAAAGAATCATATTTTTCATCAAGAAGCTGTTGACTCTCTCTATAATCTAGTTCAGCGATATTAGCATAATTAGAGATATCTCTTTCAATATACTTCAGTTTGAGTTCGTTTATTCCCGAATTATCGACTATTTTTAATTTCATGATCATACTCTTTTTTCAATCATATACCTACACTTTTTCCCTCCAAATCCTCTCCCCAAATCTACCAACAGTTAATATTGCAATCCACCATCTCGGCAAAAAAATGTATTTTCCTAATAAACAAAAACCACACCAGTACCACTGAATTAAAGCCTTAAAATTAAAATTTGTCCAAGATTTTCCACACATTCGAAAACAATATTCTCCGACAGATTCTCGAAAAATATTTTCTCCAATACTCTTATATCCGGTATACTCCTCATATTCATTGAAAAGATTTCTTATTTTAGCTACCAACGATTTACCAATTAAATTATTATCTTTTTGTATTATTTCTCGAATCAAGTTCCTTATTCGATAAGCAACTACTCTCTTACTAAAGGAATAACGTTCAACAATATGGATGTCTTCAATAAAAAATTTCAAACGTGAATGACCAGATTTACAATCATCATGAATTCTACATTTTGCCAAAATATGAGGAATGTGAACATTATGGGAATCTTCAGTAAGTCTAATCCAAAAATCGAAGTCAAATCCATAATGTAGAGACTCATCAAATCGACCTACATGCTCAAAATGCTCTTTTGTGAAAAATGAAGAGGCTGAACAGAAAAATGATTCTCGCGATAAAATATCCACCGAAAAATTCTCTAGATTCCGATAATTTGATATTCCCCTCAACTCATTATAGATTTCTGCATTCCCGTAAATAAATATGTTATCTTTTTTCTTATTATTTATCCAAGATTGCCCAACCTGAATTAAAGCTCCAGGCATATAAATATCATCTGCATTCATCCATGCAATCAAATCACCTGTGGCCTTCTCAAAACCTTTGTTTAATGCATTCGTTTGGCCTGAGTCGGCCTCACTCACCCAGTATGTGAGCCATTGTTCATATTTTTTAATAATTTCAACACTGTTATCAGTACTTCCACCATCGATGATAATATATTCTAAATTCGGATAGTCTTGCAGTAAAATAGAACGAATCGTTTCTTCAATGAACTGACCCTGGTTGTAATTGGGAGTGACAATACTGATCTTTGGCCAAAGCTTATTCTTGATTAAATCCTTCGACAAATTTTCACTACTTGGAACCCACGGCCAATCAGTCTTGCCCTGTGGTGGTGCTATCATTTTACTCATTTACACTCCTGCTCCATATGGTTTAACGTTATCCCAACATCGCAGGATTGGCTCAAAATCATCGATGATTTTAAAAACACTTTTAACGAAATCTTCCCCAGTCCAGCTCGCAGCTCGATCCAAGCCGTGTTGAATGAATCGCTGGCGAAGAGCCGAATCATCATAGAGTGACTTGATAGCCAGAGCAATCTGGTCCTCATCCTTGGGATCTACCAATAAAACCGCTTTCCCCAGTTGCTCCTGAGCACCCGAAACATCCGATGCAATGACGGGACAGCCAAGAGCAAAGGCCTCCAATGGGGGGACATTCTCAGGACCAAAAAAAGTGAGGTATGTTAACGCAAATGCATTCCGGTATAAACCTATCAAATCTTCCTGGGGAACAAATCCTAAAAAATATACTTGTGTGGTTAAATCAAGATCCCCGATTAACTTACGAATATAATGCACGTTCCCTTTATCAGAGCCCACGAATACCACAGGCAAAACCAGGTCATATTTTTCTCGCAAAAGGTGAACGGCTAACAATAATCCAACATGATTCTTATGAGGCCAAAATTGTGCCGGGTAAAACAAATATCCTTCGGGGATTTTATATTTTATCAGTACCTCTTTATGGTTACCTTTTGAAGCGTTCAAGGCGAAGCTTGGAGTTGGGTGTGGTAATAACCTGATTCGCTCAGGAAGCACCCCGTAAAAATGCACGATTTCCGTTTTGCCAGCCTCCGCTCCAATAATAACGGCTGAGGCTCGCTGGATAGCATCGGAGAACATTCTCTCACGCACTTTCCATCTCCCTTTTTTACTAACCTCCGGGAACCATGGCTGAAGTCTGTGTTGCAAGTCCCAAACTGTATAGATATATGGAATATCGACTTTTGTATAATCAGGGGTTAAAAACCACACCATTTCAATTCCAAGTTCTTCGATAACTTGCTGGAACGGACTCTTATTTTTCCCTCTTAGAAATCTCCGAATCAATGGAAGACTTGAAATAATCCGTTTAAGATTTAATCTCGCCTGTTTAAAAAAACTGTCATCCAGAGGAATAAATTGTATTTTTTTATTACTGATCTCTTTATTCCGGTCACCGGATTGCTGACCAAAAATGGCAAAAGTATGTTTACTTTCAAGTTTTAGCAGAGATGCTATAATATCATCTTGAAAAGTAAATCCTCCTCCTCCATGTGGATTAATATTACTCAGGAATATACCTACTTTCATCGTTCCATCCCAAATGTCGTCCGGCTCTCATCTTTGCGGGCAACCACAAGAATATGCCAGGTATCCACTGTGATGTTTTCTTCAGAAGTATAGCCAGCAAACCACTTCAGAGGAATGAAGCCACAGTGTGATAACCAACCCTCCATCTCACGCACAAGGAAGTAACGGTTTGTTTGTGTTTCCTCTAAGCGGCTGTAAGTTCCATCATGGCTTAGATTATAGATTGTGTATGTGACTCTGGCCAGCTGCCTGGCACAATCGATTTTCGTTTCCGATATACGTACCAGTTCCCTTTGTGGCGTGGACCAGCATCGTACGCGCAATGGATCATAGTTGCGTAACATTGCCGCGGCGTGCCAGAACTCAAACACGAATAAACCCTCTGGGCGCAGATGGCGATGCACCCCCTGCAATACCTGCATCAACGCTTCATTCGTCTCGACATATCCTATCGAATCAAACAAACAGATGGCGGCATCAAAGGATTCATCGGTAAGTTCCATACTACACATATCCTGCCAGCGAAAGTCGACAGAAGAGGTGACTTCGTCTGACTTACGCCGTGCAACGGACAACAAATCCTCAGAGTAATCTGTGGCGACTATTTTATAACCGAACTTCTCAAGAGCCAGAGCGTGGGAACCCGTGCCGCAAGCCAGTTCAAGCAAGCGAACCGACGTTCCTGTACTGTACTTTTGTAAACACTCATGTACAAACGCAGCTTCTTTTTCATACGGTTTGTCCACGTAAAAAATGTCGTAAAATTCGGCGTGCTGACCGACGTACGAACTCATCTGTTTCTACTCCAAGTTGAAATATCTTTTTAAAAATAAATTCTTCCCATTTACAAGTTCACTCGCTCTTAAAAGATTTTCCACCATTCCAAGGCATGAGACGCCTTTTATCTTCTCCACAACGGAAGTATACATTCTGTCGCCCAGGTGATTCAAGGTATAGAGTAAATACATGACTAAAATATTTTCCCAGTAGTTGCTGTAGTTCTTCCTCGGATGCTAATGCGATCTGATGATCCCAACTCTGATTATCAGGTGTTTCGCACACTTCGGATCCGGTAAATACTCCGGATTTCCCCATAGCCTCACGAATCTTGTGAACCAAAATATCGATCTGTTCCGATGATAAATGTCCGATGCTACTGTCCAAGCAAATAACATCATATTCTTTTTCCGGAAAGTCTTCCTTAACAGCATCGAGTTTAAAATAACGGATATTGGGATGACAGTGATATCTACGGGCATGGTCAATGGCCTCTTGTTCAATATCAATACAATCGATGTGGGATGCAGTCGTTGCGTAGAAGAAACGGGCATAGAAACCATCTCCACACCCAATGTCGAGAACTTTGCATCCCGGAAACATTACTTCTTTTGAATAAATACCTCGTTCCGTCCAATTAGGATTCAGATGATTCGGCCATCTGTAAAGATCAATTCTATGATCGTACCAATGGGGTTTATTGCTTCGATTCCACTGTTCAAAAAATAAACGCTTATAATAACGGGACAAGTACTTTTGGCACAGGGAAGACAATGGTGCGATAAATAATGCATCCGGTAGACTTTTCCAGATTCTATTAAATAATTTTATGACTTCACCTTTCAAAACATCCATTTCTCACATTCTAATTTTTTATTTGTTCATAAATGGATCGGATATTCTCGACGATCTTTTTGATGGTATGTTCCGGTAAATTCCAGGCAGAGGGTAAATACAATCCGTTTTCCCAAAGCCGGTCTGATACCGGGCAGGGAACATCACGGAATTCCGATAACGACTGCAAAATGGGTTGCTGGTTCATCGGACAGAAAAAAGTCCGCGTTTGGATCCCCTCTTTCCACAGGGAATCAGATAATTGGTCGCGAGTCAGGCCAAATTCGGGATTGACCACAATTGCATACATCCAATACACATTAAAAGCCCAATCCAGTTCAACAGGGAGTTGTAGACCAGGAATATCTTGCATGTAGCGGATATAAGTCTCCGCTATACGCCGCTTCTGGGAGATAATGTGATCAATCTTTTGAAATTGAGCCAATCCCATAGCAGCCTGATAACCGGTCATCCGAAAATTGTATCCCGCGGCCTCATGCCTGAAGCGGGGTTTGGTGAATGCCATGTTACGCAGCAGACGCAGCTTTTCAGCCAGCGATTCATCATTTGTGGTCACCATACCCCCTTCACCGGTGGTGATTACTTTATTAGCATAGAAACTGAAGCAGCCCATATGACCAAAACTGCCGGTTTTTTTATCACGACATGTGGCTCCGTGGGATTCGGCGCAATCCTCAATTACGGTCAAATTGTGTCGTCTGGCAATTTCGTTGAGCCGATCCATATCGACAGGATGGCCGTAAAGATGCACAGGGATAATGGCGCGAGTCCGGTGCGTGATGAGGGACTCAACTAGATCTAAATTGAGATTCCAGGTGACCTCCTCGGCATCCACGGGTACGGGAATGGCGCCATTGTGCACGATGGCCAACGCGGTGGCAATGTTTGTACTGGCGCTGACGAGCACCTCATCGCCCGGTCCTATACCGGCCGCTGCAACTGCAAGGTGCAGTGCGGAAGTCCCACTGTTTACCGCAATACCGTACTTGCACCCACAGTATTCGGCAAAGGCCTGTTCGAACCTGGGGATATTCTGGCCAAAGGTTCCGGAAATCTCACCGTTTCGTAGTGCAGATATAACAGCATCGATCTCTTCCTTACCGATGATGGGTTCAAAAATCGGGATCACGACTCGACCTCCACAAAAACTTTGTCTTGTTCGACGCCCAGAAATGGTCCCTGTTTCACACTGATGCACTGCATGTCCTCTACGACACGAATCGCATGAATGCCGTGAATCAAAACAATGGCATCTCCGGGATGCAATACGACTTCACGTAAAAGTTCACCATCGTCGCTGTATAGTTGCACTGCCACAATTCCACGCTGGACCACGAACATCTGCTGCAGGTCGTCAATTGTACGGGTAGTGGGCTTGTGATAGTGGGGCAGCTCAACAAAGTTCGCCTTATGAGCCAGTAAGCCAAACTGAAAGGAGGACTCGGGTGGCGAAAAAAAAGTCGTTTCCTCTACACACGTATCGGCCAAGATAATTTCCGCGTATTTAATACCGTTATATTCAATGGATTCTGCACTCATTGATTAGCTCCGATTCCTGAACAGTTCTTTGATCTTAAAAATAATATCCGCCTCAACATCATACACAGGCATATCCCCAATAACCTCAATACACTCATCATTTGACAAGTAAGTTAATTTTCCATCCTGATCTCTCGATTCTCTATATTTCGCTTTCATATAACCTTGTTTTACGCTCAACGTTCTTAATTTGCCTATTTTGTCTTTCCTGACAAAATAGGCATTATTTCCATTACTGTTTGAACCCACGAATTCGTATCCCTTTTTTGCTGCAAGTAAACAGAGAGCTTTCAACGAAGTTCCCCAATAAAGGTTAGAATAATGCGCTTGGGTACGAATAAATTGTGGATCATAGGGAACCGTTATTGAATGCTGATCACCAAAAAGACCGTTATACTCAATAATCACAATTATCGGCTCTACTTCATGGACTGCATTCCATATCCAATAATCATTTCCATCAATATCAATGGATAATAACCCTATTTCATCAGAAAAATGGTTTTCTTTTAAAATTTTATTTATATTATCCTTATTTATAAAAGCATGAACAGCCTTTAATGCATATCTCCAATAGATATAGTCTCTTATTATGAAATCAATACATTTCTTGTCCCCTTCTATGACAAGACCCTCCCAATTATTATTCATTAATAAGAATCTTGTATTCGATTCTCTGTAATTTTGTACGCCAAATTCAACAAACTTCTCGAATTTCAATTTAAGCTGATGAACTAAATATTGAATGATGCCGTCATCACCCCATTGAGAGAACACCTTAAACTCTGCATCTTGTATATTCTCATACACTCCCTCCAACTTCATTTGATTGATTAAAAATTTAGCGGCTAACATTTTGCTCTCTTCGATATCTTTTTGAATGGCTTTCTGAATTCTTTTCAATTGAGTGGGTAAACCTAAGATATTACCACCCATTTGATGTATAACTTTACAAATACTAGTTTTCATATGATATCCTTCGCAATAGAGCTTAGGCTATGATCTGAAGGTAGCATTCATCCATCTGTCCATAATCAACACTTTTTCTTTGGAAAAAATATGGTTCCTTCATCCATCACCTTGATATCCATTCAATGCTTAATATACTCAGAATTAACAAAAATAACGTCCTAAGATCCCGATTTATTATCATGAATCATGATGTTTAACTTTTAACGCCGCAGTGCTGCTTCATAGTCTACAGCTCGCTGTCTCGCAATGATGTCCCAACTAAAATGCTTTCGAATTTTTTGGGCACCATGTTCTCCTAGTACTCGTCGAGTTTCCATATTGGATAAAGTGCATATCTTACGAGCTAGGTCTTGTGTGTCACCTTCTTCATACAATAAGCCGTTTCCTTCAATACGCTCACGAACCTCAACACGATTGCTGAGAATAATCGGTAGACCACAAGCAATCGCGTCAAGCTGACTTGTAGATTCCTGTCTTGGCCAAACGCATATATCAGCAGCCCAATAGAATTGCGGAAGCTTATTAAAAGGTACAAAGGGATGAACATAACATTCCTTACAACCCTGAATAGCCTCTTTTTGAGGCCCATCTCCAATAAAGATACCACGAAAGGGCATACCTTTGTTTATAAGAAAGTTAATAGCCTGTGCTAAACATAATGGATCTTTAGCTTGGGAGAAACGACCGGTGTATATGCATAAAATATCGGATTCTGAAATACCAAATTGTCGTCGAATCTTTGCACGAGCCTTTTGAGAGGAATCATCAGAGAGAGGTCTGAATAAATCGGTATCCACACCAAGAGAACATATTTTAACTTTATGTGACTGAACACCATAAAACCGAACAACAATTTCAGCAGCATCTGTGCTTATTGGATAACATTTCTCGGAAAGAAAACTAGCTACACGCCCCCTTACTACAGCCTTAGTTATCCATTTCAATCGTCTTTTTGTCCCTATTCTATCCCATCGTTTAGAAAGGGGAAACACAGATGCATGTATGTGAGAGGCTAAAAACAGTTTATAACCCCACAGTAACTTTGCAAGTGAAGCCTCTAACGTTGTTAAAGAAAACACGTCGAATGTCTGAATAATTTGAGGTCGAAGAGATCGGAGTTTACCTAATAGACCCTCAATATATAAGTCGCCATTCCAATTTTGATGAGGCAGTCTATGGAGAGTGTAGCCATTAATTTCTTTGATACCACAAGCCACAATTCCTGGACCGATAAAAGATTCATATGTTTCTTGATAAGTGGGAGAGTTGAAATAGGTTTGAACATTAGAGCTTATAACATGTACATCATGACCTAAAGATGCCATTGACTTTGGCAAGCAATTCTCTGCATAGCCCATCTTTTCAGAATACCAATCCGAAATAAACGCTACCCGCATTCGTAATAATTCCTTCCAAGTATTTGTAACGCCTTTTAGTCTTCCAGTTATTTCAAAAATTAAGATTCAAGATAGCGACATTGGCTCTTTTCGATTCAAACGAAATACTGTTACATCGAAACTGTCGGTCCACTCAAGAATAGTACCGAACAAACCCTGGTTTGGATAAAAAAGGTCCTGGTAAGGGTGATAGTATGGATCCTGAATTGCATCACGCCATTTTCTCGAACGTATGCCATGCAATCGTCCTTCGTCGTATTCAAAAAAGATAAGGCGATTGCCAAACTGAACCAGATACCATTTATGACTCAGTTCTTTTGCCCAAGAAAACAGAGCATCTCTCGTTAAAGTCGGCGCTTCAATGTAACCTGCTTTACCGACTCGCATAAGTTCAGCACATGCCTGTTCAGGGACATCCACATGCTCAATGACATGTGAGCAGTAAATATAATCAATTGACTTTTTCTTGAAAGGCAGATGGTGAATGTCTAAGAGAACGAATGGGCGGTCATCCATCAAAATCTCATCACGACGATGAGAGGTGGTCTCAATAAAGCGATCGGAGAGAATCGTTGCCTTCGGAAAGGGGAAATGCCCACTTGCAATGTCTAGAATGATACCATTATCAGGCACATTATGCATATAATCCAACTGATATGAATAGTCATTAGAGTAAGGCCTCCGCTTTCGTAGCCCAAAAACACGGCGATAGCGCCGCCTTAGCAAATAAGAAATGGATGAATGTAAAGTGGCCCTCAGTGCTTTAAGTATTTTCTGATTTATTGTTACCAAGTTTCCTCTCCTATGCAACACGGCCTTAAGGGAGCCATCCTTCGCTCGCATGAAGATGATCAGCTCTTCACCGGTTTCTTACCTTAACTCAGTTGGCTTCTGATGTCTCATAACGCCAAGAGTGTTCGATAGCTACACCGCCAGTAACAGATGGCAATGTCATGCCTGTCCCAAAGAAATCTCCTTCAAGCACAGTTATGGAAACAGCTTCTTGAATCCAATCTGCAAGAACTCCATTTACCTCACAATACAGATTTAAAGAGTATTTACCAGGCATCAGCGGAAGCTTGGGAATCTCAACTATGAACCGTCCTCGTCGTTCGACTAATTCAAAATCTTGACCCACTAAGCGAGTCCAACACATAAATATAGGCTGCCCTAGATGGTTATAGAACGGTATTGATATCGAAACGTTTTTTAATTTTTCTGAATCCGCCTCGTATTCAATTGTGAGACTGACATTCTCGCCGGTCACTACTGTGTCTGTTATAGCCCTGGTCGGGCTTGAGATTTTAAAATTGGTAAATCTCAGTCTGCCATTTCCTTGACGATCAACACGACTATGGAGGGGGATAAACTGATTTAATGTTTGTATGGATGAAATATAACACTCAATGCTTGCATTGACACTCCCATCTATGACAATCCGTCCCGAATCAAGCAGCAAACATCGTTCACATAAATTGCTAATCACCGCCATATTGTGGCTAACAAATAACACTGTCCGTCCTTCCTTCGCTACATCGCTTATCTTCCCCAAACATTTCTTCTGAAAAGCAACATCCCCTACTGCCAACACTTCATCCACTAGTAAAATCTCCGGCTCCAGGTAGGCAGCCACTGCGAAAGCCAGACGTACGTACATGCCACTGGAATAGCGCTTTACTGGAGTGTCAATAAATTTTTCTACTTCCGCAAAATCCACAATTTCGTCAAACTTGCGGTCAGTTTCTGCTTTCTTCATTCCTAAGATGGCGCTGTTCAAGTAAATATTCTCCCGCCCAGTTAGTTCGGGGTGAAAACCGGTGCCAACTTCCAGCAGCGAACCTACTCTCCCAATAATTTGGGCTCGTCCTTCGGTAGGCTCGGTTATACGCGAAAGTATCTTAAGTAGCGTACTCTTACCGGAACCATTACGCCCTATGATCCCCAACACTTCTCCATGCTTTACCTCAAATGAAATGCTTCTCAACGCCCAGATAATATCATCGGAGTTCTCATGTTCTACAAACTGACTGAGCTTTTGTAAACGACGGAAATTGTAGATTGGCGATTTCACCCAAGATATTAATGCACCCAAAAACGTTTCGTGTATTTTCTCCTTTAAACCTATTCGATAACGCTTGGACAGGTTCTCTACTTTTATAACAGTATTGGACATCATAATATTAAAGTCAGAGGATTAAATAATCAATTATCTTCCTAAAAAACATCCGCAAAGATTCTTTCTTTTCGTTGGAAATATAAAGCCCCTGTAATAAATAGTAAGACCGAAGTGATTGACCCCATCCCGATTAGGCTCCATGGCATAGGATTGTGGCCTAAAAGAGCAGATCGAAAACCTTCAATCACACCGGCCATAGGATAAAAACCATAAAATAATTTTGCTTTATCACCAAATTTTTCTGCTATCAATGAAACAGGCCAGACAACAGGTGCAGCGTACATGAGCAATTGTGACACAAAATTAATCCCTAATTTAATATCTCTATACTGAAGTGCTAAAGCCGATAGCCACATTCCAATCCCGGAAGATGTTAAAACCATTAAACAAATAAGTAACGGTATCCAAACTACATTAACAGTTGGAACAATTCCATAGTAAGCCATGAGCCCAAAACAGATGATTAAGGCAATACCAAAATCTAACAACTTCGCCATGACAGGTGTAAGTGGAATAATAATTCTGGGGAAATAAACCTTCGTAAAAATACTTGCTCTTCCAATAAGGCTGGAGGTTGAACCCGTTAAAGCACTTGAAAAGTAAGTCCATGGTACAAGAGCACTATATGAAAAAACTGGATATGGAATCCCGTCACTGGGTACTTTCGCTAATCCTCCAAATATTACCGAAAACACAACCATAGAAAACAATGGCTTAATAACTGCCCAAATAAATCCAAGTACTGTCTGTTTATAAAGAACTTTTATATCCCTTAAAATCAAAAAATAGAAGAGATCACGGTATTCCTTCAATTCTTTAAAATCAATGAGTTTCCACCCTTTACTGGGTTGGATAATAATTGACGTTGTGCTGGATTGTTTATTTGTTGCCATCGTATATCATTCTTTCGTTTGATTTTCTACATACCATTGGTAAGTCTCCAACAATCCCTCCATGAGGGATATTCTCGGCCGCCATTCTAATCCATGGATACGGGTGACATCCAAAAGTTTCCGTGAAACGCCATCAGGCTTCGATTCATCGTATTCTATCCTTCCCTGGAATCCGACGACTCGAGCAATCCGTTCAGCCAGATCGTCAATGGTAAGATCCTTTCCGGTACCGACATTAATGCAGGAGATGCTCTGTTCATAAAGATTTTGAGCACTCAACCTCTCCATTAGAAACACACATGCTTCAGCCAGATCACCAACATGAAGGAATTCGCGGCGCGGTTTTCC
>Ga0114922_10005028_pt1 | contig 12223 bp, 8 predicted proteins | sample AartaG_FD_100975 | JGI IMG/M metagenome (GOLD analysis project Ga0114922, IMG submission 100975) | Deep subsurface microbial communities from Aarhus Bay to uncover new lineages of life (NeLLi) - Aarhus_00045 metaG | ecosystem: Environmental > Aquatic > Marine > Oceanic > Sediment | place: Aarhus...
GAATTATGGCCGGCGTATTGGTGCCGGTGTTCTTTCGCTGCTTCAAAGGCTCAGCGACGACGCTCTTCCTCAGATACCCCTTTTTGTAACCGGCCTCTACGCCGGCGTTGACGGCGTCAAACAGCGTCAGGCCGGGCTGGGCCTCAACGGCTGCCTCGCAGCCCTGCTCAACAAAGACCACGGCCAGACCGGTATCCTGGCAAAGAGGAATTCTATCGGCGGCCGCCAATCTGGCATTTTCGAGAAGCTGGTTCAGAATTTTTACTGCCGATGGATTCGATTCTTTCTGCGCGGCCTTGCCAAGAGCCGCCAGGACATCTTTGGGCAGTTCGCGGCAGGCTGCTATGCAAAGCGATTCGACGGTCTCAATGATTTTTTCAAACTTAATGTACCGCACGACAATTAGTCGCCCTCGACGGCAACCTCGAAACTCTCGTAGGTCGTATTGCCAATCTGGTCACTGATTCTAAACGCAATAACGTGCTCACCCACCTTTAAGTCGCCAATGACAACGGTGAATTTCTCCTGCGTAGTATCGGAGACAAAATCATCCGGAAGCGTACCTTTCCACTCGGCATTACTGTCAACGGTGTACTCCACCTTGCCGATTGCACTCAGCTCGTCGGTAATATCCAGTTTTAAGGTCACGCTGTCCTGATGCTTTTCGATGGAGCTGTCCTTAACAACCGGGCCGGTGTTATCGACTATCAGCGGGTCGCTTACCCTGTTACCCGTCAGTTTTGTTGCCGTGGTATTGCTTCTCTCGTCACTTACTGTCACCCTGATTTCGTACCGTCCGTCGTCTACGGTCTTACCATCCCATTCGAAGGTGTCTTTTTCGACCTGGTCTTCGAGCTTAATCCAGTTTGTCCGCCCAATCTTTCTAAAATCTATTTTGTAAATCAGCGTATCCTGGTTATCATCCCTGGCCTTATAGGCTATCTTAAAGGTGCCTGCCTTTCCGGGTCCTTCGTTACGGCTGACGGTGACGGCCTCGACCTTCGGCGCCAGATTCGGCACAGTATCGGCAACAGCCACTTCTCTGACAAGCGGGCTCCTGGTCCTGTCGGCGCTTCGCAGGATAAGTTTGTACTGACAGAACCTGCCAAGCGGGCACCGCAACTGCGTCGGCCCGGTAATTTCCTCCGCCTCGGTCCAATCCGAGAAGGTCGGGTCATTGACGTCCTGAACGTTGCCGCTGCGGCAGGCGAGCTGCACTGTGCAACCAGCAGGAACGTCGGCATCAATCTGCAGTTTGCCCCATTTGGCCGGCTGACCAGCATCAACAAGGTCGGATGTGTACGTGCCCTCAGCGGCAAATCCTTCGATTAGTTTTATGAGCTTAGGTGGGTTAGCCGTGCCGAGATAAACGTCCCGGCCGAAAGTGACCACGGCGGTTATCTGTGATGCCTGCTCATCCTCGTAGATAATGGCCTGCTGCTCGGTAGCCGGTTCGACAGTGAAGAGCTGCCCGCTGTTTCCGGTGCCTAAAAGAAGGCTGTTTTGCTCAGGCGCAAGGCAGAAAAAAACCGCCCGCTCACTGAAAATGTTGGTGACGTAACCATCCTCAGTTATCTTGTGTATATGGCTGGCCTGTGTCGGTTTGGCAAGCTTTGGCATTTGCCTGGCGGCCTGACCGGCTTTGTTGCCGCCGGGGCCTTTTGTACCGGGGATGCTCAGCGTACGCCCGCCTGCATCGTCGCTATCCCGGTCCTTACCTGCAGCGGATGTCTCAGGCCGACCGGCCAAAGGCAACTGTGCCGCAAACTGTGTCTCGGTTTGCGTTATCGCTGCCGAGGTCGCTGTCGCATAAAGCGCCCCGTCTTTACCAAACAGCAAAGCTGTAATCTCTGGCTGGTCGCTGTCGAACAGGACAGATGCCGTCTTGGTCTCGGGGTCTATCTTGTAAACTAATCCTCTGCTGTCGCTGCCGGCGTAAACAAAGCCATCATCTTTCACTGCCAGCGAAAGTATATTTTTGTCGAGGCTGTCATATATCAGTCCCGTCGAGGCCGGGTTAAACGGGTCAACACGGTAGACTTTTCCTTCCGGCCCGGTGCCTATATAGATATTACCCTTGTCATCGGTAACTATTGCGAAGATATACTTTGCGTCGTTCGGCTCGAAGATAGTCTCAGCATTTTGCCCCTCGAATCGCAGCAGTCTGCACTCATCACCGCTTATGCCCGCCACCAGCCGGCCGGCCACATCAGTGGCCATCGCGAAGATATGCTCATTGGCCAAATGCTCCTCTTCGTCGACGACATTGGCATCATTGGTATCATCGACATCGTTCGTATCGCCGGCCTGTTCGTTATCTGACTCTGCAATTTCCTCCTCCTCGGACTCGGCAGGATAAATCTTCGTCAATTCACCAAAGCTGTACTTGAAAATCCCGCCGTTCGGGCTTGTTCCAATAAAGATAGTCCCGCCCTCGACGACTATGCTGTTTATCGACCAGACGTCTTCGAACTCTTCGATTGGCGTCTGCCAGGCGCGTCCGAGCTGCACAGTGCCCTTTGAACCAACCACCACGTCCTCGGTCTTGCCTTTCAAGAAGTCGGCGCCGCTGCTGTGCCGCACAATCTTGCTCGTAACTGCCCAGCAGGCCGAATTACACAGGCAAACTAAAAGAAAAAAAGCAACAAGGCAAATAACCCCGGCAAGGCCCGAATACTTGAAACCCACAATTAAAGTTGCTCGTTTTTGGCTTGTCATTTACAACTCCCGTTATTTCTCAACCGTTATCTGCATCTTTTTCTGGTCTATGATAACCGAACCGGTACGAAAAGCCTTTTCCACCCACTGTTGGTAGGGCACGGTACTAAGCACCCGTTTAGGGTCCTGCAAAACCAGCACCTTTGTGGCAGGAAGGTCGGGAAGCTCAGCTTTTCCCATTGCCACACCACCGGGCGGCAGGACCAGAAGACAATACAAATTGTCCCGCTTGATATGAAGGATATTATTCATTGCATCTATCAGGCCTGGGAAGTTTTCAGGAACAAATCTATACGGTGCGGCTTTTCTGAGAAACTGCAGATAACCACCTCCGCCGCATACCAGCAGATTATATTTTCCCGGCCTCAATTCCCTGGGGACCCTCAGCCGAGCATGGTACTTTTTCTTTTCAGCAAGCCAGGATTCAATGACCACATCGAGCTCAACTTCCCCGCCTGCCTTGACCTTCGCATCGGACAAGTCAGCCGACCATATATGTGAAATGACGTTGTCCGGCAGAATGCTGATATCCACGTCGATTGATGCCAACTCTACGCTCTTGTAAGGATTGTTCAGCAGTAAAACGACCGAGCCGGTACCTTCGGTGAGCAGTTCGGCTATGCCTGAACCGGTGGAGATATTTTCAAACGCTATCGACTCACCCGCTGCCGTGTCAATCTTGACCTTGTACCGAATCATATGGTCCGGCGGCAATCTGCCCAGTGTAAGCGCCGCACCGTACAGAGTGTAGCGAAGTATCAATGGAGTGAGCAGTTGGTTATCGACGAGCCGGCAGTTGTATGTCCTCTTTTGAGCATCATTGTAACGAGAGACCGCTATTCTCAACGGAATCATCCTCGGCTCGCGGCCGATGTCGCCACGGATGGCGGCAGATTCGTCCACCGTCAAAGCTCCGACAATCTGCTCGGCGCTGGCAAACTTAAATGAACGAAATACGTTCGAGACCACCGTATGCACTTTTCCGGTCGCCATTGGCAAGTCCACCGAACCGTAGCCAAGGAGGCTGTGTCCGAACCCGTAGACCTTGTCATCAACAACCTCAGTTACCGTTCCGATTGTATCCATCGTTATGTCACCGGTGACAAGCGGCACGGCGAGACACGCGCCGGGAACCAACGTGGGCTCCTGCCGACCTGGCGGTCCGGATACCAACCGGTCGGGTCCTATCGATGAACTACCGCCGGGACCTGCCACAGCCATCAGTCCCAAAGGCCTAACCAGGGAATCCAACTGCTCAACAGCCTCTGCGGGCAAACCGAAAGTTACAAGGGGAGTCGGCAGCGGCTCAAAGCCGGCAGCAGCAGCCGGCCGGCCGAGACCGGCAATTCCCCAGTATCGATAATCCAGCAGCCCTTTCTCAATCCGAGAAAAATCAATCGGCTCGGAGAAATCAAGAACCAGCCGCCGCTGCGATTTTGATTGTACCTGTCCGACGCGAAGCATCTCCTTGATGGGTGTCACACCGTACAGCGGGTCTTTGCTGAAAGTGAACCCAAAGGCCAGTGCACCGGCCAGTCGCCCCTCTATGTATACGGGTGTTCCGCTGCATCCAGCCACGGGTCCGGTATGCACAAAACGCTCGTCCGTGCCCTGGACCAGAATTGCATCTCTACCGGGCCATACCCTGCGAACCACATCCAGGACCTCCAGGTCAAACTTTTCGACCTCGGTGCCCTTGTAGACAGTCAAACAATACGCATCCATTCCAGGGGTAATTTCATCAAGGTCAATATACCTGTCAGGGTCGAGAACCTCGCCGGCGCCGCACAATGCACCGGCAAGAACCAGCACGAGAAATACGAAAAGACCGCTCGTTTTGCTTGCAAAAACTGTCTGCATCTGTTATCACCTCGATTGCGACAAGTTGATTATTCATGGAATCTTAGTAGAAATAAAGACTGATTGCAAGGCAAAACAAATTTTGTTAAAATCCGGGTAAACGGAGAATGAAATGAAAGCAAAGCATCGGCACGAACTGAAAACCAACGAACTGGCCGAGTGGATAGCCGACTTTCCGCGGTGGGCACGCGAAAACCTTGCGATGCTCATTATCGTATCGGCGGCTATCGTCGTTGCCATAGTCTCATTAGTATATCTGAGACGCCAGAGAAACGTCGTATCTATCGGGGAAAGGGTCAACCTTACCAGGCTTATCAGCGGACTCTGGCAGAGCAAGCAGGGCGTTCTCACCGACCACACCAGGGGAACAGATTCTTCGTATATGCTGTTGCAGTTGGCCCGAGAGCTCGAGGCTTCCGCAAACAGTGCAAAGAATGACCGGCTCGCCGCCCTGGCCTTTATCAAAAGAGCCGAGGCCCTCCGGGCGGAATTGCACTACCGACCGGCAGCGGTTGGCAGCGGATATTTGCAGGACCAGCTAAAGCTTGCAAAAGAAAGCTATCAAAAGGCCCTGGCAAGAATCACGCAGTACGGCCAGCCGGATTCGCCGGCATCCGAGTCCCCGGTTGAAACAAATGAGCCGCCTTCCAGTAACAAGCAGACCAGCAGTGGGTATAAATACCCGCTCATAACGGCTATGGCCCAATTCGGGCTCGGCATTTGTGACGAAGAACTCGGCAACTTCGAAGAGGCGCATAAGCTCTACCAGGCGCTCGCTTCAAATCCCGAGTTTGAAGGCACCGTCGTCGCCGTTCAGGCCAGGCAGCGTCTCGAGACAATGGCCGACTACAAAAACAAGATAGTCTTCAGAACAATAGCACCGCCCGAACCAACCATTCCCACGCCGCCAATGATACGGTTACCTGTCTCCGAGGCCAACTTTGCAGAGCCCAACACGAAAACGCTGCCTCTAAAGCCCGTCGTCGAGGCAAATCTCGGCGACTCAAACGTCAGTGGTGTCAACGAAGCTGCGGATGAACCAAAACAGTGAACAATTCGGGACTGAATCAAAAGGCCCTGACGACAGACAAAATTCAGCAGTCGATAACAGCAGTAAGGACGCCGACCAAAGCAGTTCCAGCCAGTTAAGACTGCACGTGGGAAACTCAATTAAAGAACGGCGGGTTGATAAGTATCTGCACGGCAGGTTCAGCAACTTCAGCAGGGCAATGATACAGCAGATTATCAAGGCCGGGGCGGTCAAGGTCAACGGCAAAACCGTTAGACCCAGCTTCAAACTCAGCAGCGGTGACAGGATAGATATGAGCCTGCCCGAGCTGCCGAAAAGAGAAATTGAGCCCGAAGATATCCCGCTGGACATCGTTTACGAGGATGACGATATAATCATCATCAACAAGCAAGCTGACCTGGTAGTGCATCCCGCCCGCAGCAATACTCACGGTACTCTGGTGAACGCCCTTTCGTTTTATTCGGACAAGCTGTCCAGCGGAACAGGTCCATTTCGGCCTGGCATCGTGCACAGACTCGACAGAAATACCACCGGCGTTATGGTCGTTGCCAAAAACAATACGGCCCAGTGGAAAATTGCCAGCCAGTTCGAGCACCGCCAGGTCAAAAAGACCTACCTGGCTATAGTACACGGCACACCCGACCTGACTGCCGACCGAATAAACGCGCCGCTCGGTGTTCATCCCAAAATCAGGGAAAAATATGCAGTCAGGTCCGAGACCGGCAAAGAAGCCATCACTTTTTTCGAGGTGCTTGAGGCATTCAGGGGTTTTTCCTTACTGAGGCTGTCGCCTAAGACCGGCAGAACACATCAGATACGAGTGCACATGTCTTATATCAAACACTCAATAGTTGGTGATGATATGTACGGCGGCAAGCTGGTTTATCTCTGGCAGTTAGCCGACGCTGAACCTGCTGTTGCCGACCCGGTTATCGACCGTCCCGCCCTGCACGCGGCAACACTCGAATTCAAACATCCATCGACCGAACAGATGGTCAAATTCGAGACCCCCCTGCCCGACGATATGCAAAACCTGCTCGGTCTGCTCAGAAAATATCGAAAACTTTAGCTGCCCCCGTGTTGGTCTTTTCGGCCGTCCCACATCGGCCGAAACAGTTGCGGAAAATGGCGTCCGCTTTTGGTTGGCCGTACTCCACCTATCCTATTCCTGCGGCAGTTTTGCCAAATCGGCGTCGGAGCCGGCGACCATCAGGATGTCCTCCTGATAGATAACGGTGTTGGGCATAGGGACATTGATAATCCCTGCCCGTCCCGCCTTTTCGCCCTTCTTGTCCTGGTTCTGCCCGCCGCGCTTGATTGCAACCAAGTTTACACTGTACTTTTGCCGCAGTTGCAGGTCCATAACCGTTTTGCCGTGGAAACTGGCCGGGGCCTTAATCCGAGCCAGGCTGTAGCCCGGAGCAAAATCAATTTTCTCGCCTATCTGCGGCGCGATAAGCTTGTAAGCCCACCGTTGAGCCGACTCAATCTCAGGGTATATAACGTCCGTGGCTCCCACTTTGGAGAAGACCTCACCGGCCATCAGGTCCTCCGCCCTGGTATAAATCTGTTTTACTCCCATTTGTTTCAAATTGACCACCGTCAGAATGGCCGACTCGAAACCGCGTCCGGTCCCCTGCCCTATACCGATGATTGCGACATCAATCTTATCGATGCCCTGGGCCTTCAATGCCTCTTCGTCAGTGCTGTCGAGCCTGACGGCGCAGCTTACCTGGTCACGAATCAATTCTATCTCGTTTCTGTCCTTATCAATAGCTATCACTTCTGCGCCGCTCATCGCCAGGGCTATCGCGAGTTTCTTGCCGAACCTGCCCAATCCTATCACCGCAAACCTTTTCATAATAACCCCGTAATAAAAATCAAAAATGTTGAGTTACCGCCTTGCGGCAACGGATTCCTTAATTTTGATTTTTACATTTTTAGCCGACAATTACTGCCTCGGTCGGGTAATTGTATCGTGCCGGTCTCAGGTTGAAAGTCAGGGCCGCCAGCAGCGTTAAAGGACCGAGTCTTCCGATTAGCATTACAGCAATAATAATCAATTTGCCGCCGGTTGTCAAAGAAGCTGTTATACCGGTCGTCAGCCCGACAGTGCCCAGGGCCGAGGCCGCCTCAAACAGCGTCTGCGACATAACAAAGCCGTTTTCCCTTTCCGTGATACTCAGCGCGAGTGTTGCGGCAAACAGCACCACAACGAAAAGCAGGGTAACGGTAATTGCCCTTCCAACGACGACAATCCTGACCGAACGCTTAAACATTTCGACTTCTTCCCGTTTTCGCAGCGCCGCAATAACCGTCATTATGATAACAGCCAGTGTCACCGTCTTGATTCCGCCTGCAGTCGAACCGGGCGAGCCCCCGACAAACATCAGCAAAACCAGGACAAATCTGCTTGAAGCCGTCAAGGCCGATGTATCCACGGTATTGAAGCCTGCCGTGCGCGCCGTTATCGACTGAAAAAGGGCGTCCAGGACCCCCGGATTCTGATGGCCTTCAGAACCACCGGGGCCGGTATAGTGCTCAAAGAGAAGTATCGCCAGCGCACCGAAGACTATCAGAAAGGCGGTTACGCTGAGCACTATCTTGCTCTGCAGTTGCATTCTCTTACGCGTCGGTACTTCTATCGTAAGCCTGTAACGTTCCTGGAGGTGTTTTTTGAAAAAAAGCTTTACCCTGTCAGCGGCAATATTGCTCAGGTCATACAACACGCCAAAGCCCAGACCGCCCAGCACAATCAACGGACAAATTACCGCGTAAATACGCCAGCTTCGATTGTACCCGATGAAATTGTCGCTAAACAAGCTAAAGCCCGCGTTGCAAAAAGCGCTTATGGAATGAAAGATACTGCAGAACCACTGCTGCTGAATGTTATCAATCCGGCCGGGGACTTCGCCCCACATACTAAAGGTGGCCACCGCACCAACGGCTTCGATGAGTATAGTACCTGCAAATATGAAAGCTATCATATTGCCTATTCGACCAAGCGTGCGGGCGCTGAGCAAATCCTGCATCGCTACCGATTCGCGCAGGCTCAGCGCCTGTCCAAGCAGCAGGGCAAAAACCGCACCAAATACAATTATGCCGAGTCCGCCGAGTTGAATCAGCGACAGTATGACTATCTGGCCCATAAAGCTAAAATCGGCGCCCGTATCCTTTACGACCAGGCCTGTGACACAAGTTGCGCTGGTGGCCGTAAACAGAGAATCAACAAACCCAAGACCGCCCGCCGCCGAAGACCTCGGCAGCATCAGCAGACCCGTCCCCGATATTATCAAAACCACAAAGCTCGCTATAAGGGTGCGGGTCGGGTTTTTGCCCGAAGCGGCCATGTTGACACTGGTCATACAAATCTTGATAACTACCTCGACAACGAGGTAAATACCCACTGCGAAATGCCTGACCGTCCCAGGTTCAAACCTTTTGAACCACCTCCCGGCCCCCAGCACCGCGAACACAAGGCCAATCAAAAGCGGTATCTCGAACCAGTTGGCGTACAGGAATTCCTTTATCGATTCGGCGTTTAACAAACGTACTGTCTTACCGGCAATGAAAACAAACAGCAGACTAATCTGAATCGTGTACAAAACCTGCAACGGCAGCAGCGGTTTGTCAAAGCCAAAGAGTATAACAAAAGAGGCCACCACCATAGCTGAGGTGACAGCCTTGACGACCACCATGGCCTTCTCCAGGGCCTTGTTTTTATAACCTATCTGCATAAATCGATTATCAGCTTTCGCTTGTCACTTGTCAATTCTCAATCAGGCCACATCCGCCAGGCCCAGCGAGTCGCCAAACTTCGCCAGAAGCGCCCTGCGAATACTTCGATGCCCAGGCTTCGACAACATCGGGTCGTCTGCAACCAACTCGAATGCGTTCTTTCTCGCCATTGCCAGCAGCTCATAATCTTCGACAATGTTCGCGATTTTCAAATCAGGCAGCCCGTGCTGTCGAGCGCTGAAAAGCTCTCCCGGCCCGCGCAGCCGCAAGTCCTGTTCGGCAATGTCGAAGCCGTCCCTGCTTCGCGTCATTATCTCGAGCCTGTTTCTGGCCACGTCGCTTTCGGTCTCGGAGAACAGAAAACAATAAGATTTAGCCTGCCCTCTTGCTATGCGGCCTCTCAATTGATGCAACTGCGCCAGCCCGAACCGGTCCGCACCTTCTATAACCATAATCGTTGCGTTCGGTACATCCATCCCCACCTCTATCACTATTGTCGAAACAAGCACGTTGATTTTGCCCCTTCGAAACTCCGACATAACCTGCTGCTTTTGGGCCGAGGGCATCCGACCGTGCAAAAGCTCGACCCTGAATTCCGGGAAAACCTCCCGCGAAAGCCTCCTCCATTCATCGCCGGCGGCCTTAACCTCCTCCTTGTCCGAGCCGTTTTGCTCAACTGACGTAATCCGGGGACAGACAAAGTACGCCTGTCCCTTTGCCTTCAATCGCTCACGTATGAATTCATACGCCTTCGGTCTGTCCCTGCGGTCAACCCATCGGGTAACCACCTCGCCCCTGCCGGGCGGCGAATGCTTGATAATAGAGACATCCAAATCTCCGAAAGCCGTCATCGCCAGGGTCCGTGGGATGGGCGTGGCGGTCATCACAAGACAATGCGGAGTAGTCTGTTTTCGCAGTTCGGCACGTTGATGGACGCCGAATTTGTGCTGCTCATCAATCACAACCAAACCAAGCCTGTCAAATTCGATGTCTTTTTCCAGCAGGGCAACGGTTCCCACGACTATATCAATCGCTCGGCGTCCTATCCTGCCCAATGTCTCGGCCCTTTTCTTTCCTGTCAGGCCGCCGGTAATCAGGACATGTTTGACTCCAGTATCTTTCAAATATCTTTCGATGCTCAGGAAATGCTGGGCAGCCAGAATCTCCGTCGGCGCCATAATCGCCGCCTGCGTCTTGTTGGCGACCGCCAACAGCGCCGCATAAAGCGCCACCACCGTCTTGCCGGAACCAACGTCGCCCTGCAGAAGTCGATTCATCGGCACGTTCTTCTCCATATCCGCAACAATCTCGGCTATGGCATTGTTCTGGTCCTCGGTCAGCAAAAATGGAAATCGCTTCCTGATGCGCCTGTCGATTCGGTCGCTAAAGCTCATAGCCGGCGCCGATGAGAAATGCCTGCATCTGTAGCGGCGAAGAGCCAGACCCAACTGCATCAGGAACAATTCGTCGTACTTCAATCTGCGTTTGGCTTTTTTCAGCTTCTCCTCATCCGGCGGCAGATGTATCCATCGAAAGGCATCTTCTCGCTTGATAAGGTTGCTCTGCCTGCGAAAACGCACGTTGTAAAACTCATCCACCATCGCATCGAGGTTGTCGAGCACAGGCCTGATGACTCGCTTGATTTGCATGCTGCTCAACCCCGCCCCAGCCGGATAAACTCCACCGCCGAAATACTCGCCCGGTTTTGTGCTCCTTTTATCAAGCACCAAAAACTTCGGGTTCGTCATTTGCAATTGCCGCTTGTACAAAGTCACTTTGCCCGAGACCATTATCACCTGTCCCGGTTTGAGCTGCCCGCGAAGATATCCGCCGTGAAACCATATAATTCTGCACACCGCCGTCTCGTCGGAAAGCTCAACTTCAAAAATCGGCTGACGCCGAAAAGTCTGGTAGTCTACCGACTCCACCAGCCCAACAATGGTAGCGACCTGGTCCGGCCGCATCCGGCTTATCTTTATCTGCTCGGGAGCAAAAAGCCAATCACGCGGAAAATACTCCAGAAGGTCGCCTACCGTCTCCACCCCCAACTGCGCAAAGAACCGCGCCCTCGCAGGCCCAACGCCCTTTAAGAATTGGACCGGCATCGAGAAGCTTAACTTGTTTTGTGAATTCTGCTTTGTCGGTTGTGACATAAGAATCATTCTTTGTCTTTATTTTCATCACTCGGCTTCATAAAACCCTTTATCACATAAGCTACCACATAAAGAAGACCAAAATTGACAAGTATGACCCCTACTGCAATCACAATCCCTAAAGTGGGCTTACCAACGGCAAAAAGCAGTATTCCAAGGATAACCGCAACCCAAATCGTCACTACCCCAATTTTTCGAAAACCTTCTTCTAAATTCATAGCTTTTATCCTCCCTCAAACCCGTATTTTCCGAACAGCCTTACAAATCGGCAATCACAAAGGTGCCTTTCAATCAATTTGCCCGCCTTTTTCTCGCAGACCATCAACTGCTGCACCCCGACAGGGCCGACCGGTGCGACCATAATACCGCCGTCGGCGAGCTGTTCCACCACAGGCTCGGGCAATTTCGGCACCGCCGCGGTAATCATAATCCTCTCGAAGGTTCGCTGCCCGGGCCAGCCGCAACTGCCGTCGCCGGTATGGAACTCAACATTGCTGATGCCCAACCGGCCAAGCGTCTCTTGGGCCGACGCGGACAACTCGCTGAATCTCTCAATCGTATAGACTTTTTTGGCCAACCTGCACAGAATTGCGGTCTGATATCCGCTGCCCGTTCCTATCTCCAGAACCTCGCAATCAACATTAACACGCAGCTCCTGCGTCATCAAGGCAACAATATACGGTTGAGAAATCGTCTGGCCCATCCCAATCGGCAGCGGATTGTC
>Ga0114922_10005029_pt1 | contig 12223 bp, 12 predicted proteins | sample AartaG_FD_100975 | JGI IMG/M metagenome (GOLD analysis project Ga0114922, IMG submission 100975) | Deep subsurface microbial communities from Aarhus Bay to uncover new lineages of life (NeLLi) - Aarhus_00045 metaG | ecosystem: Environmental > Aquatic > Marine > Oceanic > Sediment | place...
GCCGGGCGCCGAGGCCGTGTTAGCCGCGGGGCTTGCCCCGCGTGTGTTGTTCGGCGCGTGCAGCGCCGGGCGCCGAGCCCTGTTAGCCGCGGGGCTTGCCCCGCGTGTGTTGTTTGGCGCGTGCAGCGCCGGGCGCCGAGACCTGTGTTAGCCGCGGGGCTTGCCCCGCGTGTGTTGTTCGAACGAAACTGGACACGCCCGCCCGCGCGCAGTACCCTCAACGCCCGGCGGGACAGCCGCCGAGTACGCGCCTGGGCGGAGCGAGGGGGCAAGGAGTCACAGCGGATGAACTCGGACTTTCTGGCCGAGGACCCGTGGCGGGTCTTTCGCATCATGGCGGAGTTCGTGGACGGGTTCGAGATGATGGCCCGCGTGCCGCCGGGCGTCAGCGTCTTCGGGTCGGCGCGGGCCGGGCCAGACCACCCGTACTACCACAAGGCGTACGAGGCCGGCCGCCTGATCGCCGAGGCCGGCTTCTCCGTCATCACGGGCGCGGGCCCCGGCATCATGGAGGCCGCCAACAAGGGCGCCAAGGAAGCCGGCGGCGAAAGCGTCGGACTGAACATCCTCCTGCCGTTCGAGCAGGTGGCCAACCCGTACCTGACGAAGGCCATCAATTTCCGGTATTTCTTCGTCCGCAAGGTCATGTTCTCGAAGTACGCCATGGGGCTCCTGTTCTTCCCCGGCGGCTTCGGCACGCTCGACGAATTCTTCGACATGGTTACCCTCATCCAGACCGAGAAGATCCACCGTCTGCCGGTGGCGCTGATCGGAACCGATTTCTGGAAAGGCCAACTCGGCTGGCTCCGCGAGACGGTCCTGGAGGGCTTCGACCACATCTCACCCGGAGACCTCGATCTGCTGCATGTGACCGACAACCCGGCCGACGCCGTTCGCTACGTCTGCGAGAACCTCAGCCCCCGCGACCGCCAGGGCTGGCCCGAAATCCAGAAATGGGATACGCCCGAAGGCAAGGTCATGCCGTAAGACGTCTACTTGCCCACGACGCCCACGGCGATCTCGCCGTCGTACTTGGGCGAGGCGAGGGTCGTCGCGCCGCCGCCGTGCTGGAACGCCTCGCGCTTGTCCACCTTGCCGGTCAGCGTGTTGACCCACTCGGCCCTGTAGGCGCCCTTGGGCAGGTCGAGGACGAGGTCGGTCTTCGTGCCGCCGCGGACGAAGACGGCGTACTGCTTGCCTTTCTCGACAAGCGCCCGTGCGGTGGCCTTCTTCGCCGGGCCGCTTTTGATGCACGAGTCGTCGGGCGCCATCCGGACGAAGTCGAATCCCTCGATGAACCGCTTGAGCCTGCCGAGGGCCTTTCGCAGGCCCGTCCCCCCGCCGCCGGGCGCCTTGGGCGTGGCCGAGCCGTCCTCGGCGTCGGGCGTGAACGAGTAGTCGAGGTTCGAGTACACGGCCCCGCCCGCGAGGATGAAGTCCCACCCGTCGGGTCGGTACGGCACGTCGTTCGAGCCCTTGAACCCCGTCTCGTCGTCGCCGATGGGGCGGGCGAGGCCCCAATTCATCGCCACGGCCTTCGGCGGCGAGCAGTAGTGGAAGTTGAAGATTGAGACCGCCGGGTTGGGGTTCGTCACCTGCTTCGACCCGTTCGAGATGTTCTGGGCGATGAGGTGCTTCCGGGGCAGGCCCTTTTCGGTCTCGACAATGGTCTTGGCGATGCGATGCTGCCACGCGAGCGTCACGCCGCCGAAGTACGGCTCGTTGCAGATCTCGTAGTACAGGTTGTCGAAGGCGTTGCACGCGGTCACGATCTTACGGGTGACGGCGACCTGGTATTCGAGCAGACCGCCATTGGTGAGGGTATGCGCCTGCTTTGCCCCAACCTTGCCGGCGCCATTGACGTTGTTGGCGGCGTTCATCGGACAGGCCTTCCACAACGGGTCGTTGTACATGGGGCAGAAGAGGACGAGTTCAACGACCACGCCGCGCCTCGACGCCTGGGCCAGAAAGTCTTTCAGCCGCGCAAAGTACGCCTCGTCCCATTTCGACAGGTCGAACTTGCCGCCGCCGTCGTAGTAGCCCTTGGTTTTGGTGCGGGACCACGGGCAGATGTAGCGGTTCGGCTTGGGAGCGAGCGGGTTGCCGGCGATCTTGAACGAGCCCGGGATCTCGCGGTACACGCCGGAGAAGGTCCGCGTCAGGTTCAGGCCGTGTCGCTCGAGTTCGGCGAGATACGGCCCGTAATCGAAGTCGAGGTTCAGGACGGCCCCGTAATGTTCGCCGCTCGTGATAAGGACCGTCGGCTTGCCGCGCCACAGGAAGTAGTGGGGGTTGTCGGGGTGGAGGCGCAGAGGTTCGTGCGATGGGGTCGCGGCGGCGCCCACGGCGGCGAGTCCGACGAGGGCTGCGACGGCTACGGCCGTGTGTGTCATGGCGATCTCCCTTGGATGCTACGACGTTCGAGGCCCGACCGCCCCGAGCCGCGACCTTGGGTCGCGGGCATCGTCGCCGGCTCGAAGTGCCCGCGGGCAAAGCCCGCGGCTCGCGCCGCGCGTTGCTTGGGCGCGGTCGCGCCGGCGTGAGTATGCCTGGGGCCCGCGACTGCCGCAAGGCTTCGTCGCCGCGAATGCCTTGACCTCGCGCCCCCCGCCGGTACCATGAACGCCGCATCGGGTTCGGGGGAACGTTATGGATCAGGAACAAGCGGCCATTGCGAAGGCGGCGGTGCTGATCGAGGCGCTGCCGTACATTCGCCGGTTCCGCGGCACCGTGGCGGTCGTCAAACTCGGCGGCTCGTTCATGGACGTCGAGGAGGACCTTGCGGCCGTCTGCGCCGACATCGCCTTCATGCGGGCCGTCGGCATCCACCCGGTCATCGTGCACGGCGGCGGGAAGGCCATCAGCCGCGCGATGGAGAAGGCGGGTCTCGCACCGCGAAAGATCGACGGACTCCGCTACACCGGGCCCGAGGAACTCCGGATCGTCGAGGACGTCCTCGCCACCGACGTCAACCGCCACATCGTGGCCCTTCTCGAAGACGCCGGCGCCAGGACCGAGGGCCTGACATCGAAGGGCCGCTGCCCCTTGAAGGCCGAACCGATCCAAAGTGCGAGCGGCCACGACCTGGGTCTGGTCGGCAAGGTCACGGATGTCGATGCGCTGCTGATTCGCGGGCTGTGCGATCTGGGGACGATCCCCGTCTGCGCCCCGCTCGCCATCGGCCCGGGCGGCGAGAAACTTAACTGCAACGCCGACGAGGCCGCCGGGGCCGTCGCCCGCGCCGTGGCGGCCGAGAAACTCGTCAACGTCTCCGATACGCACGGCATCCGCGAGCGGGCCGATGACGAAACCAGCCTCCTCTCGCACCTCTCGGAGGCCGACGCCGAGCGGCTGCTCTCCCAAGGTATCATCACCGGCGGCATGATCCCCAAGGTCCGGACGCTGCTCGAAGCCCTCAAAGGCGGCGTCAGGAAATGCCACATCGTCTCCGGCCGCGTGCCCCACTCGCTGCTGCTTGAGATCTACACCGATCGCGGCGTGGGCACCGAGATTGTGCCCTGAGCCCGAGCCGCAGGCTTTGCCCGCGGGCACATCAAGGCGCGCGAAGATCCTGCCGCGCGCCGAGAATATCCGCGACCCAAGGTCGCGGCTTGAGGTGGTCGTGGCTTCGGTGCGAGGTGGCGATGTTCCTGCCCCTTATCGTTACGGTCAACGACAAACGCCGCCCGCTGGCGCATGGGGTACGGCACAGGTGCCCGGTATGCGCCATGGAAACGCCGCATCATCTGGTCGAAGTGCGCCGGCAACTGGCGCTGTTTTTCGTCCCCGTCTGGCGTTGGAACAAGCGGCCCATCCTCGTCTGCAACGTGTGCGGGAACGCACAACCGGCCTCGCCGGAGGACGTGCCGCCACTGTAGGGGTATTGGGTTAGGGGGGAACGCGTGGTTGACGAACGGGATCTCCTCCAGCGCGAGGAACCGTACCGGATTCCGCGGGATGCGGTTGGCGCGCGGCCGGCGGGTGAGAAGCGCGCCGGGCCCGTGCGGTTGCTCTGGTTGGCGGTGGTGGCGCTGCGTTTTCATCTCTGGCGGGTTCTGCAATTCGGCCTTCTGGCGGGGCTCTTCGCCCTGATCCCCCTGGTAATCGTGGGGCTCACGGCGGCATGGCTGATGCACGCCAACCCCAAGGGGTTGGGGGGCGGTAAGGGTTGGAGGGGATGAGGGGCGGGTTGCAGGAGGCGGTGGGTGTCTGCCTCGGGCCGAGAGGGGAGGTGCGGGGTGCCATGCTTTCGCTCGCGAAAGCATAGGCGGACGCGAGGGTGGCGGCACGCTTTCGCAAGCGAAAGCGTGGCACCCGTGTTGCCAACGCCGCTTGATTCCCGCGGCGAAAAAACGTACCCTCGTGGCCGTTCGAGCCGCGGGCGTTCGAGCCGTGGCCGTTCGAGCCGTGGCCGTTCGAGCCGCGGGGGTTCGAGCCGTGGCCGTTCGAGCCGCGGGCTTTGCCCGCGGGTACGTCGAGCAGGCGAAGATCTTCGGGCGCGCGAACGTGCCCGCGGGCAAAGCCCGCGGCTCGTGGGTCGCGGCTCGTGGGTCGCGGCGCGGGGTAGTGTGCCTCGAAGGGGGAAGCACATGGCCGTTCTCGCCTACCACCTCACGTGGACGTGTTACGGCCAATGGCTGCCCGGCGACGAGCGGGGCTACGTCGACCGGGAGAACCGAACGCCGGGAACACCCTACGCGCCGTGGAACCCCAGGCGCGTGAGTGCGGCGGCCAACGCCATGCAGGAAGAAGCGTGCTGGCTGACGTTGCGCCAGCGGCACCTTGCGGCCGAGGGCGTGCACCAGACCTGTGCCGGCCAGGGGTGGCGACTACTTGCCGTAAACGTTCAGCCGGATCACGTGCATGTGCTCATCGAAGCGCGGGACGTGACGGGCAAACACGTCATGCGCGTCCTCAAAGCCTTCGCGACACGTCGCCTTCGCTCAGAGGTTGCTTCGCGCCGACGTTGGTGGACGAAGGGCGGCAAGGTCGAACTCGTGCGCGACAAGCGCCATCTCGCGACCGTCGCCCGGTATATTGCCAAACAGCCCTTCGACGCGGTATCGTAACGTTCGAGCCGCGGGCTTTGCCCGCGGGTACGTCGAGCAGGCGAAGATCTTCGGGCGTGCCGAACGTGCCCGCGACCAAAGCCCGCGGCTCGTGGGTCGCGGCTCGTGGGTCGCGGCTCGTGGGTCGCGGCTCGAGCGGGTTGCAGCGCGGCTCGGGGTGCACGCGAGGAATCGACCATGGCGAAGACGGTTCGGCTTGGCATCCTGCTCTCGGGCTCCGGCAGGACGCTGGAGAATATCCTCAAGGAGATCGACGGCGGCAGCCTCGCGGGGCTGGCGGAAGTGGTTGTCGTGATCGCCTCGCGGCCCGACATCCGCGGCATCGAAATCGGCGAGAACGCGGGCGTGCCCGTCCACCTGATTCGCCGCAAGGATTCTGAAAACGTGGGCGCTTATTCCGAGGCGATGGTCAAGATTCTCGACGAGGCCGAGGTCGATCTCGTGTGCCTGGCCGGCTTCCTCTCGTACTGGATTCTGCCGGATACATATCTCGGACGCGTGATGAACATCCACCCGGCGCTGCTCCCGTCGTTCGGCGGCACGGGAATGTACGGGCACCACGTGCACGAGGCGGTGCTGGCGCGGGGATGCAAGGTCTCGGGGTGCACGGTCCATTTCGTGAACAACGAGTACGACGCGGGCCCGATCATCCTGCAGCGGCCGGTGCCGGCCTTCGCCGAAGACACGCCCGACGTGCTGGCGGCCCGGGTCTTCCGCGAGGAATGCATCGCGTACCCGGAGGCGATCCGCCTCTTTGCCGAAGGGCGGCTCAGGCTTGAGGGCCAGGTCGTCCACGTCGAGGATCCCGAGTACCAGCCGTAGGGTGGGTGCTTTGCACCCACGTACGCTGGGCGCGCGGAACGTGTCCGCGACCGAAGGTCGCGGCTCGGCAAGGCGAGGTGCAATGAGCCGCGCTAACGCCATGCACGGTTTCGTGATTCGGTCTGCGGTGCGTCCGGTCCCGTGGCCGGCCGACGTGGAGGCGGTGTTTGCGCGGCTGGCGGAGCGTCGCGACCCGGTGTGGCTCGATAGCGCCGCCGGGCCGCCGCACCTTTCGCGGTGGAGCGTCCTTGCGGCCGAGCCGTCGGCGGTGCTGGTGCATCAAGGCGATGTGACGCGGCTTCTGGAACCCGGCGGCCGCGTGCGGATGGAGATCGAGCGCGACCCCTTCGCCGCGCTTCGCCAGGCGCTGGCGGCCGTGCGGATGGAGACCGACGGCCCGGCCCTGCCGTTCGGCCCCGGCTTCTACGGATACCTCGCCTACGATCTGGGCATTCACGCCGAGCCGATGGCGGGCCTCTCGCCCCGTCGCGACATCGCCCTGCCGGACCTCTGGCTCGGGCGGTACGAAACGGTCCTGGTGCTCGATCACGAGACGCAGCAGGCGTACCTGGTGGGCGCCGACGGCCCGGCGGCCGAGACGCTGCGCAGCGCGCTTCACGTTAGCCGCGGGGCTTGCCCCGCGCGCGGCACCCGGCCCAAAGCACGCGACGCCGGGGCCCTACACTGTAACTTCAGCCGTGACGGCTACTTACGCGCCGTGGCCCGGGCCCGCGAGTATATCGCGGCAGGCGACATCTTTCAGGTGAACCTGAGCCGCCGGTTCACCATGGCGCGGGAGGTGCGCTCCGACCGGCCGGGCCATGCGTATCAGCGGCCGTCGGAACTGTACCTTCGGTTGCGGCGGTTTAATCCGGCGCCGTACGCCGGGTACGTCGGCCTGGGGCAGGGACGGGCGGTCCTGTCGAGCAGCCCGGAACTGTTTCTGGACCTTGCGGGCGGGCGGGTCATCACGCGGCCCATCAAGGGCACGCGGCCGCGGCGGCCGGACGATGACCCGTTCAACCGCCGCATGGCCGACGAACTGATGGCCGCCGAAAAAGACAAGGCCGAACTCACGATGATCGTGGACCTGGAGCGCAACGACATCGGCCGCGTCTGTTCCTACGGCACCGTCCGCGTGACCGAGCCGCGCGCCCTGGAGGCCTACGCCGCCGTCTTTCACACCGTCGCGACCGTCGAAGGGCGGCTGCATCCGGGCAGGGACGTAACGGACCTGGTGAAGGCGACGTTCCCCGGCGGCTCGATCACCGGCGCCCCGAAGGTCCGGGCGATGCAGATCATCGCGGAACTCGAGCCCACCCGCCGCAGCGTCTATACAGGGGCCATCGGGTACCTGGCCCCGCCGACGCCCCAGGAGCCGGCCGGCCGGTGTGTCCTGAACCTCGCCATACGGACGCTGCTTACGGCCGGTCCGAAGGTGCACCTTCAGGTGGGCGGCGGGGTAGTCGCCGATTCGCAGCCCGAGGCCGAGTTCGACGAGACCAACGACAAGGCCCGCGCGATGCTGGCCGCCCTCGGCCTGACAGCATAAGCGTTAGCCGCACGGCTTGCCCCGCGCGCACGGTGTAACGGCGCATGCTTTCGCGAGCGAAAGCATGGCACCCCGCGCTACGGGTGTGAATGAAAGGCACAGGCGACATGGCCGAACAGCCGCTGATGTACGTGGCCGGCGACACCGTTCCGATGGCCGAGGCGCGGGTCTCGGCGCTCGACGCGGGCCTCTTGCTGGGGGCGGGTCTCTTTGAGACGCTCCGGACCTACGGCGGGCGGCCGTTTCGACTCGCAGCGCACCTGGCGCGGCTGCGCGGGAGCGGGAACGTCCTTCGCATCTTCGTCAGGGAGACCGACGACCGGGTCGCCGCCGCCATCGACAGCCTGGTCGAAGCGAACGGGGTGCCGGACGCCCGGGTTCGGATCACGGCCACGCGGGGCGCGCTGGAGACCGGCCTCGAAGACGACGAGGCGCCGCCCGCGACGCTCCTCGTGACGGTCGGACCGATGACGCCGTATGCCCCGGAGTCCTACGAGAAGGGCGCGACCGTCGTCGTCTCCGACATCCGCGTGAACGAGTCGGACCCGACCACCTACCACAAGACCACCGCGTACATGGCGAATCTGCTGGCGCTGCGCGACGCGCACCGCGGGCGGGCGGCCGAGGCGATACGCTTCAACACGAAGAACCACCTGGCCGAGGGCGCCATCTCCAACGTCTTTCTCGTCAGGGACGGTTGCCTGCTGACGCCCCCCGTGGAGGAGGGCCTGTTGCCGGGCATCACGCGTGCGGCGGTCCTGGAACTGGCGGCCGAGGTGGATGTGCCGGCCGAGCAGCGGGCCCTGACCGTCCACGACTTCCTGGAAGCCGACGAGGTGTTCCTCACGAACTCGATCATGGAGGTCATGCCGGTCGCGCGCATCGAGGCCCACGAGATCGGCGAGGGCGTGCCTGGACCCGTCACGAAGCGACTCGCCGACGCCTACCGCGCCCTGGTGGCCCGCGAGACGGGGACCGGCCGGCCGTAAGGCAGGTCGGCGGCCGAGGGCGTCACTTTGCCGCCTTGCCCGTGCCGGGCTTCGGCTTGGCGGGCGCCAGGAACGGGACCTTTCCGTTGGCGGCCGCGGCGCCGGGCGCGGCGGATTGGACGGTGAGGATGACGGTGTGGTACCACGTGTCGGGGCCGCGGCGCTCGAAGAAGGCGACGCCGCCGAAACTGATGCCCGGACCGGCCTGGGGCGACGTGGGACCGAGCACGAGCAGCCGACCGGGCGGCAGCCGCACCTCCGCCGCCAGGTCCGACAGGACGCACGACGACCGGCCCATCTGCTGGACGGGCCCCTTCTCGGTCCGGGCCCACCGCATCCGCTCCGGGCCGTACTGCACCTCCGGCACGAGGGCGATGCGGACCGCCGCCGGGTCCGTCGGATCGTAACGACAGACCGTGCGGAACCGGGTGACGGCCCCGTCGAAGTGGCGGCCGACGAGGCGGCCGGCGGCGTCGGTCCAGACGAGGTCGATCGTTTCGCGCTCGCCGCCCAGGGCGACCGCGAAGTCGAGGTTCTCCGGCACCACGAGGCGGCGGATCCTGGCGGCGCGGTCCGGCGTCTCGGCCAGCAACGCATTCAGGCGCTCGGCCGCCAGGCCGGCGCCGTCGCCGAGGCGCAGATCGTTGGCTTCCCAGAGCGAGCGTTTCTCGTGCGGCACGTTGGTGGTGCCGAGCAGACGCCACACGTCCTCGATCGGCGTGTCGGGGCGGAGCCGGTGCTGGAGCAGGACCGTCCGGACCTGGTACATCCGCCTGGGAGGCGGCCCGTCCTTCGGCGCCAGCAGCGTGAGGTTGACGCCGCCCGGCCTGTCGCCGAACGGATTCCTGCACCCGGCCAGGGCGGCGGCCAGGATGGCCGACAGACCGATTGCGATAGCGACCTCGGAACGCATCGGCCGGAGTATAGAGCCGCCCGCCGCCGAAGTCAACGCGCGGACGCTCGTTGGCCGCGCGCCTTGCCCCGCACGCAGCCTACGGCGGATCGGGCTCGGCGCCCAACGCCTCGAGCCGGTCGCGGGCGCCTTGGTACGACGGGGCGAGGTCGAGGACGCGGCGGTAGAGGGCGACGGCGTCGTCGGTGCTGACGGTCTGCTCATCGGCATCGGCGGCCTCGTCCGGGCTGGTCGCGGCGGCGTCCTCATATGCCAGGCCGAGGTTGAAGAGCACGTCCGGGTCGTTCGGCGCCAGCCGCCGGGCCCGCTCGAAGACCCGGAGGCAGTCGGCCGGCCGGCCGAGCGCGGCGTAACACATGCCCAGGGCGATGGCGGTGTCCACCTGGATCGGGTCGAGGCGGGCGGCGCGGTCGAGGGCCCTCTCGGCCTCCTCGTAGCGGCCGAGGTCGTACAGGGCCCGGCCCGTCAGGTAGTACCCGCGCGGGTCGAACGGGGCAAGGTCGCACATCCGTTCGGCGACCGTGAGCGACGATTCGATCCGGCCGACCTCGAGCAGGATCGAGGAGAGGTTTCCGAGGGCGTCGAGGTCTTCGGGGCTCGCGCGGGCGATGGCGCCGAGTTGTTCGAGGGCGAGGTCGCGTCGGCCGAGGTCGGCCTCGATGAGGGCCCGGTTGATCCGCAGGGGCAGGTCGTCGGGTCGTGCGGCCAGGCCGCGGTCGAAGGCGTCGCTGGCCTGGTCGAACTTGCCCTGGATGGCCAAGAGGACGCCCAGGTCGTTCTCCAGTTCGTGGGCCCGACCGGAGAAGGCCATGGCCTGGCGCAACTGTTCCTCGGCCTCGTCGAACCGGCCTTCTCCGGCGAAGAGCGACGAGAGGTTCCTGTACAGTTCGTCGCGGTGCGGCTCTTCGCGCAGCGCTCGCCGCAGGACGCGCGCCGCCCGGGTCATGGCCGACCGCGACTGACCGGCGCTGGTGAGGTGCGAGAGGATGAGCGGGTCGGACGGGCTCAGTTCCAGGGCCCGGAGCAGGTGTTTGCGGGCCTTGGCATCGTGGCCGAGGTGTATCAGGGCGACGCCGAGGTCCAGGTGGACGCGGGAATCGTCCTCGGCCTCGGTCAGCAGGTCGCGGTAGACCTCGACCGCCCGCTTCGGCTTGCCGTGCTGCACGTGGTGCCCCCCCAAGGCCAGCCGGGCCTCGCGGGAGTCGGGGTACAGGGCCAGTTCGCGCTCCAGTTCGGCGTAGGCTTGGTCGTCGTCTCCTCGTGCGGCAAGGGCGCGGGCCATCGAGAGGTGGAGTTCGGGGAACTCGTCGTCGGCTTCGCCGGCCCGGTGCCAGACGTCGATGGCCTGGTCGTACCGGCCGTGTTTGAAGAGCACCAGGCCCCAGTGGTAGGGGATCTCGGCCGAGTCGGGATGGATGCCGATGGCCTCCTCGTAGAGGCGTTCGGCCTCGTCGAAGCGACCGACGTTGCCGTAGGTCCCGATGAGTTGGGCGAGGACGGCCTCGTCGTCGGGGGCCAGCCGCCGCGCCCGTTCCAGGTGGCCGACGGCCTCGCGGTCGTCGGCCCGGAGCCACGAGACGAAGGCGAGGCCGAACCACGCATCGACGCAGTTGTGGTCGGCGTCGACGGCCTTCAGGAGTTCGCGTTCGGCCTCGTCCACGCGGTTCAGGTACGCCAGGCACCGGCCGGCCATGGCGCGGGCGTCGGCCAGGTCGGGGGAGACCTTGATGGCTTGGCGACACGCCTCCAGGGCCTCCTCGTACGCGCCCTCTTCAAGCAGGCGGTCGGCCCGCTCGAGGAACTCTTCCGGGTCCTGCCAGTCGGTCATTCGTTGCTCCTGTGCCCGTGCGGCCCTCGGCGCAAGGCATGCTTGGCCGCTACGGGCGCGAGAACGGCTGCGGGCCCATCGCCGGGTTCACCTCGACCCGGCGGATGCGAACCGTGCGGCAGAGCGGGCCGATGGCCGCGCCCGACTCGTCGATCGGCGTGAAACGCCACCGACGGCTGACCAGGAGACCGTCGGCCGGACGCCAATCATCCATCCGCACCCGCATCAGGCGCCCGAACAGCGGGTCCTGGGACCACCGGATGAGCACGGTCTCGACGCGGTCGGTGCCTTTTCGGACCTCGACGACGGTCCGGTCTTGGCCTGAGTATCCGGAGCCCGGCTCGTAGGTGACCGTGAGCCGTTGCCACGTGCGTGCCTCGCCCACCCCGGTCCGCGTGCCGACGTACTCGACGTTGCGGCCGTCGCGGGCGAGGCTGAGCGGCATCGCGAGCAGTTCCGAGACGAGCCTGACGTCGCCGGCGGCTCGCCCTCGTGCCGCCGCGTCGGTCGCCTCAATGCCGTCGCGGAAGGCGCGCAGGCGCCATCCGTCGAAGGCGGTCACTTCGCGGCGTGCGGGCGTCTCGATGCGGACGCGGCCGCCGACCGGGTCAAGCAGCCAGACCTGGCCGGTGGCGGCGTCGCCGCCCGGCCGGTGTTCGGTCCGGGTGACCTCGGCCCGGATCGCCGCACAGTCGGCCCACCGGTACTTGGATCCGTGTGCCCAGATGGCGTCGCGGACGATGCGCCGTGCAGCGGGGTCGTCGATGGCGTCGAGACGGCGGCTGAGCGTCTCGAGGCGCGAGCAGCCTGCGGCGACGGCTGCCGCGACGGCCGCCGCCAGCAAGACGGCCACGACCTGCCGGGGCAGGCCGCAGGGCGCTCGACTGCTGCCGTGGCTCCGTCGGTCTGTCATGTCGAGGACCTCGTTGGCATATCCCTGGCTGCGCAAACGGCCAGCCATTATACTCTGCGGGCCTGGCCGTCCACAAGGCGGCTTCGGCGTGGACCCAGAGTCGGGGGTGCACCCCGAGAAGGTGGCGAGTGACCCGC
>Ga0114922_10005030_pt1 | contig 12222 bp, 9 predicted proteins | sample AartaG_FD_100975 | JGI IMG/M metagenome (GOLD analysis project Ga0114922, IMG submission 100975) | Deep subsurface microbial communities from Aarhus Bay to uncover new lineages of life (NeLLi) - Aarhus_00045 metaG | ecosystem: Environmental > Aquatic > Marine > Oceanic > Sediment | place: Aarhus...
AACTTCCGCCGTCAATCGGCCAACCGGCAGGGCTATTGGATCACCTCAGCCAGCCGCCGCAGGTATGCCTGCCGCGGAATCTCCGACGCTCCGAACCGGGCCAGGTGCCCGGTCATGAACTGCACGTCCAGCAGCCGGAATCCCCGTTCAACCATCCGTTCCACCAGATACACCAAGGCCATCTTAGACGCGTCCCGTCGCTGGTGGAACATCGACTCGCCGCAAAACACGCCGCCGACGGTTACGCCGTACAGCCCGCCGGCCAGCTCATCGCCACGCCACGCCTCGACACTATGGGCATGACCCAACTCGTGCAGCAGGTTATAGGCCTCGACGAAGTCCGGCGAGATCCAGGAACCTTCCGGCCGGTTCGCGCACGCGGTGATGACCGCCCGGAAATCCCGGTTGACCGTCAGCTTGAACCGACCCTGCCGGTACAACTGCCGCAACGTCTTGGAGGCGTGAAAGCGGTCCAGCTCGATGATCGCCCGCGGATCGGGGCAGAACCAGCAGACCTCCCCGTCCTCGTCGGCCATCGGGAAGATCCCGCGGCGGTAGGCAGCCAAGAGAATCTCGGGCGACAGTTGCGGGTCCATCAGGAGCGGCAACGCGGCAGCAGTGCGGAAACCTCGGTGATCCGCCGGATCAGGTGATCGGGCCGATACCGGCCGGCTGGAAGCCGACCGTCGGCAACCTTCAACACCGTCGTCATCCCCACCCGCTTGGCCCCCTTGATGTCCACGTCAATCAGGTCGCCGACGAACATCGTCTCGGAGGCGGGCACCCCCAGCCGCTCCAATGCTGCCTCAAAGATCCGCGGGTGGGGCTTCATCACGCCGAGGTCGCAGGAATACACCCGGCACCCGAAGTAGCCCAACAGCCCCTCGGCTTCCAGGTCCTCGTCCAGCGCCTTGCTGAGCATGATCGTGTTGGAAACCAGGCCCATGCGATACCCGGCCTGGTGGACCCGGCGGAGCGTCTCGTGTACCCCGGGGGCCGCCTTGAAGATTCGCCGGAACGGCTCATGACAAGTCCGGGCATACCGTTCCGCTGCCTCGCGATTCAGAGGGATGCCCATCTTGCGGTGCTTGTCCTGAATCAGCCGCAGCAGGTCGACCTCGCGCAGGGTCACCTGCGCCCAAGCGTAAGCCATTTTGACGGCCCGAACGATCTTGCGGAGGTATTTCTCCCGCGGCGGCAGGGCCACGCCGTTGCAAGCGAGCTCCTCGTAGGCCAGCCTAATCCCCTGCACCAGGAAGCGGCGCGGATCGTTCGTCTCCAGGTCGAACAGCGTATCCCCCAGATCGAACAACACCGCCCGCAGCATGACCCTTGCCCCGCCCGAGGCTCCGCGTGGTGAGACCGTGCCGCCCCTCCCACCGGCCAGCCGCCCGGTCGGCAAAGTGTACCCCCAAGAGAACAGCCCAGGCAAACAAAGCCGGAAGCCTGCCCGAGCCGCCCCGCGCCTGGAAACGCTGTAAGAAGGCGCGCCGGACGCGCAAAGAGTGAGGGAGCTACGTGATCTCCCCAAACACGCAGCCCCCTCGGTCTTGGGAACGATTGACTGGCGCCCCCGCCCCACGGCTCCGGCGGGGCCTTTCCCCCTTAAGGTCCCGCCGATCAAGACCGCCGGGCGGCCTGGCACCAGCCCATCGCTCTCTCTCCCCCTCCCCGGGCTCGCTCTCTTGCCAGGCTCGGAGTTTTTGTCCCGTCCCGAGTTACCTACTATAGCAAGCGCCGTGCCAGGCGTCGGTCCGGCGAGGCGAACAGCTATAACCTATTTGATAACGGTGCTTTATGAGAGAATTATCTTGGCGATTCACCCGGCGGGGAAACATGTTATTGGCACTAACACCCAAACCAGCCGTTTACGGGTGGGTATCTATGCCCATATAACCCGGGGCAACGGCCATGAACGCGGAGACCACTCAACCGATTGGCGCCCGACGCCCCCGCCTGGTAGTGGGCGCGGTCCTGATTCTCGCCGTCGGGCTGTTGGTGGGGGCCCCGTCGTTGCGCGGCGGCTTTTTGAGCGGCGACGACGTTCACCTGGTGCTTAACCACGTCCTGGTCAATCACCCTTCGATCAATCACGCGTTTGAGCTGGTCACTATCGTCCATCGGGACCTGTATCAGCCCGTCCCGATGCTGAGCTTCTCGCTCGATTTCGTGACCATCGGCCTGCTGGGGCTGAGGCCTGATGCCCACGGTTCTGCAGCCGGCGCATGGGTCTTCCACCTCACCAATGTGCTGATCCACGCCATCAACGGCGTGCTGGTCTTCTGGCTGTTGGCCCGGCTCCACCGGCACCGGGCGGTGGCGGTGGTAGCGGCGTTGCTGTTCGCCCTGCACCCCTTTGCCGCCGAGGTGGTGGCCTGGCTCAACGGGCGGATGATGCTGCTGGCCACGCTCTTTTCGCTGGCCTCGCTGATCGCGATGGACCTGTACCTGGTACGGCGTAAGTGGCCGGCAGCCTTGCTGGCCCAGCTCTTCGTCATCCTGGCCATGACCAGCAAGATCCGCATCGGGCTGCCGGTGCTGATGCTTTTACTGCCGCTGATGCGCCGTCGCTGGCCGCAGGGCCGCTGGTGGGCCGCCTGGGTGATCGCCGGAGTGCTCACCGTCGGCTTCACCGCGTTGAACGTCATGACCACCTCGCGCAGCGAGATGTTCCAGGGCGCGGCGGAGCAGTTGCAGGGCCCGCGCCTGGCTCGGACGGTGCTGGCTTTGGCCTGGTACTTCCAGCACTACGTGGTGCCGGTGAACCTGGCGCCCTGGTATCCGCCCGAGCCGCTGATGCTCTGGTCGCACGCCCGGATTCCGCTGGCCATCCTCACCCTGGTGGCGGTTGGCGGGGCGACGGCGTTCTCGTGGCGCCGGACACGGGTCGGAGCCTTGGGGCTGCTGTGGTTTCTGGCGACGGTGGCCTCGACGTTGCCATTGATCCCGGCCCGCGGCGTAATGGCCGCGGATCGTTACGTCTACCTGCCCAACATCGGTTTGCACTGGGTCGCCGGCGCGCTGCTGGTGCATCTGGTTCTTCTGGTCCGCCGCCGGTCCGGCCGCGAGGCGCTCCCCCGTCTGGCCGCCGGCCTGGGAATCATCACCGCCGCCGTCCTGCTGCCGTACACCTGGCGCGTCGAATCGTACTATCTCTCCAACCTGGCCAAGGCCTCACGGATCGCTGAGGTCTACCCCGATCAGCCCGGCGTGTGGGAGGACATCGGCTGGGCCCATTACCGCAACGGGGACTACGAACAAGCCGTTGAAGCCGCTCGCAAGGACCTGCGTAAGCATGGAAAGAAAACGGACTGCGAGGTCTATCAGCTCATCGGGATGGCTCAGGTGCGGATGGGTCGGCTTCACGAAGGCCTGGAGACGCTTCGCCTGGCGGTTGAGGCCGACCCCAAATACGGGAAATGCTACTCCCGGCTGGGCCAGGTGTACTACGAGATGGGGAGGCACGGAGAAGCGGAGGAGAACCTTCGCCAGGCGATCGAGATCATGCCGGATTACCTGCCGGCCATCCAAGCCCTGGGCCATCTGTATCGCAAGACCGGTCGGCTCGACGAGGCCGCCCAGAGATACAGCCGGGGCTTGGAGATCAACGACTTCGACCCGGTGTCGGCCACGGGGCTGGCCGAGATCGAGATGGCGCGCGGGGACTACACCTCGGCCACCGACCGGTTCGAGAGGCTGCTGAGCTGGATGCCGGAGAACGTCGTCGCCCGCACCAACCTGGGCGTGTGCTATGCCAACACCGGCCGGACCACCCAAGCCATGGAAGCATACCAGCAAGTCCTGCAGCGCGACCCCGGGGCGGTGACGGCGGCGGTGAACTTGGCCGCGCTCAGAGCAGAGGTTGGGGATCAAACCGGGGCGATCAGCCTGCTCAAACAGGCCTGCTCGCGCCGACCCGGAGATCGGGGGCTGCTGATCGCCAGCCACGACCTGCTGGTCCGCCTGAATGACCTCCGCGCCGCAGGCGCATTGTGGAGTGAGGCCCTGCGCCGCGAACCGCAGGCCGCGGATCTGCTGGCCTGGTACGCCTGGACCAGCGCCCTGGCCGGCCAATGGTCACCAGCACGGACGGCCGCCGGCAAAACGCTGGGGCATGATCCTGGTCAATCGCTGGCGCTGGCGGCGTTGGTATTGGCTGATCTGGCGGCGGGCGACCCGCAAGCCGCTGACGAACACCTCGACCGGCTGCTGGCCTCGCCGCCCACGCCGGGCGACGCGCGAACTCGACTTCGCAACGCGATCGCGGAGATCGGCCAGCGCGATCCCGGCGATCCCTGGCTGTACTACGTAGCCGGGCGGCTGCTGCTGGCGGACGGGCAGACAGCCGGGGCGCAACTGGCGCTGGAAGAGTTCGTTCGCCTCTGTCCCGATCCAACCTGGAAGCAGCGGGCCCGTGACCTGCTCCCGCCGAGTCCATAGGTGATTCGTTCGGGCGGGCGTGCCGACGGGTCGATCATCTTTCGGATGAAGGCGGCCGGCCGGTCATTGCCATCTTCAAAGCACCTTTGAGCTTGCGCCGCAGGCTGGCTACAATGCCACCGCGCCGCGGTCGCGGGCCACCGACGGACGCCGGTGAGGCTTACGCGACTAACAGTCCGTTGAAAAAGTCGTTTGGCTGCTCGACTGCGTAGCGGCCGGCGTTCTCGCCGGCCGTTATGGCCCGTTCAACGCGGTTTGCGGAACGGCCTCCGGGGACGCGGGGAACGGCCTGCGGGGACGCAGGCCGCTACAGGACTTCGTCAACGGATTGCTAAGAACTGAAAAACGACACGGGGAGATCGCCATGCCGACCACGTTTGAGTGTCCCGCGTGCCATCGGATCATCGCTGCCGAGGCCGCCCCGAACACGCAGGTTCAGTGTCCACTGTGCAACGAGGTAGTGACGGTGCCGGTGCAAACCCCGCCGCCGGCCGTCGAGGGTACCGGCCCGATGCCCTATGGAGGCAGAGCGCCCGGCCAGCTTCAGCAGGGCATGGCCATCGGGGCCCTGGTCTGCGGGATCGCCGGGTTCGTCGCCTGTCCCCTGGTCGGGGTAGTCGGCATCATCCTGGGGATCATAGCCATCCAGCGGGCCAAGGCCGAGCCGCACCGCTACGGCGGCAGGGGCCTGGCCATCGGCGGCATCTGCACGGGCGGCGGCAGTCTGCTTGTCGGCCTGATCATGATCCCGCTGATGATCTCCATCCTGCTGCCCTCGCTGAGCCGGGCCCGGGAGCTGTCCAAACGCCTGGTGTGCGGGGCCCAACTCAAGGGCCTCGGAACGTCGATGCGGATCTACGCCAACGGCTGGAACCAAGACTTCCCGCCGGACTTCGACGTCCTGGTCAGCAGCGGCGCGGTCACCGTAGAACAGTTCTGCTGCCCCAGCTCGGGGGCAATACCCGGTGACGTGCATGCCTGCTACCTGTACATCGAAGGTCAGACCACTCTTGATGACCCCCGCAACGTGCTGGTCTACGAGAAATCCGGAAACCATGCCGACCAGGGCGGCAACGTCCTGTTTCTCGACGGGTCCGTCGAGTTCATCAGACCGTACTCGCGGGTCGAAGAGCTGGTGGCCCAGACGAAGCGACGGATAGCCGAGGCGAGAAGAAAAGCAGAGGACGCGGCCATCGCTCCGCTGCCGTGATCCAAATGGTGGATGGCGAGCAACTGGGCTCTGCGCCTTCCGGCCGGGCTGGTGTCTGTGATCGCCTGCCTGTTGTTCTGAGCGGCGCTGGTGAATCAAGGTGAGGACAACGGTGACCGCGAGCGAATCGAACGCAGACACCGCCGGCCAGGGAACGGTCCTGATCGTTGACGACACTCCAGCCAACCTCGAGCTGCTGAGCGTTTGGTTGGAGGATATGCCCGAGATCAGGACCATCAGCGCGACCGACGGAGCCGAAGCGCTGGAGCAGATCGAGCGTCACCATCCGGACCTGATCCTGCTGGACGTCATGATGCCGCGTCTGTCCGGATTTGAGGTCTGCCGGCGGCTGAAGGCTGACCCGGCCACCCGCGACATCGTCGTTATCATGGTGACCGCCCTCGACGAATCGGCGGACATCGAGCGGGCGGCCGAGTGCGGCGCCGACGACTTCGTTTCCCAGCCGGTCAACCGGACAGTGCTGTTGACCCGCGTGCGGAACCTGCTGGCCCTGCGGCGGCTACGGCTCGGGCTCGACCGGCCCGATGCAGCCTCGCGCCGCCGTGAGGAGCATCCGGAAGGAGACCGGCCATGAGCGCGGTAAGGGACGACATGCTGGGCGCCTCGGTAACCGAGTTTCTGGACGGCTTGGCTGCCCGCACACCCACGCCCGGCGGAGGCAGCGTGGCGGCCCTGGCCGGGGCGCTTTTCTGCGCCATGGCCCGCATGGTGGTCGCCTATTCCAAGAGCGACGCGGGACGAGTGAGTGTCTTCGCCGACCGGCTCGAAAAGGCCGACAAGATGCTGCGGACCCTGATCGCCGAGGACATCGCCGCCTACGAGGCGCTGTCGGCCGCCAGCCGCGAGGCGAAGAAAGACCCCGCCGCCGCCGATCGCAAACAGCAGGCCCTGATAGCGGCCAGCCTGGTGCCGATGGAAATGGCCGCCACCGCCACGACGGCCCTGGCCACCATGGACGAGTTCAAATCCATGGCCGGCAGGCACCTGCTCAGCGATCTGGGCGTCGCTGCGGTGATCGGCCGGGCCTGCGTGCAGGCGGCAGCCTACAGCGTGCGAGTGAACGCAATCGCCATGGCCGAGGCGGACCATGCCCGGCAAATGATGGCCGAAACCGAACGCCTGATCGCACGGGCGACCGAGCTCTGCACCTCCGTCGAGGCATTCGTTGCACAGGCCCTGAAGTGACCCGACCGGCCCAGCCGATACCATCTGCGTGACAGAAGACTCGCCCGATTATTATCTGGACCTTCGAGCTCTGGATGGTGAGCAGCCCGCAGAGCAGCCCGAGCGCCGCCCGTGGGTCGGCATCCTCTTCGAGTGCTGCGGCGTCTACGCTCGCCTCTACCGCAATCCGGAGGGGACCATGTATCTCGGCCGCTGCCCGCGCTGCCAGCGACGGGTCCGGTTGCGCGTCGGTCCCGGCGGCACCAGCTCCCGATTCTTCCGGGCCGAGTGAACTGTCGCGTCCAAACCGCTGCAAGGGCTGGCGCCGCCGGAACAACTGCGTTCCAAAACGGACTCGGGTCTGGAATTGGTCACGCCCCCGTGTCCCACTATAATCCTTCGCCTATCGATCCGCCCCGAGACTCGACACCCGGTGGATGCTTATCGTGTTCAGCGAATGGTACTTCGGAGCAGGGCTTCCCACCTGGGCCCTTTTCGCCGAGATCGCCGTGGCCGGATGCCTGGTGATCGTCCTCGCCGCCAGGCTGACCAAGTTGGCCGACCGGCTCGCCGACGAGTTAAACCTGGGAAAGGCCTGGGTCGGAATGCTGCTGTTGGCCACCGTGACCTCGCTGCCGGAGGTGGTCACCAGCGGGACCGCGGTGGTGATCGGCACTCCGGACATGGCCTTTGCCACCATCTTCGGCAGTTGCAGTTTCAACATCATTCTCATCGTGCTGATCAACGCGGTCATCGGGGGCGGGTCCGTCCTCAGCCGGTCCACCGGTTCCCACATGCTGACCAGCACCTGCGGTATCATCCTGCTGGCCCTGGCGTTGCTGGGGATCACCCTGGTGGACAAATTCGCGCCCCGTCCGCTGCTGGCTCAAGGTTGCGAGCTGGTCATCGCCGGTCTCATCGCCATCGGCTACTGCGTTTTCATTCGCCTGACCTATCACTTCGAGCACGCCGGCCGAACGCCGCCCGACCTTCAAGCCGCGAGGCAGGGGCGAACTCCCAGCCTGGGCATCAAGATCGCCCTCCTTGCGATGGCGCTGGTAGCGGCCGCCTGGTGGCTGACCAGGACCGGCGATGTACTGGCCGTGCACCCCATCAAGCTGCTGGGACGTCCCCTGGGGGCGAGTTTTGTGGGGGTGGCCTTTCTGGCGCTGTGTACTTCTCTGCCAGAGATAGTGACCTGTCTGGCGGCGGTCAGGCTCGGCCAGCTCGATCTGGCCCTGGGCAACATCTTCGGGTCCAACATGTTCAACATCCTGGTCATCCCCATGCTCAAGATCGTCTCCCTGGCTTGCGGGGACGCCCTGCTCATGAACGGCGAGCAGTTCCACCCGCTGCCGGCTACCCTGGCCGGGCTACTGCCCATCCTGCTCACCGGCATCACCGTGGTCGGGCTGACCTACTCAGCCAGGCGACAGGTGTTGCGCTTCGGCATCGATTCCGTGCTGCTGGCCGTGGTCTATGGGGCGGGCATGTGCCTGCTGTTCATTGAGGTTACGTAGCGGCCTGCGTCCCCGCAGGCCGTTCCGGCGGTAGCGGGATGAGCGCCCGTAACGATCGGCGCAAACAGGGGACTGGCTCCGCCCCGCAAGCTGCATGCAATGCTGAATAGTGTGCATCGGGTAGGCACCTACGGGTGGCCAGAACCCGTCACGGTGGTGCCTGTCCCCTTGTTCTCGACACCCGCATCCCCGCCGTAACCGAGTTCACCGGTCCGGACGGTGGCCAGACGCCCCGCTACATGCTAAAGTGGCTCAGCACCCGCGGTGAGGCAGGCCCGTGGAGCGAAACCGCCAGCGCGACGATTTGGGCGTAGAAGCTGTCAGCTTTTAGCCATCAGCAGGATCGTCGGCCCGGCAGTTGCGGCAGTATGACAATGGAATCGAGACCCCAGCTTCGAAGAACCTGGGCCACCGGTCCAATTCATCGCCCGGCGCGTCAGGTCTTCAACCTGACCCACCTGGCTGAAGGAGGTCCAAAAATCTTCCTGACACCTTTTCTGTTTTTTCTGTTTCGACGTGCGACGGGTCCCTGTACATGTCAGGTGCATTAGCGATGCCCGAAGAATTCGTTTCAATCAAGACACTCGCCGAGCGACTGGGCATGGATAGGTCGCACGCACGCAGGTACGTGCTCAAACTCGGTTTTCATCCCAAGAAGAGGCGGATGCCCGATTCGGCAAACCAGCTCACGCTCACGCTCACTGCAGCAGAGGCAGATGCCGTAGTAAAGCGACGCAAGGAAGAGGGCTTCCTCGACACTGAGAGGGCCGTGGGCAATCAACACGGTGTGTTCTACGTTGTGCAGCTCGTTCCCGATTTAGATCCCCGGCGCCTGAAGCTCGGGTTCGCGGTTGACGTGAATGAGCGAATCTCGCAACACCGAACGGCGGCCCCCACAGCAGCATGTCTCCGCACTTGGCCCTGTAGGCGCTCCTGGGAATCGACTGCAATCGACTGCATTACGAGAGCTGGATGCCGCCTCATTGTCAACGAGGTTTATGAAGCAGACGACCTGAAAGAAGAAAAGGTGTCAGGATGATTTTTGCGCGTCCTTCCGGGGCGTCCACGTGGCCGAAAAGCAAACCAAGGACAGTCACCGTCTTCCGGGGCAATAGATCAATGGATGCTGAACTGTCCGCGGATCAGGCAGCCCTGGTGGCGGCTTTGCACGAACAGCAGGGTGGCACTGCCGTCTGGCACGGCTTATGATGCCATCTGAAAACAAGAAGGTTGGTCCAGGGGGGTGCGGCAGCGGAATTAACGCCAGAAAGGGAGACGTCGATGCTCAAGAACGTGTACATCGCGGGAACCAGGCGGACGCCGTGGGGCAGTTTCCTCGGATCATTGTCGGGCGTGTCGGCTGCACAGCTCGGCAGCACCGTCATCAAGGCCGCTCTCGAAAAGGCCCGAGTCAGCCCCGACCAGGTGGACGAGGTCATCATGGGCAACGTCCTCGGTGCCGGCCTGGGACAGAACATCGCCCGCCAGTGCAGCATCGCTGCGGGGATCGGCACGGAAGTCCCCTGTACCACGATCAACAAGGTCTGCGGCTCGTCCATGAAGAGCCCCATCGCCGCCGCCCAGGCCATCCAATGCGGCGATGCCGAGCTCATCGTCGCCGGCGGGACCGAGAGCATGTCCAACGCGCCCTACCTGCTGCCCAAAGCCCGCACCGGCTACCGCATGGGCGATGGCCAGATCATCGACGCGATGGTTAACGACGGCCTGTGGGATGTCTACAACGACGCCCACATGGGCACCTGTGGCGACAAGTGCGCCGAAAAACACAATTTCACCATGGAGGACCAGAACAAGTACGCCATCGAAAGCTACAAGCGGGCCCAAAAGGCCCAGGCGGAGGGCATCCTGGCTCGGGAGATCGTCCCGGTGGAGGTCAAGTCCCGAAAGGCCACCATCACCGTGGATGCGGACGAGGAACCCGCGCGCTTCAACGAGGAGAAGTTCGGCAAGCTTCGGCCGGCTTTCGGGAAGGACGGCACCGTCACGGCCGGCAACGCCTCGACCATCAACGACGGCGCCGGGGCCATGATCGTCTGCTCTCAGGAGAAGGCCAAAGCGCTGAACATCCCTCTCGAAGGCCGCATCCTGGGCTACGCCGGGGCCGCCACCGAACCAGACTGGTTCACCGTCGCACCGGTCTATGCCCTGCGCAAGCTCGCCGAGAAGCTCAACCTCAAGTGGGGCGACGTGGACCTCTTCGAGATCAACGAAGCCTTCTCGGTGGTCACCATGCTGGCCCTCAAGGAGCTCAAGCTGCCGCACGAGAAGGTCAACATCTTCGGCGGGGCGGTCGCCCTGGGCCACCCCATCGGCGCCACCGGTGCCCGGCTGATCACCACGCTGCTGAACGGCCTGGAGCACACCGGCGGCAAGCTGGGCGTGGCCACCCTCTGCATCGGCGGCGGCGAGGCCCTGGCGATTGCCATCGAACGTTGTTAAAGGACCCGAAACGACGCCCGCGGCGGATTCGTGTCTTGCCTCAGAAACCGCCGATCCTCTGAAACCTGGCAAGCCCCGGCATCCGCCGCCCGGCAAGCTACCGCTTGACGACCTCCCAGCTACCGGCCGGGCTGCGGCGGAGGTGTACGACAGGCCGGCGCTTCTTAGTCAGTTCGCTGGAATAGCCGTTGATGCGCAGGATGACGCGGCGATTCCAATTGATGCGGATCTGCGAGAGGTCGATCGAGAACTGTTCGACGTCCTCGGTCTCGATGATGATCTTGTTGTCGAAGACGAACCGCCCCGTGGCCCAGGCCCCCGGGGCGTCTGACCGAATAGCCTCAATCCGCAGCCAGCCGTCCTGGGGGTCGGTAAGGGTGTGGATCCGGAGCTCGACGTGATTCGGCCGGCTGGTCGTCGGGGTCGTCGCCTGGGCCGGCTGCGAAGCGGGTGTGGGTTGCGAGGTCACGGCTGGTCTCGTGGCCGCCGCCGGCGAATGGGCGTTCTCCTGCTTCGGGCAGCCCGCGATCACCGCGGCCAGGCCCAACACCGCCGCCCATCCCGCTCGCAAGTTCATGGCCCCGGTGCTCGCAATCTCGCCGGCCCCGCACCACTTCCCGGTCCCGTTGCAGGGCCCACCCGGATGTTGTACCGTCAGACGCATGCGAGGATGCGTCCCGGCCGCTAACCGGCGGGCACGGGTGAGAGCCATGGCTGAACTGACCCCCAGAGAAACCGTCGAAGCGCTCAACCGCCACATCATCGGACAGGACGACGCCAAGCGGGCCGTCGCGGTCGCCATCCGCAATCGCTGGCGCCGTCAGCAACTGCCCGAACACATGCGTGAGGAGGTCGGGCCCAAGAACATCATCATGATCGGCCCGACCGGAGTCGGCAAGACCGAGATCGCCCGCCGTCTGGCCGGGTTGATCAACGCCCCGCTGGTCAAGGTCGAAGCCAGCAAGTACACCGAAATCGGCTACCACGGCCGGGACGTCGAGAGCATGGTTCGTGACATGGCTGATGCCGCCGTCCACATGGTTCGGGTCGAACAGACCGAGGTCGTCCGCGAGCAGGCCGAACGCCGCACCGAGGAAGTCATTCTCGACGCCCTGATGCCCCCCACCGAGTACGACCGGACTGACACCGACGCCGAAAGCGAAACCGCTCAGCGCCGCTACCGCAGCCGCGAGAAGCTCCGCACCCGCCTCGCCGCCGGCGAGATGGAGGATGCGGTGATCGAGTTGACCGTGGACGAGAAGGCTGCTCCCGTCGGCATGTTTGCCACGGTCGGCGTGGAGCAGTTCGGCCCGGAGCTGCAGAATCTGATGGACCAGTTGATGCCCTCGCACTCGAAGCCGCGGCGGCTCCCGGTCCGCGAGGCCCGCAAGGTGATCTTCGAGCAGG
>Ga0114922_10005031_pt1 | contig 12222 bp, 10 predicted proteins | sample AartaG_FD_100975 | JGI IMG/M metagenome (GOLD analysis project Ga0114922, IMG submission 100975) | Deep subsurface microbial communities from Aarhus Bay to uncover new lineages of life (NeLLi) - Aarhus_00045 metaG | ecosystem: Environmental > Aquatic > Marine > Oceanic > Sediment | place...
GAGCGTAGCCTAGTGGTTAAGGCGCCAGGTTGTGGCCCTGGAGATCGTGGGTTCGAATCCCACCGTTCACCCCAATTTGCTTATGCGCCTATAGCTCAGCGGACAAGAGCACCGGTCTTCGGAAGCTGAGACTGGGGTGCCGTTTCCATCGTGTCGAAATGAACCCCGACAACACTGCACCACGAAGGATTACACCCAACCACACCGGCTAACATTTAAGTTAAGCGAGTAGTTAAGCGTTAAGTCTGAGAGGGAGAAGCCGTAAGCCCTTCCTCTTTAATTTCGGTTTTATGCGGCGGTTGCCACATCTTGCCAGTATTTCCCACACAGGAATCCCTGTGAAGCCTTGGGATATCAAGCATGGCGGGATCCTTAGTTGTGGAGAAATGCCCGAAATTTCTGTTTAACGGCATCGAGTTTATGGTTGGGTGAAGTAGGCTATAGCGACTCTTATCAGTGAATGCCTTCTTTTGGACTGCGCGGTGTTGTATCCGAATGGATGCGATTGTGAACCCTCTTCAAGGCGTGAAGCAAAAGGTCGACACTAGGATTATCTCTCCCATAGTATGATATACCCCAACCTGGAACACCAGGCATTTCAATATTGAATTCTTTCTCTGCAGAATTATAGTCTACAGTGAACGGAATCTTAGGTGTTTCAATCCCGGTGAGGTAGTTAAAAAGCTCAACTTGAAAACGGAGGTCACTGATCCATAGTGCTAATATCCCGGCAGCGCGGGCTATTTCGGGGTCGTCATGTGATAGCCAGGCGAAAACCGTTCTGTAAGAGCCGGGTTCTATTACGATATTGCCAATGCGTTCGCGTAGTTCAAGCATGTCATCCCAATTCATATTACGTATGAACACCTCTTTTAATCTGGTAGGATGTTGATTGGTGATTGCTTCTCGGATTATCCTCTTTGGATCTTGCTCACCTTTTACCATATCAAACCTCTTCTTCGATAATGTTGGCATGGACATTCTACCTCCGTATTGAATAGATAGTCAACGGTTTATCCCCTTTGATGGATTTGAGATGTTAAAGGTGAAGAATTAGTCTATTAGCTATGCTTTATGGTAAAATGTTATCTTAAAAAGTATTGACATCTGTAAAAAACTTTGCTATTATGAATGTAATTAGTGATTTGCTTAAAGTATTAATGTAAATGATTTTATAAAGTGACTAGACCCACACAGATTGGAGTAATCAATGAGCGAAAGAGTAGATAGAAAGAGGGAACAGATCAAAGATAGGATTCTCAAGCTGCTGGACGAGAAGGGGAAGATGCATACAAAAGGGATCGCGGGTGATATGGAAATGTCATCTGCTACCGTTTCAAAGTACCTTGCAGCTCTCGAGGGTGAAAAAAGGGTAAAGAGGTACGACGACCAACCACCATATGTTTATTGGACCTTGAATGAGGGCAGCAATGAAGAACCAACTAGCTAAATACTTAAGAGCATACCGGCGGTTGACAGCACAGGGAGCAAAGTATTAAAGTATGGCCAATTGTATCAATACGAGAGTAGAAAGGTTCCTTCAACCTAGTATTGAAATAAGCTTGAGAATGGCCGTGTATGCCTCTATTCGTCTCACACAAGTAACTCCGCAAACCGCGAAGAAACCTTGGCTAGAACAAAGAGGTGCAAAATGTCAATGAGAGATAAAAGATCGCAGCGAGTTTTATTGGTAGGGGGTGGAGCACGTGAACACGCGATAGGTGAAGCCTTGTGCCGCGGTGGCGATACGCAATTATTGGTGGTTAGCAATAATGACAATCCGGGACTTCAAAAACTGGTTGAAGGCGACGATTTTTTTAAACATGATGAGAAAGATGTTAATACGATAGGCAAGTGGGCTAAAGAAAGAGCTACCGATTTCGCGATGATAGGGCTCGAGGATCCTTTGGAAGTGGGGTTACCTGATGAGTTGGCTAAAATTGGCATACCAACTGTGGGTCCGAGTAAGAAAGCGGCCAAACTTGAGACCTCTAAGTTATTCCTTCGTGACCTAATGCGAGACTACAATATACCTGGTCAGGTTAGGTATCGCTATTTCTCAGACTCGAGATTGCTTGGTGAATTTCTGAAATCAGAACGAAAAGAATTCGTTTTGAAGCCTGTTGGGCTGACGGCCGGTAAAGGTGTCAAAGTGATGGGGGTTCAGTTGCAGTCAATTGACGAAGCAATACGCTATGCTGAAGAAGTAATCAGTAAAAGAATTGGTGGTTTTGCGGGGTTGATAGTTGAGGAACGCGTATTAGGTGAAGAGTTCACATTGCAAGCGTTCGTCGATGGCAAAACTCTGCTACCTATGCCTCTTGTGCAAGACTTCAAGCGAGCCGAAGAGGGTAATAAAGGTCCGAACACTGGAAGCATGGGATCATATTCCCAGCCTGATGGTCTATTGCCATTTATTACACAAGTAGAATTCAACCGAGCCGTAGACATTTTGTCTCAAGTTGTGCAGGCACTTGTCTCTGAAGGCATATCATATAAGGGAATTCTCTACGGTCAATTTATGAAGACCAGAGACGGTTTGAGAATTATAGAGATAAATGCTAGATTTGGGGACCCGGAAGCCATAAATGTTCTCCCATTATTGCAGAATGATTTCGTTGAAGTTTGTCATGCCATAATATCTGGCTCTTTGAAGAATCTAGCCATTCGATTTGAGCATAAAGCAACCGTATGCAAGTATATTACACCGCCCGGATACGGCTACAAACCCGAGGTAGGGGTATCGATAAAACTCGAGTTACCGAAGATTGAGTCGATGGGTGTAAAAGTATACTTCGCCAAACTAGTTAAGAGAAATGGCGACTTATTGACGACTGCGTCTAGATCATTCGCATTGCTTGGGATAGGAGATTCGGTAGAAGAAGCAGAATCAGCAGTCGAACGATCCTTGGATTATGTTAGTGGCAGATACCACATGAGGCATGACATCGGAAAACGGGAATTAATTCAGAGCACTTGTTCCAGAGTACTGCTGAGTGCAGGGAGATAATATCTCCGTAGTATGCTCTCTAGTAGCTTATTCAAACAGAATTGCTTAGTCATCATTTCCTTTGTCGAGCTCTCTGCTTTTCGAAGTTTATCGTGGTGTTCGCTATATAAGCCATAACAACAGATCCCCTAGATTAACGAGGCTGAGAATGGGGTGGTGTTTCAATCGTGCCGAGATGGGACGCGGCACCTCGGCACCACGTAGTATTACACGCAACCACGACCACTAACATCCACGGTAAGCGAGTAGTTAAGCGTTAAAGCTCGAGATGAGAGTATCACAGTGGGTGAGTATCTGAAATGGATAGGCCTGGCAAGGTAGGAAGAAACGATCCCTGCCCATGTGGCAGTGGCAAGAAATATAAGAGATGCTGTGGTTTTGTCGAAAGCCGGATCCACTTCGGCAAGGCAGTGGACTCAATTGATTTTACCAGGCGGATTTCTTATCTAGGGGATATTGGAGCGAAAAGAGAAGCATTCTGCCGCCGCTACTTGGAGCACAAGAAGCAGATGCTTGAATTAATATCTAAAGCACAGATTCAAAAAGCGAAAGATGTAGGTAAGATTGTCTCCTGTCACAAAGGGTGTGCTATTTGCTGCGATGAGTTAATCCTAGGTTCACTTCAAGAAGGTGAAGTCATCGCCTATTACCTCTATCAGCATGATAGCGCTCTTAATTCATTTCTCGAAGCTTTCCCCGGATGGTTGTCTGAAGTATCTAAGCACGAAGATATTCTCACTAGGATGGGAAATGCCCACTCCAAAGTATCTGATGGGCAGATGAATTTCGAGCGAATGGAGTCTATTATAGGTGGAGAGAGCGTATCTTATTGGAAACTCCATATCCATTGCCCATTTTTGGTTAATAATCAATGCTCTATCTATGAGGTGCGCCCTTGGGCATGCGCTGCCCTATTTTCTACAGAGTTGTGCACCCTATCTGGCGAAGGTAAGCACTACTGGCTTAAGATACGCCATCCACTTGACCTACCATTCTGGGACGGTCGCCTCGAAGTTACATACACTGGCATCATGCCAATGATGGTTTATGAAATCTTGACAGGTAGTTTTCAATTCTTGTCCCAGCTCCCCGGCTTGGGTAAACTTACAGGGGAATTCTACAAAGACCCAGCAGTCAAACAATTTGCAAAAAATCTGAGGCCCCATTAATTATTGTTCAAGCCGGAGTCTTTATAAGCGGGATAGGCCTTGAGGAAGTTCATACCGCAGCCACTCTCAGTATCTCACGCTCGACGTAGGTCTTGAAGCCCTCGACTGAAGTAAAACAGCGGAAACCGCCAGCGTTGGCCAGCGACAATACATCGGCACCCTCGTTGAGTAGAACCGCAACCGGCTGACTGAGCTGAGATTGGATGCCACTGGGCCAGGCGAGATCGAACACCGCTTTCTGCTCTCCAGTGTCCGGGTCAGCAAAATCGTAGGCCATCTCACCCGCGGGTAGGCCTTGTTCGGTTACCCAAGCGTTAAGTGCCCCCAGTTCCTCTTCTTCAGCTTCGCTCGTGATACCGCCGACAAGGACAGGAGTGACCGGGGCCATCACAACTGGACCTTCTAGCCAGTGGGTATCGCCGTGGAGCAATTCCTCAAGCCGTCGGTTCATCTCTTCCGCCAGAAGTACTTTACGGGCTTCAAGAAACTCGGCGTAGTTTTCTACTTTCCAAAGCTTTGGGTCCATAGGTATCCACTGAGAAGCCAGCGCATCAGGGTGGCTGCTCTCGATTTCAGGGAAATATTCTTCTGGCAACCGGTCTCTTATATTGAGATTTGTATCCTTTGTCAGAAAGCAGAAATTGGCGATGGCGTTGGCCTCTGCGCGGCTATACTTGTATTTGTAGAGCTGTGCCTTCGGGAAGATATGGTGGACTTCTAGGCGATTCATCTTCCCGAGCAATGATGCTTTCAAGGGCAGGCCGTTACCCCAATCGCAGGCACGACCCATGCGAGTCAGCATATAGAGTACCGGGTAGAAGCGCGCACCCAAGCTCCATCCGCCGAAATGCTCCGGTTTCACCTTCATTCCGCCATGCCACAGGCTGAATTCCTCCAACAACTTATCGAGGGGATCATCGCTCTCAATGGCTGCCAGATCCTTGTCGAGGTAACTCTCCGTTGAACCCGAAAAGCGGCCCCACATGCCGGACTGCACGAACCAGAACAGCAGCTTATCGCGCTCTTTTTCACCGAGCGCCCCGTGGCTTTTAGCAAGATACCGCACCATAACGGGAACCGCGAATTTGGCGAAAAACACCCGGTCGTGGTCGATCCCTAGCCTGCCCCCAACTATGTTAAGACAGGTATCAGTGTGTTTCGAGGCTATCTTCAGGCCTTCCTGGATTTCTTCGGCATTCTTGTGATGCAAATACAAGAACTTTGCCTCGCCGGTAACAATGGCATTCACCGAGCGGAGCAGCCAGTCCAGTGTGAAACGATAATCGGCCTCGGCCCATTCACGGAGCTTCCTCTTCATCACGTCGCGTGCCTCGGGCCATTCCGCGCAAATCTTGGCGAGAGCCAGGTCACCCTTTGACAATTTGGTACCGCCGCTATTAGCCCGGTTGAAGATTTCCACCACGACGTCCAGGGTTTTATCGGCGCCGGTAACTTCTTCGACATACAGATCGATATCGGTGCAGCCGAGCAGCTGTGATAGCCGCCCGACGTACTCGGCAACTTTGGGCGCAAATTCAGGATTCTGAGATAATGTAGCAATATATTCTCCCAGGCCGGATGTACCTTTTTTCATCAGGTCGGTAACATCAATCCATAACAAGTCGTCCTGCATCTTGACTGGCTGGTAGAATTCAAATACTTCGTTCTCCAGGTGAAACCGCAACCCGGTGAAGGTGGTGACATCGCCGTCGAAGAATCTCGGTGGGTGGCCACGCATGGCACCATACAGGGACGTGATGCGCTGCTGGCCGTCGAGTAACAGCTTCACTACGCCAGCGGCGAGTGGGCCGTCACCGCGATAGTGGGCGCTATGCGATTCCGTCACCCAGACAAGCAAGCCTCCTACCGGATGACGGTGGTAGAGCGAATCAAATAGGCCTCTCACCTGGTCACGGTTCCAGACGTATCCGCGCTGGAATACCGGTAATGCTATGTGACTGGTGTCAACATGGTCGAGAATCGTCGCAATTTTCACGATGCACCCCCTTCTCTAATACTTCCATCAAGCAGCTGTTCAGTCTCTTTCTCCAACGCCAGCATGTCGACGTGGACTTTATAGAAAATACACAGGAATGGGGGCTTCTTTGTTTGCCATATGGTTTCCTCCGCGTGCCACCACGTTAGATCTAGTGTCATATTAAGCATGCATCGCCCGATTGTACATCACCCCCTTATTACAATATAACATGATAACATAATCGAAGAAATCTGCACCCCGGCAGTCTATGGAGGCTGAACCTTAAGCCGCGTCTGATAGTGTCCAGGACGGTCTGAGGTAGTTGCCTGCTGCTCGTCCTACGATTGACCACAACCAACCACAACTGGCACCGTCCGTGGGGAGCGTCACCGGGAGCGTCAACACTGAAAGGGGGAAGCGTCAAGCCTCCCCGCTCTCATTTCATGCTTCTTACGGCCGCTGCGTCTAACCGGAGAGCCTATTGATATCATCGTCCTTGGATGCTATGCTTGGATATGGTGCTTGGATACCATCCAAGGAGAGGAGGCAGAGTAATGACGACAAGGTTATTGCCTACTGGAGAGTGCTGGTGTGGATGCGGACAAGACGTCGCTCGTGGATCGTTCTTTTTGCCCGGTCATGATAAGAAGGCAGAGTCTGCTGTAATCCTTGTAGAGTACGGTGGCGTGCCGGAATTCTTGGCTCAACATGGCTTTGGACCCGGCGGAAAGAATCCCCATATCGCGTTTGAAGAATGGCGTCGCAAGAACAACAATTCCCGATGATAAAACTATAGTGATTGAGGACAGAAATGCCGATCTCTAAGATACGGACAATTGATAAAATCCCAGGGCCTGATCTGTCTCATATGATCTCGATAGACAGAAACCGACTCCTGTCAGGAGTCGACCTGGATTTCAATGGGATAGAGACTCAGCATAGTACGCATGCTATACACCCATACGTCGCAGCGATCAATCCACCTTTAGCCAGGACTCTAGTAGAGACTTATGTGCCGCCTGGTGGCAGCGTGCTTGATCCGTTTTGTGGTGGCGGGGGCGTCCTCGTCGAGACACTTCTATCAGGACGTTCGGCCGCGGGGCTAGACATCAATCCTCTAGCTTGGATGATATCGTCTGCAAAGACAACCCACATGCCATATGCCCGTCTCCGCAGCGCCTATGTTGATATCCAGACGACCGCAGCATCGCTCCCCTCTCCTCAGAGCATTCCAACCGATCCGAATCTCAGCTACTGGTTCACTCTCAAATCAATTGAGGCTCTCTCCGTTCTGTCACAGGCAGTGCAGCAGATTACAGACCCAGATATGGAGAAGGTATTCCAAACCGTGCTATCAGCCACAACTCGTGACGTCATGCTGACTTATCGGGGTGAAGTCAGGCTAAGAAGACTCAAACCTAAGGATCTTGAACGTTTCAAGCCCGATGTGTTCGTTTCGTTCGGTAAGCGAGCCGAACTAGCTATTCAGCGGATCTCTGATTTGCCCGAAGGATCAAGAACTGATGTACACCTGGCCAACGCAAAGAGTATTTCGTACGCCGACGATTCATTTGATGCAGTGATATGTTCTCCACCGTACGCCGACGACACAAACGGCGTCGGATACTTCCAGTTCTCCAAATACATGCTTCTTTGGCTTGGATGGTCGAATGAAATGATCGCCGACTATAAGCGTCAGTTTCTAGGCGGTAATCATAGAAAAGACGCGGTAGAGCCGCCACCATCGGCCACACTTGTAGACGCTCTCAGAGTCATTCGGTCACGAAGCGATAACCACGCCTCTGTTGTAGCTAAGTTCTATCGCGACTACCTGGCATCTCTTCAGGAGATGTTTAGGGTCTCGCGCCAGTGGGTGATCATCGTTATCGGGAACCGAATCATTTCTCGAACAGCAGTCGACAACGGTCAGATAACCTTCGAACTCTGCGAGTCAATTGGCGAACTCCACGACTACTATACCCGGTCTATCCGGAAGAAGCGGATCAAGGATTTAGGCGGGGACGGTGGTGGGACAACCGGAGAACACATTCTCATTTTTCGGAAGAACCGCCGAACAAATCAGCCCTAACCAGAGCGGTTGGTTCCATCTGGCTGCAAAGTAAGGTTTTGGCAGAATTCCAGGCCAGTATGGTATCGTCTATAAAACAATCGGTAGAGTCCTCCGAAAAATAGAGAGTCTTAATCTTAGCCTTCGCATGGGAGCCTTCGGGCGTAGGTGGGGTCCTTTGGTTATATGAGTAACAGCAAGAGAACAATCCATCCCTTTCAAAATAGTTGCGTTTATCTGACTGCTCCCCCGGTCGTTGAGGGAACTGCAATTCGCCACGGTTCACCTCGTCGCCATGAGGTGGGGGAAAAGCTTTCATGTCTAGGGTCAAAAGAGGTGTGAAGTAGCCTTTCACTTGCATAGCCACACTTGCGGGCACGTCATCAGAAATACGCTCAGCTAGGCTTGCCTTTACGTGTGCGCCCCCGAAGACTCTCCATGTGTCATCAGAACACCGACCGATAAGCGCGATATCCAGCTTCGACCTTCCAACGCGGTCGACAATTCCCATCTCACTAAATGCGGTAGTTGCGCCTGCCCTCGATAGCCAAACTAGCCTTATTCCATGCTGTTTAAAAATGGGATTGTAGAATTCGACGAAGAATACTTCCAGCCCCTGACCACCAGCTCTTTTCCAACTTTGATCAGAATGCTGCGCAAGATATGGCCTATAGAGTAAATAGCGCCATAGGTCGCTCGGATTTGCGTCGGGGCAGAGTTCGATAGCTTTAATGAAGGTCGCAGCTATAGCCTCGAACGCTTTGTCTCCAGCTGCCAGCCTCTCCGAAAGGAACTTCAGTACTAGGGCATACTGGTCATCAGTCACGTTCTCCAATACCACAACAATGGAGTGCTTGCTGTCCGAACTGGTAACTGTGACTTTAGCCAACTTTCAATCCCTTCATCCCATGTTTACGGCGGCGGGACATTCATTGCAGGTTATCGGCCGAGTATTTCAAGTATCTTTTCGAAACGCATTCTAGTACGTTGAAGGATCTCTTCAAAAGACCACAGATGTAGTCCCGCGTTTTCTTGCTTATCCCTGATCGCAAGTACCGAAGTGTCATATTGCCTGCCTACGATAAATGTCTCAAAGGAAATGTTCGGCCTATGCTTTCTAATGATACCCTCATACTCTAATGCTTGGGTAACGTGATCCATCACCACCTTCTCTTTTGGACGCTTGAATTCCAAAATCACTGCTTCGTTCCCTTCCGACCTTGACTTGCAAACAAGATCTGGGCGAATATCCTCTCTGCCTTTATATACCTTATCTATGTAACCATCCAGGAGCGTTTTGAGCGGCTTATCGGATGACCAGAGCTCTAAGCCCTCTCTGACCAGCCAGAGATTGCTTTCAATCAGCTTATGGAGGTCAATTTCTTCGGCCCTATCTGAGGCTGTGAGCTCTTCAAGTCTAGCGATGATATCTATCTGTGTCTGTATTATCCCTACCACACTATTTACTTGTGTTAGGCCCCACTCTTGGATCAGGGTTCCTAATTTCTCTGCCTCCTTTATATCAGCTGAAGCTATCGCATTCATCAGCTCTTTCAGCACATTTGACTCATAATATCTAAGTATCCACTCAACTAGATTCTTCGCGTCCTCATCCGAAGCAGTTCTTAGCTTCGAGATAATACTACGCACAACCTTTGATGCTGTCCCACGGATATGAGGCGGTAGCCGGTCTAGCCTGGATTTGATATCTGGTTCATTCAAAAGGCTTTCTGTCCTTCTTTGTTGTTCACTAGAATCTGCTCCTTGTACAATAACTCGAATAAATTGCCCAGCCCAATCGTTGAATGTCTGTACAGCTTCGGCTTCATCCAAGAAACCGTCTCTCGTAGTCTTGATTAGGTTCTGCCGGGTGCCACCAGTTCCTTCTGGATCGAGGAATTCGGCTCTGATTTCTCCGACTACTTTCTCTGCTGTGAAGAACCCATGAGATCTCGTGTCTAGGCCAAACAACGAAGGTTCCAGTACTATCCTCTCACGGACTCGGACGGCGAAGCCTGGTGCCCTTTGCCGAGATTCGGCAATGATGTAGTACCCACTGACTGGGCCAAGTCCTGGGATTTCTTCGCTAAACTCATGTCGTTCGCCCGCTATATCTTGAGCACTACACTCAACTCCGTTCACATACATCTTGAAATCAGCCTTCTTGGGCATGTTGATGAAGAGACTACGGCGAATCTCGTCCGCTGTAGGCAATCTCAACTGTTCATGAAGCTTGAGAAGTTCGATCTTAGTGCCAGCATCATGCTGCGTGTTTGATACGACTATGTCTAGCCTATGATTCTTCAACGCATCTACAGATTCGAGTACTTCACGGTCTATAGTCATCGATGATTGCTGACGGTCTTTCCAGGAGGTGAGACGAATTCGAGAAGATATGCCAAATCCCGCTAGCTTGCCAATTCCCTTACTACCGATGATAAGTCGGCCAGAATCCGTTCTTTCACCCTCAATTCGGCGATTGCGCCCGATATATAGGAACTTGTTTTTGATTTCATCACTAGACATGCCTATTCCGTCGTCTTTTATGGCTATTATTGCGTTCTCATCGACTATGTCTGAGAGAGTTATCCGCACGTTCTTTGCATCCGCGTCATAGGAGTTAGCCACCAGTTCAGACAAACATTTACGTATGCTGTTGTATGCAGAAATTCCAAGCACTTCAAGTATCCTCGGTGAGAATGTAAATTCTGCTTCTATAGTACTCATCTGTTCAGCCTTTCATTATTATCAGGTTAGTTCTAATAAGGAAACGTTCATGATTATAACAATAGCCTTTATAGCATACAACTCTTCTTATGATGTGCCATTGTCTCTTTTTGGTCCTATGCCCTAACTATGCGTGTTCGGTTAGCAGTACCAGTGCCTTGTTAGATGGTCTGATCGGATATCCTCCCATTCGTGCGTGGACTTTGAAACCGACCCAACCCACTTCGGTATACAATTCCGACAGCCTTTGGATGCTAAACCCTTTACCGTCAAGGATGCGGTATCCCCGCTGGAAGTCACCGAATATGGCTACGACTTCACCGGTTCCATCTAGCGTTCCCATCTGATCGTCAGCGACCAAGAGTAAAGACGGCTTTGAGCGTGAGCCTATGAAGTGTTCAGTTGCTGGACGGGGAGATTAAGCAGAGCCGAACTCCATCTAGAACAATACTAGTGGCTACTCCAATAATCATGGAGCCATTTCACTTCCATTGCCCAGAAGACCAAATCATCGCTGCCTGTATGGACGCCCAAAGCCCGAGCGCACCTGTAGAAGCCCTTCCCTGGGTCAACAACCCTCCCGCCTTCCTTGTGTCCGACAACTGCCGAAAGCATATGACGCTCTGCCTCCACTTCGTGCTTAGATATCTCGTCTAACCATTTCCCGACCAGAATACGATCTGGTGGGTTTTCAAAATCAAGCTCCAAGCCTAGCTCTATATTCAGGTCATCATAGCTTATGAGGCTTTGAGAACGAGCAACATCGATTAGTTTCTTATAAATATCATCCCTCATTTCGATCCTCCGTTCCTAAATAACGTTGATAGATTGAGGCAGACGATGATCTCATATCGCCTTTTGCCTGCGCCCAATAGTTATATCACTTCTTAAGTAACCCTACAAGCGTAAAGATATCAGGAGCCACGGAAAGCTGCCACCGGAGAGCGACAAAGCCGAGAGGGGAAGCATCGAGTCTCCCCTCTCTTATTTCAGTCTTGTAGGGCGGTTACCACTTGGCAAATATCGGGATGTTTGACAACTGCTGCGTACAAATATTTGATTCCGTTTGCTTTTTCTGTAAAGTAATAATCACTAGTGCACGAATATAGGCATGTCTGATTCTCTTGCACCATAACAATTCTACTGAAAAAGAATCCTTAAGTATCTTACCGCAGACAGGCAATCCTACCTATCACACCGAATGAGATTTCATGGGAGTGAGGCAGTACATTGCCCAACCCATATATTGGTGCTGGAACTGTAAATAATC
>Ga0114922_10005033_pt1 | contig 12222 bp, 11 predicted proteins | sample AartaG_FD_100975 | JGI IMG/M metagenome (GOLD analysis project Ga0114922, IMG submission 100975) | Deep subsurface microbial communities from Aarhus Bay to uncover new lineages of life (NeLLi) - Aarhus_00045 metaG | ecosystem: Environmental > Aquatic > Marine > Oceanic > Sediment | place...
ATTTAACGGTAAGGTCCCTTCCCTTTTGCTCCAAACAGGTCACATAGTTATCATCATACATATCAGCCACTTTACAGAACCAGTTCACCTCAAAATAGTGGTCAAGCAAAATTTGATTGAGAGGAGATTGAGGATTGGCTGTTACTTTCCGCTCCAGACTCAATACTAAACGCTTCAGCAGAGAGAGAAGATCCTCGGGGCAGTCTTTGTCCCATGCATAAACTTCATCCCCCAGCGCCTGTTTTCTCTCAAATAGTGTATTGTTGATCTCACCGATGAGTGTATAGATCTCAGATTTTTTGTTGTCGAGTTTCCGTCGCAGCTCTAGAAAGCTCCCCTTAGTAATTCGCGCAGAAAACATCTCTCTCGAACGATCGACAAGATTGTGAGCCTCATCGATCAGAAAGGTGCAGTTTATGGAATTCTCCAAAAAAAATCTTCTGAGGTATACTCTAGGGTCAAAGGCATAGTTGACATCACAGATCACACAATCCACCCAGAGGGAGAGGTCCAGAGAAAACTCAAACGGACATATCTCATAGAATTCAGCAATTTCCAGAATGGTCTCACGAGTGAATTCATCCTGAAGGAAGAGGGACTCTCGGGCTTCTGCAAGCCGGTCATAGTATCCTTTGGCGTACGGACATTCCTCGCTGGTGCAGGTCTTGTCCGGATTAAAGCAGATCTTTTCTTTGGCGGTTAAAGTGACAAACTTGATCTGAAGGCCTTTTGTGTTCAACTCCATGAGAGTTTTTTCTGCGATCACACGTCCAGTGGTGCGGGCCGTCAGGTAGAAAATTTTGTCCACATGGCCTTGAGCCAGGGCTTTAACAGCAGGGAAAAGAGCGGCGATCGTTTTTCCAGTGCCGGTTGGGGCCTGGATGATCATCTGCTCTTGATTCTGGATGGTGAGGGAGACATCTTCAATCATTTGGAGCTGTCCGAGCCGGAAGGATGAAAAAGGAAAATTTGCGTTCAGAATAACCTCGTTTCGAGCACTCTGCCAAGACTCGATCCTTTCCATCCAATCGAGATATTGACTGGCCAGGTCGTGAAAGAAAAGGCACAGCTTTTCGTTAGAAATTTCCTGAAAAAAGGTTTTTATCTCCCCTGTCTCCAATTGATAGTACGTCAACTGCGCTTGAATATTATCGATATTGTTTTCAAGAGAATAAATGGCGGCATAGGTCTTGACCTGTGCCCAATGCAGGGAATTCTGTTCAGCGATAAAATTATCCAGGTCTCTTCGCGTTGTCTTTATCTCCTCGATCACAACCGAACCATTCTGTCTATAAACACCATCGATGCGTCCCTGGATGTCTAGAGTTAAGGATTCGTTGTCGATACGGTAAAAAACAGGCACTTCGCTGTGGTAAGAATCGGGACGAGATTTTTGGATTTTCTGATGGGCACGCAGGCCGTTATAGCTGGACGTTCTTGAAGAAAGATCAAAAACAGACGAGAGATCCCCTTGCTGGAGCAGATGCTCAACGAAAGAACGAACCGATACCTTGATAAGTTTCTTCATGTTAAAATTTCAGAAATCTGTTCACCTTTTTGTCCACCTTATCAAAAATCTGATTCAAATGTCAAACAAATTGAATTATAATTGAGTTGTAAAACCTTTCCGTATTAGGAATAAGTCTCGACCAAACGCTGGATGCGTTGGTGATCGTCAAGCATGCCAAAGACTATGGATTCTCAAGAACGCTCGGTTTGTTGCATGATGAGCATGGAATTCACAATCCATTGAAAGGTATACACTTAGCCAAATATAAAGAGATTTTCAAACAAGCTAAATCTTGGTCCCAGTGGTTCAGCTATTTCTTGTTCCAGAGAAACATTATCGAAGGAAGAGCAAACAATTGGAAGTGCCGCGCTGGTGCGCGTTATTTTTATGTATGTGAACATGGATTGGTACACTGGTGTTCGCAACAACAGGGTTATCCCGCAGTCCCTCTAGAGGAATATACTGTTGATGATATCAGACGAGAATACGACACCATGAAAAACGGTAGTCCTCTCTGTACGGTGAACTGTGCACACATAATGAGTTGTCTAGATCGGTGGCGTTCTAAACAGACTCTGGCTGATCCGATTAAAACTGGATGACTAAGCCTGTTTTTTTTATTAAAATTTCCTCGCTTTTTTGTGTTATTGTATGGATGAATTTTTATCCCTAATCGAGGTGGACAATGAAGATAGCCGTTATTTACAACCGGGACAGTAGGAACGTTATTAACTTATTCGGAATTCCGAACAGAGAAAAATATGGCAAAAAATCCATTAATAGAATTGTAGCTAGTCTGAAAAAGTATGGGCATCAAGTCAGGGCCTTCGAGGGGGATAAAGACCTCATTTCTAAACTGGAAGATTTCATGCCGCGCGTTCTAAAGGGTGAGCTTCCAGGCATGGCGTTCAATCTTTCCTATGGCATTCAGGGCCAAGCCCGCTATACGCATGTCCCCAGTATTCTGGAAATGGTAGGGATCCCCTATGTCGGGTCCAATCCTCTGGCCCACTCTCTGGCTTTGGATAAAGTCGTGGCCAAAATGATCTTCAAGCAGAATGATCTCCCAACGCCAGATTTTGTTGTTATTAAGGATGCGGAATTCGAAACGCCTAAGATACCTTATCCCCTCATTGTGAAACCTAAGAATGAGGCAGTATCAATGGGAATTCAAATAGTACAAAACTTCGAGGAACTTCAAAAAGCAGCCAAAGTCATTCTCGAGGATTTTAATCAGTCCGTTCTTGTAGAACAGTATATAGACGGCCGTGAAATCAATGTCGGCCTACTCGGCAACAATCCCCCCGAGGTCCTCCCTCCCTGTGAAATCACTTTCGGGAAAGAGGGGCCAAAGATCTATACCATCGAAGATAAAAAGGGGCACTCTGGAAGAAAAATTGATTGGATCTGTCCAGCCCCTATCGGTTATAACTTGACTCAAGAATCGCAGCGTATTGCCAAAGAAGCCTTTTCTGCTCTGGGCTGTTATGACGCAGCTCGAGTAGATATGCGGCTTGACAATGAGGGACGCCTTTTCATTCTAGAAGTGAACAGCCTGCCTAGTTTGAGTGAACACGGATCATATACAATCGCAGCACAGCATGCCGGACTAGATTTTTCAGCTTTGGTTAATCGCATGGTAGAAGTGGCGAGCGCACGTTATTTCGGCACACCCCATCCTCCAAAGATTAACATACAAGAAAAAGATGCAAGTAAGAATATATTTTCTTTCATAACTTCTCGTCGAGATTTGATGGAACGCGCTTTGGTAGAATGGGTTTCCATCTCAAGCCGCACATCCGATCCTATAGGGAACAAGCAAGCGATCACAACACTCAACAAAAAGCTCCAAAGCATGAATCTTAAACAAGATTTAGAATTCACTGATGAACATTCTGTTTGGACATGGGAAACAACCTCTGGACTCAAAGGGGGAACACTTCTCATCGGGCACACGGATGTACCTATCGAGCTAAACGTTCCAAAAGCGTCTTTCCGCAGAGAACCTGAATGGCTGTACGGTGAAGGTATCGGAATTTCTCGAGCGCCGATGATTGTCATGGAATTTGCCTTACGGGCTCTTCGTTCTGTCCGACAACTTCAAAAGCAACCTTTGGGAATTATGTACTACATGGATGAAGGACGCGACTGTCGGTACAGCATCGAGATAATAAAGAAGGCTGCATCTCAAGCCAAAAATGTCCTTGTTCTAAGACCAGGAGGAATGGGGGGCCAGGTCACCCTACAACGCAGAGGCCAGCAAAAATATAATTTGATCGCCGAGGGGAAGCCTCATCGGTTAGGGAGATTTATCAAACAACCGGAAGTGCTCCTGTGGACAAGTCAAAAGCTCTCCGATATTGCCCGATTGTCCTCCAAGAAAGATCGAATAGCTGTCTCAACTATGTCGATTCGGTCAGATCGTTTTCCCATGTTGCTCCCCCATCGAGTTCATGCAAATTTACTTCTAAACTATTTAGATGTACAGCAAGCGATTGAAACAGAACAAAAGATCAGAGAAATCTTGAAAGGCAGCAAGTTTAAAATTTCACTGGAACTCATTTCTGACCGGCCTCCTATGAAGGAAAAGAAAGAAAACAATCGACTGGCAAAGGCTCTCGAGATTGTTGCCAAAGAATGGGAAATTCCATGGTCGAAGGATTCATCCTTATGGCCCTCGGTGGGAGGGCTAGCTCCAGCTAAGACTCCGGTCATCTGTGGCCTTGGCCCAGCGGCTAAAGATCTATACACTCCGAGGGAGGCCGTCAACCGGACCAGCCTCGTCCAGAGGACTTTGTTATTGGCTCTTTTTTTAATCCAAAAAACCGGGAGCTAGACCTATGACAAAGCTAAACAGAAAAGAAGTTGATACTGATTTAATCGAGCCAACGAAAGTTAAGATCCCCCAGCCTCAACGCATCTCGGTTTCAAAATTCGGGATGGTCTCTACGGCACATTATCTCGCCACCAGAATTGGGACTCAGGTTCTGGAAGACGGAGGAAATACCATGGATGCAGCGGTGGCTTCCGCATTTGCTCTTGGTGTGTGTGAACCGCAAGCGTCGGGCTTAGGTGGACAGACTATGATGCTCCTCTTTCTTGCTGATGAAGAGAAGGTCATTGTTCTCGATGGATCCTCCCGCGCGCCCAACCGGGCTTTAAACGAGAATTTTAACGATAAAGTCATCCGTCGCCTCGGATACGCTGCTTCAACAGTTCCTAGTACTCCTGTAACTCTGGCTTATGCTCTGGAGAGATATGGCACTTTGAAACTTGCAGATGTCTTAGATCGTTCTATATCACTCGCTGAAAACGGATATCCCATAACTGCACTCCAACACAGGCTGCAGGTGCGTGAGATGAAAAATTTTAGAAAAGGAAATGCCGGCCAGATTTTTCTCCGTGATGGGGAAAAGCCCTATTCTGTCGGACATGTATTCACCCAGCCTGTTCTGGCTAAAACTCTAACCCGTTTAGCCAAGGCTGGTATCGAAGATTTTTACATGGGGCAGATTGCCCAGACAATTCACAAGGACATGCAAGCGAACAACGGCTTGATCCATAAAGATGATCTGGCCCATATTCCCTATCCTATAGAAAGGGAACCCATCTGTGGACGCTTAGGAAGAAAGACCATATACACGATGCCTCCTCCAGGAGCAGGCCGGACACTGATCGAAATGATCAATATTATCAAGAAGTTTCCGCATGAAAAGAGAAATCCTGCGACTCCTGAGGGAGCTCTCATTTTGGCAGAGGTCATCCGACGTGCCCAGCTCGACCGGCGAGATCGCCCCTTCGATCCGAATTTTTTTCCGCAGGTTCAAGACCGACGAATGTTGAGTGCGGATTATGCAAAGCTAGTCTCTCAGCAAATCAGAGGTAGGATCAAAACCGGAGGAGAAACGACACATCTCTCGGTTATGGACAGAGCAGGAAATGTAGTCGCATTAACACAATCCATCGAGCGCGTTTATGGATCCAAAACCGTCTCACCCAAGCTGGGTTTTCTCTACAACAACTACATGAGTGCCTTCGAGTATGAAGACATAACTCATCCCTATTATATGAGACCCAATGGAGTGCCCTGGGCCAGTGTGCTGCCTACAATTATTTTGCGCAACAAAACCCCCTGGCTGGCCATAGGCTCACCAGGGAGCGAACGTATTACTTCTGCCATTCTCCAAGTTCTACTCCGATTAGATTTCCAATCCCCGTTTGACGCCGTAGCAGCTCCCAGGTTGCATTGTTCATACAATGGAAAAGTATCTCTTGAAGCAGCCTATATGCGAGATGATATCCCTGAAATGTTAAGCTCTAGAGGATTTCAAATTGATAAACGAGAACCTATGTCCTTCTATCTGGGATGCATTCAGATGGTGCTGAAAGAAGGTAGCGAGTTCATCGGCGTGGCTGATCCCCGTCGAGATGGATCTGCATCGGGCCCCAAGAAATGAAATTGCCAATCCTGTTATCAGTGCCTCATGCAGGCTGGAAAATTCCCCCTGAGGTCCAAGACATCTGCATTCTGTCAAAAAAAGATATTCTTGAAGACGGCGATGTCGGTGCTGCCGAGATCTACTATCCTCTAAAAGATGAGGTTGAAGCTTTTGTGACTACAGATATTGGCCGGGCTATCGTGGATATGAATCGGGTTGAAAACGATTTTTGGAAAGACGGAGTTATTAAAACGCATACGTGTTGGGATGTGCCGGTCTACAGCACTTATCCATCAGCAGATACTATCACAAAATTGATCACAAAATATCACCGTCCCTATCACGACAAGCTTTCCAATTTCGCCAAAACAGTAAAAATTGGAATCGACTGCCATACCATGGCCGCTGTTGCTCCTCCAGTTGCTCCTGATAGCGGAAAAGAACGCCCTCCTGTTTGCCTCAGCAATGCAGAATCCACGTGCCCCCAAGAATGGATCGAATCTCTGGCCCGGCATCTCTCCCAATCTCATGGTTTTTTTGTTTCCATCAACAATCCTTTTAAGGGCGGCCACATCATTCGTTCCCATGCTAAAGAAATCCCCTGGATTCAACTCGAATATTCCCGCGCTCCGTTCTTCAGCAATAAGCAGAAGTCCGTAAAGTTGGCTAGAGCTTTAAAAGAATGGCTGGCTCAATTGTCTGTGTGAGGCTGGATCTGTTTCTGATCTTTCAGCTAGGATACCGTATAAAAAAGAACTTCAACAGAGACAATTAAGAAGAATACTATCTTGTTCACAAGGATCTGCCAAATTTACACAATTTCAAGAACGAAAATTACCTATTCAGGCTTGACAATATCATATCCTTTGAACTTTCCGTATGAGGTGAGAATGTAGACTATCTGATCCAAGTTTTCATCCCATTTTATCAATTCAACAAGATCTTCCGTGTCATAAATTAAAGCTGAATAAGCAGTTCCTTTTTGTACAAATTCGTCTGCGCGTTCCTCTGCATTTTTAAAATCATCCTCGAAAAATTTATAATATACAGAGTCTCCTTCCTCAATTTCTATGGAAAAGGCCTTTTTTTCATCGTTCATTATCCTATCTCCGTTTAATTGGCATTTCAATCCTTCATATAACCAACAATAGTGAAGTATATCGCTCGATCAAAATAGCGGACCACCTGAAGATTCAATTCGATTGCACGGTTCATATCAGATGCGGTATCCAATAGCGCTTCTGACAGCACTTTTCTCCAAAGATGTACTCTCATTAGGATAATAGCTTGTACTACCTCAGCAAGTTCAAATCTCTGGCGGCGTCACAGCGCTCCATATGGCTTATACTGTTCAGCCACCTCCTCCCTACTCATCTCCCAAGCAACCCATTTTCCAAAATGGCGGTAAACTTCACAGGCTTTATTGAACAATTCTTCTTTATCGAAGTGATGATAAGAGGGCAAATCAGCATTTTTACTGACATCATTAAGCCAGTGCATAGCCAGTTCATCAGCTTCATTCTCTATTAAATCAACCAATCGTTGAGCAACTGGCGTCATATTTTCTTTCATTTGATCCTCCTTTAGATGAACAAATAAATTTGTGTTTGGAAAATGGCTTAATATTGTTAAATAATCCCATATCCAATCTCTTTCTTCCTTGAATGGGTATTTGAGGATAAACAAAGCTATGCTCAGCATAATTCCGCATTATTGCTTTTTTGTTGTCTAAAGATTGAAGATACGCTGGTAATACAGGTATTTTCCCTCCTCCACCTGGTGCATCAATAACAAAGTACGGAATGCCTAAGCCTGAAGTCCATCCTCTTAGAGCATCCATGATCTCCAATCCTTTTTCAATTGTAGTTCTGAGGTGTTCGCTTCCACTAACAAGATCAGCCTGGTAGATGTAATAAGGTTTTACCCTGACTTTTAATAATTGTTGAACCAATCGCTTCATCACTAGGGGATGATCATTGACACCTCTAAGCAGGACAGATTGATTGCCTAACGGTATCCCTGCATCAGCAAGATGACTCAAGGCTTGTGTCGCATCTTCTGTGATCTCATCTGGATGGTTGAAATGGACATTCACATAAAGAGGATGATATCGGCGGAGCATAGAAGCTAGTTGTGGAGTTATCCTTCGAGGCAAAAAACAAGGTATGCGGGTGCCAATACGAATGATTTCCACATGAGGGATCTCCCTTATGGATTGGAGGATATATTCTAGCTTGGAATCGGATAATATAAGCGGATCTCCCCCCGATATAATGACATCCCGTATCATTCGATGGTTCCGGATGTACTCCAGTCCATTCTCAATATACTGAGGATTTATGCGACTCTGGTCTCCCACCCTTCTCTTTCTCGTGCAGAATCGACAATAGGACGCACACAAATGGGTAACCAGAAATATCAGCCTATCGGGATAGCGATGCACAATGCTTGGAACGGGTGAATCTTCTTCCTCTCCCAAGGGATCACTGACTCCTCCATTTTCCATTAATTCATTACTATCAGGAACAACTTGCCTATAAAGGGGATCGTTTTTACATTTTATGAGATCCGCATAGTAGGGCGTAATCTGAGCTTTGAAGTTTTGAGAAATTTCTTTGACCTTTGCAACATCTAAATCAAAACGTAGAGCAACTTCTTCCGGTGTCTTAAGGCTATGCTTCAAAATTCTCTGCCAAGTATCCATATTTTTTGGGTGCCCTCTTTATCAATTTTTTAATATAAGTAATACGATCATCTCCCGGACCATAAAAATCAGGGATGCGTGAAATCTCCTTGAAACCTAAATCAAGATAAAAAGCTCTTGTCGGTTTATACTGCAACTTGGATGACGTTTCTGCAAGAATCATCCTGCCCGAAACTGATCTGACGGACTTTTCCAGCCATGTAATTAGCTCCCTTCCATGTCCTTGGTTTTGTGTCTTGGGAGAAATCGCAATCCAATAGAGATTATATATGTATTGAGTGAGCGGAGTTGGACCAAAAGACATGTATCCTTTAACCTCAAAATCTTCACCTTCAAGAACGACAATTGAATAGTCTGACTGTTTTGTGCAGCTTAGATAGATATCTATCTGTTCTGTCGCAAGATCCAATTCGGCCGGCGTAAACATTTTTGTGGAATGAAGAATTCTGAGAACCGGATCCCGATCTGATGCATACATCCTTCGAATCATTGTTGTTTCCTCCTTAATGTTTTTTCTATTATGTTTTGCCAGAAATCTTGATAATCAATGCCAGCAGCAGCTAGTGCCCTGGCATAACCAGCTGATCTGCTTATATCTGGGTTGGGATTAACTTCGAGTATGAAAATCGTCCCGTCATCTGCAACCCGAAAATCGACCCGGGCATAATCCCTGCAACCCAAAACTTGAAATGCTTCTAGCGCAGTTTGTTGAAGTTTCTCCATCAGATAGTGATCTACTCGGGCTGGACAAATTGGGGGCGAACCGATGAACAGAACACTATCTTCGTACCATTTCGCCTCATAGGAACAGATATTTGGAGTTCCATCGGGCATCCCTGAGAAATCTATCTCAGATGCAGGAAGTGCTATAGGTTCAAAAGTATCATAAATTGCAATATTGAATTCTCTTCCGGCGATATATTCTTCAACGAGGGCCGGTTGTTCATAGTTGTTAATAATTCTTTCAACTCTCTCCCGGAGCTCCTCCTTGTTAAAAATAACTGCATTTATTCCAACTCCTAAACTTCCATCTTCGTTATTTGGTTTAACGATGACAGGAAATTCCATTTCAGCAATCTGGTCAGTAGAATTTATAAGTAGGCACCGAGGTGTTGGAAGCCCATAAGAATTAAGAATGGTTTTAGTCATATATTTGTCCTGACATATGCCTAAAACTTTTGAGTTGTTCCCTGTGTATACGATTCCAAGCAGTTCATACACCGCTGCAACATTTGGCTCTAACTGGGGAATGCCTTTGAATCCTTCACATAGATTAATAATCAGGTCTGGTTTCGCATCTTGTAGCCAATGCATAAATTTGCCGATGTTGTCTCTCAGTGGGAATAGGAATGACATATACCCCAAGTCTGTCAGCGCCGACAGAACATCTTGAGCAGTTTGTTCCACAGCTTTTTCAGATGCGCTTTCAGTGCTATATCTAGAGAGTGCGTTGAATTCGTTGTAGACGATTATAATAGACATATTGTTTTTTTCGATCATCTTTGTGTCCCTTAATTGATGTACCGACCTTTCTTAGTTTGTATCTGATCAAAGCCTCATCCACTACTCGATGAATAAGTTCTGAATAAGAATAACCAGCAATTCTAGCTGCCTTCGGCAAACAAGAATTGTCATCTGGATTGGGGAGAATTCCGGGCAGAGGATTGACCTCTAAAATATTTGGTGTACCTTTTTCATCAAGGCGCACATCTATGCGGCACCAATCTCTTATTCGTAGAATTTTGCAAGTAATTTTGACTAATTCCTCAATTAAAATCCTTAAATTTTCAGAGATATCTGCCGGGCATTTAAAAATTTTCAAAGGATTTTCAGGTATATCCCAAATCCATTTGGCTTCGTAGGAATATATAGGACACGCTTCTTTTGGAAGTTGAATATGGTCAATTTCCACAATAGGAAGAATCTCTTGCCAGGGATAGTTCCCCAATACACCGATTGTGAATTCACGTCCGCTTAAAAATCGCTCAATAATTGCAGGCTGCTTATATTCCGATATAACCTCCTCTACTCTGTCACACATGTCATTTCTGCTCCAGACGACAGAATTGTTACGAATACCTTTACTCGATCCCTCGTAGAGAGGCTTAACAATGACAGGCAATTCAATATCAGAAGAAATACATACAGAAGATTCCACAACCAGAAATTTCGGATTTGGAATTTGATTATAGGAAAGAATTTCTTTTGTTCGTGATTTATCCAAACAAATACCAAGAGTCAGGGGATCTGAACCAGTGTAAGGCAAATTGAGAATTTCACAGAGGGCAGGGATATGCGATTCCCGGTTAGGCCCCATAAGACGTTCGGAAATATTGAAGACGAGATCAGGCTCAACTTTTCTGAGATTATCGAATGCAAACTCATCCGATTCGATAGGAAAAACTTTATGTCGTTCTTCAAGCGATTTTATAATCGCTTCGATAGTCTCAACAGAGTCACATTCTGCAAAATTGTCGGGGGGAGGTTCTGACCAATCATCGCTAGATCTTTCAGATTGCAGGCGATCGAGAGACTCTCTCATTCCATCCTTAGAGCTAAATAGCAGCGCAATCTTCATAACTAAGTGTCTCCACAGACCAATTGAAAGAATTCACAGAAGGTTATGTTCATTTTAGTTCTTGCTTTCATTCTTAATCATATGTGATCATAGAGAATTCTAATTTTCTGTTCTTTGCTGATAAATTATCTTCTGTAGAATATTAGCCCTGAGTCCAGCGTACTTAATTCCCACGTGAAAAACCTCTTTTTGGGAGGAGCAATGCACAATCAACCCAGAACTCACCTCTTTCAAATTCTTCTTTATACTTTTTGCAAACAGGGCAAATAGAGTATTTAGGGTGTTGATTTTTTCCTGCACTATATCTTTTCTTACAACAAAAACAGGTGGCTTGCTTTGTTTTTCTCTCTTTTTGATGTGAGATGTGATCTTTTGATTTAATCGCCTGCAGCATTTTATGGGTCCTTAAATTTTTTAGTGTACTCAACTAGTACAAATCGAATCTTTTCTTTTTAAATCTCTGGTATTTCCTTTTTTTTGTTTCCCTAAGTACAAAAAAACCTGACCTCTTTCTCTCTTTCTCATACAAATGCTTGAGGTTTCTCACTAATATTTCTCCTGTTAGATTGATGATGCACAAAACATCCTTTTTGTACTCACCAATTAACCATACTAATACATCTCACTCGGTGGCGGGTATTTAGGCTCTTTCTCTTTCTCAGGTATTTCTGATACTACTCCCTCAGTGGTCAAGAGCAGACCTGAGATGCTCGCAGCATTCTGGAGGGCAATGCGGACTACCTTTGTCGGATCGAGCACTCCGGATTTAACTACGTCTTCGTATTTTTCAGTCAGTGCATTGAATCCCATATCCTGATCCAGCTCTTTGACTTTTTCGACAACGATGGAACCTTCAAATCCTGCATTGTCTGCAATCTGGCGCAAAGGCTCTTCCACTGCTCTCCTCACGATCCTGACGCCGATTTGAATGTCGCCATCAAGCTTCAATCCATCAAGGATTTTTTGACATCTCAGCAACGCCACACCTCCA
>Ga0114922_10005034_pt1 | contig 12221 bp, 9 predicted proteins | sample AartaG_FD_100975 | JGI IMG/M metagenome (GOLD analysis project Ga0114922, IMG submission 100975) | Deep subsurface microbial communities from Aarhus Bay to uncover new lineages of life (NeLLi) - Aarhus_00045 metaG | ecosystem: Environmental > Aquatic > Marine > Oceanic > Sediment | place: Aarhus...
AATGTTGATTGCCATTTACTAAGGGGAGGATTATTAGATTTTAATTTAACAATCTCTTTATTTTTATTTTCCATTAAAAGAACAGGCATTGCAAATTTTGAATAATAGAGCATACTTTCATCATAACTAATAACAATAAAATCAATAGCAACAGCCTCTTCATCGAGTAAGATAGGCTTTATATATTCCATAGTTTCATTTATTAAAATACCTAAATCAAAACTATCAAGAGCGAGCATTTTATCTAGCATATGGTTTACAAATGATGTTACAATCATAGCTGTAAGTGAGGCAGAAAGACCTTTTCCCATCCCATCAACCATAAGGTAAAAAGTGTTATGTTGATCAATTTTTCTAGCACTATATGCATCACCACTCATTACATCTAATGGTTTATATAAAAAATCAATCAATGAGATTCCATCTGAATCATTCATCTGATAATAAAAATCATTTCTTAAAATATTTAACTCTTTTGCAAACCCTAAATCTTCCTGATAAGAGTTATATTGCTCTTTTGTTTCAAGTTCTTGTAGCTTTTTATCTCTTTGTTCTTTTAAAATATTATTAGCTAGTAGAAGTTTTGCAGCTTTTTCTACTGCATGAACAACTTCGGTATTAACAATTGGTTTTTTAACAAAGGTAGTTACATTAAGGTGGAGTGCTTCTACAATTACATTTAAATCTTCAATAGCAGTAATTAAAACTATAGGGGTTTCTGAATCAATTTTTCTAATTTTATCAATCATTTCTAAGCCATTCATTTTTGGCATTTCGAAATCACTTACAATTATATCAATCTCATTTTCTATATATTTGTTATATCCATCTATCCCATCATCAGCAAATATAATCTCTTTTACTAAGTCTTCGAAGATAGAATCGTATATGATTTGAGTAGTCTTATTATCTTCAACACATAATAGTGTTAAAGATGATAAGTATTCTTGGGCTTGAATATTATGTTTTTCAGTATTTGACATTATACTTTAAATTTATTCAGTTCATTTTGAAGTTTTTGAGCATCAGAAGAAAGTGATATAGAAGCATGTTCTACTAATGTTTTGAGTTCTGTATTCTTAGATGAGAGATCAATAATCTCATCCATATTGGCAATTAAATTTTTTGTTTTAGTTGCAATATATGTACTTTGGTGCATAACCTCTGTTGATTTTTCCTTAGTAATTAATAAATTACTTTTCGTATCTTCAGATGAGATAATTAGTTCTTGGGCAGAACCTGAAATAGAGTTCATATTACGAGATGTTTGCTCTGTTTCTTCTGCAATTTCAACAACATTTTGAGTAATTAAATTAACATTAGAACTTATCTCACTCAATGATTTTTGTGTTCTCTCTGCAAGCTTTCTAACTTCGTCAGCAACAACCGCAAAACCTCTACCATGCTCACCTGCTCTCGCTGCCTCTATAGCAGCATTTAATGCAAGTAGATTTGTTTGATCAGCAATATCTGAGATAATACTTAAAACATCTTTGATATTTTTTGCTTGATCAGTTAATGAAGCAACTTTTTGCACTAAATCATTTTGATGTTGTGTACTTTCATCAATTGAGCCCACAACTAAGTTTAGTTTATTAACAAAACTATCTAAAACATCAAAAGTTTTTTCTAAATCTTCAGTTACTGTTATTGTTGATTCCTCAACATTATCTAGTTTTACACCAACCTCTTCTACTAAAGTATTTATGTCCGTGATTTTTATTTCAGATTTTTGAATATTCTCAGCAAGTTTTTCTACAACCTGATTGAGTGTATCACTCTCTTGTGCAGTGGTGATTGAAACATCTTTAGTATTATTTACAGTCTCTTTAAAAGCTATAATCATTACATGAAGTGCACGAGATATTTGAGATATCTCATCTTTACCTTCAACTATAATATTACAACTTAAATCAAGTGCACTAGATACACATTCTATCTTTTCTAAAGAGCTAGTAACACTTTTGTTTACACCTCTACTGATAAACAAGATAATAATAAATATAGCTATTGTAAAAATAAGGTAGCTAGAAATTGTAATAGCTGCATTTAATTGAGAATCTGCTGCTATAGAATCTAGTAATAATGAGTTTTGTTTAGAGATCTCATCATCAACTTGTTTTAAAAGATTTATCTTTTTTGTTATAGTTTTAAACCATACAACACTATCAACACCAAAGTCACCATCAATTGCTTTAGATCTAGCTATTGTTCTCATCTTATTTACTTCATCAACCGATGGGGAATTTATTTTATCTTTATAAAAAGATTTTACATTGTCATTAGCCATAGCCATTGAAGAGTCAAGAAAAGCATCTTGTTGAGCAACAAGTGTAATCCATTTAGCAAACATACCATCACCAAACTTATCTGCTGCAAATGTGCCACTCAATACGGCTCTTTCAATCCCAGCTCTCTCTTTAGATTTTAAAAAGTTTGTATAAGTGTCAAGCGCTTTAACAAGCTCTTGAGTATCTGCTAGTTTAGCAGTAAGTGAAACAATGTTAAGAATTTTTTTATTCATACTTGTATAGTAAGCAACTTCATCTTTTACACTTATACTTAATGAATCAACTTTTTCACGAATCTCATTAACTTTATTCATATCTGATCTAAAAGCTGAGATTTCAGATCTTAACTCTTTTGAAAATTTTGCTAAGTCAATTGAAGAGATATATGATTTTAATTCAGCATCTCTTTTATCTGTTAAGATTCTTTGTTTAGGAAGTATCGCTGTAAATTTTGTCCCTTTAGATCCAAGAAAACCAGCACTCGCACCACGCTCTTTTTGTGTTTCATGAATCAATAAACTTAACTTCTGTGACAATACATTTAAAGATTGGGCTTTTTCAATTGTAACTTTCTGATTATAAGTTTTATTGATTGTTAAACTAAGAATAATCAATGAAAAACTCACTACTAATGTAAGAATAAGATTAAGTTTATATTTGATAGTCATATTTATATCTTTTTAGCTTTGAAAACAGAAACTAAATTAAGTTCATTAAGTAGTTCATATAGTTGAGCATTACCAACATGCATATGTATATCTATACGATCTTTCAAAACTAACTTGTTAAAATAACCAATTACTGATGATGTGATAGAAAGAGAATCTTTAATATTAATAGTGATACTCTTATGTTGACTTACTACCGAATCAATACTGCGTTTTAACTCTTGAAAATTGCTTACACTTTTCACATTTCCTGTGATTGTTACAATATTTGACGATGCTGAGATTTCCATTTATAATTCCTTGAAAAATTAAAGTTGTATATTTACACATAGTGTATTACTTTGATAATTAAGATTAACTAAAATTTGTAAGATTCTCTATCCATTCTTTCATTTTGCGCTCATATCCGATACTTTTCAGCTCAACAAAGGATAGTTTTTTTAAAGTATAGTCTTGTTTTACATATCCACCAAAATCATGAGGGTATAAATAATTGCTATGTTGCTGTTTAATATGTGCTGGAATATCAAGTAAACAGCCATCTTTTACAGATTGCAATGCTGAATTTATAGCTAAATATGATGAGTTGGATTTTGGTGAAGCACAAAGATAAATTACAGCTTGAGAAAGAATAATTCGAGCTTCAGGATAACCAATCTTACTCACAGATGTCATACATGATGTTGTAAGTGTTAATGCTTGAGGATTAGCATTACCTATATCTTCACTAGCTAAAATAACTAGTCTTCTAGCGATAAAATCAGCACTTTCTCCACCCTCAATAAGTCTTGCCAAATAATAGATACTAGCATCCATATCTGAGCCTCGTATAGACTTTATTAGAGCAGATGTTAAGTCATAGTGAACACCAGCTTCACTACTTCCAGCACTTAGGGCATAAGGTCTGAGAGATTTTAGAATCTCTAGTGTTATGTGAGTGTTAATATTCGAGGTAAATTCTAAGAGTTTTAACATCGCCCGTGCATCTCCACCAGAACTTTTTATGAGATACTCTTTAGCATTCTCTTCAGATTCTATCTCAGAAGATTCTAAGGCTCTCTCCAAAAGTATTTCTAAGGCATCATTGTCAATGTTTTTGAGTTCAAAAAGCATAGAGCGAGAACGGATGGCAGAGGTAAGTGAAAAGAAAGGATTTTCAGTTGATGCACCTATGATTAACACAGAGTTATTTTCCATTACTGGGAGTAAAACCTCTTGTTGATTCTTTGCAAGTCTATGTACTTCATCTATAAATATAAGGGGTTTTTGTAGAGCATTTTTGTATTGCTCAAAAATTTTTCTTAGTTGTTCTATTTTAAGAGAGGTTGCGTTAAATTCATAAAAAGGCAACTCCATAGTTGAAGCTATAATTCTCGCAATTGAGGTTTTACCAGTTCCAGCAGAACCATAAAAAAAGCTATGCCCCAAAGCCCCTTTTTCACAAAGGATTCTAAGTGGGGAAGATGGTAAGCAAAGGTGCTCTTGCCCCACCATATCATCAAAGTTTTTTGGTCTTAGAAGATGTGTGAAGTCCAAAGTTTATGCTACTTTTTTCTTCTTGAATCTTTTTGAGTTTTACCAATCTCTCTTTGTTCTTTCTCATCAGCTTTCATAAATGTAAATAGAGCTGAGTATTCACTTCTTGTTAGAAATCTTGATTTTCCAGTTGGTAGGTTATTTAACTCAACCTCTGCAAAACTCACTCTTTTAAGGTCAGCTACTTCAGTACCATAGTGAGCAAAAAATCTTCTAATTTCACGATTTTGCCCCTCTGAAATAGCAATTTTTAAAATAGAGTAATTATGCTCACTTTTTTGAATCTTATATCCAATAAAAGGTGCAAAAGTCATAGAAGTTACTTTTGAGTGTGAGTGTCCACCTGCTGTTGCATCTGCTAGTTCAAGACCATTAAGCATCCCATCTTCTATAGCTGGTGTTACTTCACCTTTAATTTTTACTTTATAGATTCTCTCTAATCCTGAGTTCATAAGTGCTGTTGCTACTTTTGAAGCATCTGTAAGAAGTAAAACACCCTCTGTAGCATAGTCAAGTCTTCCAACAGGGATAAAATGTTTATATGCTTTTTCTAAAGAATCGTAAATAGTTCTTCTACCACGAGGATCAGACTTAGTTACAAGCTCCCCTTTTGGTTTATTATAAACAATCACTGTATATTTATCTCTTGGAGTGATTTGTTTACCACTTACATAAACAACAGTCTCTTTTTCATCTACTTGTGTTGCAGGATTCTCTTGAATCTCTCCATCAACTCTTACATAACCATCTTGGATAGCTTTGTCAGCTTCTCTTCTTGAGTAGCTAGAGTGGTGAGCAATATATTTGTTTAATCTCATCATCATTTTATGATATACCTTTTTCAATAAGCGTATGAATATGTAGAACGCCTTTTATTTTTTTATTTTTGTCTGTTACTACTAAAAGTTGTATTTTTTTCTCTTCTATCAAAACAAGTGCTTCACTTGCTAACATATCTTCATCTTCACACGTCATAGGATTCATAGTTGCGTATTTTAAAACATCCTCTTCAAGTGAAAAATCTTCTTGGAGCAGTGCACGACGAATATCGCCATCACTTACAAGTGCCACAAGCTTATTATTGCTATCAGTTACTAAAACAGTACCTAATCGCCCCTCGCTAATACGAAGAATTGCATCTTTTACCTTTGTATCTTGAGATACTATAGGGAGATTCTTAGTTTGCATTAAGTTGGAAACTTTTACAAATAGCTGTTTTCCTAAAGCACCACCAGGGTGAAAAGAAGCAAAGTCACTTTTTTGAAAATCTCTCGCCCTCATCAAACAAACCGCAAGTGCGTCACCAAGTGCTAAAGTGAGTGTAGTTGAGCTTGTAGGGGCAATATCAAGTGGACATGCTTCTTTTTCAACTATAACATCAATCACTATATCACTATGTTGACCCAAAGTTGATTTTCTGTTTCTAGTCATCCCAATAAGTGGAGTGCCAAAGCGTTTTATATGTGGTAAAATTGAGCTTAACTCCTCACTTTCACCACTATAACTAATCGCTATCACCACATCATTTGAACTTATCATCCCCAAATCACCATGTAGTGCTTCAGTGGGGTGTAAGAAAAAACTAGGGGTACCAGTTGATGCAAATGTTGCTGCCATCTTCGCACCGATAAGACCACTTTTTCCAACACCTGTAATAATAAGTTTACCACTACATGAGAGTATCGTCTCTACAGCTTTATCAAACACATCATTAATATTTTTAGATGCGTTTAAAAGTGTTTGTGCTTCAATATTTAAAGTTTCTTGTGCTATCTCTTTGTAATTCATAATGGCATTATACCCATTTTAAGTTATAATTCATCTATGAAAAAAATTGTTATATTATTTAGTGGAACAGGTTTTAATGCTCAAAATATTGTAAAAAAATTACATAAAAAAGAGTGTGAAGTGGTGTGTGGAATCACAAATAAAAAAGATGCAGCTGGAATTACTAAGCTTAATGAGCTTGAGATTAAAACTGAAGTATTAGAACATAAAGATTTTGATTCCAGAGAATCTTTTGATACTGAGCTTGTAAAAATCATAAAATCATATCAAGCAGATTTAATAGTTTTAAGTGGATTTATGAGGATCTTAAGTGATGTTTTTACAAATAACATTAAAGCTATAAATCTTCATCCCTCATTACTTCCAAAGTTTAAAGGTTCACTCGCAATTGAGAGAAGTTTTGAAGATTTAGATAAAGAGTGTGGCGTGAGTGTGCATCATGTGAGTGGTGAACTTGATGGTGGGGAGATTATTTTACAAAAAAGTTTTTTAAAAGATGAGAATGAAACTTTTGAGAGTTTTACAGATAAGATTAAAGCAATAGAATATGAGATTTTCCCTCAAGCTATTGTAAAGATTCTAAAGGACTAAGATGCAAAAGTTGTTTGATGAAGTTGCCTCATTAGATAAGAGATGTTATGAAGAGTTTTGTTTAAGTGAAGATATTTTGATGGAACATGCTGCAGATGGTATGGCTCAATTTATTCGCAATAAGTTTGCAAAAGAATCTAAGGTTATTATAGTTTGTGGAAGTGGTAATAATGGTGCAGATGGTATTGCTTGTGCGAGACTTTTACATAAAGATTATAAGGTGTCTATTTTTTATGCAAAAGAGCCAAAGTCTCAGATGGCAACTCTTCAAGCATTAAGAGCTAATGCTATACATGTGAATATTTGTGATGATATTTTAGAGTGCGATGTTTTAGTTGATTCTATAGTTGGAACTGGTTTCAAGGGTGAGTTTGATTCTAAGATACAAGATATTATAGAGAAAATGAATGAATCAAAGAGCTATAAAATAGCTTGTGATGTTCCTTCAAAAGGTTTTACAGCTGATTCTACACTAACTATGGGTGCTTTAAAAAAGTCTATGTTTTTAGATAATGTAAAAGATTCTATGGGTGAGATAGAGGTTTTAGACTTAGGAATCTCAAGAGAGATTTATGAAGGTGAAACGAACTGGAATGTTCTTGATATGGATGATTTAATACTACCACAAAGAGATAAAAAAGATTCTCATAAAGGGAGTTTTGGTCATTTAGCTCTTGCTTGTGGTGAAAAAAGTGGGGCGAGTATTTTGAGCGCTTTATCTGCTTTTAGGTTTGGTGCAGGTTTAGTTACTTTGGTCGGTTTCAAAGATGAGTCGATTCCTTATTCTGTAATGTACTCTCATGAGATTCCCTTAAATGCAACTGCACTAGCGCTAGGTATGGGTTTAGGTGATGAGTTTAGTGATAAAGAGATGTTAAAATTTTTAGATAATAGATTGCCAATGATTTGTGATGCTGATATATTTTCAATGGATGTTATTTTAGAGATTCTTAGTAGAGAAAATTTAGTGTTAACTCCACACCCTAAAGAGTTTGTATCCTTATTGAAAATAACAAACTTAGTAGATATAACTACAGAAGAGTTACAAAAAAATCGTTTTGAATATGTAGAGATGTTTTGTAAAAAATATCCAAAAACTACACTTTTACTTAAAGGTGCAAATGTCATCATCGGGCAAAAAGATAAGTTTTATATAAATCCTCATGGTACTTCTAAACTTGCAAAAGGTGGAAGTGGTGATGTTTTAAGTGGTTTAGTCGGTGCATTATTAGCTCAAGGATTCTCATGTTTAGAATCTGCCATAAATGCTTCACTTGCACATACTCAATTGGCTTTAAATTATAAGGGTGCTGATTTTTCTCTTACACCTGAGGATTTGATTTTAGAGATTGGTAGTTTAGAATAAAGCTTGTAAAATATTGCTTGATGCTTTTAGAGAAGCCTACTTAAAACTTCTGTAAGTGAATCAACATCTACGGGCTTTGTTATGTATTCATCCATGCCTGCTTTTAAAAATTTCTCTCTATCGCCTTTTAGTGCATTTGCAGTGAGTGCAATTACTGGTGTATGTACTAGATTATTTGTATTTTCATACTCTAGTATCTCTTTTGTAGCCTCCATACCATTCATATTTGGCATATTTTCATCCATAAGAACGACACAGTACTTACTATTTTTAAATGCCTTTATCGCTTCTAATCCATCTGAAGCAATATCTACGGTTAATCCCATTTCTACAAGTACTATATCCATAAATACTTGATTCGCTTTATTGTCCTCAACTAAAAGAACATGACCTTTTAATTTTTTATTTGGCTGAGTTGACTCATTTTCTTTTAACATTTCTCCTATTTTAAGAGGGATAGAAAAGTAAAATTTACTTCCCTTTCCAAGAGCACTTATCATCTTAAGTTCGCCATCCATTATATTAATGAGGTTATCTGATATTGAGAGTCCTAAACCTGTTCCACCATACTTTCTTGTAGTAGAACTATCCTCTTGTGTAAATGCATCAAAAATTGTATTTTGGTACTCTTTAGAGATACCTATACCTTCGTCTCTTACACTTACATGTAAAAATTCATCTTCGTATTTTATTTTTAGATAAATATTTTTATTTTCTTTAGTAAATTTTACTGCATTACTTAAAAGATTTTTTATCACCTGTTTTATTCTTGTTATATCACCATTTAAAGAGTTTGGTAATTCTTCAATATGAATATGTAATTGGATATTTTTTTCTTGCATTTTAGCTTGAAATAATCTAGCTATAACATCAAATTCTGTCGAAGGGTTAAAAGAAACATGCTCGATATGTAGCTGTCCACTCTCTATTTTACTAATATCTAAAATGTCATTTATAATATTTATGAGATCTTTACTTGAGTCATTTATAATATCTAAATATTTAGTTTTTTGTTTATTTTTCTCTGTATCTCTAAGAAGTTTTATAAACCCCATTATGGCATTTAGTGGTGTTCTTATCTCATGGCTCATATTTGCTAGAAATTCTGATTTTGCACGATTTGCATTTTTTTCTTTATTCTTATCAACAGTTGATTTTTGCAACTTTTCAAGCATCTCATTTAAACTTTTTGATAAAATACCTATCTCATCATTTGATGTGTAAGGTATCCTTGTTGATAAATAATCTTCACTTTTATTAATACTAGTTGAGAAGTCTACTAAGTTATAAAGAGGTGTGTAGAGCTTTCTCTTAAATACTATAAATAATACAAATATAACGATAAAAATAAATAATAAAATAAATACTCTTAACTTATCAATTTGATTAAACGAATTTTCTAAAATATCTTGATTCTTCTTGTGAGAAAATTTATTAATACTCTCTTCTAGAATCGTTAATCTATTTAAAAAATTCTCTATAAATTTATTAGTTTCTATAAGTTTATTTTGAGTGTAGTTAAGTTTAAATTGTGAGGACATAGCTAAAACTTTTAAAAGAAATTCTTTATATTGAGCTCTTATTATGAAAACTTGATCTCTTAATTCACTTTGAGTATTTGGAAGTTGTAATAATATCTCATCACAGATTTTGTAAAATTCACTTGACTTTTGAGGTGCTAAAATTAGTATATCTTCATCTTCTAATATAATACTGTTTAGTGATATTCTTAACATCTCTGAAGATATAATTATCATTCTAGATATATTATTATGTAATCTATCTACATTTTTTTGAGAACTAATTAGGTTGTTAAAACTTTTGTATACATATTTATTACTTATAAATGAAGCTATTAAGATGCTAGAAATAATAATGATGCCAGCTAGTATAAGGGTCGCTTTTATTGATATATGTTTCATCTGTTATATACCAACGAAATCTCTTTTTTGAATAATTTTTTGTTTATTTGTCCCTTTAACAAAAGAGATAAATACTTGCATAAATAATATTGAGGTCATTATATAAATTATCTTATTCAAATTTTTCCTTTTTAATCTTGATATGTATGCTAATGGAATAAAATGAATAAAAAATGACTAGTATAATTATGTGGTAAAATCAAAATATAATCTGTAAAGATAAATAGAGTTTAATAAATAATTACATCTGAATAGTTTTTATAAGTCATTTATGATTAGCTACTTGTAAGATTGCTTATGATATAAATCAAACAATTATTAAAAACATAGGAATATTATAGATGGATAACATTTTAAAAATTGGAAAATATGAACTTGGTTCTCGTTTAATAGTTGGTAGTGGAAAGTATGATTCTTTCGAAACTACAAAAGAGGCTACTTTAGCATCTGGTAGTGAACTTATAACTGTAGCTGTTCGTCGTTTAAACATCACAGACCCAGATAAAGAGAATTTAAGAGACACTTTTGCTGGTACAAATGTAAAGTTTTTACCAAACTCAGCTGGTTGTGTAACTGCAGAAGAAGCTATCACTACTTTTAGACTAACTCGTGAGGCTACAGGGATTGATTTAATCAAACTAGAAGTTATTGGTGATACGCAAAAAACTCTTTATCCTGATGTACTAGAGACTATCAAAGCGTGTGAAGTTTTAGCTAAAGATGGTTTTACTATCATGGCTTACACTTCTGATGATCCGATAATGGCTAAAAGACTTGAAGATGCTGGTGCTCATGCTATTATGCCACTTGCTGCTCCTATTGGTTCAGGTCTTGGAATCCAAAATCCTTACAATATTGTTTTTGTAAAAGAGGCTGTAAATCTTCCTATCATTGTTGATGCTGGAATCGGTTGTGCTTCGGATGCTGCTTATGCGATGGAGTTAGGTGCTGATGGTGTTTTAACTAACACAGCAATCGCTCAAGCTCAAAACCCTATGATAATGGCTGAGGCTATGAAACATGCTGTAAGAGCAGGTAGAATGTCGTATCTTGCTGGTAGAATCCCTAAAAAACCTTATGCAACTGCATCAAGCCCAATAAATGGAATGATACAGTTCTAATCTGTAAATAATAGGCAATAAGCCTATTATTTAACTACTACTTTATTTCTACCACTCTCTTTAGCTTCATAGAGTGCTTCATCCACTCTTTTTGTAAAACTATCTTGTGTTTCATTATCTTTGTACTGGGTAACTCCAAGTGATACTGTTTGGTTCCCACCACTTGTATATGTATGATTTTCAATATTTTCTCTAATTTTCTCAGCTAATACTGCTGCTTGGGAAGAATCTGTAGATTGAAGTGTTATTATAAACTCCTCTCCACCCCATCTAGCAACAAAGTCACCTTTTCTGATTGTAGATTTTAAAACTTTTGCCAATTCAATAAGTACATAGTCACCAGCATCATGACCATAAGTGTCATTTACAATTTTAAAATGGTCTATATCTAAAAATATAATAGAAAGAGATGACTGAGTAGTTTGTATAAGTGATATCTCCTTAGATAAAACATCATTAAATTTACCACGGTTAAAAAGTTGTGTGAGAGAATCTCTGTAAGCTACATCCTGAAGCATCTGGATTTTTGCCAACTCTTTTGTTATCTCATCAAATATAATAATATGAAGTTTTTTACCCTCAATGATAACCTCTTTTGCATGTGGTTTGAAGTAATGATTCATATCATCTCTTTTAATAAGAACTTTTAGCTCTTTATGATTTTGTTCCCGTTGGAGATAATCAATCCAGTGTTCATCTTTAATATAGGTAGATAAAAAATCTTTATCATCAACTTTCTCAAAAGCACTAGATATATGTGTATGTTCTACCTTAAACTCATCTAAAGAATTGAAACCAAAAAAATCTAGCATAGTTTTATTTGCTAAAATAATCTCTCTCTCATCTGAAACCATTAAAAAACTAAGGTCAGTATCTAAAACTTTTTGTAGTAGTATCTTTGTTGATGTAATCTCTTTTGTTCTATTGATTACCTCTTC
>Ga0114922_10005035_pt1 | contig 12221 bp, 6 predicted proteins | sample AartaG_FD_100975 | JGI IMG/M metagenome (GOLD analysis project Ga0114922, IMG submission 100975) | Deep subsurface microbial communities from Aarhus Bay to uncover new lineages of life (NeLLi) - Aarhus_00045 metaG | ecosystem: Environmental > Aquatic > Marine > Oceanic > Sediment | place: Aarhus...
AAAAGGACAATTGTCTCGAATACAGTCCTGACCAAATCATTGTTAATATCGGCGGCAAACACTCAGTTTACGAGGCAATGCAGGCGGTGCTTGACCCTGGTGACGAGGTTATCTTGGGAACACCTTACTGGGTAACTTATCCTGAGACGATAAAGCTGGCCGGTGCTGTTGTTAAAATTATTCAAACTGATAAAGATAACAGCTACAAAATTACGCCGTCGCAGTTGAAAGAGGCCATCACGGAAAAAACCGCAATGCTGTTGATTAACTCACCCAATAATCCGGGTGGGTTTACTTATACGCCAGAAGAGCTAAAAGGCATCGCAAAGGTTCTTGAAGGAACGAAAGTGGCGGTGCTTTCGGATGAAATCTACGAAAAGCTCGTCTATGGCGATACCAGGTTTGTGAGCTTTGCTTCACTGAGTGAAGATGCCTACAATAGAACTCTGACTCTTAACGGCTTTAGCAAGACTTTCTCTATGACGGGCTGGCGTCTCGGATACACCGCCGGGCCGCTGGAGGCTATAAAGGCAATGGGGCGTCTTCAATCTCACATGACCTCGAATCCTGTAACCTTCGGTCAGTACGCGGCTATTGCAGCTTTTGGTGAGCCTGCCGAGCAGGCCATAGAAAATATGAGGAAAGAATTCGAGCGTCGAGGCAAGTATATGACCGAGCGGCTGAACATTATCGAAGGCGTCCAATGCCCCGAATCGACCGGTGCTTTTTACTGTTTCCCTGATGTTTCAAGCCATTATGGCCGAAATATTAATGGTGCGAAAATTAACGGCAGTATGGATTTTGCAAAAGCGCTTCTGGAACAGACCAATGTCGCGCTGGTTCCGGGGCTGCCGTTTGGCTGTGATAATAATGTTCGTTTGAGTTTTGCCTGTTCGCTCGAGCAGATTACCAAAGGATTAGACAGACTGGAAGAATGGCTAAGTCAATAGAAGTCAGAAGTCAGAAGTCAGAGGTCGGAAGTCAGAAGTCAGAAGTCCTCCGTCGCCTGTCCTCTGTCCTCTGTTGGCTGGCAATGCTAATTTTTACATTCCATGCCTGCACACATATGGTTGCAGCCGGCGATACCTGGGTTGCGATGGCCTGCGGGCGACATTTTGTCAATCACGGAGTAGATACTGTCGAGCCGTTCAGCGCAAATTCGCACAAAGCAGGCCCGACGGAAAAAGAGATTCAGATCTGGCCGAATTGGGCCCAATGGATAACGAACAAAGTTGGCATCGAGACCGTCAAATACTGGCATCCGACCGGCTGGGTCAACCAGAACTGGCTGACACACATTATCTTCTATTCGTTGATTCCCCAATCATCATACGCAGACGGCGTAAGTTTTCCTTCCAATGCGCTGGTCTATTGGAAATTCGCTATTTACGTATTGACGGTGGTTTGTGTTTATTATACGGGTCGATTATTGGGTGTTAATCCGGCACTATGTGCGGTCTTTTCCTGCTTTGCAATGTTTACAGGCCGTTCGTTTCTTGATATTCGCCCCGCGGGTTTTTCAAATATGTTAGTGGCTGTCTTTTTGCTCATACTTGTCCTTGCCACATATCGAAACGTGTTGTATATATGGCTCATTGTGCCGGTAACGGTTTTCTGGTGCAATGTCCACGGCGGATATATCTACGTATTTATAATGCTCATCCCATTTATAGGTTTGCACCTGCTTGGCAATTGCAACAGAAAATGGACTGCGATTTTATACAATGTTACTGCCTGGCCATTCTTATATTTTGTCTTTTCCAAAGCCAGCCTTACATTAGCCACATTTCTGTTTTTCATCCTGGTGATAGTTTTGGATATTGTCCTGATTTTTTTCAAGAAAAACCTTGTTTCTATTGGATGGAAGGGCGTACATCATACAATCGCAGCTTATTTTGTTGCTTTCTTAGCTACGGTTTTGTTCAACCCATTTCATTTAACGAATCTGACTCATACATTTGTCATCAGTGTCAGCGAACACGCTGCGAGATGGCGTAACATCCACGAGTGGGCCCCCGCTTTCGACTGGACTAATCCTGTCGGTACTGCAAAACCTTTTTTAGTAATGTACATTATTGCCTGGTTGGCTCTTGGGGCCTGGGCTGTTGTCCTGATATGCACTTCCAAATCTGTTGGCCGGCACTCCAAGCGAAAAATAAATAGTTCTGACGGGTATCAATGGCCCAAAATCGATATATCACTAATGCTCATCGCAGCTCTTACGATTTATATGGCCATCCGTTCCCGCAGGTTTATACCGATAGCCGCCATTGCAGCCTGCCCGGTTATAGCGATGTTTATCGACCAGCTCGTTCGCTCAATTTCAGCGGTGCGTGGCTTCCGGAAAGATAATCGTCTGATTGTATCTGCGATGCCGTATAATCTACAATTGTTTTTTATCCTTGCCGGTTCCGTGGCGGTTGTGTTTTTCGGCACATGGTGGGGGTTTAAATTTAAGCGTATTTATCTCGACGCCTGGCCTCGCGACCCAAAATTAACTTCAATTTTTATGCGAATGACCGACTCTGGGCAAAAGCCGTTTTACGCCACTAAGTTTATAAAAGATAACAAGCTACAAGGGAATATGCTTAATTACTGGACCGAGGGAGGTTTCATTGCCTTCGGTCAGGAGCCCGACCCAAATACCGGCCGAACGCCTCTGCAGTTGTTTATGGATGGCAGAGCACAGGCAGCTTATGACCGCAAAGCCTTCGACGCTTGGACGCATATTATGGGTGGTGGCCTGGATACAGGTCAGAGATTGGCACGTGCCCGGGCCAGAGGACAAAGTTTAACCAGAGCAGATTATGAAAAGATCGGCCAGTGGATGGATGAACAGCTAAGAGAACGTAATGTCTGGGTAGTCTTAATGCCCCAGTCAACGTATAGCACCCCTCCGCGGCATGAGTATTATCTAAAAACGTCCTATCATGCCATACAGGGCATTGAACGTAATCCCAATTGGCCTCTTGTCTTCTTCAATAATAAGCAAAAATTGTTCGTTGATAAAAGAACGCCCCAGGGCAAGGCACTCTATGACGGCATATTTAACGAAGAAACCCGCTACCCTGATGATTACCACAGGAACCTTATTCGTGCCCATAGCTGGCTTTACTATCGTTGGGGAATAGCCGAGAAAAAGAAGGGATTTGATTTTGCCGTCAAAGCCTTCAATTTGAACGAATCACCGGCCCCTATGCGTGAAATAATACTTGTTGCTTCAGGATTCGCTGAGATAAAACCTGACGTTAAAAAGTTTTGCGAAGATTATGTCGAGAAATTCACAGAAAATGAGGCTGATTGGGCCGAACAGGATGGCTATCGCAACAGAGTTGGAGCCGCGCGGTTAGCATGCTTTTATTTGGAGAGTGTCGCCCGAACACAGAAGGACGCAAAACTCGCGAACTCTTACGCCGCTCAACAGAAAAAATGTGTAGGTGAATTGCTCAGGGTAGCTCAACTCAAGAGGTGGTAAGCACAAGTTTAATAACCTAATTTGCTTCTGATTATGACTGAGTCGGTAAGTAATATTTCTATCAGCGTATTTTTCCCCTGCTATAATGAACAGGACAACATCGCCCACGTAGTTCAACAGGCTCTTGCCGCGTTAGAAAAGCTTAAAGCCGACTTCGAGGTAATTATCGTTGACGACGGTAGTTCGGACAGCACGGGCCAAATTGCCGACGAGCTTGCCGGCCAAAACAGCGGGGTAAAAGTGGTGCATCATCGGACCAATCTCGGTTACGGAGCCGCCTTGCAATCCGGCTTCAAAGCGGCAACAAAAGAGCTTGTCTTCTATACGGACGGCGACGGCCAATTCGATATTAACGAAATGCCGCCGCTGCTGGGGTTGATGGAGCACTACGATATTGTTAGCTGCTATCGACTGAACCGTCAGGATAATCTCATACGCAAAATCAATGGCTGGTGCTGGACGAAACTGGTTTGCCTTCTGTTCGGTATAAAAGTCCGCGACATCGACTGTGCTTTCAAGCTATACAAAAGGGAAATTTTTGATAACATTAAACTGGTAAGCACCGGTGCCCTTATCGACGCTGAAATCTTAGCTCGGGCTGTTCGCAAAGGTTATCGTATAACTCAAAAAGGCATCCATCATTACCCACGAACAGCCGGCTCGCAAACCGGTGCGAATTTTCGGGTAATTCTCCGTGCGTTCAAAGAGCTATTGAAGCTGCGAAGTCAAATCCGGTAACACAGATTACACGGATTGAAATAGATTAACACGGATAACGAAATACGAAAGACGAAATACGACGTATGAACGAAGGAAAAGTCAATCTGTTCATCTACGGCTCGCTGCGTGACCGCAGGATATTCCAGTCGGTCAGCGGCTTAAGTTTTACCAGAAGGGCCTCTAAAATTAGCAGCAAGGCGCTCTGGGCTGAACCAGCATTCCTTCCACGTTATCGAAAAGTCAGCCCGGACAATGTCTATTTCTATGCCGTTGCAGCACCATCTTCAAAAATTGAAGGCCTGGTGGTCTATGATATTCCCGCCTGGGCAATGGCAGAAATCGACAGGTATGAAGGCAAGCGTTATAAAAGAGAAACGGTACAAATCAACACGGCAAATGGTCAGGTTGAAGCCCAGTCTTACCTGGTAACTCACAATTCAATGGCAAAGCGTTTCGGTGACAGGTTTCACGTTAATCTGATACACGAGCTTTGGCTGCGAAAGCGCATTGAGAAATTCATCAAAAAGCGTACCCGCCCCGGCGAACGCACGGCAGACGCAGAATCGGAACGCCGGGCCGACCGGGAGCTGCTCGCAACCACAGAACGCGACCTGGTCATGAGCCATTATCGTACCGATGCCGTTAGTGATTATTATCTTGAACACGAGCTCGACCGGCCCCGGCCGAGCATAAAACACTTATACAGCGACCCCCAGGCCAGGCCGTTTATGAAAAACTATTTAGCTTTAGTTCTAAAGCAGGTGCTGCTCAGTCAGCTCGAAGAACAAATCCATTCCAGGTACCGCTTTGAGCTTGAGCATATGCGGACTTCGGAAAGATATTTTAAGCGGTCGGTTAGTGTGCTTGCGGCTTTGCAAATGGTAAATGCAAACAGCAGGGGTGTTGATTTGATTATCGAGAGAAGCCTTGAAACAATGCCGTGTGACAAACACGACCTCATTGACTATATCAAATACGCCGTACGCGCGGCGAAAAGCATGTTTGATGCCCGCATTGCACGTGCAAAGCTGACACGAATTCATTCGAATCTTCAGCCTGGTCTGGTTCCACTGGGTATCGAGATTGAACTGAGTAATCTTGGTCCTGCGGCTGTCGAACCACAGAGAAGCATTCAGAAAAAGATTGACCCGGTGTATGACGGATTTAAGTATTTCTATGATTTTCGCCTGGATGTTTTATCCTGGAAACTCGGCGGCTATATCGATGACCACACAGGCTCAACCGACCAGGCGCGGCGGTCCGGTTTTTTGGAGCTTGCTCCTGGAAGGCTGAATATCCGCGGAGAGCTGTCCCGGCCGGCAACCGCAGACCCGTGGCTTCTTAATCAGTTGATACACGAGATCGTCAATTTCTATGACGTCCGCCCACATAGTTTGCATCTTTCTTTCCAGCTTCGAAAAAACCAGCTCGGCAATCAAAAAATTCTACCTTTGGGTTTTGTCAAGTGCCTGCTTGTGCTTGGCGGTGGTCCTGAACTTAAGGGCACCGGCAGACTCTGGGTCTCGAGGATGGGCTATGATGAGATAACACAATACCCCGATGCTGCATTTGGCGGCACCGAACGTCGGGATGAAGAACTTGTGTTTGCCAGAACCAGCAAGCGCAGATGGTACCTGGGGGCAGACACCATTGCAGACAAGCCCCCGGCACAGGCAACTACGTATGTCCAGCAGTATAAATTTATTCGTCTGGAACAAAGGGCCAACTATGAGCCGTTAATTTTGTGTCTTAAGGGTCTCCAGTTAGCCTACAATCCGGCGGATTATTTGACTGCCGAACAGTTAAGGGGCAGCCGAAAATTACAGCAACAGTATGAGCAGTTAAAGCAATGGGCTGCCGAACCTGCAGAAATCAGCTCGCAAACAATAAGCAGGTTCTTAAAGGCCGTACAGAGTGGCTTGATGAATGAAGGACACCACCGGCCCAATCACAAATTGCATTACATAGATTGGGTACTAAGCGCTATTGACGTGCAACTGCGCATGTTTAACAAGCAAGTAAGACTCAAGACCTAAGACTCCAGACTCAAGAGTTTGGTCTGTGGTCTTTGGTCTGATATTCTGAAGGCCGTGGGCCCCTGGGGACCCACGGCCGGCCGATGTTGCATATACGCACGCCATCCCCTCCCGAAGATTTCGGCAACGTATATACGAATATAAGTCAGCAATTAAGAACATCAGAGCTATTAGCTGTCAGTTCGAGGTTGCCTTTGGTCAATCTTTTGTTTTATGAACCTGGCTGTACGCCAGGCTGCGTCCTTGCCGAAGTCAATGCACTTGTGTATCCCAGAACGAAAAGATTTTGCGAACTCCTGACTCGTAATCCGTGACTCGTGGCCTGTGACCTGAGCGACGAGCGACGGGCGACGAGCGGCATTATTCTCCGGAACGGGCGCCAAAGTATAAATCGCAGTTGCAAAGCCGGCAAAATAGACTATCAGCAGAAAAATTAGTTTGATTCTCCAACCTCTCATAAAGATTCTCCCTTCCTAAGACACGTTTTATCGGCCGGTTGCCCCTGCCGGCCTTTCGGATTTGCCTCTATTAAGAATTTAACATAAAAGGCCTCAAATGCCAAGCGCAAAGTGCGGAAACTGTGCTATTTATTTTGGAAAGCGATTTTGGCCTTTGAAGAAATTGGGTTTGTATTGGGTTTGAATTGGGTTTGTTTGGGTTTGTTTTTTTGGGCCGGAAGGCGGTTTCATTTTCATAATCCTCTATAATATATAAGTTTGCGTTCATTTTGGGCCTTTAACGAAATTGGGTTTGTTTATTCGGACCTTGAAATCATCTTTTTTTCTGTAATCCTCTATTATAAAGTCATTTGCGTTCATTTTGGCTATTTTTAGATTGGGTTTGATTGGGTTTGAATTGGGTTTGTTTTTTCCACTTAACCAAGTGTCCAATATTTCATATATACTTTTCATATAAGAGTTTACGTTAATTTGTGCGTACTTGACATTGGGTTTGTTTTGCATAAAAAGGCTGATTTGTAGAGAATCCTCGACAAATGTAGAGGGGTGCCTTATAGGCACGTAAATATCTGCTGCCTTATAGGCAGATAAGTTAGTGAAGAGTGAGCTAAAGTGCCTAAAGTGCCTAAAGTGAGCTAAAGTTGGATTCTCGATGCTCATGATTGGTAATTCCCCCTGATTGACTATTTACTATTGACTATTGACGAATCTGGGCCTGCTGGGTGCCTTATAGGCACGTAAATAACTGGGTGTCTTTTGCCAGAGGCCAAAAAAGCAGCGCCTCTATAATTAGAGCTACCTGCGCTTTTGATGCGAAAAAAGGCCTCGATTTCCGATTCAGGATTCTCGTAACTCGATGTGGCAAGGTAAGTTAAAGAATTTTTGAAAAATTTAATTTTTGCTCGAAGTTATCCTAGCTTTTGGTTGAAAAAACGTGGATATTTTACCTATTTTAAACCACGGATTTCACAGATTACACAGATTTAAATGTTCAAAACCTTGTCTGGCTTGACAAATAATGGTTTTTGGCGTGTATCTGCTGATACGAAAACGTGCGGTTCTCCGCTATATCTTCGCCGGCTGGCGATTTGTGTTAACCTTCTGGCCCCTAAGGGGCAGGCGAACATACGTGCATTTTAACGTATTTACAAACATAGTCAACAAAAAAATGGCCAAAAAGCAACTTTTTTTGGCTGCCCTTTTTCATAGTGAAATCCGAACTCTATACCCTATAATCACCTTCAAGCGTGCGGAATTCTTTTTATTGACCCCGGCTTGTGGGTGCGCAGGAGCTCACTCTGGGGGCAGGCGGGGCTTCGGTTAATTCAGGGCGGGATTCTGAAATTTTTCTTGCTTTTTATGATATGGCCGGACATAATTTTATCGGCATAGCGGGAATAACAACTTTGATCCAACAAGCAGAATTGCTAAGAATGATGAATTTAAAGGATTAACGGGGTATTTTTTATAATGATGAAAATTTTTTGTTACAAGTATTTGATATAAAAAAGTGTGAATATGGATGAACGTGTGAAGAGAATAATATACAGATGGATCGATCTGCTTGCACTGTCGATAACAGGTGTTTTGATATGCTTTTTGTTGCAATCACAAATCATAAAGTTAGGAATTAAATTAGAGAAATCACTTTATGGTTGGAATTATTGGATTCAGATTGCAATAGGTTTACTGTTAACCGCAGTCCTCTGGTTTATTATTGGACGTCTTGGGGGCGCAAGCTTCAGTGGTTTTTTTACGAAAAAGACGATCTGTAATCCGCCGGTGTGGTTTTTCGGAGTTCTCTCATTTTTCTTTTACTTCTTGAAGTTGTATAAATCCAATAGTGGGGAATATAGTAATGGTGTTATTGCAAAGGCAATGTTTATTACACTTGGAATGTTTGCTCTTGGTGGAGTATTAGCCTCAATATCAAATTTTTTCTGCGAATACATTGGAGGGAATAGGCTGACGAAAGTGGAGAAAGATTTTGAAAACCATGCTCCAGAATTCGATAAGGTCTTCAAAAATCCAAAGATGTTAATAGAATGGATTCATAAAGAGGAGCCAATTGAAAAACCCTCACAAGATTATTTTGACATGGCCGTTTTTGCTCGGCGAATTGCTCATATATTAAAGAGATCACCGTTGAAAACCATCGGACTAATTGGTCGCTACGGGTGCGGCAAAAGTAGCATTCTCAATATGGTAAAGGAGTACCTTACAAGCTCGAAAAAATTGAACGGTGATACCCACGCACCTGGTTCACTGAGTTTCTACCCATCACAAGATATCATTATTTGCTGGGTCAGCGGTTGGGGATTTCGAGAAGGAACGGCTGCACAACACGTTCTACAAGCAGCAACAAAACAATTGGGAAAGCACACAGATTGCTTAAGTATAACGACTTTGCCAACAAAATACGGGAGAGCTATCGGGGATTCAGGAAATGTCCTGGCGAGGATTATTAGTAATATGTTGTGTGGGTGGCAGAGTCCCATAGATATTTTGAAAAAGCTTGACGTATTGCTGGATAGTATTGAGAAAAGAATGGTGATTTTTCTTGAAGATATAGACCGCAATAAAAGAGAGGATGTCTTTTTCAATGAGATATCGGCTTTACTTGATGGATTGAAAGAGCTTAAGAATGTGACGTTTGTTCTTGCCATCGGAGAAGAACACAAAGGACAAGAGGTTCTGATAAAGACCTCAGAGCATATAGAAACGATACCAAATTTGGATCGACGGCTTTTAATCAAAATGTGTGAAACATTTCGTGATCATTGTTTATCAAAGCTTGACAAAAATGTAAAGTTCAACATCGATGGGAAAAGAGATGAGCATACGGGTTTCAAACGATCGAAGTTTATGGAGGAATTCGCAGAAATTGATGAGAGACTTGAAAAACCTATTGACTATGTTGCAGAACTTCTAAACAATCCAAGAATAGCGAAGCTTTCTTTGCGAAGGTCATATCAAGGATGGGAAAAATTATGTGGCGAAATCGACTTTGATGACCTATTTATGGCAAACGTGATAAGGTCGGCCGCACCCGAAGTGTTTATGTTTATAAACGAAAATATTGCCTCTTTCCAATATCTTAGCTCAATTGATGAAAATAGCAAAGATAGAGCAGACAAAAATAGAGATAAGCTTCAAGACGAACTTAAAAAAATAAGTGAAGGAAAAGAATGGAATTATGAAGCTTTAAATAAGATTATTGATTACCTATTTCGAGGGTGGACAGAGCCAGCACACACTATGTATCCTGATATGAGGAAATCTGAACGGAAATACCAACACATAGAAAACTCTTGGCCAACTGATTATTGGGCAAGATTAACCCGTGAGGAGATTTCCCCAAGAGAGGTTAGAGATCAAGAGATACTGTTTGCCTTAGGTGAGTGGAATAAAGACCGACACAGCAAAGTGTTTAAAGATATGAACATGCGAGATGCTTTAATATCTGGACAGGAAATCTGGGATAAAGCACTGCAATTCAAAGAACGTATCAATGAGGAGACACTACGCGATCTAGCAAAAGAGCAATTTCAAATTACTCTTAAAAAAGAGAAAAACAAAGCAAGTTACGAAAACTGCCCTGCAGTTGAAAAATGGTTCTTGTTAGAACCTAAGCCTCCTAGTTTGGATAGTAAGGAATGGCGTGATTGGTTTTATGAACAAATAAAGATGGCTCTGCCAGTCAGCTTGGGATATGCTAATGATTTGTATCATTTTTGGGTAGATCCAGCGCGGTATCGCCCAATAGAGTTACGTTCAAAAATTGTTGAGGAAGCAAAGAGAATATATGGAGGTAATCCAGAGGCTTTGGTTAAAGCTATTGACCCAAAACGTTTTAGCGTCACCCACTTCGCGCGGGAGTATAGCGAGAGTAAGCAAGGTGGCCCTGGCTTTAAACCAGAAGAATGGCAGTGGTTAGGTGACGCTTTGCTTGCAGGAGCAAAAATAAAACGAGAAATTATTGTTCCGCAAATTGTTTTGTTGGTTGGGCATATAGATATAAGGCTAGGAAAGAGAACAGGAAAAGTACATAGTTATGAACTAAGCGAAGATTTAGCGAAGGGGCTTTTTGGAAAGAAGATAAAGCAACTTATGGAACTAATTGCTGAAGACATTGATTTATCCAGTTATGATTCTGATATCAAGGTATATATTCAACTTGCACAAAATTGGGCAAAGAAGTGGCTGTCGGATCAGGGCGATGGGGCGGTGGATTCATAAATGCGCTGATCAGTCTATTGGTTATAGTTTAGGAGCTACAATAAATTGGGGGGAGGTAAATACTTTTGAGATCCCCGGCCCCCGACAGAAAAGCAAGTGAGCTAACATCGGGGGTAAACTAAGAAAGAACCCGCCGGGGACAAGCTAAGGACAAGCAGGGAAGCATAGATCCCCGGCAGAAAAGCAAGTGAGCATACACCGGGGACAAGCTCTTGGGTACAATGATTATCCCCCCAGCATAGGGGTGGGTAAAAAGGACGGACCCCCCAACGCTGCCTTATAGGCAGGTAAGATCATGGGGTTGGGGGGCTAAACAGGGGCCGTGATGAATCGTGGCGTTAGATGAGGTGAGGGGTGGGCGAGTATGAGGGGGCTAACAGGTATTGAGGCGAGGTTTGAAGGGTAAGCATTCCTCTTGCCTGCACCCCCGGCCAGAGGCCGGGGCAAAATACGCTCGATGCGGGGCGTCGAGTTGGTGTAGGGGGGGGCAGGAGATTTCGGATTTTTGATTTGAGATTTCATATTGGTTGATGGGTACATCTCGGGTGTGGGCGGACCCCGGGTGGAATCCGGGGCTAAACGAGGCGGAGGCCCTGGCGGGGCCAGGGCGGTTTTTTAATTGACCCCCCAACGGTGCCTTATAGGCAGGTAAGATCATGGGGATGATAATCGGTATAATCTATAATTGATATAAATTATTGCTAATTTGTATCCAAAACTTCTTTCAATGTTTTGCAGACAATTGCCACTTTATCTTTGGTCAGATTGTTATGAAACGGCAGGGCGATAGTGCTTTTAGAGACGGCTTCGGTAACAGGGAAATCGCCTTGATTATAGCTGAATTGCTCGACCATAAACGGCTGTAGATGCACAGGTGGAAAATAGTTGCTGACCTGAATGTTTTGGCTTTTCATTGCCTGTAGAATACGGTCACGCTTCTCTAAAGTAAAACCATCAGCAAGCCTGACGACAAAGACAAACCAGCTCATATCGCAATCAAGCGGCTCGGCGGGCACTATCAGCCTGTCGTCATCAGCTAAGATTTCCTGATACCATTTTGCGACCTGCCGGCGTTTGGCTTTGATTTGGTCTATTCTCGACAGTTGTACAATGCCGAGCGCACAATTTATGTCGCTTAGCCGGAAGTTATAACCAAGCCTGTCATGGCCCAGCCAAGTGCTATCCTTACCTCTTCCCTGATTGCGGAGCGAAACGCACATATCGGCGAGATAATCATCGTCAGTCAAGATCATTCCGCCTTCGCCGGTGGTTATCTGCTTGTTGGGATAGAAG
>Ga0114922_10005036_pt1 | contig 12221 bp, 9 predicted proteins | sample AartaG_FD_100975 | JGI IMG/M metagenome (GOLD analysis project Ga0114922, IMG submission 100975) | Deep subsurface microbial communities from Aarhus Bay to uncover new lineages of life (NeLLi) - Aarhus_00045 metaG | ecosystem: Environmental > Aquatic > Marine > Oceanic > Sediment | place: Aarhus...
CGGGCCTCACGATAAGAAAAGAAAAACTCACTCAAGAACTCCAGCTTGATTTAGCAACCTCCATGGAGGCCGCTAGCTGGAGATTAGAAACAAAGAGAGGGAGGCCGGGGATTAAGTATTCCCGGCTTCCAATCGCCTCAATTAACTCCTCACTAAGAAACATTTCGACTATGTGCTTGTGAAGTCAATTTTCTAGATTGCCACCAACAGAATAAGAATAGAAGACCGGCTATTGGAAGGGGCCAAAACAGCGATCCCTCGATTTCCTTAAAGGCTAAAGAAAAGACATAGCCCAGCAAAATCATCGTGCCTCCAACGGCTTCACGAAACCAGGCAATCACGATTCCCGAAAGGATCAATATCAAGAATGCCAATAAAACAATAAACTTCAAGTGAGTTTCTATTTGTAAAAACCATGAGATCTCGAGAATACGATCCAAGACCCCAAAATAAAGAACAATTAGTCCTGAGATGATGCCTAATATTCGAGCAAACCAACGGATTCCAATGATAAGCGAATTTTTGGCTCTCATCTCATACTCCTCTTCTTAGAGTATCTTTATAAGCTTTTATTATTGTGCTTATTATTACCTCTTCAACCCAGCCAACCTCCCCTTCGCATCATCAACCTCAGCTATCCCAGAGTCAGCATCCTTCCAGAGTGAGAGGAATTTCTTGTAATGCTCCTAGGTTTTGGCTTTTACTATTCCAAATTCATTTTCTTCAACAGCACCTTAAATCTCGGGTCTGAACGAACAGAATCCAATTGTGGCTCGACCTTGAGATAACACATCCAACTATCATGCTCTTCATATGCCTTATCCAGCCATATAAAACCCTGATCATTCTCTCCAAGTGCAAAATAAAACCGCGCTAAATTATATGAAGAGACATACTCCTGCTTTGATCGTTTTATCCAATAGTCAAGCACCTGCCGCGCTTCATTGATTTTACCCATCTTCGCATAGGTGAGACCGAGTGAATACTGGTTGTTTTTCTCTGGGAATAGCTTCAAGGCTTCGTCATACATAGATTTTTCTAAATACACATTAATCAAATATCCTCGCCCCGCAGACTTGTTGGGATCCATTTCGTTTGCCTTTTTGAGCGCATCTATTGCTTCATCATATCTGCGAGCAAAATAAAGCAAATATCCTACATTTGCATTAATTCTCAATGAGAGCGGATCAAGCTCTTGGGCTAGCTTGATCTCTGCGATGGCTTCTTCATGCCTAGCCATATATTTTAAATGAAAGGCATACCAATGGTGAGCGGTTGCATAACCAGGATTTAGCTCGATAGCACGTTTGTATTCCTTCTCAGCACCTTCCCATTCCCAATCAAAATCATCCAGGATTGCCGCTAACGAAGCGTGTGCTTCAGCGAGCGTGTTGTCTAATTCAAGGGCTTTTAACACGGCTTCCTTAGCCTTTGGATAGCCTTCTTTTGATGGCATATATTGGTTATTCGCGAGGATTGAATAAGCATCAGAAATCCCAGTATAAGCTAGCGCATAATTCGGATCTTCTATAATTGCTAGCTTGAAATATTCTATAGATTTTTCCAAATTCTCTTTACTCCTCGTCCTCCAAAGAGAACGACCTTTCAAATATAAATCATATGCATCTAAATTTTCCGTGGGATTCTTCAAAAGCCGTTCTTTCTGTTCGGGTGTAACTTTTGCTTGAAGAGCACCAGCGATCTTCTCTGCAATTTCATTCTGAAGCTCGAAAATCCTATCAAGTTTGCGATCGTACGTATTCGACCAAAGAGAAAATCCATCTTCAACATTGATAAGCTGAGTTATCACACGAATATCATCCTTTTCTTTTCGTATGCTTCCTTCGAGGATTGTTGCGACATTTAGCTCCTGTCCAATCTCTTTGGGATCTTTATCCGTATTCTTGTATCGCATCATCGATGTCCTGTTCATCACTTTCCATCCCTGAAGCCTAGAGAGTTTTGCGATGATCTCATCAGTCATCCCCTCACAAAAGGACTCTTGATCTTTCTGAGAGCTTAAATCTGAAAAGGGGAGCACAGCAATAGAAGGATTATCTAATGGAGTGATATCTGCTTTCTTTTGGGGAACTAACTGCCAGATAACCAATCCGACGATTACAATCCCGATAATAACTAATATGGGTACAAATAGCTTCTTCAATCCAAATGTTACGGTTATCTCTTTTGAGGTGAGAGGCTTTCTCTCTGGAACTACTTTCTCTGCAGTCGGAATGCCTTTCTCTATTCTCTGTAATTCAGTACGAACTTCATCTGAACTCTGATATCTTTGTTCCCTATCCTTTCCCAAACATTTTAGTATCACACGACTGAGGTCCTCTGGGATTTGAGCATTAAGTTCTTTTGGGTTTTTTGGCGTCTCACTTTTGTGCTTTACGCCAATTGTAAAAGGAGTATCTCCTTCAAAAGGAACTCGTCCTGTCACCATCTCGTACAGAATAACACCCAAAGAATATATATCAGAACGTTGGTCTGTTTCTTTCCCTTCCACCTGTTCAGGCGACATGTACTCTGGGGTACCGATCATAACGCCTGCACCTGTAATGCCTTTGGTGCTAAGTGAACGTGCTATCCCAAAATCCATAATCCGCACGTTTCCCTCTTTGTCGATCATGATGTTGCTGGGTTTCAGATCTCGGTGCACGACTCCTAATCTATGGGCTTCAGTAAGCCCCTCGCACACTTGTTTGGTTATTGAAATGGTTCTTGATGTGCTAAGAGGTGCTGCTCTTAGAATAAAGCTTTTAAGATCCTCCCCGCTTACATACTCCATGGTGATAAAGCGTGCCCCCTCTGCTTCACCCAGATCGAACATCCCGCAAACATTTTTATGACGGATATTTCGAGCAATCTTCAGTTCATTCCTGAATCTTTCAATAGTCTTCTTATCTGAAGAGATCTCTGGTTTGATGAGCTTGAGTGCGACTTCTTGTTTTAACTTTGTATCCTCAACTCTGTAGACTCTTCCCATCCCTCCTTTACCTAATTCTTCGATGATTTCATATCTGTCAGCTAAATTAGTTCCTCGGATTAGTTCTTCTCTGGGTGCTTCTATGGTCTGGGTAGGGATAGGCTTCTCTTTAGACTCTCTAATCTGAGTGCCACACTTGGCACAGAAAGCAGAATCATCAGGATTCTCTGCTTTGCATTTAGGACACTGAGTTGTCATCGTCCCCTTCCGTGCTGAGGATAGCATATAAATTTGTGGGGGAAGAGTCAAACAAGACTTGTAAAATATTGACTCATTTTAATAATGCTCAGTTTCTCGTGCTAGAAAAAAATATCAATTTACCATTGATCGTATTTCCAGCCTGCAAGTTTTCTCGTATCTTTATTAAAAGAAAGTTGCAATTTCCATCCCTCTTTCATAGGCATTGCAATCCACGCCTTTCCAACAGGAAAAACAGCCCCACTCAGATTTTCTGCACCCCATGTTACTACAAAAATTTCATCGCCTTGAAATGTAGAAGTTGGTTCACCAAAAGTTATCAAGGCTTGGTCATATGTCATAACGCCAAGCATACTATTCATGTATTCAGAAAATTCTCTTCCTGCATCAAGATTAATAGTTGTGCAGGAAGCTAAGAGAAATATTATGGTTATGCTTAAACTTAAATGACTATTACTCTGGACCGTCATCAGTACTCCCCTGAGCTTTGTCTTTTTATAGTATATATCACAGAGCGCTAAAAAATCATAGTTAGTCAATTTTTTCACGCCCCTTTAAGAAATTTTATTGTAGATATTTGCAGAAATATACTATATACCCAGATGACTCCCCAGGGGCATTGTTCCCCATACCCCCCCTTTCCTGGTTAAACCCTCCTCTGTATATAGCCATTCTAGGCCCTGAGCACCGATTTAAGCGCCTTTTCTCTGGGTAAGGAAGAGAATTGCCCTGCTGCTTATTCTCCACTATTTAAAGCCAAAACAGAGCATTTCTGATCTGATATATTTCCCTGCAGCTTAATATGATCGAAACACACCTAAATACTTGTGGGATATAGGAGTACAATTTAGCTACTGAAATGCGCCTAAATGGGATAAATTGTTTATTTATAGGGGTGTTTTGGGACGGATTTCAGGAATAACGTCCCATTTTTAGAAAAACAATGTCTACCCCGAGAAATGAGTTGACATAATCTCTGGTATGCGACACAAATAGTTTTGAGCATTTTCGCCCTTTAACACCGCCAACCTCACCCCTTTATCCAATTTTAAGACTATTACTCTTGCTCATTCTTACGATTATACTGAGATAGATAGCTCCAAAAAGGCGGCAAGTTCATTAAACTCATATGATAGCTCAACTGTTGGATTGATATAATGGGTTTAAGCAAAGTGGGAGAAAAAATTTCCCCTGTCTATTTAGCTTAGTGCTTTTCTGTATGCCCGACGTATCCATCTGATTTTAAGTTCGCCCCCGCTGATTCGCTCCCATGAAATTCGGGCTGGATCATTCTTATCAAAATTAGCGACGAATCCGAGCGCATCCATTTTGGGATTAAGTTGTCTCGGCCCATAGTGTTGTGAGATATCTTCAAGGCCCGAGAGCCTAAAAAGACCAAAGCGTGATGCAATATCATCTAACGCATTGAAGTCGTTATGATTAAGTAGGTCTTTTATATGCTGAACTGTGACGAGAAGAGCCTCATCACCAGAGGCAATCATATCGGAATAAGCCCCATCGATGATCAACACTATCCCTGTTTCCTTAACAAGTCGTGCAGCCTCTTTAACACCTGATTCAGCACACCTAAGATGAGTCAATACAAATGAAACAATAACAAGGTCTCCAATGGCTGAATCAGGCCTTATTCCTTCAGAAGTATCCACGTTATACAAAAATCCTTCAGCTTCAAATCCCAATTTTTTTGCACGTTGGACGGCGTACGGCAGTAGAGCCTCATTAGAATCAACAGCAATATATTTTCCCACATCAATATTGCCGAGTCCACTCAGTGGAGAAAGCAGATTTGAATGCAAAATTTGTGCAACAACACCATATCCAGAACCAAGGTCTACGATATCCAATCTAGCTATAATCACCTCCAATAAAGCAGCACAAAACGCAATCCCCCCTCCAAATGAAGCCACGCCTGCTGATCCATTCGTCGTTGCTCCTCATGGCTAATGGGGCTACTTGTGTTGTATGAATCTGCAAGCGGGCTGCAAGGATCGTCAAAATTCTGTATGTGGTTCAAATTCCGTCTTCCATTCTCGAAAAAGGCAATTCCTGAAGACTCTGACTTTTCCACTTTTTTATCCTTCCTAAATAAGATAAGTCACATTAGACGAAATGTCAAGCAGATAAAGTTTATAAGCTTATATTTTTTTCTATTAGATAAAAATTGTGATCAACAATTAGCATTCATTGTCATTTTATAAATTCATATTAAGCCCAATGCTTGTTCTTTTTCACTTGACTATCCTCTTGATTTATAGTATGTTACATACAAATGGATTATAGCGAGCTTAAGCGATTCCTCTTTTCACCAAAAAATGAAGCACCTCCGCTATTTTCAAGCCAACGTGAATTAGCACTGGCCATAGCAACACGAAAAGGATCTCATTACTATGGAAAAGAAAATTCCCTCATAGCCTTCATCAACCAGATCCTGGTAAAAAATCGCCCCTGCCCAAATGTATTGGCCAAAGAAATAATCACGTTGGTTGAAGAGACTATAAAACAAAAATCTAAGTTAGCATTAGCGCTGCCATATACTCTTATAGAAGCCCAGAATGAAATGCTGATGATATTTACCCAAGAATCTAGCGAATATGATGAGGTTGAAGGCCTCCTCCATCGACAACTAAGTGCAAAAGAAGTAGTGATAGTAAATCCATATACACTCGAAGTAAGAGGACATCCTCGTGCTGGTGACTTTCAAGATGCTATGCTGAATACTATTCTTGATGGTGAAGGACAATATAAGTTCATTTTCGATAATAAAAAAAAACACGCATTTAGCCATTGGAGAGCTACGCATGAAGGACTTAAAAAAACCTTACACCGACGTAATCCCAATAAAAAATTCAGGGACAAAGAAATAGAGACAAAGCTCAAAGATCTTGAAAAAAACAAAAGAATCGGCGTTTTCCATGTAGCACCAAGTGAATGTATTATCCCTCTTGTTGCCTTTGATCCAGATCAAATGGATAAATGTGATATATTTGTTTGGGATTGGTGGAACAGAAATGGAAAGCTAATAGATAATATTGCCAAACTAAGCGAATGGGTTACTAATAAGTGGATTGAGGATTTCTATTCCTATATCCGTTACGGCGAAAGGCCCGAAAGCAAGTTTGAACAGGTTCACTATGAAGATTATCTCAAGTCAGAAATTCTCTAGTTATTTTGAGGAAGGAAAAAATCCAAAATTGCTCCTTCCTCTTGCGATGCTCTTTGTTGCAATGTTACTGATAGCCAATACGATTGCGATGAAGATTGTTAAGCTGGGCCCCTTTAATATCCAAGCTGGGATTCTTTGTTTCCCATTAACCTATATATTTGGGGATGTTCTAGTCGAAGTTTATGGATACGCTAAGAGCCGCCTTGTTATTTGGACCGGATTGTTGTGTCAAGTGTTTATGGCAGCATTTTACTACCTGTCTGTGCTTCTCCCACCTGCATCCTTTTGGGAAGGGCAGGAAGCTTGGAGCTCATTTTTTTCATTGAGCCCAAGAATTGTAGCAGGTTCTTTGATTGCATATGCCGTTGGAGAGTTCCTAAATGCAGTTGTTATGTCAAGGCTAAAAATTCATACGTCAGGAAGATTTCTATGGATTCGCACAATCGGATCTACAATTATTGGTGAAGGAGCAGATACATTAGTTTTTAATTTTATAGCTTTTGCTTGGGTGTTTGAATTTAAAAACTTATTTTCAATTATTATCTCGGCCTATCTGCTAAAAGTAGCCTACGAGATCGTTGCTACACCATTCACTTACTCGATAGTGGCCTGGCTAAAGCGAGTTGAAGGAGTCGACCATTTTGACCATAAATTGAAAAGCTATAATCCCTTTAAAATCTTGAATGAATAAATCAGGTGCTGGTTGGCCGATGGCCAACTACATTGAGGCCTGGAAGGCCTTCCGTTGCCAGGGAAACGAACCTGAGGCAACAGCGAGTCATATCCTTGCCCAACCACTTTGGCCAAAGCATGGCGATTTACGTATTCTTGATATAGGATGTGGTGATGGACACATGTTAGAGGCTTTTCTACTAAAATTGGGCTCTATGATCTCTAAGGTTTATTTGCTTGATCCGGAAGAATGGATCCTATCTGAAGCGGTTAAACAAATCGAAGGAATTTTACCAAATTTCAAGATATTCACACAGGTTGGTACTGCAGACGAGGAAGGATTAGATTTTACACGACACGTTGACGTGGGATTAGCAATTCACATAGTCTATCTTATGTCACACTCTAGATTTCGGAGATTGATTAATCACTGGCATTCTAGGATACCATTGTTTGTTGTTCTGGATGCACCAGATTCAGTATTTAGCCAATTGTGGAATATGACAGCTCAGGATTATGCTGTTAGATCAGCAAAAGTCCACAATTATTTTGAAAACGAGAAAAATTCACAACTAACGATTCAACGAACAGATTTTTTTACGCACGTCACAAATCCTTTTACACTTTCCTCTCCCAGAAAAGAGCTTGTTTTATCTTTGCTGTGTTATTGCAGATATGAAGATTTATCAGAAGATGTGAAAAAAAAGGTTTATCGCGTGATCACAGATCATAGTGAAGCGGAAATAATCAAGTGTAATTGCAGTTGTTATGAAATGATAAGAAGGTGATTATACCTGATTCTTCTAGGCTCTGTGTCAAGTCAATTCAGCAAGCCTCTTCCTCGCATCATCCACTTCAGCAATCCCCCGGTCAGCCTCCTTCAAAAGGGAGAGGAATTTCTCGTATTGCTTAGTCTTATTATACACAAACCATAGTTAAGGAAATATCATGAGTTGTCCGAATTTAGCTGAAACGAAACACTTAGAAAATAATCCTTGCCCAGCCACCTCTACTATTCTAGCGTCAAATTCGATAAGTTTTGAATCCAGCTTAAAAGGCGAAGCTTTGCTAATTAACTGATAATTGCTTAATATTTATATATCTCTCATCTTAAAGGTCTTGGGGTTCCGGGAACCCACGCGGGTGGATTCAGAATTCGATTGTTCATTCGGCTTGTTGCCTCTAGTAAAGCGCCTGTATAGGCACTTCCTGGAATATCAAATCGGGAGAATTCAGCAATATCCGTAAGGTACTCAATTTGTATTTGATTCATTGAATGATTTTTATCATCTGCATTTAAATTACCCTCTGGATTGCGCACGCCGTGAAAATACCAATCATCAGAGCATGGATCTGAGCATGTACTCGTAGACTGATTGCTCTGGTGACGAAAGCGCCAAAATATCATATGCGTGGCTTCATGCAGCATCGTCCCAGCCCGAGATGCAGGTGTTGCATTAAAGATTGGGCACTTCATTTCAACACGATCTGTTTGTAGGGCTCCACCAAAAGCACTGGCTCGAGCATCATTTGAATTTTCTGGCTCATATTTAAAATCATGATTTGATCCAGAGGCCCAATTATAATAATCTTCATTCGTATGCCACGAATTAACTGTTAATCCAACCGCTGCAGTATAATGAACAGAGTGTGTTGATGATGACTGCCTTCCTCCAAAAACATCTAGTGTACTTTCGTTCCGTTGAACCACTATAGGTCTTGTACCAATTTTATGAAAATTTGCTGAAACACCCGGTGATAGATGAACGCTTTCAGTCCGCCAACCCAGCTGAGATGTCCAATAGTAATGTGTCAAGTATCCAAATAAATTCCCCGAAAAAACGTCGATACGGTTAGAATTTAGTGTTGTAACGGTTAATGCTTCTGATATTCTGTAACCACTAAGCCGCAACGTAAGATCCTCCGCTCCAATTCCCATATCTGGATTAAAATAAAAGTGAATCAGATGTCCATTAATATCACTTGCAAAGGCATCAACGTGATGCATTGATCTACGTACCACAACTGGGTCTCCCTCTATCGCAAAATCAGTATCTGTCAATTCAAGCTCTATCCACCCAAACAAAGAAGTCCAAACATACAATAAAATATCATAATTACTACGGGCATAAACCATTAAATATTCCCAATGTGGACTAACAACTGCTGGATTCCCTTGAATTCTTTTTGAGGTGCCAACAATTTCAGAAATATTTTCTGCCGACCAACCATTGTCTTCAGACCATTGAAAGTGAATTAGATAACCATATGAACTCCTCCCAAATACTTCGAGTTCGTTGAATGATTTCCTATAAATAACCGGGTCACTAACAATCTTGTAATCATCCCCAACGACTTGTGTTATATCTTCAGCAGCCCAACCCACACCCGCGTACCAATAGTAGTGGATTAAGTGATTGAAATTGTCCAAAGCAAAAACATCGATTGCATCGGTTTCACGCGATACACAAACGGGTTGTTTATATATAAAATATCGATCAATCGTTCCAATTGGGATAGAACGAACTGTCGACATCGTAGCATTTATAGCAGACCATCCATCTGTCTGGTTCCAACTAAAATGAATGAGTTCATTCTTACTATTGCGCACTAAGACATCAACATAACTTTCTGAACGAGTTAGTATGCTAGGATTATTTTCAAATCTAAATTCCTCTTTTTCAGTTGCTAATAGGTCTGAGATATTGGTAGCTGTGGATGCAGGTGGAAAATTCCCCGAATCCCAGGGTGATCCATCCATTCTCAAATGTATCAACTTGGAATTATTATTACGATAAAACAGATCTATTGAATTTTCTGCCCGGCTAATCGCTCGTATTTCAGGATTGGGATCGGATGTTGTGGTAAGAATAGTTCGTGCAGACCAAGCACCTTGCAAAAATAAGGCGTCAGCTAGGCCTGAAAACAATAATTTTCCTGCACTCATCATTTTGCAAAATTCAAATCGATCTGGATCTGGATTGTTGTATTTTGCCCATCCCCATCCTTCGTCCCAATCATCTTTCTGTAAATTGTAAAAATTTGCTATCATATTCCTGTACCATTGTTCACTCATATAGCTATAACTGTTCCAGATATCACGGTCTCCAATTACAAGATTGTTTGGGCAAGTTTGGGGTTGCGCAATTTGAAAGGTTACAAAAATAACTGAAAATATCATCAAGACATAATTTTTAAAAACTCGCATTTTTATCTCCCACTTCATTGGATCCATTTCTTTCTCCAAGCTTCAAGATGTTCTTCAAAGGTTTTCTGTATTGCACCTCGGTAAAATCTAGGTCTCTCAACAAACTTATGATAATCTTTAGGTAGTACCTGATATAAAGTGGATGCTGCTTCTTTCGAATCGCTGTGATTCCACATAAAAGCATCAATCGCCATTAAACGAACTGAATGCGATGGATGCGACTTGAGTACTAATAATAATTCATTAACAGCGCCAGCGACTAGATCGCCCTCATCTTTTCTAATATAAGCCATTCCTTGTACTGCCTTTCCTTGCACCATTTCCTCATATTCGCGTTTGGTAATTCGATCTGCTGGACCCCTTGTTATAGGTGGCAACGCTTCCCATATTACAGATTTTAAAAACTCAATAGCATCTTCACGCTGCAATTCTCCAATCACTTCTAGAACTACGATACGAGCTTGGTAACGATCGTCAGGAATTGAATTATAAATGTCAGATAAAGCTAAAATTATATTTGGCTGTTTTCTAAAGTGAGTAATTGTTTCATATACAAGAAGCAAATCACGCTTTGATGCTCGCTCAATTTCTAAAAGGATATCCGGTAGTTTTTCTCTTAAGTCACCTACTGAAGCATTTGGTAAGATTTTTTTTGCTAAATCGAGTGATTGGATAGGTTTTTTTTCAATTAACTCATGTTGAGCATGGTACTGATCAATCATTTTCACAACTAGACTTTCCGGGAGTTTTGTTTTAAGTTCTTTTTTTTGATCCCCTTTAAAACTAACGCCATAAAAAATTAAGGACACTAAGAGGATAAATAGCAGAAATGGAATTCTTTGATTCCTCATAATAAATACCTCCTTTCAGATAGATATATCCAGCTTAACTTACTTGCGCTATTGTGAAATTTTTGAATTCAAACCCACTAATTGGAGAATGATGGGCCTGAAGGGATTGAGGACTTACACCATCAAGGTTGAAGCCAATATAGATTGATATTCTTGATCCGACACAAAAAACAACCCATAGAAGAAAAAGCAAAATCAGTGCAAGGACATAATTATTCACCAATCCCCCTATTTATAGTGAAAAATAATAAAAAAAAAAGAAAGAAGTCAAATATAAAAGATCCTCCCTTACTGCTTTTAAAATGCTAGGTGTATTAGAGTGAGCCTTATTCCTCGCGCAAACACTCATTGAGGGGCCTGAATCTCCTTCCTTCAATTAGTTGAAGAACAGTGAGGATTCGGAGGCTTGATCTCCCGTTTAAAGCAGGCCTTATACAGGATAAACTACTCCCACGCAAATACGTGCCAAAAATTGTGTAAACCCGCTTAATCAAGTATACGGTAGTTTAATTGTATTTTAAGGAAATGCACGAAATATCAGGGGAAAATTGGTGCCGGAGGAAGGAGTCGAACCCACACTCACCGTGAAGTGAACTGGATTTTGAGTCCAGTGCGTATCAAAGCAAAAAAACTATAGAAGGTATAGTGTAGATATGTAGGTGATATACTTTAACCTGCCATAGGTAAAAAGGGGGCTTTGGGTGTCGAGGGTTTTTGATAGAAATCCAAAATTAACTCAAAATTCACAAGCCATGGTTAATGGATGGGGCAGAATCGTCTAACAAGCTAGACAAACATGGAAGAGATGGAGATATAGACTCATCCCCATGTGACAAATATGTGCCAAATTGTGTTTAATCCTGCTGAAACTAAGGGTCTATAGTATAAAAGACAAAACTAAGAATTACCCCTGGAAATCAGGGAAAAAGCCTGGCACGCCCGGAGGGATTTGAACCCCCGACCTTTGGATTCGAAGTCCAATGCTCAGTTATAGATAGGCCTCTCCCTATCCATGTAACGAATATGTAACAGATTTTGAGTAAAAACGCCTAATTGTGGTTAAGGATGCCTAAATGAAAATGGGTGTTTTCAGGGGAAAACAGTGGCGCGCCTGGA
>Ga0114922_10005037_pt1 | contig 12220 bp, 6 predicted proteins | sample AartaG_FD_100975 | JGI IMG/M metagenome (GOLD analysis project Ga0114922, IMG submission 100975) | Deep subsurface microbial communities from Aarhus Bay to uncover new lineages of life (NeLLi) - Aarhus_00045 metaG | ecosystem: Environmental > Aquatic > Marine > Oceanic > Sediment | place: Aarhus...
CCGGTATTCAATTCTTATATCACGCGGCCCATAAAATACAGCCGCTTTATTTTTATTGTCCAATTGACTCCTCCTCAAAGCAATCTGGTACCGTCAAATGCGGCATCCACAAATGCAAGTATATCACAAGCTCGGTTCAGGTGTCAATGAGCAGTTCCCGCCATGATGCTGTATCATTTTCGTCGGTATACCCCATACCCCCATACCCTCACACTCCCATACCCCTATCTTCCCACATGCCAGACCGTCAATTTTTCGCTTTACGATATGTCCAAAAAGAGGTATACTATTAAGGTGGCCAGACTTCTGTAATTCGGCTCTTCAGGAGGTGATTTATTTTCAAGCCCTTAGCGGCAATTGGAACCATTACCGCTGTCGCTGGTCCTTCCCAGCCAGGAAACAGCAGCCAGCATGATTTTAGGGCAATGTAAGTGCGGCGAGATGTCAAAGTAGTAACATGGGGATAAGATAGAATAGATGCTCAGATAATTATGGACTAATCATTGATCTTTGCTATTGCTGCGGCTGCCGTCCTATAATAAGATGGCTAGAAAGGAGATGCTTTATGAACGATCAGCGTGGATCCCAGTGGAGGAAATGGGATCTTCATATACATACACCAGCATCTATTGTGCAACAATATGGTGGTAATACACAAGAAGCATGGGATAGATACATCAGCGAACTTGAGGATCTACCCTGCGAGATCAAGGTTCTCGGCATAAACGACTACATATTCATTGATGGTTATAGGAGGCTACTTGCCGAGAAGGAAAGCGGGCGTCTTTCAAATATTGAGCTTCTGTTACCAGTCATTGAACTTCGTCTAGACAAGTTTGCAGGAACTGGACACCCACTTCGGAAAGTAAACTTCCACGTAATTTTTTCCGATGAGTTAGGCCCAGATGTTATTGAAGAGCATTTTCTGAAAACGCTTTCATCAAAGTATCAGCTCAGTCCAGAACATGAAAATCTGAAACGGTCATGGAGCGGGATAGCAACCCGGGATAGCCTCATTCAATTAGGGGAAATGGTTATTGGTAGTGTCCCAGAGAAAGAAAAGCACAAATTCGGATCACCTCTTAGGGTTGGGTTCAATTGTGTAAACTTTAGGCTTGATGCGATAATGGGGAGACTGGAAGACTCACATTACTTCTACGAAAGATACGTCACTGCAATTGGGAAGACCGAGTGGGCCGATGTGAAATGGAGCGATAGCTCAATTGCCCAGAAAAAGAACATAATCAACGTTGCTGATGTTGTATTTACAGCGGCTGAGACAAGAGAAGCATGGCAGAATTCATTTGAGAGACTTACCTCAGAGCGAGTAAACAACCGGCTTCTGGATTGCAGTGATGCTCATTATTTTTCAGACTCACCAGAAAAGGAACGCCTTGGGAATTGCCTCACCTGGATTAAGGCCGACCTGACTTTCGCAGGTTTAGGGCATGCGCTTAATGAATTCGACGATCGTGTGTTTATAGGTGAACATCCACCAAAGCTAAAGGCTGTCATTGAAAATCCCACTGTGTATATTCAGAGTGTCGAGATTCGCAAGAAATCATCCTCGGAGCTTGATGAGTTATGGTTTGACAACTATATCCCACTGAACCATGGTCTGGTAGCAATCATTGGTAACAAAGGTAACGGAAAGAGCGCATTAACCGATATTATCGCGCTATTAGGGAATTCTCACCGAGAGTTTCTCAGTTTCCTAACACCAAGCAGATTCCGACAGCGACCAGCGAACTTAGCTGAGCATTTCGAGGCAACTATCCGTTGGGAAAGCGGCACGGAAGTTCGTAGGTGTCTCGCTGAGGATGTTCCAGAAACAGAAGTCGAAAAGGTTGAGTATATACCTCAGGCTTTCTTCGAGAAAGTCTGCAACGAGATAGCAACTGGCAAAGGCGACTTCGACAGAGAGTTGAAACGTGTAATTTTCTCTCATGTTGACGATGCAAAAAGACTCGGTTGTGATGATCTTGACTCTCTAGCATCCTACAGGGCAGGAGAGATCGAGCGAGACATTGCTGATTTGAGAACTCAACTCAAGCAGATTAACAATGAGATTATCGAAACTGAGGAACAACTCAAATCAGAATATAAACTCCGTCTTGAGAAGAACTTAACAGAGGCAGAGGAACGCTTGAAGGCGCATGAGGTAGCCAAACCCGAGGAGATTCCGAAACCAGTTTATGAAGACGAGACAGAAAAAGCTCTTGAGGAACGGAGGACGCTTATCAATGAATTGGATGTTGCAGAGCAGAATATAAAGAAAGAATTAACGCAGAAGGAGAAGATCAAGTCTAATATAGAGCTTGTGGAACAGAGGATAAATCGATTTGTTGAGCAGCATAAGCTTATGTTAGATCAATGTGACAAATTGCTGGCAGAACTTGGCTTCTCCACCTCTCAACTCATTCGACTGGAAGTTGATGAGACTAAACTTGAGAGGCTTAAGCAAGATGTTGTTGATCGGATTGAAGACTTGCGGGGCAAACTGGTTCCCGATAACACTGGCGGGATCATATATCGGCGACAACAGGCTCGAGATAAACTAGACGAGTTGAAAGAGTCATTAGAGGATCAGAACAGGCAGTATCAAGGGTATCTCACAGCTCTGGATGATTGGGAGAAGAGGCGCCTTGAACTTATAGGCAACAGTGATATTCTGAATTCGTTGGAATACTTCCGCCACAGGCTAGAAGCTCTGGATGAATTACCGGCTTATCTGAAAGAGAAACAGAAGGAGAGACGCTCATTAACCTATAGGATCTATCAGAAGATGCAGGAACTTGCCATCTTATACCGTGATTTATATGGTCCTGTTCAGCGGTTTATCGAAACTCACGATCTGATTCGTGATCGATATAATCTGCAGTTCGAAGTCTCGATTCAGGAGATTGATTTCTCCTCGAGCTTCTTTACCTATATTAGCCAGGGAGCAAGAGGAACCTTCTACGGTGCTCAAGAGGGACAGCAATGGCTAAAGAGCATTATCGATAATCATGATTTCAATTCTGCCTTTAGCACACTTCGTTTTGCGGAACGGATTATTCGAGCGCTTGAGTTTGATATGCGCGATGCAGAACGAGACAGAGTCGAGCCGTCAGATCAGTTGAGGATGTATGCTTCGCTAAATGAACTCTATGATTTCATCTTCTCCTTGGACTATCTCAAACCGATGTATGAACTTAGGCTCAGTGGCAAAAATCTCCATGAACTGTCTCCAGGAGAACGTGGTGCTCTGCTCTTGATATTCTATCTCTTGGTTGACAAGAGTGACCGACCGCTTATAATAGACCAACCTGATGAGAACCTTGACAGCCAATCCGTATACAAACTACTGGTTCCCTGTATCAAAGAGGCAAAGAAACGTCGACAGTTAATAATAGTGACACATAGTCCTAATGTTGCAGTAGTGTGCGATGCAGAGCAAATTATACACGCAACAATTGATAAGCAAAACGGTAACCGAGTTGAGTATAGAACCGGTTCCATTGAGAATCCTGACATCAATCCTGTGCTTGTGGATGTTCTTGAGGGCACGCCACCAGCATTCAGGAATCGGCAATCAAAGTACCATATGCTGGAGCCATGACCTTTTGTATCGCATTTGGGGTGCCAGTGAAGACACAAACCTAAAATTATTGACAAGCAGACTGATCCATTGGGAATACCTAACACAGGCAATTGCAGGAAATGAATGTTTTGCATGGTGAGGGTACGCTGTGGGTTTCTAAACAGAGCCAATATCAGTTGCTTCAGTTCAGAACGCGTCCTTGCCGTTTTCCGAGCAAAACCTCCTTCCTCACTTTAACACAACGAAAAATCCAGAATTTATCCAGTTTACAACTCCAGATAAGGCGAGTCTGGAAGCAGTCAACCCAAAATTCACATTCACATTTCTCCCCGTTAAAAACGGTAAATATAATAGAACACCCTCTATCACTTGATTACTTTGCACACCATCGTACCCTTACGCAACTTTTCCTCTGGATATTCCGTTTTAACGCCCACCTTTTGACCAGGAAAAGCCTCTCTAACGTCTTGTCTGTTGACTTGAAGCGATGAGATCTCTTCCTCCAGATAAGCAGCAGAGGTTATATATCCCAGGCGATCACCTGTGCATATTTTATCCTGCGCTTCTTCGGAAATTTGTACGCTGATCGCTCCCGGTTCAGGCCAGTATCTGACGATCTTACCGATAGGCTTGTAATTGCCTGGGCAATTGGACATCCGGCCCTTCCTGTAAAAAAGTTCCCGAATCGCCTCCGGATCCCACTTCCATTTTAACATACCTCTTACTAGAAGGAATAGTTCCCAGGTCGTTAGTAGAGTAATATCCTGATTCTCGACGTCCTTTATCTCAGCATCAGTAAAAACGTTCTTGTTATCCCTGTCGAGTGCAGGAAGATTCCGCTGATGGTTTATTATTGATACACCACGAACATCCATTCTATTCCATTCCCTCGTTCGCCTATGGATGTACTTGACTATCTGATTTACATCATCTTCTTTCGGACTTCCGGACAATCCCTTGATCTCTAACAAGAGAGTCGGAGACCGATCATGAATCTGTAGATCCTCCTGGTTCTGCAGGTCTTCCTGCTCTGCGGCATTGCGTATTTGCTCATCAATATCTTTAACGTTCTCAAACCTTATGAGTTCGAGACACAACTTGACATCCGATACAAGGTCATCCCCAGTTTTGGTAATCATTCCATGAAGGAAGCCGAATTTGTCCCTTTCCTCCGATATCTTCTTATCAAGCCCTTCGAGTTCTTTTCTTGCTCTCTGCTCAACCTCTATCTTCTCCTTTTTGTGCCCAAGCACAGAATCAAGTTCGTATTCATCTCTCTCAACCCACTTAGCACCCTCTACATGCGGAAAAAGATGGGGGGAAATGTCTGGCAGCACCTTACTTAGTAAAGCCACGATAGCCTGATCTTTCCTCGATATTTGTGGCAGGATAAGAATACATCCCTTGGAATCCTTTGAGAAAATAACTCCCCCAACACAATCTGCGAATTTACTATTCAAAAGAGGTATCCAACGATTCTTCTCCGGAATATGGTCTGATTTGAAAACCGCTGTATATTTGGCATCTTGGGTGTTCGCCTGAAGGAAACGGATAATCTCATCGGGAAATTTGCTGGAATAGTCTGGCAAGCTTATTTCTTCGCCATGGTCTGGTTCTATTGTAAGGTTGTAAGAGGAAAGGATTGAGAGGAATGACCAATTATCGTGACGCAATTCTGAGCGAGTGTCAAGGTCACCATATGCGGGGTGAACTCTAGCCTCGACCAACTCTTGCTGTAGTCGAGGTTGGGCAAATATGATGAATAACCCACCATACTCAAGGATACGGTCAAACGAGCTTTGTACCAGATACATTGCCATTGGTCGAGGATCAATTTCACCCCTATTGCATTTGGCCCACCAATTATATCCCCTGCGAGACGTTATCTTCTCACCTATAGGGTCGGCAATTGTGCTTGGGGGTGTGAGATCGATGAATACTATCTCCTGTTCGGTATAGTTTGGCAGATGAGGTTCGACTACTACAGGCATATACTCATTAATAAGCGGCACTTTGTATGGTGAACCGAACGTCCCCGCAAATGCATTGAAACCGGCCGACTTCACAGAATCAAGACAAGAAGGAGGTAGATCCACAAGCAGGATCTTTGGTTTTGGATATTTAACAACGTGATTCTCCCTAGTAGATTGCTCCTTTTCTTCATCTTTGCTTTTCCTCCGCATGATCCATCACCTGCTTAAAAGTTATGCAGAGAGAGATGTAATGCAGTTTGTAGTTCCAGGTGAGACAATTCCGGAAGCCGGCAACCCAAAAATCCACATTCACATTTCTCCCTTCAAAAACCGATATATATAATGGGAGACTAATTCTAGCATTCAGCGGTCAGCTTTCAGCACTCAGCACGTATGACACCTGACCTCAGAGCTGATGGCTGAAAGCTAACACAAAGATATGATTGATTAACTACTTACACCATAGCAAATGACTACTAATGCATTACTTATCGGAGAAATCGAAAAGCCTGTAAACTGAGAACTGGAAACGGAAAACGGAAATCAGATGATTACTTAACTAGTCAATTTCACCAAGTAATCAAGTAATGAAAAAAATCGCTGACAATGGATGCACCAAATGAACCATACTTTATGCTATGCCCTTCGTCCAGTCGAAACATACCGGCGGGCGATGATTCGAGAGCGCCAGCGCTTTCAAGGCTTCAGGCGCTGCATCTTCCAGGATCAGGAATCGGAAAACGTGCTCTCCCTGATCAGTCCAGCGATAGAAAGCGTCATCCTCCAGTTGCGCAGGGTCGTGCCACGCGTAGACAGGCGAACGCAGGGTGGTGAACCTCAGGGAGTCGTCCCTGCCATCAATTCCAGAGCAGTCGGGACAGACAATTCCCAGCGTGCTGTCGTTTTCCCTATCTACCAGTGTCCAGTCCACGATGGGAAATTCCTGCCCGTTCTGCGGCCGCGATATAAAACCTCCCGGAATACCGTCTGTCCGTTTTTTAATAGCAGATGCAAGCGGCATAACCAGTTTGGCCACCTGAAGCCTCTGGTGCCAGTCCAGCCCGAAATGCAGCTCCAGCCGGGGATTATTGGCATAGAGCCGCGCCCACAGCACAAGCTGGCTTCTCTGGAACGTAGCTTCGATGCGGATAGCTGCGCGCACAGGCCCGGTCTCCTCTACCAGGACTTTTTCCACCTCAAAGCCGCCCATCACCGGCTCGCGGAAACCATCGATGCCGTGCGACCAGGTGTCGCTGCTATCCTGCTGAACCAAAAGCTGCAAACCACGCTCATCCATCAACTGAGTCCCATCGGATGCGCGCTGGATACTCAGTAAGCAGTCGCCTTCGCCGGGGCTGATGCGCCAGAACTGGTTGGATATGCTGCTGCCATTGACTTTCAGGTCGCTTTCTGGCAAAGGAGGCGCTTCGTCTGTTCTTAGTTGGAAAACTCGATGGCCGCCCGGCGCGATTTCAGCGGGCCAGATCAATTGCCGCTTGTCTCCGCCTGCGACGGATTCATGCTGTATCCTCTGATGCGGCACGCGGTCGCCATTTTCATCGGCGATCCAGCCTTCAAAGGATCCCCAGCGAAGCCAGGGCTCGTGCTGGAGGTATCCCCGGAACTGATGATTGGATACGTTAAACGCGACGATGCGCTGCCAGCGATCTCCGGGGAGATGCCGCATCCTTCGGAACAGTATGTGATCGATGATGGTGTCAGCAGTGTCGCGGGCTGACCCAAGCTGATCCCGGGCATCCTCGTAGGCAGATGCAAGGCTGGTTCCCGCATAGATGTCGTGGAACTGGTTAAACAGTGTCTTTTTCCATGCTTCGGTGAGGCGTTCGGGAGCGTTATCAGGCGATTCTTCTGGAAATGTCTTTGCCGCTATTTCGGCGGAGATCAGCCCATGCTCGGCCTGGCGTACGTGCCGTTTGAGTTCGCGCACCACCGTGTAGCAGCCGATGGCGTGATATTGGAGTTCGTCTTCCACCACGGGCAACTGCTCTGCGAAGGGCTTTACCGCATTGAAGAACGCCCGCGGGTGTGAGAATATCAACTGCGCGCCGGGGAACGCGTTCCGATGTTCTATAAGCCACTCTATCTGCTGCTTGGTTGGGCCGCCTCCGTGATCCCCAACGCCGTAGAAGCACATAACGTGGTCCATGCCCGGAGGCGCGACGTCCAGCGATGCCTGGATGTGGTCAGTCAGGTCTTCCTGCCAGGCCGTGTAGGCCCGGGGGATGCGCCATACTATCACCTCAGCGCCGTCGGGAGAACGCCATCGGAATAGCGATGATGGAAGCGCTTTTTCGTGACCCATCGGCCTCATCATGACGTAGCTGTCATAACCCGATTCATTGAGGAAGCTGGGGATCATGGCGTTGTGCCCGAAGCTGTCCACGTTGTAGCCGACAGTCACGTCCACACCGAATTTTTCCCTGAAATACGTTTTGCTCATGGAGATGTGTTTGCGGAAAGATTCGGCCGTGGGCAGATTGCAGTCGGGCTGGACGTACCAGCCACCGACGATCTGCCATCGTTCAGCTTTGACGTATTCACGGATGCGCTCAAACAGGTCGGGATCGAGGCCTTCGATCTGTTCGTGCAGCCACATGTCGCTGCGGGTAAATATGAACTCCGGGTATTTATCCAGTAATTGGACGGCGGATCGGCAGGTTGCTATGGCTTCGCCTACGCCGGCTGGCCAGCGCCAGAGCCATACAGGATCCAGGTGGGCGTTACCAATGAGATGGACTGTAATCATTATGGTTATCCTCCTGTCAATTATTAGCAATTTTCCAACTGGTTGTGGATTTCATCGCTCTGCAAGAATCCACAAATCTGCCATGCCGTAGGATTCTTATCTTCCGGGCTTACGGCTATGCACCGCTAACCTGAGTATCAGCAGACCACCATCGAAATCAGCCACATATACATAGCCACCTGACACGTGGACATCCGCTGCCCAACCAGGCGTATCATAGAACCTCACTTCCCGCTGATAGGCTGGAATGGGTATGGCTATCACCCGAAGACCATCTTCATAATCAGCCACATAAGCGTAGCCACCTGAAACATGGACCCCATATGCCGAACCAGGAGTATTATAGAACCCCACTTCCCGCAGATTAGATGGATCGGATATGTCTATCACCCGAAGACCAGCTTTTCCATCAGCCACATAGGCATAGCCGCCTGACACGTGGATCCCCTCTGCCGGACCAGGCGTATCATAGAACCCCACTTCCTGCGGATTGGATGGATCGGATATATCTATCACTCGAAGACCACTATGATAGCCATCAGCCACATAAGCATAACCACCTGAAACATGGACTCCCAATGCCTCATGAGGTGTATCATAGAACCCCACTCCCCGCGGACTGGATGGAGTGGATATGTCTATCACCCGAAGACCAGCTTCTCCATCAGCCACATAAGCACAGCCACCTGACACATGGACTCCCAATGCCCTACCAGATGTATTATAGACCCCCACTTCCTGCGGGTCGGATGGATTGGATATGTCTATCACCCGAAGACCAGCTTCTCCATCAGCCATATAAGCATAGCCGCCTGACACGTGGACTCCTCGTGCAATATCGGGGACGTAGGCTTGACCAACCTCAGTGGGATTCGATGGATCGCTGATATCCAGGATAATCAGCACTGATCCAGCGCACAGATACGCATACTTGTCGAGTATGAAAACGTCATACACCGCTCCGGGCGTTTTTCCCACCAGTTCGATTTTCCAGTCGTCCGCCCGGTCCGCGCACGCCGACGCGAGAGTAAAAGCAAGCAAAATCATCAGTATTCTCTGCCACATAGCTCTCTTCCTCCTTTCGAGCAAAGTGGGTTGGCAGCGTAGGCATTTGTTGAAATCGGGGAAAGTACAACGCCCAATACAACAGGCCCACAGAATGGCCTGAAGGTGAGAGGGATAGACAGTGCACCCCGTACTCTCCGGGAGGGCCATCATCTATGCTGTCAGCAACTGCGTCAGAATTACACCAACGGCAAACCCGCCCAAAAGAACTACATAGCTGAGCAGGATCCACCACCAAAGATCATGCCAGGAGGGAGTATGTACCTTTGCTTTTCGCAATGCCAGGACACTCCATGCCTGAAAACCACCGCGTATTGCCCAGAATTCATAGAGGAGCAACAGTGAAAGGCCCACCAATGCACCCGGGATGACAGTTACCCACAAGGTAATAAAGGTCCAGATGTTCAAGGGAAATATGGAGCAGACACGGATACTATACGTTGCCAGTAGCGGCGTAACTACACTTATCCCCGCCGAACCCAGATTGGCCGCCACCAACGCCTGCGGCAATCGATTGATCAGGAAGCGCCCGTAACTTCTATCTGTCATCGAGATCAGAAGCGGCCCTTGGAAAACCAACCACCCTACAATAAGGGGCAGACCAAGAATCAGTAAGATTGGCAGAAGTCCGGACCCCTGTACTGCAGGTAAAAAGATAATGAGGACCAGAATCGCAACAAAGGCTATTGCCGTTGGCATTACGTCGCCAAATGCCTCAATGAGGGTGTCATGCCAGGAGACCGGTTTTCGCTCAGTCTTCATAATGAACCAGACCAGCAATGCCAGGGGACCGAGGATGATGGCAGCCGGAATCCAGAACCGCATTCCCTGACGTCCGGAAATAGAAAGAATAATCAGCAGAATCACACTGATCGCTACCATCGCTAACCAGACCATACTCACCCAATGGCAGCGCTTGGCTTTTGCCTGTATCTCCTGGTAACGACGGGCAGCTTCCTGCTGCACGTCCTCCGGGAAAAGGCTGCTCAGTGGCCCGGGTGTTCGTTTACTGGCGATTTCTTCTTTCACATTCAATACAACGGGCCGGTCAAATTGGTAAAAATAATAGAGGTATACCAAACCTCTGGGCAAATCAGCCACCAGCGAACCGATGGTCCAGCCAGTGCCTGCCTCAACGTGGACAGCATCCAATACACTGGCAGCATCCTGGACAGTAAGTTGCTCCCCACGGTTCACCAACTGACTCAGTAATTCCTGCGCCTTGTCATAGCGCCAGCAGGGATAGCCAATACCGATGGTAGGATTGGCAACATTGAAATTAGTAGAAACAAGGAATCCATCTCCAGGCGGCTTACGTGTATAAGCAACTTCGCCATCTGTTCCGGCACTGATGATCACGGCATCGCCGGTGGCGTCGGCAAAATGCATCTGGTCGTGCATAAAGGAATGCCACTGGTGAGTCTTAACCCAGATGATCACCTCCTCGACATTAGCACATTCATGCAAGATGTGGATGGGGTAGCTGGTATAGCTTCCCGAAACCGGAATGCGCTCAGAGTGTGGATTGACATCCACTCGCGGCAGCCCATTGGAATCGTATGCCAGACCCTGGTCGTTTACCCCCTGCTGAACGTTATCTGGCTGGCCGATCCAGATTGCCCCATAATTCTGAGCATCGCCAGGATCGATCCAATAGTAGTTATCGGGTTTGATATAGTCATCGTTGCCCCCAAAGAAAACCTGTTCACCCTTGGACAGGGTAAACACTGTACAGCCGGAGGGAACTACCCGATCGCAAGGGGTTTTGGTCGGCAAGCCTGCATCGCAGGTAGGCTCCGATATGGCCGGCAGGCAGGCTACCAAAACCACCATCATGGGGACCAAGAGATTATTTACCCATACTGTTATTTGCTTCATCGCCCAAGCTCTCCTTCTCTCTGTGGATCGTAACATGAAACGAAGAAAATCCAGCTGAACTCCGGATCCCCGATTTCAATCGGGATCAGCATTCGCCTCTCAACATATCCGAACTTCCTGAGAAAGCTCCCTCTTTGATAAGCTGTGAGGGGTAGATTTTTGAAATATCAACCTGAAGAACGATGACACTAACCCCGTCTTATAACCTCAGCAGGCAGTTCTCCATTTTCTATTCTGCTTCGGATCAGCTTATCCAGTTGCTCTGATCCTAACCCCATAGCTTCTGCCAGTTCAAGCCCATAGCTTTTCTGGCCTGCTCCTTCCCTGATAGTGTAATCAAGCAGGGGCTTACCATTTTCAAAGCTTATGCCAACCGAGAGGTTCGCTGCGGCGTGGAGCGAGCTGGTCTCGATCCTCCGGGCGATCTCGTGCATGTGGGTGACGAAGTACACTGCGCAGCCCATTTTGTGGAACGCTCTCAGGAGGATCATGGACTGCTCCACTCCCTCCTGGTGGCTGGTTCCGCTGCATGGCTCGTCGAGAATGACCAGGCTGGCGGGAGTGGCTTTCTCGAATATCCGCTTGACCTTTCTGAGTTCGGCGGCATAGCGCCCATCGCCTTTGGTGAGGTCGTCCGATCTGATGAAATGGGTGAATATGCCATCGAGCAGACTTATCTCGGCGGATCTGGCTGTGACGTAGAATCCTGCATGGGCCAGCAGACACAGCAACCCGACCGTTCTGGCATACGTGGTTTTGCCGCCGTTATTCGGCCCCGTGATGACGTGGATGTTTCTATCAGGAGAATATGACGCGTCGTTGGGAACGACTTCTCCGCCTTTTACCACGGCCAGGATGGGGTTAACTGCGCCTGTTATCCTGCCGGATCTCTGGGAAGCGTCCAGGATTTTTGGCAGACATACGTCTGTGCCATCCTGTTGCAATTGTCTGAAG
>Ga0114922_10005038_pt1 | contig 12220 bp, 4 predicted proteins | sample AartaG_FD_100975 | JGI IMG/M metagenome (GOLD analysis project Ga0114922, IMG submission 100975) | Deep subsurface microbial communities from Aarhus Bay to uncover new lineages of life (NeLLi) - Aarhus_00045 metaG | ecosystem: Environmental > Aquatic > Marine > Oceanic > Sediment | place: Aarhus...
CATCGATCATTGTGATGCCTTGGCCATCCGGAAGGCAGAAGACCTCACCAGCATTGTCGGATTGTGACGTTTCAATACTATTAAGTCCGTCGTAGAAAGCCGCGCACTCCGCAGCAGCAACCCGGCTGGCAAGAACGGTAGCGAGAAGAAACAGAATCGAGTGGATCGATGAAGTCTTCATTCTGGTGCACCTCCAACTGTGACCTGAAGCAAAGAGTGCCCCCTCCTCAACACAGAATTGAGCTGCCCTCATACTTTATACCACCAGGGACGTTGGTTGTCAAGCAATAACCTCGCCAACTGCTGAGGAGAACAGCACCACCACCAAACCGAGCGGCGACGGCGCTATGGCCTTAGGCGCCGGCGTCCGATAGCCCAGCGGGCTATGCGGTGGAATTTGACTGAGGCCCCGGCGCCACCGGTGGCTGTTTCACCTCCCCTGAATGTAGGGTCCGCCAGGGATCGTCCGTGGACACGCCTCTATTGTGCGGGCGGCAAGCTGGTCGTGTCACCCTAACAGCGGCTGGCGTCCGGCCCAAGGCAAAACGTTCATAGGGGTTCTAAGGGGCCTCAGAGCTATGATCGCACGGAGCAAAGAATTCACTTCCCAAGGCCCTCGATCTGTTGACGCATTTTCTGCTGATGCGCCGGTTGCGGCTCTTGACGGAAGATCCGCTGAAGTTCTGGATGTTCGCCGTTCGCGGGGCGAGCCGCCCGCCAAGCTCACGGCAGAGATGGTCCGCCGGTTGATCATAGACGGCAAACTGGGCCCCGGCGCGCTCGCGGGTTCACAGGGGGACGGTCCACTCCGGCCGCTCTGTGATCAACAACATCTTGTGCCTTTCGGTTTGCTCGCGCAGAAGGTACTCCGCCTTTATCGCGATACGGGCACCGGAGCGCATGACTTCGTGAATGTCGGTCTTGACTTTCTTACCTTCGCCGGGGGACGGGTCGATGTTCCGGGGCTCGCCGTTGTGCATCTGGTCCTCTATTTCGCCCACCGTGGCCCCGACCCGTTCGCAGCCGTTCACCATCTGCTCGCGGCCCTCGCGCTGGAACAGCGTGAGAAGGCGAATGCTTCTCTTGGTCCGATTCTTAACGATCTCGGCGTGATGCTGCTTCTGCACATGAGCGCTCCACGGGCGGCAGTGCAATTCTTCAAGCGATCTGTGCTGATGGGCTTCGTCCGCACGGACGCGGGCTTAGCAAACCTTCAGTTGCTTCATCGTACCGCTTCCGAGCACGGCATTGATTTGCCCGGTCTCCACGAAGCGCTTCAGGAGGCGGAGAAGGTCGCAGGTCGCTTCGATCCCCATCTGCTTGGCAACCACCGCTGCACAAGTCAGCGGCCAGACCCTCAGTGTGAGAATTGGGCATGGTATCTCGATGGTCAAGATGTTTCGCCGCCGATGCTGCACTGTGCCGGCGACAAGGCGCTGCTGAATCGGCATGCCGCCTCGCTTGCGTCGCGAGCGCTCTCACAGACTTCTGGGCAACGCGCAGCCCCTCCGCTCGCCGCGGCCGCAGAGGCGCTGCCGGAGCTGAAGCCTCTTGCTGACCTGACTCAAGATCGCCTCGAGGCTGAGCGCAACGCTCAATATCAGGCAGACCGCCATCAGACGTTTCTTGCGGCGTTAGATCGGGCGCGGGCCGCTCTGCGGGTTGGTGACCTCGATCAAGAACACGTCGGCCGCGCGTTCGCCGCCGCCCCCACACAGCGCCAGAAGCGTCAGGTGGAATTCCTCGCCGGTGATTTCGCACACGCGAAGGCAATGGCTGACAAGGCTGAAGGCTACGACCTGGCCGACAGCGTAGCGGTATCGAGAGCGAAACATACCCGGGAGATCCACGATGTGGCGCAGACCATGACTCAGATCGACCATCTGCTCGGCGAGCAGCAGTTCTTACGGGCTCTCGAAGTCTGCCAGAGGCTGGCTTTGTTTGAAACAGTACCTCGGCAGACCATCGAGGCAAACCGCGGGCGCGTTCTAGCTCAGGCGGAATGTAAGTTGAGGGAGCGGGTACGAGACTCACTTACGCCCTCTGACCCCGACCTCGCGGCTGCTGAAAAGGCCGTTGGCTTGGCGCGGCAGCTTCGTCTCGCTGCCAAGTTCTGCGACGCTCTTCGAGACCAAATCACAGTGCGCAAGGAGGAGGTCTTTCGGTCGCAGTTTCACGCGCTCTTGGCAGGGGGCTCCTTTGATCCGGCGCTCGATCTGCTCAACTCCGCCGCGGGCGAGATCGCTGAACAGACGATTCAAGATCTGACGCAGTCGCTGGTCGCGGCCCGGCGTGACCAGCAGGAGCGGCATTCGCGGCAGCGGCTGCTGGATGCTGCTCTGAAGGACGATGGGAAGGAGCGGGCTGCCGTAGCGGGTGGTCAGTCGCCGCTGCTGCCATTGTACCGAGCATGGGCCGTCATCAAGAAGCGGGTCCCAGCGGAATCGACTGAACAGGCCTGCAACGCATGTTGCATGGCGTACGAGGCCTTGAGCGCGAAGCATTACGTGGAACTTGGCCGGAATGTTCGGGCACTCCATTCTAACATCGGGGAGACACAACCAGTTACAGGTTTGGTCGCCGCTGCTTTGAACGCGATGTCTTCAGAGTCGCCGTTATTGAAGAGCAAGAAGAGACGCCTGGCAGCAGCGCTGGAACTCTTGCCTGGCTTTGAGCAGAACGCGCAACTGCGGCGCAGGCTTCTGGAACGCTTCTCACAAGGATCATCGCTTTGGCAGCGGGCCAAGCGAGCACTTCAGCGGAATCGTAAAGAAAGGAGAAAACGGAGTGAAACAAACACTGATCAGAAGTAATGTGGCGCTGTCGGCGGCATTGCTGCTGACGCTTTGCGCACCGGTGGCCGCCAGGGGTGATGTCGATCGCCCGCTCTTCCTTGTACTGCTCGTCGACACATCCGGTTCGATGCGAGATAGCGATCCGCAAGGCGCGACGCAACACGCTGTGTTGACCGGACTGGAGCTTGTGGCCTACGAAAGGCCATTCGTCAGTGTGCTTCAGTTCTCGGGCGAGGTGAATAACGTATTGCGGCCAACCCGCTTATCACCTGAGAAACTTGCTTCAGCCCGAGCCGATCTGGCCAAGCAGCGCGCGGGCGGCCAGACCCAGCTCTTGCTGGCGGTCCAAGAAGCCATCGAGCAACTGCAGCGTAATGAGTATGAGAATTGCCGCAAGGTCGTGTTTGTCCTTTCTGATGGACAGATTCCCGAGGCACAGCACGCCGGGCTCCGGCGCTCTGCCGAAACGCTCGCCAGCGACGGTGTGGAACTCCACGCCATAGGGCTTGGGGTGCAGGCCGGACAGCACAATATCCTTGAAGAACTGACTGGCCGGACGGGCGGGCTCTTCTTCGCCATTGCGCCCGAGGCCGATGTGGTGGCTACCAGTTGCCGGGCAGCCGTTGACATCGCGCTCAGGCTCATGCCGAACAATATCTTCTTACACTCAGATGCTCACTCCCCGTTGCGAGTGCCCAAGGAGGCCCGCAGGCTTATCGCCGTCGTTCCGAAGGGCTCCGTGCTCCGAGGTCCAGGGGCTCCCCACGCCGCAACTGGCCCGGTGACGGCAGGCGAGTCGGTGCGGGCCAGCGCGACCGGGTATGCGGGATGGCAGGTGGTAGTGGCTGAACGTCCCGACGACCCAGAGAAAGCCGCTCGTTTCTGGCATGGCCCCTGGACTGTTGTCGACGATGCGGGCCGCCGCGCCACCGCCTGGGCCTTTCTTTGCTCCGACTTGCGCATCCAGGCGAACACGGTTGAAGATGAGCCATCCGCCGAATGGCATGTCCGCGTAGAGGCGCGCGTTGATGTGGCTAGTGGGGCGGCCGTGAGCGGCCCCTATAGGTTGCGAGGCTATCTCAAGCCTTTGAAGGGCCCAGCTTATCAGCCGGTGCAGGAGAATATCACGGACCAGTTTCCGTTGGACGCGGAACTTGAGCTTCCGCCCGTCCAGCATCCCGGCGAGCACGAACTCGTGGCTCAGGTCCTCAATGCAAAGGGGATTATTGTCGCCGCCGCACGAAAACCCGTGAAGATCGTACCGTCCAGCTTCTTGCTTGTAATCAAAGCCAGCTCTCCTGGCGGGGCCGAGCGCACGATCTATGAGCCTCACAGCGGCAGCACCAACTTTCGCCTCGGGGATCATGAAACCATGTCGATCCATGTTGAGCCCACGAAGCTCTACAGTGAGAAGGAACTTGAGAGGTTCGACGGCGGCTTGTCAGTTATACCTCGCAACGGAAAGCCCAGCACCCGGAAGCTCGTGATGGAAAGATCCGGTCCCGTGCCGCGCCTGACGGCCACAGGACTGGCCTGCGGGCCTGCCCGGCTGCAAATCGATGTGAGCGCGATGATCAGATCTACCAGCAAAGATCCTATCTTGAATACCCGGACCTTAGCTCGGCGCAAGATCAGCGCCAGCTGGTGCTTCTCAATCGATTCTCAACCTTCAGCCCGTAGGCGCGCGGCGAAAGAAATAGAAGTTCTCAGCACATTCCGGCGACCTGCAGACCCGCAGCAGGAGCGTCCGGTCAGGTTGGCTTTTGATCTAGTTGCTTCCAATGGTGCGCCGGCTCGGCGTATGCAGGCCCTCCGGCAGGCCGCCGAAAAAGTCGACCTCCTCCTTGACTGTCCCGACGGGGCAAAGCTCTACGCTTCCCGAAGCAAGATGATCAGCGACCGGGTCGTTGGCCCGATCGAGCACCGCGACGGCGACCAGTCGGGCCTCGCGGTCCGATGGGACTTGCTGAACCCGCAGGTCGGCGAGTACCTGGCTCATCTAACATGGACAGGAAAAGAGCTGCCCGGCCTAACCCTGCTGAGCGCCGGCGGGCGTTTCAAGGTCGGCGAAGCGTGGGTCAGCGTCTTCATTGAGAGGGTCAATCGCAATAGGGCTCTGCTAGTCATGCAGAGAGAAATGACCTTCGTAAACGGCGATCAGGTGAGGGTCATAGCCCGGCCCACCAAGTCATTCCCGCCGCGCCTCTTTGAGTACGTGAACGTCGAGGTCTTGATGGTGCTCGACGGAGACCAAATACATCACCTGCGTGCGAAGCGCGTCGGCCGCCATTGGGAGGCCCGCCCCATGGCGCTACGGACAGGAAAAGTTCAAATCGCTGTGAATGTCGACCTGCCTACACGTGGCGCAATTCAGGCGAGGTCGACGATCGCTGTCAGACCGATTGTCCCGACGCTTATCATCAAAGGATTGGACGGTACGTACCCGCACGATGCCGCGCCGTTAGTGCACATAGTAGCCGTTCCTGAGGATCCTGACGACATGCCATTTCTCGTGCGTGAAGAGCAACTGAAGATCGAGCTTGTCGACGAGACCGGTGTGCCCGTCTCGTCGCAGGTTACGATGTTGGACCAGAAAGGCCGGGCCACAGTGGAGCTTTCCCTGCCACGTCCCGGAGACTTCAAGGTTCTCGTCAAACTGGGGGATCTCGCCCAGACTTCCCAGGCGCTGCGGATCACCGAGAAAGCTGTTGCCTTTCGCCTATTGGCTACGGAACCCGAAATCGGTCAGACCTCGGCAGAATTGTTAGGCGCACCTGTCGTGCCCCAAAGGGTGAAGCCCACTCAACCCTTGACGCCGGCGATCATTCCGACACAAAGCTTCCCAGTCAGTGACTACAGAATCGTCAAGGCAACAGCCCTCATTAACGGTCACGAGGTCGCGATGACAAGCGATGGAATGCACCGTTGGTACAAAGGTGCAACGTGGCAGCCGGAGCGTGATGGCGAGCTGAGGTGCAGCATCGAGGTCGTGCTAGCGCGGGTTCAAGGCAAAGGCGGAATAATGCTCCGCCAGGAGTTCGTCAGACCTATCCGATTACTGTATCCATGGCATAGGAAGCATCGCTGGCCCATCCTGCTAGCTGCAGCTCTCGCAGCCGCTGCTGTAATGGGTTGCCGGTATTATCTGGCGCTGGGCGACGTGCGGGTGTCACTTGTCGATCCTTTCGTCCCAGAACTCCACGACCGGCACATGCGCCAGCCGTTGCTTCTTCGCGTTCTTGCTCCACGGCTATGTTTGCGTATTGGCGTCGGGCGCGGCGATCTTGCAGTCCCCCAAGAGCTCGGCAATGGTCAGCCGGGGCCTATTCTCACTCTTCGACGTTCCTGGTCCAGGCGCCTAATGACGTACGATAAGTTGGATGGTCAAGCCTACGCGCTAGACCGTGGCCAGAATCGGATACGGGTCGGATCCTTCCTGTTTCGCATCGAAGACCACAAGGAGAGATAGAATGATTCGCAAACAGAATAATGGAAACGGAACTCACACGATGGGAGCCGCGCCCGCCACGATTTTGCCACACTTGTGCATATTCGTCGGAGGGCTGGCGACGAAAGTCGGGCATCACCTGATCAACAGAATACAACAGGAGTACGGAAATCTCGAAGGACCGTTCGAGCTGATTTTCTTCGACACCGTCCGTGAGTTTGACATGGTTGGCCGGAATGGTGCCGAAGCAGGATTCGTCTACTTGCGTCCGTTGGCCCTCCGGCGGTTTCTTGAGCTCATGCCCAAAGCGCCGTTCGCCGTCAACCACTGTCGCCATCTGCAGAAGTTCTCGGAGGCAGATTCGCGCGGCGCCGGATCCACGCCGCCGATTGGCTGCACATTGAGCATCGCCTACATGCATAGGTTGACCCGCGCCCTGAGCGAGAGGGCCGGGGCGTTGGTCGATCCGGCAAGAGCCGCGCGGACGGAAGAAGACGAGAGATTTCGGGGGCGATCTCTCGACTCGAGCAAGCTCTTTGTCGACGTTGTTGCGGGACATGGCGGAACAAGCGCACTGAGCATATTTCCCGTCGCACAGGCCCTGCGCGAACATCTTCAGCGGCAGAATCTCTCGGTTCACATCAGGGCCCACCTGCTGCTGGCGTCAGCACATTGCTCGTTGCCGTCCGCGGTCCAGCCTATCGTTTTGAAAAACATGGCCATCCAGATTCAATTTATGGATGCCTTAGAAAGTGGCGCCCCCGGTGTGAAGCGGGAGATCGCACTTGTCGACGGAACCGTCATTCGCGGCAATGGGCCCCCCCCGTTCGACGAAATCGTTCTGTACGGCCAACGCCCCGGCGAGACTCTCGGCCCCGATGAATTTGCGAATAACGTCGCGACCAGCTTTTTCTATCAGCTACTGCCAAAAACCGGCCCGTTCCTGGCATCGCGCCAAGCTGACGTCAAGAGTACCATCGCCCCCCAACTGCTGCAAGGTAGGCTTCGAATCTATTCGAGCATCGCACCCACGGAGTTAAGCGCCTTGCCCGCCGATTTCACGGAGCGTTTCCCTCTACATGTTCAGCGTACGCTTCTCGAAAGAGAGCAGGCGGCTTGGAATGATACGTCGAAAGCACATGAGCTCTGCGAACGGGCAGCCGCGGCTGCCAAGCTGCTGGAAGATTTCACGTCGTCCGTTGCGACAGGGAGAGTGGTCACGCCCGCGGTATCCTCCACGACGACGGCCCCCGCCCTGGCGGCTCTTGTTAACAAGTTCAAATCCGATGTGTCCAGAGAAAACGCGCGGGCCCAGGAGCGTTTTGCCGAGCAAGTTGAATGGCGCAAAGCGACCTTTGTTTCTGAACTTGAGCGTGTTGCAGAGGATCAGCCGGTAACGGTACAAGTTGAGGCCTATGCTGAGGCCGTCGCGCTGTGCCGCGAGAGCTCACAGAGCCAGGCAGAGGTCGGCCGCAAATGCCAGGCGTTGGCCCTTGAGGCTGATGCAGAACTGAGCCGTCTCGTCGGATCTATGGAAAGATCCGATGAGTGGCTGGAGAAACTCAGAGTTGCGCTGGGGCGCGCGGCCGACCCGGCCGCTGCCGGGCCTGATGTGTGGCGCAAGGGCCTCGCCGATGTAGCGTCACAACTGCAAAGAAAACTGCACCGCCTGGTAGAGCTGCAAAAGGCGATCACGGACATGGAGATCAGGCTTCCGTCGCCCTGTCTCTCGAAGTCAAGTTTAATGTCGTCGAACGATCTCATCGTCGCAGCAGAAGAGCCTTTGTCTGCCGGGTTGCAGTCACTGCGACAGAGCGTGGTCGAAGCCAGCGGGGACGGGCGAGGCGCTTCGTTGCTGACCGACGTCCTGCGCCAGATCAGCGAAAGCATCGCGGATCGAATGCACGAGAAATACGGCACTGTCGCCGGAGCGCTTCTGTTCATAGCAGAGCAGAATTCGATTAGCAAGCACCTCGAGGATCAGATCGAGGAAACTCAGCCTATGCTGGCGGTCGACAGGGAGCTGACGGCGGAAGCGCCACCACACATTACTACTTGCGTTCTCCTCCCTGAAGGTACAATCCAGCAACTGGCGGCCAAAGGGATTGATCTCGGTGCCCTGCACGGAGCAACCGTGATGGAAGATCGAGTCGAAGACCTCGTGATTGTTCGGGCCTTTCGGGGATACAGCGCCCCGGTCATCCCGGAGATAAGAAAGGCCGTAGACGCCCTGTGCCAGTGGTACAGAACGCATCATGACGACCCGCCCCCATGGCCGCACGTGCTTGATGCGCCGCCGCTACCCATACCGTTGGCGGAAAAAGAGCGTACCGCCTGCGTTCTCCTGGCAAGGGTGATCGCGCAGGGTGGAACCCTCCGACTCGAGCGCCATGATGGCATCACATGGCTCTGCAACGGCGAAACGCGCGTCCGTCTGGCTCGCGATGAAGAGGACATCTTGGAGGGTGCGCTGCGGGCGATCGAAGCCGATCAGATCGATCCGGGCGCCGTTAATAAGAAGATCGATCAATATTACGAACAAAACGGACAGGACGAGCGCGAGCGTCTCTTGTTCATCGCTCAGCATCGCCTGAATAAGGCCCGGGGCGGGGACTATGTCGTAGCCATGAAGCTAATGACGGCGATCGACTGGTTTTTGCGATTCCGCCAGTCTCGAGGAAAATCACGGACTGAAGCCTTTTGCCTGACCGGAGAGTAATACATGCATGAGAATGTTCGACGGTGCTGGCTAGTTCTTGCATTCGGGCCCGCTGCGTGGCGCTGTGTACGCGAGCTTCGCCGCTGCCTGGTAGGCCAGCGGACCGCAGTGATCGGGGTGCGTCACGGGCGAGACGGCCAGCAGCAAATCGTTGCTAAACCCGTCGGCGGCCCGGCATGGCGCGCCACGTCGCGCGGTGAGATTGACGGCCATCTCTTGAATCGCCTGGCTGATGTAGCGGTCTCGCCGCGTCATTTCCCTTCACTGGTCAAGGACTTTGGCATCGAACTTTCGACCGTTGAGCTCGATGTCGTCGTCCTGCTCGATTTCACCGATCCGCTAGCTGCTGAAAGCTATCGCCGCGTGGTGAAGCGAGTCGAAAAGGAGAACGTCATCAGAGGGCTGCACACCAGCGGTGTCCGCCTTCAGGTGCTCCTTCCGAGCCTTAGGCAGCATACGCTCACGGACGCCGCCGTTGAGATCCTCCGCGAAGAGGCGAGCTCTGCGCGGGCGTTAACGGACCACACGATCATCTTTCATCCGTCCAATATTGACAGCCTCAGTCTTAGCCCCGCAGAACTCTCTGCGGTGGCCGGCAGAGCACTCGGCTCTCTCCTTGCCCTCGAGTCGGACAATCCTATCCGAGCTTTGTTCACCCGATTGCCCGATGCTTACGACTGGCGCATGCGATTCTGGTCGCTTGGTATGGCACATCTCAGGTGCGATGGCGCGGGGCTCGTCCGTCACGTCAAGGAAATGCACAGCCGGTTCCTGAGACGAGCTTGGGCCAAGCGCAACTGGCAGAAGGAGCGCATCCAGCATGAAGCACGCGCAGTCGTAGCGCGACTGGTGGATTCGGACACCCCTGCAGCCGAGCTGCCCCAACGCTTGGCGCTCTGGGCCGCTGGGTTTTTCCTCGACGAGCATTCCCAAGCCGGGTCGTCTGCGCCCACCCCTGCAGACCTGAGCGCGTGTCTGGCACAGGTCGTCAATGAGCTTTGCTTTCGTTCGCAGCAGATAGCAGCGGATCTTCCCAACTTCCGAATCCACAGCCCGCGACCGGTCGATCCCCGCGGTTGGTTCAAGAAGTTCCTGAACTGGCTGAGCTTTCGGCGTTTGTTCAGATGGAAGTGCCGCTGGGATCCCCCGACCGACATCCCGAAGATGGTGGCGGCTCGCCGTGCTAGACTGGCGAGCCTGGATCACATCGTGATGAATTCCCAGATAGCCGTTGGCATGGCCCTCCATGATATTGAGAATGGCTCTTGGCAACCTTCTTCAGAGGGGGAGATCAATCTCTGGCCTGGCGCTTCTTGGGACAGTGAACTTGTGCGCAAAGCCGACAGCAAGGTTAACGTGGACGAGAAAGCTTTGGCTGAGGCGATCCTGGATGGCCGGAGCGTCATGGATATCTTTCAACACTGCTTCTTGAAGGCAATCGGCATTTCAGCGGACATGCAGGGGTGGGATTTGATCGCCGAGGTTGGCCGGGCCATGGGCGGCCGCGGAGATATGCCGCTGCAGATTCTACATTCTCTGACGCAGCGCGCCGCTCCGTGGTGGGCCGAGCCGATTGACCCGCGCACTGAGGTCCACAAATTCATTTGCATGCCCAAGAGCGGACCTTCTGCAATTGAGAAGGCCAAGGAACATGGCTTCCACCCGGTAGCGTGGCACCAAGAGTCGTACGGTGCGTTTAATCTCCTCCAGGGAACCGTCCCGCAGCAACTGGCGCAGGCCTTGGTGGTGCAAGAAGACCAGCTTCAGCGATCTTCGCGAGACTGGATTCCAACGGCAGCGGTTCGCTCAAGAGCAGATTAGCGCGGCAGCCGCGTTCCCTGTGTTGCCATCACAGCGGACCGGGAGAACATCACAGGCTATCCACGGCCAATCCGTGGATATTGGACATGACTGAGGGCTTGTGTAAACTGCCAGGTACAAACCTGGCATCCGGTAGCGAGGCTAAAGAGCCGCCACAAAACAGCGCAAGGCGAGCTGAAAGGGAGATAACTCATGGGTTGGGAAGAAACGGGTTCAGAGCCGAGCCGCAGATCAAATGTCGCCGGCACTGAATCGGAAGTGCATGTCTTTGCCTTGGGCAAGACTTCGGATGAGGTCTGCCCCGCCTCGAAACTGGTGCTCAAGGCCATCATTAAGCGTGCCGGAATGGAGTCCTGCCGGCGCTGTGACAGCCTCGGGTGTCCGAAGTCGGAGTTCCTCAGCAATGGTGCTCGCTGTTACATTGATCACGGTTACCTGGAGTATTCGACGCCGCCAACTGCCTCGACGATCACGGCTGTTGCCGCTGTCCGGGCAGGTGATGTTATTGTTGAGCGCGCTGTTTCAGAGGCCGCCGCAAAGCTGTCTGGCGGGATGCGACTGCGTGCGGTTAGAAATACCTGTGACCACAGAGGTCATTCTTATGCCGCGCATGTCAATGTGTCGATGCGGCGGCCGAGTTTCGATCGACTGATGAATGAAGAAGGCACACTTCTACATGAAACAGTCGGGCCACTCATTGTCTCACTATCCTTAGTCTGTGGCGCCGGCCGCGCAGGTAGCAACAAGGGAGAAGACCTATTCCAGATCTGGGAGCGGTCGGAGTATCTTGAACGGGACAAAGGCGCACTCACTACCTCGGACCGCGCTATCCTGAACACCCGTGATGAACCACTTGCCGACGCTGATCAGCACGCACGTTTACACGTTATTGCTTTCGACGCAAACCGCTTGGAGACTCCACAGTATCTGAAGCAGGGCGTTATGCGGCTCCTCTGCGCCAGCTTGGACCTCGACGTGCCGACCGCTGTGGTGCCCTTGGCCGACCTCGTCGAGGCAGCCCATTTGGTTTCGCGCAGGCCATTTTCCCCGCTGAGATTGACGAACGGCAAGACGATCACGGCCTTGGAAATCCAAAGAGTGTTCTGGCACGCGTTGAAGCGCCGGTCCACTCGACTCGCCGAACGCGTTCCGGACGCGGGCGAGATCCTCCACACGTGGGACGGCGTTCTCAAGTTGCTCGAGCACGATCCTCTGGAGCTCGTGGGGATCCTTGATTGGCCTACTAAATACGCGTTGCTGGAGGCGGCACGCGCGCGGGACAATATGAAGTGGAATGATCCCAGGCTGGCCTGGGTGGATATCAACTACCACTCGCTGACGGGAGGAGGGCGGACGGCCGATGGCGTGGTCGATCGCGGGCGGGTCACTACGGACGAGGGGATACGCGCCCTCGTAGCGGCTCCGCCGCCTCATAGC
>Ga0114922_10005039_pt1 | contig 12217 bp, 9 predicted proteins | sample AartaG_FD_100975 | JGI IMG/M metagenome (GOLD analysis project Ga0114922, IMG submission 100975) | Deep subsurface microbial communities from Aarhus Bay to uncover new lineages of life (NeLLi) - Aarhus_00045 metaG | ecosystem: Environmental > Aquatic > Marine > Oceanic > Sediment | place: Aarhus...
CCCCGAGGCAAGCCTCAGCCCGATCTGCCCCCCAAGACGGTCGAAGGCCAACGGACCGACCGATGCGGCGCCGCGGAACTCGCGCCCCAGGTCAGGCAGCACCACAATGTCGAACTCCAGGCCCTTCGCCTTGTGCATGGTCATCAGGAGGACGAAGTCGTCGCCCGGTTCGACGACGCTCGACTCCTCCTCCGGCAGCTCGGTTTCGTGCAGCGTGCTCAGGTGCCGCACCGTCGCGTCGAACGTGCCCGTCGCCCGGGCAAGGCCGCGGAGCCGGTTCAGCAGCTTCAGCAGGTTGGCCACCCTTTGCTCGCCCGCCGGTTTGAGCTCGAACGCCCGGAGCGCATTCGTCTCGGCGAATATCCGGCGCAGCAGCACCTGCGGGGGCACGGAGTTCCGCGAGCGGCGCCATTCGGCCAACCGGGCCAGGGTCTCCGCAACGGGACCCGAAGTCACGCTGGTGGCCATGTAGTTCCACGAGCCCCCGCGCTCCCTATAGCGGAACAGCTCCTCGTCGCTCAGCCCGAAGTAGGCGCTGCGCAACGCGCCCACTATGGCCGGCTCGTCCAACGGGTCCGCTATGGCTCGCAGCACTGCCAGTGTCTCCACGACCTGCTCGCGCTGGTAGAAGTGCTTCCCGCCGACGACTCGATAGGGAATGCCAAGAGCCTCCAGGGCATCCTCGTAAACGGACACGTCCGTGAACGCTCGGAACAGGAACGCGAAGTCGCGGTACTTCGGGTTCGGCCAGCCGGGCATCGCCAGGTTGCCGTCTACGGCGTCGCGGACGACGCGGGCCAGGTAGCGGGCCTCGTACCGGCGCGCGGCGGGTGCCTTCCAGCCCGAGCCAATCAGCTTCCCCGGAGGGCAGAGCGCCACGACTGGCGGCGTGCCGGGATCGGGCGCATCCGGCCCGGGCATCAGCGGGACGGGTGCGGCCTGGTAGACGCCCGCCTGGTCGGGAGGCACGAACAGGGCCTCGAACGCCCGGTTCAGCCACTCCAGGAGGCGCGGCACCGAGCGGAAGTTGCACGACACCTGCTCGACCCTATCTTGGCCGAACGTCCCGGCGCCGAAAAGGTTCTTGAAGCGCTCGTAGATCTGCACGTCCGCCCGGCGGAACCGGTAGATGGACTGCTTGGGATCGCCAACGGCAAACAGCCGGCCGTCCGCCAGCGTCACGTCCTGCATGGACGTGGCCTGACCGCCCGACATATGCTCGCAGAGGTACGCGATCATCTCCGCCTGGAGGGGATCCGTGTCCTGGAACTCGTCGACGAAGAACGCGTCGAATCGATGCTGGAAGTACCGGCGTGCGGCCGGGTTGTCTCGCAGCATCCGCGCCGTCAGCACGAGCAGGTCCTGGAAGTCGACGGCGGATCGGGCGAGCTTCACCTCTCCGTAGTGCCGCACGAAACCGCACAGCCAGTTGAAGACGTCCTTCGCCAGGTGAGCGCCCAGTCCGAGCGCCGGTTCCGTGAAGCCGGCCAGCGTGCGCGCCACCGCCAGGCGATCCTCTTCGCGGAAGCTCGTAATGGCGCCCTCCCAATGCACGCCGGCCAGGGCGTACGCCTTGCGCCGCACGGCGGGTCCGCCTGCCGGACCGAGGGCCTCGATGTCCAGGGCAAGGTCGCGAAGCGAGCGCGCGTCCCTGTTGCCCTTGCCGCGCATGCGGTCCCTGAACAGTTCAGCAACGGGACCGGCCGTCTCGCATAGGGCTTGAACGAGCTCCTCACGAGGCCGGGACGGCACGGGCAGCTCGAAGTGCGGCGAGTCAAGCAGTTCCGGCGCAGCCGCCAGGGCATCGGCGACCTCCTTCAGCTCAGTTACGCTGATGCCCGCTCGCAGGGCCTCGACCAGCGGCTCGGGGGCTTCGGCAACCTGGAGGCCCATCCACTCCCGCCAGGCACGCTCGCGCAGGATCTCCGCTTCGGCCTGCTCGAGCACGGCGAACTCCGGGTCCACGCCAGCCTCGGCCGACTTCTCCCGAAGCAGCCGGGCGCAGAAGGCGTGGATGGTGGAGATATTGGCCCGGTCCAGCTCCTCGACGGCGGTTCGCAGCCGCTCGGCTTCCGGGCTGCCCGGAGTGACCCCCGCCAGTGCCCCCGCCAGGGCCTCTCGGATGCGGCTTTCCAGCTCCCCGGCAGCCTTTTCCGTGAACGTTATCGCCACGGTGCCGGGAAGGCGCAGCGTCCCGTCGCAGATGCCTTGAAGGATGCGATCGACGATGAGGGTGGTCTTGCCCGTTCCGGCTGCCGCCTCGACGAGCATGGACTGGTCGGTGGAGGCGACGATGCGCGTGCGCGTGGCGGCGTCTTGCGGCTCATCCCTGTTGCTGCTTGCCGTCACAACCGCCTCTATGCGCCCCTTCACCCCTCGAGTTACAGCCCGGTCTACAAGTCCTTTATCAGCGCCACCTCGTCGCAGTTGGGGAACTTCGGGCAGTCCAGGCAGTCGGCCCAGACCTTGTGCGGAAGTTCCTCCTTCGGACGCGCGACAAAGCCGAACTTATGGAACAGCTCCGGCACGTAGGTCAGGACGAAGACCCGCTCCATGCCGAGCTCCCGGGCCTCTTGCAGGCAGGTCTCGATCAGACTCCTGCCGACGCCTGTGCCCTGTGCTGGCTCAGCGACGGCCAGGCTGCGGATCTCGCCCAAACTACCCCAACTGATGTGAAGCGCAGCACAACCGACCACCTCTCCGCCCTCGCGGCAGACGAAGAAGTCGCGCAGTTTCTCATAGATGTCGTTGAGCGAGCGCGGCAGCATAACCTGCCGGTCGGCGTAGTAATTGATCAGCTCGCGGATGGCGGGTGGATCGGTGATCCGTGCCTTCTCGATCATTTCAGGACCGTTGCAGTTCAACGTGGGCAAGCTTCACAAGCCCTCGCAGGGCGGCCTCCAGGGCCTGGATGCGGATGATGTTGCTGCCGGGCTGCTCTCGGAAGCCACCGCGGCCGTCGTCAGGGTCAGGGAGGTAGTAGCTGTTCTCTTCCAGGTACTGAAGCCCCATGAGGTAACCGGCGGCGCGGCGGGCCGCCTCCAGCGCCTCAGGCGTGCACTCCATGGTACACGCTGAGGCGAAAACCACAAGGTCGTTCGCCGTGGCACCGGCCTTCGGCGGGAAGGCGGAGCCTGTGCCTCCCACCAGATCCTCTGCCGGCGCATCGCCGGGGCCGAGCTGGGCCTCGCGCCGTTGGGCCGCTATACGCGCGGCCAGGGCACGCCCGCCCCAGGCCTGCCATTCGTCGGCCGGCAGGCATTGCCCGTACGCATCCACGGCGGCCACCAGCCAACGTGCGTCGCCTGCCTCGTAGGACCTGTCCTCTCGCGTCAGGGCCTCAACTGCCCTTTGTGCGCCGGCCAGATAGCGCGCCACGCTGAGTTCGCGATACGCCAGCGACAGGGCCAGCGCCGCCTTCGCGTGCGACGCGACCTGCGCGGCGTGCTTACTCGGCGTGCTGCGCGTGCCGCTTTCGGCGTCGTACCGGAGTTCGAAGAGGCCGTCCTCCCGCTGCATGAAGAGCAGGAACTCGGCGAGGGCGGCGATCCACGCGTCCGCCTCCGTCCAGCCGCTGGCCCGCCGGTAATAGCAGAGCGCCTCCAGAACGTGCGCCGACGCCTCCAGCTCCAGCACCTCCTTGCATATCTCCTGCCGCTGGGTGAAGGCCATCCGCGGGTTGCGCTCGTCCACGTTCGTGTAGTGCATCAAGTAGGAAAGCGACTCGTAGCAGGCGTTGAGGTACTCCTCCCGCGGACGCAGATCGCAGAGCAACGCCAGGGCCGCGCACGCGGCCGCTTGCTCGGGCACGTTGTCGCAGCCCCCCTGAAGGTCGGCAGCGGGGTCCCAGTAGGGAACGAAAGTGGCGTCCTCTCCCTGCATCTTGACTAGGTACTGCCCGGCCAATCGGGCCGACCTGAGCACCCCGGCCAGGGAAACCTCGCCAACCGGCGTCAGACCCCGCGGTATGGCCAGAACGTCGCGGCTATTGTCCCCGGTGTTGACGAACGCAGCGGCGACTAGGCGCCAGATTCGCAGGTCGGGTCGGCGCCATCCGGCAGCGTCGCCGGCCGCCGCCCGGCACACCGAACGCAGCATGTCCAGATTGGTGCCGGCCCGGAAGTCCGCTATGTCCGCCGGCAGGAATAACTCGGCCTCTCCGCCGAACTCCATCGCCAGGCCGGCGGGCGGCCCGAGGACCTGCTCCGCGAAGGCCTCGCGGTCCGGCACCCGGAGCAAGTCCGCACGCCTCAGGACGTCGATGCGCACGCGCTCCGCCTTCGGCGGGTCCGGAGCCACGGATTGCCCCCGTAGCTCGAAGAACTGGCGGGCGGCGTCCTTCACGCCGTCAGCCAGTGTGGGACGCCGCGACTGCAGCCTTGACGGCAACTGGTTCGGAGAGTAAACGGTGACGAAAACGGGTGCCGCCACGGGCTCGAGGCACGCGGGTGGGGCGCGCCCCACGTCGGGGGGCGAAACGCCGGCGGCCAGAGCATCCAACGAATCGTAGAACAGCCCCACCAGGTAACGGCCGTCCGCCTCGGAAAGCTCAAGCTCCCAGGATGCGCCCGCTGACGGAAGCGGCCCGCCTGCTGTCCCGACCGCTGGGGTCACGGTCCGGACATTCTCCTGCGGGTCGGCCGGACCTGCCGGTCTGCCGGCCTGGGCCCGGGGTCGGCCGCTCCCCAGCACCAAGAGCGCAACGACGGCCACAACCACCGCCACCAGCGCGGCAAGCACCTTTCGGACGGTCCGTCCGGTAGCCTTGGCCATCTGCCACCCGTCAACGATCTACAAGGAAGAACGTCGTGGCCTCCGTGCTTCGGAACCACTGGACGGTGCGCCTCAGGCCCTCTTCAAACGAGACCTGCGGCTCGTAGCCCAGGTCTGCACGCGCCCGCCCGATATCCGCCTGGGAATGCTTCACGTCGCCGGCCCGCTCCTCGCCGTACGCGGCCCTGGCCGCTCTCCCGATGAGCTGCTGGAGCAGTTCGATCAACTCGTTGAGCGTATGCCTCTCTCCGGTGCCCACGTTGTATGCTCTGCCAGCAGCGCCCTTCGCTTGGGCGGCGCGCAGATTCGCCTCCACCACGTTGTCCACGTAGGTGAAATCCCGCGACTGCTCGCCGTCCCCAAAGACCTTTATCTCGCGCCCGGCCATGATGCCACTGATGAAGATCGGGATGACGGCGGCGTACTGGCTCTGGGGGTCCTGCCGCGGGCCAAACACGTTGAAGTAACGCAGCGAGACGGTCTCCAAGCCGTAGATCGCGGGGAACACCGCACAGTAGTGCTCGCCGGCCAGCTTGCTGACCGCGTAGGGACTCTTCGGCGCAGGCGTCATGTCCTCGCGCTTCGGCAGCTCGGCTACGTCGCCGTAGACGGAGCTGCTGGATGCGTAGACGACGCGCTTGACGCCCGCGTCCCGGGCGGCGACCAGCACCCGGAGGGTCCCGTGCACGTTCGCCCGGTCGGTCGCGACGGGGTCCCCGACGGACCTCTGCACGCTGGCCAGGGCGGCCTGGTGCAGGACGTAGTCGGCCCCGGCGAACGCGCTGCGCAGCAGGTCGGCATCGGACACGTTGCCTTCGAAGATGCCTATCTTCGTCGCGAACTCCGCCAGGTTCTCCCTGTGTCCTGTGGCGAAGTTGTCCAAGACGCGGACCTCCTGGCCTTCCGCCACCAGGCGCGCGACGATGTTCGAACCGATGAAACCGGCCCCGCCCGTCACCACGTAGACAGCCAATGCATGTCTCCCGCTGATCGATACAATCGCTCTTCCCGGAGGCCGACGCATGAGCGCGGCCGCCGCAGACGAGGGAGTGTATCGCACGAGCCTGACGCTGGCAACCAAAAGCGCCCCCACCGGCCCCGGGCGGGCGTTTCGAGCGGGTTGAGCGGCGCTTCCTTGACAAGCGGGCCTCCAATCCCTAGATTCCTGCCCATGCCCTCATCGCTGCCACCGGCCCGGTCGGTAGCAGGCACCGGGGCACACCCCATTGCCGCCAGGGAGTGACACATCCATGGCACAGCGGATCATAGACGCACACAACCACCCGAACTGGGTGGGTGTCGACACAGACGGCCTGGTCAGGAACATGGACGAGCACGGCATCGAGAAGACCTGGCTCCTGTCGTGGGAGATCCCGCAGGTCGAATACGACGTGGAGCCCTACTACTACAAGGTGATGGACCCGCGGGACGTGGCCGTGCCGCTGTGGATGATCGTTGACGGCTTGAAGAAGTACCCCAACCGCTTCATCGGGGGCTGGGCGCCGGACCCCCGCGAGAGGCGCGCCCGCGCGAGGCTCTATCAGGCCGTCAAGATGCACGGCATCCGGGTCTACGGCGAGCTGAAGTGCCGCATGCGATACGACGAACCCGACGCCATAGCGATGTTTCGCTACTGCGGCGAGCTGGGCCTGCCCGTCGTGTTCCACCTGGAGTGTCCGGAGTACACGCTGAAGGAGGAGTCCGAGTCGCCCGAGTCGTGGCCGTTCTGGTACGGGGGCGACATATCGGTGGTGGAGAACATGTGCCGGCTCTGCCCCGATACGCAGTTCCTCGGGCACGCGCCGGGCTTCTGGCGGGAGATAAGCGGCGACGCCGCCGAAGACCCCGAGCGCTACTCCACCGGTCCGGTCACGCCCGGCGGGCGCTTGCTCGACCTGCTGCGCAAGTACGACAACCTGAACTGCGACCTTTCGGCCGGCAGCGCCATGACGGCCCTGAACCGCGACCTGGACTTCACCCGCGAGTTCCTGATTGAGTTCCAGGACCGCGCGGCGCTGGGCCGGGACGCTTTCGGCCGAGCGCAGATGGACCTCTTGGAGAAGCTCGATCTGGACGAGGAGGTCATGGGCAAGATCATGCACGGCAACGCCGAACGGTTCGTCGCCGATGCGGGTAAGGACGTCTGAAACGCACACACGGAAGGAGGCGCCAAATGGGCACCGAGGCAAAGCTGGCAGTTGACGGAGGTAAGCCGGTCCGAACCCGGCCATTCCCCCCCCGGGGGCTGATGACCGAGCAGGAGAAGGAAGCCGTCGTCAAGGTCTTCGACGAAGCCATCGCGGAGGGAACGGCGTTCGGCTACAGCGGCCCTTACGAGCGCCAGTACGAGAAGGACTTCGTGGACTTCATGGGCGGCGGCTTCGCCGACGGCGTCAACTCCGGCAGCAACGCCGTCTACTGTGCGCTCGGGGCGCTTCAGCTTGATGCGCTCTCGGAGGTCATCTGCCCGGCCTGTACCGACCCCGGCGGCATCATGCCCGTGGCGCTTCTCGGCTGCGTTCCCATCGTGGCCGACTGCGATCCCAGGAGCTACAACACGTCCGCCGAGCAGATCGAGCCGCTCATTTCGGAGCGGACGCGCGCGATCATCGTTGCCCACATCGTCGGCGAGCCGGTCGACATGGATCCCGTCCTGGAGCTGGCCCGGAAGCACGACCTCTACGTGGTCGAGGACTGCGCTCAGTCCCACGGAGCGAAGTACAAGGGGCGCGGGGTCGGCACGATGGGTGACATCGCTGCCTTCTCCACGATGTTCGGCAAGCACTTCTCCACCGGTGGCCAGGGCGGCGTCGTCTACACCCAGAACGAGGAACTGCACTGGCAGGGCCGGCGGTTCGCCGACCGCGGCAAGCCTTTCAACCTGGACGCGCCGGGCAACGTCGTTGCGGGCCTGAACTGCAACCTCAACGAGCTCAGCTCCGCCATCGGAAGCGTCCAGATCAAGAGGCTGCCACAGATGATCGAGAACCGGCACAGGGCCGGCGAAGCAGTGAAGGAGGGCCTGAAGGACAGCTCCGCCGTCTCGGTCGGATGGCAGGTGCCAGAAAGCGAGTGCAGCTACTGGTACCTGCGCGTCACGCTGGACCTGGAGGCGGTCCGCGTAGACACGGCGACGTTCCAGCAAGCCCTGGCCGCCGAAGGAATCTCGAACCTCAGCGGCTATCCCACCCTCCCGTGCACGTTCCCCTGGTTCAGGAACAAGGCCGTCTTCGGCAACAGCGGCTTCCCGTGGGACTCCCCCGATTACGCCGGCCCGCGCGAGCCCCAGAGCCACACCGAGAACGCCGTGGAGATCCTGGGCCACAGCTTCTGCATTAACTTCCATGAGAACTACGGGCCGCAGGAGGTCGACGACATCGTGGCGGCGCTGAAGAAGGTGGAGGCCGCCTACCTGCGATGAGCGATCGGTCTCGGCCCGCGCCGCAGGGCGAGCGCACATGAGCGACGCATGCAAGGTCACGGTGCGAACGGCGGACGTGGTGCAGCGCCGGTTCGCAGGCGTCGGGTTCCACGTCTCCCATCATCTGCACGAGGTCGGCAGGGAGCACTTCGAGCATGTCATCGCCAAGCGGTGGCGCGAACTGAGCCCGTCGTTCGCCCGGCTGACGCACGTGCAGGGCACCGGCCCGGAGGGGCTGGACACACTGGCCGAGCACCTCCTGAGGATGAAGCAGACCGGAACGGAGGTCTACCTGGCCACGTGGGACCCGGAGGATGTCCCGGAGGGTCCCGCGCGCGCCGCTTACGCGAAGCGGATCGTCGATCAGCTCGAATACCTGGTTCGAGAGCGCGGCGCCACCAACGTCAGGCATTACTGCATGACGAACGAGCTGTCCCTGCACGGGTGGGCCGACATGCTGGACGACATGCCGAAGTTCCGGGACTACCACCGATGTCTGTTCGATGAGCTCGAGGCGCGGAAGCTGGACGTCCAGCTTCTGGCCTCGGACGCCTCGCCCATCGAGCATTGGGACACCATCGAGTGGGCCGCCCAGCACATGGACGACGTCACCGCCATCTACGGGGGGCACCACTATGTCAACAGCTTCGCCCTGGAGGACCCGGAGTTCTACCCGTGGTTTCTGTCGAAGCTGAGGTGGGGCTCCGGAATCGCCCGAAGCCGGGGCAAGGACTTCATCCTCGGCGAGTTCGGCTGCAAGCAGGACGGAAGCGTCAGGGACGGCGTGAAGATGGACGTCTGCATCTACTTCGGCACGCCGCAGGAACCCATGGTCGGCGTTCAGATGGCGGAAGCCGTCATCGCCGCCCTTAACGCGGGCATCTGCGCCCTCGGCAACTGGACGTTCACGGACTATCCCGACGAGTATCGCGCCGACTACGTCAACAAGTGGGGCACGTTCAGGTGGATCGGCGACGATTACTCGACGCGCGCGCATTACTACGCCTACGGCCTGCTGACCCGGTTCTTCCGCGGGCCGGCCACCGTCTTCGGCGTGGATACGGGCGATCCCCTTGTCCGTGCAGCGGCGGTTCGACACCACGAGGGCGGCACATGGTCGATTGTCCTGCTCAACCGGCGACAAGACGACGTTGGCATCGAGCTCTGCATTGACGACGGCGTCCCGGACGCGCCATTCCGCAAGTACGTCTACGATCCGCAGGCGGTGCCCTTCCATCCGTTCGGCGACCTTCAGCAGCCTGAAGCCAGGCTGGCGTTGGAGAACGGACGCCTCCGCGACGAGCTGCCTGCGGGGACGCTTGTCGTCTACACCACCTCCTATCACGAGCAGGCGCCCTGCCCTGTCCGCGGACTGACGGTGGAGGCAGACGCTGAGGGCGGCAACCTGCTCACGTGGCAGGCGAACCCCGAGCCGGATCTCTGCTACTACAGGATCCACCGTTCGGCGGAGCCGGGCCTCACGCCGAGCGTCACGAACCAGATCGGCACGACGGTCGCCACGGACTTCGCCGACCGGCAGCCGCCGCAGTGCCAATACAAGGTGGTCGCCGTGGACAGCTCCGGCAACGCCAGCCGGGCATAGACGCACCGCCGGCACAAGACCGGCCGCAGAGCCCATGAGCATCTTTAAGGCGTGTGACATACGCGGCGTCTACCCGGACGAGCTGGATGAGCCGACAGCCGAGGCCATCGGGCGCGTGATCGGTTCCGAACTGGCCGGCGGCAACTGCGTGCTCGGCGGCGATATCAGGCCAAGCACGCCTGGCCTCAAAGACGCCGTCAGCCGTGGCCTCCTCGCCGCGGGAGCAGACGTGCTGGACATCGGGACCGTGCCGACCCCGGTTGCCTACTGGGCGCGGAGGGAGCTGGACACGCGGGGAGTCGTCATCGTCACAGCGTCGCACAATCCGCCCCGGTACAACGGGATCAAGTTCGCGCTGGGGCAGGAGCCGGCCATGCCGGAAGACGTCGAGCGAGTGCGCCGCCGCGTGGAGGAAACCGAGTTCCGGGCCGGCAGCGGCCGGCGGACGGAGCCCTCCGTCAAGGCGGGCTATCTGGACTGGCTCGGCCGGCGCTTCGAGGGAACGGGCCACGGAATGTGCGTCCTGCTCGACGCGGGGAACGGCTCGGCGTCGGAGTGGGCGCCCGAAGCGTTCCGCGCGGCGGACTACGAAGTTCACGAGCTCTTCTGCGAGCCGGACGGCCGCTTCCCCAACCGGTCGCCCAATCCGACCGAGCCGGGCGCGCTGGTCGCCGCCGGGGAAGCGGTCCGCCGGGCAGGGGCGGGACTTGGCGTCTGCTTCGACGGTGACGCGGACCGTACCGTGTTCCTGGACGAACGCGGCGATTACGTTCCCGCCGAAGAAGCGCTGATCCTGCTCGCGCGAGAGGCCCTCACGCGCGAACCCAAAGCGGCCATCGTCTACGACCTGAAGAGCACCAGAATCCTGCCGCAGGAGATACGGCGCGCGGGCGGGCGACCCGTCATGGAGCGATCCGGCTACTCCTTCATCAAGCGGCGTCTGATGCAAGAGGACGCGGCACTGGGGGCCGAGGCCAGCGGGCATTTCTTCTTCCGGGAGCTGGGAGGCGACGACGGCATCTACGCCGGGCTCAGGATGGCCGAATTGCTCGCGGCGTCGGGCAAGCGCTTCTCCGAGTTGCGGGCGACCATACCCCCCTACTTCATCAGCGAAGACATCCGCATCCCTTGCCCGGCGGGCGACGCGGAGGCAGTGGTGGGCGAAGTGCGCCGGACGTTCGCCGATCGTCCCCAGGACCACACGGACGGCGTGCGGGTCGAGTTCGAGGGCGGATGGGCGCTGTGCCGGGCGAGCGTCACCGAGCCGGCCGTCACCGTTCGGGTGGAGGGCGACAGCCCGGAGCGACTGGCCGAGATACGCAGGATCTTCCTGGACGCGGTGCGCGACTGATGCGGTGTGCTGCCGGTGGCCCGCCCGATTCTCCTGCTCTCGACGTCCCGGGCACGGCACGCCGTGCCCCTACCCCTCCGTTTCCTGCTCCTGCTCGCCGTCGTCCCCGCAAGTCCGCCGCAGCGAAACTCGTGCCCGGTCTATCCGAGGACGACGACGAGGATGAGAACGGAGAGTGGCGCAAGGACACCTACTTCAAGATGATGTCTGCGCCGCTCATGACTCGCTCGCAGTACTGGCACCGGAGCGTGGGAGGATCGGTCGCGATGACGTCGAAGCTGGTGCTGATCGCTTGCTGGTTGGTTACGCACTGGGGATTGAAGCAGCGGACGATGCCGTCCACCCTCCTGGGCAACTCGACCTTGCGCTTCTCGACGACGCGGTAGTCCTCGATGATGTTCAGCGTTGCCTGTGGGGCGATGAGGGCGATCTTGTTGACTTCCTGCGGGGTGAGCTCGCGGCTCTCGATCTTGATGATGCCCTTCTTGCCGACCTTGCCGCTGGGCAGGTTCATGCCGACCAGCACCATCTCTTCGCCCTGCTCGAGGCGCAGGATCTCGGCCACCTTGAACGTCGCGTCGTTCTCGATGTGATCGATGACGGTCCCGTCACGTATGGCGGTGACCTTCATCTCGTCGCGCTTGGCTCCTTCAGCGGCCATGCTCATGCCTTTCCTAGCACCATCGCCAGCAGTGCCTGCCGAACGGGCACGCCGTTCCTGGCCTGTTCGAAGTAGACGGCGTAGGGCGTTTCGTCCACGTCCGGGGAAAGCTCGTCCACGCGCGGCAGCGGATGCATGATGCGCAGCTCGTCCTTCACCCCGCACCGCTCGAGCAGCGCACGGCCGATCCGATAAGCCCCCTTCACGCGCTGGTACTCCATGCTGTCCGCGAAGCGCTCCTGCTGAATGCGCGTGCAGTAAAGGATGTCGAGCGCAGGCAGCAGGGCGGGAAGGTCCTCGGACTGCTCGTACTGTACGCCCGCCGCATCGAGCTCCGCCAGAAGGTCGGCAGGGACGGCCAGCGCCGGCGGCGAGACGAAGACCTGTCGACACTCGAACCTGCTCAGC
>Ga0114922_10005040_pt1 | contig 12215 bp, 6 predicted proteins | sample AartaG_FD_100975 | JGI IMG/M metagenome (GOLD analysis project Ga0114922, IMG submission 100975) | Deep subsurface microbial communities from Aarhus Bay to uncover new lineages of life (NeLLi) - Aarhus_00045 metaG | ecosystem: Environmental > Aquatic > Marine > Oceanic > Sediment | place: Aarhus...
CCAACCGCGTACGGCCGGCTCTTGCGTTCCAGGGCACCCTTCGACTCGGTCATCGGCATGAACCCCGACACCTGGGTCTGGGACAGGTAACTGCCCTCCCGGCCGATCGCGCCGGAGGTAGCCAGGAATCGCGCCATGGAACGGTTCACCTCATACGTGCCGCCCACGTTGAAATACTGGAACATGAGCGCGGCCGTCGGTGTCATGCCCTCGCCCGGATGGAACAGAATGACGTTCGCCTTGAGTTCCCTTCCTCGCGCCGTGGGATGCGGCACCTCGTCCTGGCGCAGGTCCACCAATTGGAACCCGCTTTGCGTCATGCACACCCACGGTACATGAGGAATATTCGTCATCGCGTTGGCATTATACGCAATAAAAACCTGGACCTCGTACGGGCTCTCCCGCGAAGACAGGCTCAGGTTCAGATACGTATCGGCCCCCAGCATGTCCTCGGTGGCCTGGTCCAGTTCCTGATGCGTGCCCTTCCAGCCGGGCAGTTCGGCCAGCAGGTCGTCCCTCAGGCGGACCAGCGGACGCGCAATCGGCACCGGCTTCGGCGGGGGCGGCTCCCACAGCAGGAAGAACCCCGCCGCCACCCCCATCGTCGCGCAGCACAGCCCGTACTGCGGCAGCCGGCCAAGCGGCATCGCCACACCCAGGTACACCCCCAACGCCGCCACCGAAACCACCAGCCGGGCCACCGGCATGGCGTCGCCGCTCACGGCCGACGGCGCCGTGCTGAGCATCAGGTAGGCCACGGCGGCGCCTCCGGCCACGAGGCCCCAGGGCGACCGGACCCGACCGGGCCCCGCCGCCGCCAGCACCGCCGCACCGACGACCCCGACGCCGGCATCCAACCAGGGGCGCCCGCCCCCGGCCAGGGCATCGACCACGGCCAGGACGGCGCCGGCGGCCAGCAGGACCGCGCCGGCCAGCGCCCAGCCGCCGCTCACGTGTTCGGCTCGCTGCTCCATACGAACACCCGATCGCATGTTATGGGGCGCTGTCAAGAGGCGGGTTCGGCGCCGGCGTGGCGCTCGGTGCGCCCCTGGCCGGCAGAGGACCCGCCCTCACCGTTTTCCGGCCCCCCGTCCTCGACGAAGAACAGGTCGATGATCCGCAACTCCAGCCACATCAATCCGAACGCCAGGGCCAGCATCGCGAACCCGAAACTCTGGTGCAGCCAACTCTCGGGGTTCAGGACGGCCTGGCGGAACGACTCCACCTGGGCTGCCACCGTCCCGCCTTCGAACATCCCGAGGACGGCAGCCGGGAGCCACGTCGACCCGCCCTCCACCACCGCCAGCCGCTCGAAGTGGAGGTGGTCGCTCGCCACGGCCATCAACGTCACCCGGACCACGTTGCAGAGCACCGCGATCGGGACGCTGGAAACCATGATCAGGACCCGCTCCCACAGCGCCCGGCGATACATGAACGCCATCAGCACCCCGAGCGCCACGAACGCGAACAGCAGATGCAGGCCCGAGCAGGCCTCCGCCACCGTCAGCGGGCCGCTCTCCAGTTGCAGGACGTTGACCTCGCGGCAGACCCAGCGGACCGACTCGCTCGCGTGGGTCTGGAGCCACTGCCGGAGCACATCCGGCGGAACACACTCGTAGCCGAACAGCCCCAGGGCCCGCTCGGCCATCGCCGCCGCAAACCTCTGGAGCGGCAGCGCGACCCCCTCGTAGTACCTGACGTTCCACGGGATCATCAGGCCGAGGTACGCCACCGACACCCAGACGGCCTTGAAGACCTCCCACCCCAACACCAGAAGGACGATGCCGGCCACGACGATCAGGAACGTGACTTCGCCCGGGTACCCGAACATCAGGGTGCGCGACCAGATGCGTAGAACGCAGCCGGCCACGATCAGCCCCAGGCCCCATACGCACGGCTGGAGGCGCGACGGCGGGCGTTCCTTGAGACGGAAATGCGCCACCACCACCGCCAGCATCGGGATGAGGTACCCGTGGCTCCAAGCGGCGTTGTGTCGCCAGATTGCCTCCCACCGCATCAGTGGATAGGCGTAGGCCACCACCAGCAGGCCCACCACGGGGAGCATCATGAACACGACACGGGGCGTCAGCAACCGGTTCCAGTCCCACTGGCGCACCGCATCTCCCGTGCCGGGCCTCTGGGGCGAATTGCGCGTCACCGTCTGACCATCAGCCAACAAGGTTCTCTCCGAGGCGACCTCGGGCCAACGCCTTTCGGCCGCGACGGATCAGGCACGCGCCGCGCTGCCTAGAAGGGTGTGTCGAATAGGGGGTTCACGTAATCGGTCCACGGGTAGAAGTCCGCATAGTTCATGTCGTACACGAACCCGAGGCCGTACGTCGCCCGAAAGGCGTTTCGCAGCACCGCATTGTATACGGCGCCCTGGTCGGTGCCAACCCGGATCTGGTCTTCCGGCCGGACGTAGAAGTCCGGCGCCTCGCCCCGCGAAACCTTGCCCAGATCGACGTAGATGATCTCCTCCTCGGTCTCGGAGATGCGGCGGACCAGTTCGGTGCGCCAGGGGACGGCAATGGCGGTCAGGCCGCCGGCGGCGGCTACCGCCTGGAGCAGCGTAATCTTGCGACCGGTCAGGCTGTAGACCCCCGGCCGGGCCACCTCGCCCGCCATGTAAAAATCGCCGATCGGCGGGGACGGAATCGTCACGATGTCGCTATCGCGCAGGACCACGTTCTGCGTCGGGTCGCCCGCCTGGAGGGCCTCGACGTCGAACCGGATGATCCGCCGCAACTGCCCGCTGCCCTGGACCACCCCCAGACGCCGCAACTTCTGTTCCAGCGCCAGCCGGGTCTGCTCGGACGTCGGCTCCTCGGCGGTCTCGGCGATACGGACCGGTTCGGTTTCGGGTTTCTCGGGCGGCGTTGGCTCAGCGGGCGGCTTCGGACCGGGTTCCTTGGCGGGCGGCTGCTTCTCGGCGGGTTCGCCTTCCCCCTTCTTGGGCGTGACCTCGATCCACTGGCCGTCCGACCAGATCCAGCGGCTGAGTTCCTCCTCGTCGCCGGCCGGTGCGGCGGCGCGGGTCGCGCCACCCGCGGGGGCGGAGGGCTCGGGCGCCGTGGCGGCCGCCAGCGACCCGGCGGCCGGGCCCGGCAGACGGTTCGCACCGGCGGCCTCGGCGGCCTCGATCTGGCGGACCTCGGGCATCCGCCCCTCGGCCATCCGCTCCAGGAGTTCACGGACCTCGGCGGGGTCCGGCCCGGCGAGCGGTCCGCCCGCCGATGGGTTGCTCCGCGCGGGCTCCGGCGCCACGGACGCCGGCGCCAGGTCGGCCTTGTCGCCGGCCGGCTTGCCGGCGGGCGCTTCGGTGCCCGCCGGGGCGGCAGGGGCTGGCTTCTGGGCGGCGGGCTCCTCGGCCGCCTCGGTGGTCTGCTTGGGGGCTTCGCCTTCGCCGGCCTCAACCTCCCCGCCCTCCGGCGGGGGCATCCCGCCTTCCAGCATCAGCAGGTCCGCCTCGTCGGGCGAGTACTCGCGGATGACGTACCCGTAGTCCTCCGTCAACTGAAGCACCCCGCCCGACATCGCCACCAGTTCCAGCAGGGTCATGTCCTGCTTGCTCATCGGGTAGATTCCCGGCCGGGCCACCCCGTTGAGGACCGACACGCTCAGGTTCCGGTACTCGGTGACGAAAACCGTGACCTGCGGGTCAACCAGGTAATCGGGTTCGAGCAGGTCGCCGAGTTTCTCCTCCAGGCCGTGGGTCGTCAGCCCCGCGCACTTGATCGTGCCGAGGTACGGGAACGTGACCCGTCCGCTCTGACTGACGCGCTGGCGGGTGACGTACGGCAGGCCGGGCTGCATGAGTTCGAAGACGGTGATATCGATCAGGTCGCCGGAGCCGAGGATGTAATCCTCTTCCGGTGCCTCCAGGTCATCGGGGGTGGGGCCCGGGAACTGCTCTTCGGGCTCGACTTCCTTCTGGATCCAGTAGTTCTCGGATTTGACGATCTGGTTGCGGATCCGCTTGGGATCCTTGACCACCCACATGTTGGGCTGATAGCCGGTGTAGCGGCCGAGTTCGTTCTGGCCACACCCCGACACCACCAGTCCGACGACGGCGGCGGCGGTCAAGACCTGAACGCATCTGCGGTGGCCCATGTTGTGTCCCTCGCTCCCTTGCCCTGCTGGCTCCCCACGGTCGGCTGCGGACGCCGTTGACGGGGAGCCCGGTCAGCGCCGTGGCACGTTAGCGCCCATATTCCCCGTCGGCACCGCGTCGAGCCGGCCCGCGCCGCCCCATCCGGTTCACCTCCGGTTGATCGGCACCATTGTACAGAGCCGTGCCCGTGTGTCAAGCAAACCGAAACCGCGCCCTTCACCCATTTTGCCGGGTGGGGACTGCGTCGGAGCCCTCCCTCGCACCTGCGGGCTTATGCCTATCCATCGGCCGGCAGAGGGACGCCTCTTGACCCCATTCGCCCAGCCCCCCCGGACACCCCATTAGTACCGCAGGACGGGTTCGGCGTCCAGCCCGAAATTGATTACGTTGTACGCATCCGGCTCGCACGGATGGGCGGGCGCCCGGCCCAGCCATCCCTGCCGGCAGGCGAACGCCTGAGGCGGCACCCAGGCCAGTTCACCGTCCGCGTGATGGTGCGGGCCCAGAAGGTTCCGCAGCCCCGTGGTCAGGATGACGGCCAGATGGTTTCGGCCTTTCTCGAGGAGCCCGTTGACCGACACCTCGCCCGGGCACCGCCACACGGTCCCGGCCTCATGGCCGTTCACGACCACCGTGGCCGTCACCGCCATGAAGGAGGGAAGTTCGAGCACAGCCCCCTCGCGCGGCGCGTGCGGGAGGGTCACCTCGCGCTCCAACACCAGCCGGCCCGTGAAGAACGGGTACCCCGCCCGGACCAGGTCGGTGCCCGTGAGCCGGTCGGGCTCGTCGACGAGCCTCGGCCGGCCGCGCATCCACCGGCTGCCCCGGTCCCCCTGGCGGGTGCCATCCGGGAAGTCGACCGCGAAGTCGCCGACGAGGTAAACGGCCTCCAGTTCGGTATCGGGGGCGGCTGTGCGGACGGCCCACCCGCCGGCCCGGCCGGTCAGCAGGTCCCGCCGGCGCAGGTCCATCTGCCACGGCCGGCGCAACTCGATGACGTTCCGCCCATCCCGCACGTACCGCGTCACGTCGACCCGGCGGAAGGCGGCGTCCCAGTAGAGGCCGCCGTCGTTCAGAGGGGTCCGCATCTCGTTGTACCACATCTCGTGCGAGGCCGGGTCTTCCAGCACCAGGCCGAACCGCCGGCTCGACAGGTCCGAGACATCGCACGTGAATTCGAACTTCAGCGTCACGGGCTGCTGGCGGTCCCGCCGCATCAACTCCTGCTGGATGTCGACGACGGGCATCGGGTCGGAGTACGTCTCGTCGTCGGTCCGCCACCGGGCCGTGTCGAGCACCAGGACGTTCGGGTCGAGCCGGCGGATGCGCCACCGGCCCTTCAGGACGTGCCGGCGCCCGGGCCGCTTGGGCGGGCCGGACACCAGCGCCTCCGGGGCGTCCTGCGGGCGGACCACCAGCAGCAGGCTCCCGCGCGGCGGGAAGGTGTGCAACAGGGTCATGCCCTGCTTCCGCAGCCGCGCCTTGGCCGGCCGGTACTCGCCCGAAGCGGGATCCAGCACCAGCGGCGTACCCGAGACGGGCACCCGCAGCCGCGCACGGACCTTCCGCTCGGCATGGGTGTTCAGGAAAAAGAAAACGTGATCCTTCTCCACCTGCCGCCACTGCACCACGATAGCCGTGGCGTCCTTGCCGTTGGCGTCCAGGACCTGGAGGTCGGGCCCCAGGGCGCGGCGGAGGGCGGTCCGTCCCCGCCGGGTGCCGACGTCGGCCCGTTTGCATCGCTTGGCCAGGTCGGCCGGGGCCGCGGACGGCTCGCCGTCCACGCACTCGGGCGTGCGGCCGGCGAACAGGATCGTGCCGCCGGACCTCTTCAGCCGCTGCAGCACCGCCAGCGTGCTCTTGCGGAGGTTCGTGGCATCCGGCACCACGACGGTGTGGTACCGGCAGGCCCCGACCACGAGTTTCCCCTTGGTCACGCTGGCCTGGCGTTCCAGCACCAGTTCATCGCCGAAGTGGAAGTCCACGTGGACGCCAAGGAGGAAATCGACCAGGCGCGCCAGGGCCTGGTCCAGATCCTTGACCGGGCCGGTGTCGATGGGGCTGTAGGCCGCCCAGGCGCTGGAGATCGGATGGACGACGAGCACGTCGACGACCGGCTTCCCGGCCGTCAGCACCGCCGCCAGCGAGGCCATGTACTCGTTCCAGAGGTGGTAGTACGGCCACCAGGGCTGGTGACAGTGGAGACTGGGCGGGTAGTCGCGTTTCCGCACGCCCCGCAGCGAGAGCGCGGCCAGATGCGTGCACACCAGGTTCACGCCGAGGGCGAACTGCCACTCGGCCAGGAACCGCATGTCGTCCAGTGTCAGGGCCCACCCCGCGCCGGCGAACGATTCGCTCAGGACCCGGTCGCGCCCGGCCTGGGCCGCCACGCTCGCCGCCTGCTTGACCGCCAGGGGGCTGGGCGCGGCCCGCCCAAGCAGGTCGACGCCCGGCACATGCATGTACTCGTAGTGCGGCATGGCGGCACCGACCCACCGGACCTGCTCGAGCAACGTGTCCTCGCCCATCACGTGGCCGGTCAGCCGCAGGCCGTGCCGGTCGCACCACTGGTAGATGGGCATCGTCCACGCCAGCAGGAACAGCCGCGTGACCGTCTCGAAGAAGTCGAACCGCGTCTTGCGGTAGTCGCCGACGGGGTAGAACAACTCCGGCAGGTGGTCGAGCAGGTCGTAGTCGCACGTCCGCTGGAAGTACCGGACGAGGTGCGGCGACCAGGGCACGCGGTGGCCGGCCCCGGCGTACTGGGGTTCGTCGGTGAAGATGCCGGGGATGGCCCGGCCGAACTCCCCGCCCACTGTCTCCTGATACCGCTCGTGGGTCTGCTTGAGGAACTCCTGGGTGGCCTCGCGGCTGAAGACGTCGACGTTTTCGCCGAGGCGGCTGACGAAGTGGAGGAAGGTCTCGTTCCGGCCCGGCGTCCGGCCGCAGACGGCTCGCGGCTGGGGCACCCGCCGCAGCGCCGTGCAGTTGCCCCGGCCGTCCGTCTGCCCGACGAACACCGCAACGGTGCTCTCGGAGGGCTCCCACGCCTCGTTGGTGATCGGCTCGACCACGAGGTACTTCTGGCGGAACGCCTCGCGTCCGGCATAGACCCGGCCGGAGCAGGACCCGCTGGGCCAGGCGTCCTCGTCGTACAGCCAGGGCGTGACGCCGGTGTGGGCGCCTTCGTCGATGGCGTTGCGGACGGCCTCCATCCACTGGGGCCCGAGGTAGGTCTCGCGGAGCCCCCGGCGGGCGTGCATGAAGTGGCCGCCCAAACCGCCCCGGGCCATTTCACGGATCTGCCGGCGCACCTCGTCCGGCTCCAGCCGGTCGTTCCACGACCAGAGCGTCGTCGGCCGGTACTCCTGGCCCCGGCGAGCCGCTTCGGCAAAGCGTCGCAGGAGATCCATCAGGGCGACCCTTTCTCGCCCAGGCCGGTGACGGCCAGGCGGAACACGTCCCCGCGCTGCTCGTAGTTCTCGAACATATCCCAACTGGCGTGCCCGGGCGCAAGGAGCACGACGTCGCCGGGCTCGGCCATCCGTGCCGCCTGCCGGACCGCCGAGGGCAGGTCCTCAGCCCGTGCCACGTCCGGGCCGTCCGGCCCGATGGCCTGAGCCAGCGCGGCGGCCGTCGCCCCGATCAGCACGACGCCCCGGGCCCGGCGGCGGACGGCCTCGACCATCGGCGCGGGGTCCAGGTGCTTGTCGTATCCCCCGGCGATGAGGACGACCGGCTCGGTCAGCGCCTCCATCGCCACCACCGCCGACCGGGGGGTGGTGGCCTTGGAGTCGTCGACGAACTGCACGCCCCCCACCGCGCCGACGGGCTGGAGGCGGTGCGGCAGGGGCTCGAAGGCGGCGGCCGCCGCCAGGACCTGGTCCGGGGACGCCCCCAGCGCCCGGGCGGCCACCGCGGCCGCCAGCGCGTTGGCCAGGTTGTGCCGGCCGCGGAGCCGCAGCGCCCCGGCGAGGTCGACCCGGTCCTCCCGGCCGCCGAGACGCAGGACGGCGTCGGCGCCGTCGCTGAAGCCGCCCGCCTCGACCGGTTCCTCCAGCGAATAGAAGAGGACCCGGCCGGCGGTCTCGCCGGCCCAGGTGCGGACTTCCGAATCGTCGGCGTTCAGGACGGCCACGTCGTCCGGGCCCTGGAACCGGAGGATGTTTTTCTTGGCGTCGACGTAGGCGGCCATCGAACCATGGCGGTCGAGGTGGTTCGGGCTGAGGTTCGTCACGACGGCCACGTGCGGGCTGATGCCGTGGGGCCCGAGGTCATCGAGTTGGAAACTCGACATTTCGAGCACGACGATCTCGTCCGTGCGGATGGCCTGGAGGTCCTCCAGCAGGCTCTTGCCGATGTTCCCGCCCACGCGCGTGGGCCCCCGCCGGGCCAGCATCGCCCCCAGCAGCGCGGTCGTGGTGCTCTTGCCGGCCGAGCCCGTCACCCCCACCAGCGGCGCGGGGCAGGCCTGGACGAAGAGGGTCATCTCGGCGGTGATCTCGGCCCCGGCCTCCCGGGCCATCGCCAGGTACGGCGAGGTCTTGGCAACGGCGGGGCTGACGACGAGGACGTCCGCCCCCGTGAAGTCCTCCGGGTCGTGCCCGCCCAGGTGCAACGTCACGGGCAGCCCGGCCAAGGCCTCGATGCTGGGGGCGAGGGCATCGGCGGTCTTCAGGTCGGTCACGGTCACGCGGGCGCCGCGGCGCGCGAAGGACCGGGCGGCCCCCACGCCCCCGCCGAAAAGGCCGAGCCCCATGACCGTCACGGCCTTGCCGCGGCAACGATCAAGAACGGTGGGCCTTGAACCGGACACCGCTGGGTTGGAGGCTGGGTCCACGGCTGCGTCCGCCAGGGTTCGCGAGACAGGCCGGGGCGCCGGCCGGTCGGCCGGGCCGCGACCGGAACGGGCCGGTCAGGTGGCGGCCCGGCGGGCGAGCGCTTCGGCCAAGGCGGCCTTGGTGTCGATGACGGCCACCTCGATGGCGTCCTCCCAGTTCACCTCGCCGAGGTGCTGGTACGCCTCCTGCTCCCACGCGTAGATGATGCTGCGCGAACAGGTGACCAAGGCACCCCACCCGTCCTCGTGGAAGGCCAGCGCCGCATCGGCCATCGTGCCGCCCTGCACCCCCACGCCGGGCACCAGCAGAAGGCTGTTCGGCATGAGGTCTCGCAGGAGACGGGTATCGTCCGGGTACGTGGCGGGCACGACCGCCCCGACGAGGCTGTACCCCGAGTCGCCGACGCAGCCCGCCTGGTTCGCCCAGTCGTTGACCTTCTCGGCGACCCGTTCGAAGAGGCGCCGGCCCTCGTCGTCGCGAAAGTCCTGGAACTCGGTGGCCGACGGGTTCGACGTCCGCACCACCACGAAGACGCCCTGCCCCCCGCCCTTGGCCACCTCGGCGAACGGCTGGACGCCGTCGACGCCGAAGTACGGATTGACGGTGACGGCGTCGAGGGTGACGGTATGTTCGGCGTCGCCCTCGCCGATGAAGACCTCTTCGAGGTGGGCGGCGGCGTAGGCCTCGGCCGTGGCGCCGATATCGGCCCGCTTGACGTCGCCGATGACGACCAGGCCGTTCTCGTGCGCGTAGTCGACCACGTCGAAGTAGGCGCACATGCCGAACGGCCCGCACCGCTCGAACGAGGCGCTCTGCACCTTCACGCAGGGCACCTGGTCCGAGACGATGTCGATGACGCTCTGGCAGAACTCCCTGGCGGCGGCGGCCTGCTCGCTCAGCCGACCGGGGGCCTTGGAGGCGATCTCCCGAATCTGCTTCGGCAGCCGCTCGTACATCGGGTCCAGCCCCACGCACAGGGGGGCCTGTTTATCCTCGATGGCATCCAGACACCGGTCCGCAAAGTTCTGAGCCACGCTGCGCTCCCTCCCGGATGGCTGCAAGCCCTTGTCATGGCAAAATCGGCTCGGAGGCCGCTTCTAGTGAAAGCGGAAGCCTACGCAGACGGGCGGCGGAATGCAAGTACATTCCGCCGTTGGCAAGGATTGAGCCGACTCGAGCCGCCATCGTAAGATGGCCGGTACGCTCACCTGGCACGCGATACTCGGCCGCCATGCGAGCGTACCCGCGGGCTCACGCCCGCCGCTCGGATACGGCGCGGGTCGCGGCCCGAAAGCCTCACCCGCCGAGGCTGTCGAGCAGTGCCGCCAGCCGGTCGTTGATGGAGTTCTCCTCGGCGTTGAACGTGCCGGCCAGGTAGGCCCCGACCGGCGGCGCCGCCGCCACGTTCTGCTCGGCCGGGCTGGTGCTGTTCTCCAGATATCCCCGGTAGGCGGTGTAGGCGGCGCTGGCGTCCACGCTCGTGGGATAGCGGATGACAAACAGGTAGTTCATCACGCCCTCGCGGGTCGTGGGGTAGCCCATGATCGCCACGTCGGTCTCGCTGCTGAGGTCCAGCATGCGGGCCATGGTGGTGGGGTCGCCCTTGGGCACGAAGCGGAGCGAGGCCAGCGTCTCGAACGCGTGGAGGTAGTACCGCTCGCCCTGCACCGACCCGAGGGGAAACGTCTCCAGCAGCGCCGGCCGGTAGCCGGGCGAGGAAACCTGGTCCGCCACCCACCGGCCGAACTCCATCAGCGCAGCGCTGGCGCCGCCCGTCCCGCTGTAATCCAGCGAGACGAAGTACGAGCCCTTGACGAACCCGAGCGACCGCGGGCCCATCCGGGCCGCCAGACCCACCAGCGGGAACTGGTCGCCGTCGGCCCGGACGCTGAAGATGCCGAACGCCTCCGACGGCGTTTTCATATGGACGACCCGCAGGGTCATGGTCTCGCCCGCCTGGCCGCGAACGTACGCCCGCTTGGCCGAGGCGACGTACTCGTACGCCCGGTAGGCCGAGGCCGCCTGGCCGAGATCCGCCTCCAGGGGCTCGATGCCCGCCCCGGCGTCGGCCGCGGGACCGTAGACCTGGACCTCACCCTTGGGCGTCCAGTTGGTGACGTCGGCGGCGCCGGGCAGGAGTTTGACGAGGTCGGCGTGCGGCCCGGCGGGCGTGGGAGGGGCACCCCCTTCGCCCTCCTCTTCCCCGGGCGGTGTGGTCTTGCACCCGCCGAGGGCCAGCACTCCCGCCGCCACCACCAGAACCGTCCATCGCCAGAACGGCGCGTGCGATCGTCTCATGACAAGCCTCCCTCCCGATGAGCCGTCTCCAACGGACCCTTCCACGGCATGAACGGGATTATAGCGCCGCCGCCCGGGGCAAGCAAATCATTTCGCCCCGGGGCGCCAGGGCGCGAGCCTGCGGGTGCGTTCGCCCGAAGGCGGTGCCCCCACCGCCATTCCGCCGTATCCCGCTTCTAACGAAGCGGGCTCGAACGCGACTACCGCCCATCCGCGAACCAGCCATCGAGCGGTTGGACCTGGGCGCGGCCCGGCGCGTTGGCGTCCGGCGAGAACGCCACGGCCAGCCGCACGTCCCTCACCTTCCCCGGAAGCCGCACGACGAGTTTCACGGCATCCGGCTGCTGCTTCTGCGGCTTGGGCGGGTTGGCCGAGACGGTGTCGAACCGCGCGCCCTCCGGCGCCAGCACCTGCCCGTACAGCCGTTTGCCGTTGCGCTCCAGCACCACGCGGCTGCCGTCAATCTTCGGCGTGGCCCGGGTGACCATGCCCCAGAGGACCTCGACGGGTTTGTCGGCCCGGACCTCGTCCTGAACGAGGACGACGCGGCGCCCCAGCATCGCCATGCCTCGGCGGACGGTCTGGCACATGGGCCAGGCGTCCGAGAGGTCCGCCACGGCCCGGGCGTCCTCGGCGTCGCCGCGGAAATGCGTGACCGGCGCCTTGGCCTTGGGCGACTGGTTCTGCCCGTCCACGAGCAGCGTGTTGTGCGACTCGGTCCGCAGGCGGTAGTACGTCCACCGCTTGCCGCCGAAGTACGCCGGCAGGTTGTAGTCGTCGGACCCCAGGTCGACGGCCCAGCGGACGCCGAGGGCGTCGAGCACAAAGGAGCCCAGGTCCAGGTGGCTGTGGTTGGCCCGGTTGTCGCCGCCCTTGAACCCGACCCACAGGGCGTCCGGGTCATCCCAATCGCTGCGGAAGAAGACGACGTGGTCCCGGCGGAAGTGCTTGTGGAGGGGCCA
>Ga0114922_10005041_pt1 | contig 12215 bp, 14 predicted proteins | sample AartaG_FD_100975 | JGI IMG/M metagenome (GOLD analysis project Ga0114922, IMG submission 100975) | Deep subsurface microbial communities from Aarhus Bay to uncover new lineages of life (NeLLi) - Aarhus_00045 metaG | ecosystem: Environmental > Aquatic > Marine > Oceanic > Sediment | place...
TCGCTGATTGCCGATCCGGCAGGGGTTGCATTTCCCACAGCTTTCAAAACGGAAAAAATTGAGCAGTACTTTGGCGAGATCAACAACGCAGGTTTCATCACTGCAGATTAGAAGTGCACCTGAACCCATGGAAACACCAGCGTTTGTGAACGAGTCATAATCCATGGGTATATCCTGCAGTTTTGCTGGGATTATCGAACCACTTGAACCACCGGTTTGTGCTAATTTGAGAACCGTATTATTTTTAATTCCATTCGCATAGATTGAAATAACTTCACGCAGGGTTATTCCCATCGGTACTTCTATTAACCCGGTCATATTCACATTGCCTAGGATTGTATACACCTTTGTCCCAGTGCTGGAAGATGTCCCAAATGATTTGAACCATTCCGCGCCATTTCTTATGATTGGGGCAACATTAGCAAGGGTTTCAACATTATTTACGAGGGTTGGCTTATCACATAATCCATTGGTGGTTGGGTAGGGAGGGCGGGAACGTGGTTCACCTCTTTTACCCTCAATCGATTCTATCAATGCGGTCTCTTCACCGCATATGTACGCACCAGCCCCTGCGTGGATATGCATTTCAAATTTGTGTTCAGAGTTGAATATGTTTTCTCCAAGGAATCCCATTTCCTTCGCTTGCTTAATCGCATTCAATAGACGGGTTTGCGCGAGCTTATATTCACCTCGGATATAAATATACCCTTCATCAGCACCAACAGCATATCCAGCGATAATCATAGCTTCAATTATGCAGTGAGGATCACCCTCAAGAATTAATCGATCTTTAAAAGTGCCGGGTTCACTTTCGTCTGCATTGCAAATGATATATTTTTTATTGGCTTCCGTGCCAGCCACAAAACCCCATTTCACACCTGTTGGAAAACCCGCGCCGCCGCGTCCGCGAAGATCGCTTTCTTTTAATAAAGAAATAACTTCATTGGGTTTCATTTCTGTTAGCACTTTGCCTAGTGCAAGATAACCATCATGAATAATATAATCTTCGATAGAATCAGGATCGATAATTCCCGCTCGTTCAAGCACAATTCTCTGTTCTGCAGGTAGAGTGCCTTTTCTAGCGGATAACCAGGAAATAGTTCCTGACAACTCTTTTTTCGGTGCCTGCAATTCTGACACGATACGCCCTTTGTAAAGATGTTCTTCAACCAAATGATGGACATCGTCAGGTTTTACTGGACCATAGATAACTGCTTCAGGGTATACAATCACAAATGGAGAGATATCGGTGCGATTGATATCAGATACCTTCGAGAGGGAGATTTCTTCGTATAAATTGAATGATTCGAGTTCCTTAGAAAATCGGTCAAAAACTTCGTCCGAACCGTTTGCGATGCTGTGGGGATCATTCGAAACAAGAACCATGGAGCGTTTAGTTTTCATTGTCAACTCCTCTCACTCGTATTTTGCAAGGATATCTGAGATTTGAATCGGAGTTATATTACCATATATGTCCTCATCAATCATCATCACCGGTCCGACACCGCAAACACCCAAGCAACTTGTTGTAGTCAGTGTCCATTTTCCATCACTGCTTGTTTCACCGGGTTCGAGTTCCAACACGTTTCTTAGAGCATCAAACACTTCACGGCCACCAGCAACATGGCAGGGAGCACTTTCGCAAAACTTGATCACGTGCCGACCTGTTTGATTAGTAAAGATCATATGATAAAAACTGGCAACGGAATAAAGCTGGCTTTTGGGGATATGCATGCGTGAACTGATCTGTTCCATCGCCTCTTTGGGAATGAATCCGATCTCCTGATTAACTTTCATCAGGATGGGAATTAATTCCTTCTTTTTACTGTGATACATATCAACTGCTTGATTTGCGGTTTCAATAAAATCCCGGCAAATTTTCGTTTTTACTGTCATGCACCTTCCTCCTTTACGGTATATTTTTGGATCGAGAAAGAATTAATTAAATAGCTCTTATCATTCATGTAACAAGAACCGCGTCGTAATTGCACACTTGTTTACAGATTCCGCACCGGATGCAGATATCCAGATCAATCACATGGGTATTTTTGAGTTCACCAGCGATTGCGTCAACAGGGCAGTTGCGCGCACAAAGCGTGCAGCCGATGCATTTTTCTGGATAAATTTCGTAGCTAATCAACGCGCGGCAAACTTTCGCAGGGCATTCCTTGTCATAGATATGAGCTTCATATTCATGGCGGAAATGCCTTAAGGTACTGACAACGGGGTTGGGAGCACCTTTTCCTAATCCGCAAAGACTGTCTTCGATGATCTCAGAGGATAAATTTTCTAATAATTCAATATCACCTTCCCGGCCATTTCCTTCGCATATCCGAGTGAGAATCTCAAGCATTCGTTTGGTGCCAACACGACATGGAACACATTTCCCACAGCTTTCATCCTGAATGAATTCCATGAAAAACCGGGCAATATCGACCATGCAGGTTTCATCATCCATCACAACCATGCCGCCTGAGCCCATAATTGATCCAGCTTCAGTTAATTTTTCGTAATCTACAAGCAGGTCAAGATATTCGGCAGGTAAACACCCTCCCATGGGACCGCCAGTTTGTATGGCTTTGAATTCGCGGTTATCTTTAATTCCACCCCCTATCTCAAACACAATTTCTCTAAGCGTGATTCCAAAAGGCACCTCGATCAAACCGGTTTTTTTCACATCACCAGCCAAAGCAAAAGTTTTTGTACCCTTGCTTTTTAACGTTCCCATCCCTGCAAACCATTCTGGTCCACGTAATATGATCTGTGGAACGTTCGCATATGATTCCACGTTGTTTATATTGGTTGGCTTTCCAAATAAACCGCTGACAGCTGGAAAAGGGGGCCTGGGGCGCGGTTCACCGCGTTTACCCTCAATTGAAGCGATTAAAGCCGTTTCTTCACCGCAGACAAATGCACCAGCTCCCTGGCGTACTTCAAGATCAAATGAGAAATCAGTACCGAAAATATTTTCACCTAGAAGTTCGTAAGTGCGTGCTTGCTGTATAGCAATATTCAATGTATGGACAACGATTGGATATTCTGCTCTACAATAGATATATCCCTGTGAAGCACCAATTGCATATGCGGCAATTATCATTCCTTCAATAACTGAGTGTGGGTCTCCTTCTAAAACAGCGCGATTCATGAATGCGCCAGGATCTCCTTCGTCAGCATTGCATATTACATATTTCTCATTTCCAAGTGAGTCGTGTGTGAATGCCCATTTCATTCCGGTAGGGAATCCCGCTCCACCTCGACCGCGCAGACCTGAATCTTTGATCTTCTGAATAACGTCTTCAGACGAATCTTCTGTTAGAACTTTGGCCAATGCGGCATACCCATCCTCGGCGATATAATCTTCAATATTCTCTGGATCGATCTTGCCGCAGTTGCGAAGAACGACGCGGACCTCTTTCAATGTCGGTTCGCTTAGCTCTTGTGCACCTTCTTCCTTGGAAGGGGCTAAAAATTTCTTAACTGATCTGCCTTTTAAAAATTGTTCTTCAACAAGGTGTGGAATATCGTCAATTGATAATCCAATGTAGTGTAATCCCTCCGGATACACAAGTATTTCCGGTCCTTTAGAACAAATGCCAATGCGTGGAGTGTCCAATACTTCAACTTCATCACCTAAACCCTGCAAGGATAGTTCCTTATTTAGAATTTCCAATATTTGCATAGAGCCTTTTTCAACGCATTCCGGGTCATTACAAACTAAAATATGTGAACGAAAATATGCCATTGTTTGCCTAATAGAATGATATTTCCTAAATCAGCTCTCTTTATAATTGAATAACGTTATCCTGGAAGATGTTTCCTTCAACCACGTGGGACTTCATAATTTTCTCGGCAATCTCTGGGGAAACTTTCCCATAGGTGATTTTCTCGGATTCGCCTTTAACAACTTGGAGAATTGGTTCTTGCTCGCAAAGGCCAATACATCCGGTTTGGGTAACAATCAAATTTTCAACTTGGTTTTTCTCAATATAATCCAAAACCGCTTTCATTGTTTCGCGGGCTCCAGCAGCAATTCCGCATGTACCCATACCGACAATAACTTGTACTACACCAGAGGTTTCTTTCACCTTGCGTTTTGCTAATGCTTCCTCACGGATTCTCTTTAGGTCTTCTAAACTTTTAATTGTGTCCATCTTGTCTCCTAATTTGATAAGATAAATTATCTCTTCACTTTTCCTGAACTGATGCTATTCCATCATTAATAAGATTTTTCAGGTAATTAATGACAACCGGTTCTGAAAGGGGAACATCAATCAGAGTATCTTTAATTACTTTATCATCAAGCACGAAGGTTCGATCGTTTTTATGGTACTTGAAAATCCAATTGATTTCCGCGTATCCAATCATTAAATTTAGAATCGTGGATGAAATATCACCTAACGGCATTCTATCTATATGGTTGTATTGAAATTTAGTAGTCAATGTTGTACCATAATTTGGCTTTGATTCAATTCGTAAAAACCCATTACATGATTCTGCAGCTGCTTTTAGGAAAGGAATTCCCAACCCGATATTTCTTGTAGTCCTTGAAGTCACAAATGGATCATGAATCTGGGCAATGGTATGAGAATCCATTCCTTTCCCATTATCAGAAATAATGAATAACAACTCATCTTTTTTAAGGTTCTCGTTGATTTCTATTGATATTTTGTCTGCGCCTACGTTGACACTGTTTTCTGCAATGTCCAGTATATGCAGAGAAATTTCTTTCACTGTTTCATTCCTGGCGATCCTGGCTTTCAATCGATCGTACTAATTGGGCGATCTTACTGGGCTTCACTCGCCCGTGGATGATTTTATCAACTACTACAACAGGTGCCTGGCTGCAAGCGCCGACACAGCGGGTTTCTTCCATGGTGATATGGCCGTCTTCAGTAGTTTCACCCATAGCGATACCAATAAGCTGTTTGGCTTTATCAATTAATTGGGATGCACCACCAACATAGCAAGCGGTTCCTGTGCAAAATTTCATCGTGTGTTTACCACGCGGACGTGTTGTGAAAAAGGAATAGAAAGAAATAACACCATGCACTTTGCTGACGGGAATTTTTAAGAAGTGCGCGACATAATCTTGGATTTGTTCCGAAATGAAACCCACCTTAGATTGAATTTCATTCAGGATAACCATTAAACTGCCAGGTCTTGATTTATTAGTCTCTAAAATGGAATTTAGCTGATCAGCTAATTCAGAATTTTGCTTTGGGTCAATTTGGTAATTATCTAATTGTATTAGTGTCATTCAAGCACCACAATGAGTCTTTATTAAAACCACATGATTTTATCATGCTTTATATTTTTATCACAATTGACAAATGATCACTTATTTATAGGATTTGATACTCATTGGATTAAGATGAAGCTTCCGATTGAATTGGCGTGTCTGAATTAATATTCTTATAAACTCGATTATTCTTTCCAGTGAGGGCTAATTGAATCTCTTCTACGGTTGGTTTCGCGATGAGGAATTGGTTATAGCCAATGATTTCTTCTAAGAAATGGGCATCACCGTTTTGAATGAGTTGATGATATTTTAATTGTGGAAATCTTTCAATGGCATCATTTGGTTTAATGTGCCTTGAGATCTCAAATACGTTAATATCTACATCATCTGGGATAAATCCGAGAACAGGCAGCAATCCGTAAGCGCTGCGATCAATATGGGCAGGGATCAATACACCACCTTTTGACTGTGCCAGTATCACAGCATCTCTAAGAGAGAATGTTGAAGAAGTAATTAATAATCTTTCTTCTTTGCGAATGAATTCCCCGGTTTTATCAACGACAAATTGCTCCCCAAAGTAATCTGCTTCATTCTTTATATCTGGAAAGGAATGCTCTATTTCATGGAAAAAATCATGCGCTTGCTCTAAGGTATCAAATAAGCAGATACTATGAATTTCTTCGCGCGTTTGGAGTTCAATGCCTGGAAGAACATTTATATTTGATCCCTCAGCGGCTTCTAAAACGGGTTGAATATTATCAATGCTGTTATGGTCGGTTATTGCGATAAGGTTGATGCCTTTAAATTTTGCTTCATCGATGATCAGAGGTGGAATCATCTCGACAGATGCACAAGGCGATAGGACGGTATGAATGTGAAGTTCAGCTTTATATAGGTTTAATCCTTCTTTCAGGATTTTCACATTAAGATGATTATTTGTCTCTCAAACCCATCTCCCATAAATTTCCTACAATATTAAAAGAACTCTCCCTAGAAGATAATAAGATAATATCTTCATTATTTGCTTTTTCAAGCGTTGCCTCATCAGGTTTCGACCCTTCAGTGATAATGATCGCAGCAATATCCAACAGATGGGCAACGGCCACAATATTGCTGTGGGCTTGTAATGTAACCCAGATGCTGTGATGGTCTGCCCCTGTCATTACACAGCTCAACATATCTGATACGTAGCCATGTGAGGGAGTGATCGCGGAAAAATCCTTCTTTTTGGTTAGGATCTGTAAATTAAGTGTATTAATGATCTTATCAAGTGACATTTTCATTCTCCTTATTTTTGTGATAACCCTCTCCGACAATATCTTCACCTTCTAAAAATATTTTCATTGTCAAGTGTGTGCCGTACCCCCATTTAGATTGCAGATCCATTTTGTCCACACAGCGCGAGATATTGACTAATCCCATTCCAGCTCCAAATCCTAACTCTCGGATTTCTTCTGTGGCTGTTGAAAAACCTGGCTGCAGCGCCTGTTTGACATCTTTGATGCCGGGGCCATTATCCCATACATATACGGAAATTTGTTTAGGTTCTATTTCCACATGAATAGATCCGCCATTCTTTGTATGGATGATTAGATTCATCTCCGCTTCATAAATAGCAATTCCCACACGGCGGGCTAATTGTGCGTTAGCTCCTAATCGGAGCAAGGCGCGTTTAATTTGACTGGATGCCTCACCACCACTAGTGAAATCGTAGTTGGCAATGTTGTAGCGTAGAATTAAACTGGAGCGGGCAGATTCGATGTCCTCAAACAGGTGGGAAGCTCTGTAACGCCTGACTTCTTCCTCCTGATATTCAGTCTCCAATGCATGCAGGAGACCATTATTGACATCACCTTTCGTAATAATCCCAACCAGATCTCTGTTTTCATTCAGCACCGGCAGCCGGCCGACCTTGGTTTTTGCGAAGAGTTTTAATGCTTCAGTAAGAAAGTCAAATGAATTTGCAGTTACTAGATTTGTGCTCATATATTTCTGCACACTTGCATTAAGGTCTTGTATTGCAAGGCATTTGATCAAATCTTCAGTGCTGATCAGACCAACTAATTTCTTCTGGCCATTGCTTACAATTGGAACACCTGAAAACTGAAATTCACTTAAGGTGTTTAATACATCACGCATTGAATTGTTTGGCTGCATTGTCTTGACGTTGCTCGTCATCACATCTGAAATTTTCAAGATATAAGCTAATTCTTCTACTCTGGTAATGTTCCCTGCTAATTCGTCTGTGATGATCTTGCCTTTGAATCTAGGCTTATGTTGCTTGGAATTTGTATTGGGCATATTAAATTTCGGAAATTGACCTTTCAAAACTCGGCAGGCCTGCAGTATATAACCGGCCAGATAGTTCAAACATTCCAAACGGAGATGAGATTAGAGGAATCCCTTCCTTATCCGCTAAACTAATAGTCTCAACTGGTGGATTTTTTCCCCGAACAAAAACGATGGCCGCTACATCTGACATTTGAGCAGTCCTTACAACCTGGGGATTGCATAAACCGGTTAGCAAGACTGCATCTGGCTGAATGGATGCTAATACATCACTCATCAGGTCGGCACCGCAGCCGCCTTTTATCATGCGAGTAAGATCGCTTGATTTCGTCAATAATTTTCCATCAGTGATTTGGATTAATTCTTCAATATTCATTGCAATTGAATTATTTCTGTATCCTCAATAAATAATAAAAATAATTATATGTTAAAATTTTTTGAACATCTATAAGAATAATATGAAAAACATCATTCAGACTGTAAAAGGTACACGTGAATTTTACCCGCCTGAAATGGCAATTAGAAATTGGCTTTATGAGAACATCCGAAAGGTTTCTGAATCATTCGGATATTCGGAATACGACGGTCCTTTCCTGGAGTCAATTGATCTTTATGCCGCAAAATCGGGGGAAGAATTAGTTAAAGAACAATCATTTGTTTTTCCGGATCGGGGTGGGAATTTGATCACGTTGCGGCCTGAATTAACTCCCAGTTTGGCGCGAATGGTTGCTCAAAAACAGCATCAGTTAATATACCCGCTGCGCTGGTGGTCATATGGGCCTTTTTGGCGGTATGAAAAACCCCAAAAGGGGCGAACACGAGAATTCTTCCAATGGAATATAGATCTAATAGGCTCAAAATCTCCTGAAGCGGATGCCGAATTAATTGCCATCTGTGCTGAATTCTTCAAACGAATAGGGTTATCTCCAGAAAACATAAAAGTGCTTATCAATGACCGCAGGCTGATGGATCATAAATTGTCGGAAATTGGTATTGATACTTCGTTAAAGAAAAAAGCCTTAAACATAATTGATCGCCAGGACAAAATGGACCACGAAACATGGAAGGCGTATGCTCTAGACAATGGAGTAACGGAAGAACAATTTAATGGTTTAAGAAAGATTCTTGAAAACGATGGCCTCTACCAGGAGTCAACTGAACTTCAGAATATATTCAGTGCGCTGGAAAATTTAGGTGTTAAAGAATATGTGCAATTCGATCCGAAGATAGTCCGAGGTCTTGATTATTATACGGGAGTTGTTTTTGAAGCCCGTGATAATGGAAAGAGCACACGCGCCATCTTGGGTGGGGGGCGTTATGATGATCTCGTAAAAGATGTTGGAGGGGAACCACTGACCGGTGTGGGTTTTGCGATGGGAGATGTGGTCCTTCCGATCATATTGGAACAATATGGATTATTACCCGACCTGCAGGTAAATCCAACACAGATCCTTGTAACAATCTTCGATGAAGAATTAATACCTGTTAGTCTTTCCATAGCTGCAGATTTACGAAAGGCAGGTTTTTCGGTGCAGACTTACCCCGAAGCATCAAAAATTGGCAAACAGCTAAAATATGCTGACCGGTGCGCTGTAAAATTCGCGCTTATTATTGGACCGGAAGAAAAAGAGCAGGGAATTGCACAAGTAAAAGATTTAAGGACCCGAGAACAGTCGAGCGTCCCAATAGATGAATTAATAAACTATTTTAAGGGCCTGCTTGCCGAGTAATCGATAGCATGTTAAAATCAACACTACATGGTGGCTGTAGCTCAATGGCAGAGCACCTGTCTGTGGAACAGGATGTTGCGGGTTCAACCCCCGTCAGCCACCCCTAGATATCGAGGCTGCTAACCAGTAGCCCCCTTTATATTGAGGATATAAGAGTCCTTAGAGTGTCAGTTAGGGGGTTCGTGTGCTAATCATGTGCAATTTAACTTCAATTGGTGTGATTAACTCATCTATAAAGTTCGCGGTTTCTTGTTCTATACCTGGCAATAGATGTCCATAGGTATCCAAAGTAACGCTTACTTTTGGGTGTCCCAATCTTTTTGCATCGATAAGCACTGGGATTCCATGATTGAGCATTAGTGAAGCCGCAGTATGTATTAATCATGGAAACGAATATTACGCATTCCAGCTTGATGAATAACAGCTTTGAATTTCTTTTAGGATGTTTGCCTTTTCTCCATGAATATTCAATGGGGTAAAAATCTTTATCTGAAGATATAATCCAAGCTGTTAATTTTTGAGCAATTTCTGGTTTGATTAATCTTTTAACAAAATCACGTTCTGGTTTATGTACAACTAAGACTATATTGAGGGGAGATTTTAATAAAAATGAGTTGTCTACAAAATGCCATGCTAAACGAGGTAAAGTCTCATCATCCCTAACTTCTTCAATGAACATTCGATCATAATCAAGACTTAGTTCAAAAGAATCATCGTCTGCAAATACTGTAACGTGTCCTCTTCTTATTGATGAAATTCCCACACTCATTTAGAAGGTTGTTTGCTATAAAGATGTTAAGAAATGGAACAGATATTTTTACACTTCAATTGCTCAGGGGACATGCGGATTTACATGTGTTGCGCAGATATTTAAGACAAATATCGACTGATATAAAGGAAACTCATTTGAAAGCAAGTCCTGTTGATAATTGGAAATTATTGAAGTTTTCAATTGGGGAAAAACTAACTTAGAGGGCTTTGAATCCGATTCACATCCTTGGTGATATTTACGCTAAAAATTTTAACTAATCAACTCCATACATTTGATAATCACCCTGATTAATTCTCATATTCTCATTATAAAAGTAAATAGACTATTCAGATGAAAAAATTAGAGGGTCAAGGGAATGTCTATTGACTTTCAAATTGAAAAATACTATTATGAGTGTGAGCGGTCACGGGAACGCTCACAAAATCTCGCAAAACGGATTGGTTGTTTTTATCATGCCCGAAAAAAATAGAATAACAATCTATGATGTCGCTAAAAAGGCAGGGGTTTCTAGGCAAACGGTATCTCGCGTACTAAACAATCGCCAGGACGTCTCTGAAGATACAAGAAAACGCATCCAAGACATCATTGAAGAATTAAATTATCATCCAAATGCGATCGCGCAAAGTCTAAGCCGGCAAAAAAGCTGCCTCTTCGGTGTCGTCACAGCGGGACTGAAATACATTGGGCCTTCCAGGACACTCAGCGGAATTACGAGTAAAGCCGAAGAGCTGGGTTATGGGCTTTTGCTTAAGGAACTTGCTCAGTTCAGCTCGAATGATGTGCAGTCACTGCTGCATTGGTTTCAATCCCACCAGGTGGAAGGGATTATCTGGGCGATCCCGGAAGTGTGTGATAACCATAACTGGCTGGATTCCCTTTTACCAGGCTTAGATACCCCGATCTTATTCTTGTCCATATCGCAGAGGGACAAGGTTCAAATTGTCTCCGTTGATAATTATCAAGGCGCGCGGGCAGCCACGCAGCTGTTAATCGACCAAGGTAAAAAACACATCGCTCATATTGCTGGGCCTGGTGAGTGGTGGGAAGCCCAGCAGAGAAGAGCAGGCTGGTCTGACGCTTTATCCGAGGAAGGGTTTTCTGTTGAAGTCGAGATGTGTGTTGAAGGGAATTGGTCTTCCAGAAGTGGGAAGGCTGCTTATACCGATTTATCTGAACAATATTCACAAATGGATGCTGTTTTTGTAGCAAATGATCAGATGGCTTTGGGTGTTCTGCAATCCACTGCTGAACAAGGCTTGCGCATCCCTGATGATCTTATGGTAATCGGGTTTGATGGAATCCCCGAATCCGAGTTCTTCTCACCGTCACTTACCACTGTTTACCAGGATCAGAATATGCTCGGCAGTATTGCCGTGGAGGAATTGGCGAAGATGGTTGAGAACGACCAGTCAAAGGAGGGAAATGAACCCCCGACCCATATCATCCTCCAACCGGAATTGATCCTCAGGCAGAGCACAGGCGAATATCCCGGGCGAATTTGAACTTGAACTAAAAGAATTAGAAATAGGAATGAAACAAAACTATCAATTATTAGGAGATTAACATGAATCAAAAGGAAATTCAAAAAGCAATTAAGAACGGAAGGATAGTACTTGGCATTGAGTTTGGCTCGACGCGGATCAAGGCGGTGTTGATCGGCGAAGATCATATGCCGATTGCATCGGGAAGCTATAAGTGGGAGAACCGATACGAAGATGGTGTCTGGACTTACAGTCTTGATGATGTTTGGGTAGGCTTGCAGGAAAGCTATCTGAAGCTCAGCAATGAGGTCCTCGAGAAATTCAATTCTCCGCTCCAAACTGTTAGTGCTATTGGCTTCAGCGGTATGATGCACGGTTATATGGCGTTTGATCGGGAAGGAAATCTATTGGTCCCGTTTCGTACATGGCGAAACAACATCACAGGGCGGGCTGCCGAACAGCTCACAAAATTATTCCATTTCAATATTCCTCAGCGTTGGAGCATTGCACACTTATACCAGGCTATATTGAATGAAGAACCTCATATTAAAGATATTCATTATTTAACTACACTGGCAGGCTATGTGCATTGGCAACTAACGGGGCAAAAAGTGCTGGGTATTGGGGAAGCATCAGGTATGTTCCCCATCGATAGCCAGACCAATGACTATGATGGCCGTATGCTCGAAATATTCAATAAAAAA
>Ga0114922_10005042_pt1 | contig 12213 bp, 14 predicted proteins | sample AartaG_FD_100975 | JGI IMG/M metagenome (GOLD analysis project Ga0114922, IMG submission 100975) | Deep subsurface microbial communities from Aarhus Bay to uncover new lineages of life (NeLLi) - Aarhus_00045 metaG | ecosystem: Environmental > Aquatic > Marine > Oceanic > Sediment | place...
GTAGAAGACTATCCACTCCACTCTCAATCTCTCCTGGGTTGTAAAACCCAAGAGGTCTGCCTCTCCCCTCCAGCATTCATATCTATCCTTCAGGACAAGGGGCTTTCTTTTAAAGAAGTAGAAACTGGCTGGCTTTCTCATTATGGTAACTCCTCACGGTAGGCTAGTATCATTACTAACCATACCATGGGTGTTACCCATGTATCTCAGCCTCCGCATATCTATTCCAAAAGTCAAATAACCAAAGCCAAGCGTTACTAGTCTTAACGCTCTAATTCAAGCTAATTCTAGAATTGCATCCCCTTGTTGAGTCGCCGTCTGTCAATCTTTCCCGAGCCAGTCTTGGGTATGCTACCCACAAACTCAAATTTCTTAGGCAACTTAAAGTCAGCTAAGTTTTGGCAGCAAAAACTGGACATTCCCTCTGCAGTAGCACTTTGTCCTTCCTTAAGTACTATAAAAGCTGTAGGGATCTGCCCACCTTGTACATCTTTAACTCCAACATAGGCCGCCTCAGCCACACTGGGATGCCTCAAAAGCACCTCCTCGACCTCCCAAGGAGAGATTTTAAGTCCCGATGAGGTCACTATTATAAAAGATTTCTTCTCCACATACTCAAGGTAACCATCTTCATCCATCCTGACCAAATCGCCGGTATAAAACCAGCCATCTTTAAGAACCAGAGCGGTGAGGTCAGGCGCCTTATAGTATTCTTTCATCATCCAGGGGACTTTGAAGACAGCCTCCCCTATCTCGCCTTGCCTAACTTCCTTACCCCCATCATCTATCACCTTGAGATCACAAATAGGCTTGCCAACTGTCCCCAGTTTGTGCTTATCAAGAGTGCTCATAGAAACAACCGAAAGCTCCGAAAGACCATATGTCTCACAGAGAGTTAAATTGAACTTATCCTCCACCATCTTCATAAGGCGAGGAGAAGATTTTGCTCCAGCTGTAGAGGCCACCCTCAATGAACTAAGGTCATAGCTCGTAACAACCTCATCCCGCAACATAGCCAAAGCATTATGCATTGCCGGAACCCCAAAAATGACGCTTCCTCTCTCCCCCTCTACAGCTTCTAAAACAGCTCTAGGGGTGAAATGAGGTATGATTACCACAGTGCACCCTTTTATAATGGAACCAAAAAGGACCTCGCTCAATCCAAGAAGATAGAAGCAAGGAACCGGATCTATGACCACATCTTCCCTGCCCCGTCCTATACCGGCGGAAACTATGTCAGGAGTCCCCAAAAGGGAAGCATGGGTATGCACCACACCCTTTTGTTTCCCCAACACGCCAGAGGTATATATGATAGTAGCCTCATCCTCATCGTCTATATCAACATCAGGCGATGCCGCAGAACTACCAGCTACCATTGTTTTATAAGAGTCTCCATCAACTGCTAGAACCTGCCTTAGTAAGGGGATGCCAGGCAAAACAGCAGAGAGCATCTGAGAAAATTTCTTCTCAGTTAGGAGGATTTTAGCATCGCAGTCACGCAATAAAGAATCGAGCTCAGGGGCTTTAAGCATAGAGCTCAGAAGCACGGCTAAACCACCAGCTTTAATAACTGCGAAATAATTGATAACCCATTCAGGGCTATGAGATATCAAAATAGCTACATGGTCACCTCTTTCCAATCCTAGCCCTATAAGGGCGTTGGCTACCCTGTTAGAAGCTTCCTCCAATTCTCCATAAGTAATCCTTTGAGAACCAAGGATGATAGCTTCCTTTTGCGGCACCTCACTAGCAGTTATTTCTAGTATCTGTTTAATATTCATCCTTACCCCCTAGAAGATATTTGCCAGAAGTATATCACCCGTGTCAATACCTGCCAGGCAGTATTGACAAGCTGTTTCCATGTATATAATATATCGTAATCCGATATATTATTCCCCAACAGAAGGAAAGGACAAAAGCAACTATTGCAGCCCTCCTATAACCTATGCTAACATCGGTAACCAAGTGAAATAACATGCGCTTATTAACACCAACGAATTGGGATGAGGATCTGATAGCGCCGTTAAGCAAGATGGAGGCAGACATCCAGATATATGGCGTTTTGCCCACAACAATGGTAGGTAGTGGCGGATCAGGACCCGATATCCCCAAAATGACAAAAAAACAGGCAGAAGAGTATATCAAGCTAGTTCACTCCGCAGGCTTAACCTTTGATTATCTCCTGAACGCTCCATGTATGAACAACATGGAATGGGATGAGAATACCCACCGCGAATTGTTAAAACATCTGGAGTGGATCAGTAGCGCTGGAGTAGATAACGTTACGGTAGCTATCCCATACCTTCTAGAGCTGATAAAAAAGCAGTTCCCTCATCTAAATGTGAGAGTGTCAACTATAGCCAAGGTGAATAGTGTGGCTAGGGCCCAAATGTTTGAATCATTAGGCGCCGATTCCATTACCCTGGATGCCAATATAAATCGAGATTTTAAACTACTCAAGGCTATTAAGAGCGCCGTAAAGTGTGAACTTAGCGTACTGATGAACAATCTCTGCCTATACCAGTGCCCCTATGAATACTACCACTACAATACCCTGGGGCACTCTAGTCAAAGCTACAACCCGCTTAATGGCTTCCCTATGGATTATTGCGTGCTTCGTTGTACTATAGACAGACTCTGTGATACCTCCCAAATTATCAAAGCCCGCTGGATAAGACCTGAGGACATACATGTTTATGAAGAAATAGGCATTGATGTCTTTAAAATCAGCGGCAGATCAATGCCCACCGAGTCGATCTTAAACGCTGCCGCGGCATACTCATCACGCCAATATCAAGGAAACCTATACGATATCTTAAACGCTCTTGATCCCACAATCAAACGTGCCAGCCCTACTCTATCCAACATACAAATCACCAAGATAGGCTCGCCGCCCAAGGTATACATTGATAACCAGGCTCTAGATGGTTTTATCGATTTCTTCAAGAAACAAGATTGTCTCTCCGGATGTGCTCATTGCGATTATTGCCAAAAAATAGCTGACAAAGCGGTAAGACTTGATCGCCGTGAAGTAGATGAATATGTATCTGGGCTCAAGAATTTCCTGAACGCCCTAACTAGCAGCCGGATATTCCATCCTGTATCTACACGCCACTAAGTTGCTCTATCAAACAAGGCTTGGCAAGTGTGCGTCTTAAATTTTTAGCTCCAAGATGAGAAGATAATACTCATAACGGGGTTTACGGAGTTTTGATTCTACAGCAGCGAATGGTCAAGTAGATACGCCACCATCTATGGTAATGACCTGCCCTGTAATATAGCTAGCTCTATCACTAGCTAAGAAAGCTACTAGCTCAGCCACCTCTTCTGGCTCACCAAAGCGCTGCAGCAGTGCCATTGACAGAATAGATTTCTTTATCTCCTCAGGCAGCTTTTCCGTCATCTTAGTTTTGATGAAACCTGGTGCCACTGCATTTGCGGTTATATCCCGCGAGCCTACCTCCCGAGCTACACTCTTAGTAAAGGCAATCAACCCGCCCTTAGATGCGGCATAATTAGTTTGCCCCACATTGCCTATCAATCCAGCAATGGAGGCGATATTAACAATGCGTCCCCACCTCTGCCTTATCATAGACCTCAAGGCAAACTTAGTACACAAATAGGCCCCCCGTAAGTTTGTATTGACTACATCATCCCAGGCTTCGTCAGACATCCGCAGCAGGAGAGTATCCCTGGTAATGCCAGCACTATTTACCAAAATATCAATCTTGCCCCATCTGCCAGTTACCTCCTGCACCATAGCTTTCACGGCATTGCCATCCCGAACATCAGCTTCAACTGGCATAGCCTCCCCACCCTGGCGGATTATAGCTTCCACTACACTATCAGCATCAGACTTATTATCAGCCTCAATTCCCACGTAATTGATCGCCACCTTAGACCCAAGGCTGGAAAGCTTCAAGGCAATGGCTCTACCCATACCGCGAGAGGCGCCAGTTACCAGAGATACTTTGCCTTCTAGTTCCATCTAAAATCAAAAATCAAGGATAAAAAGTCAAAATTACAATTCAAAACTCAAAATTTTTTACCTTTGCTTTGTATTTTTTCATTTTTCATTTTAATCTTTTATTTAGCTTTGCTCACTGAACCTTTTCAGCACTAAACAGCAATTTTCCCCGCCAAGACCAAAACTGTTCTTCAAACAAACATTCACTTGTGCCCGGCGGGCTACATTGGGAACATAATCCAAGTCACACTTCGGGTCAGGGGTTTCATAATTTATGGTGGGATGAATAATCCCATTATTTATAATTAATATAGATGCAATGGTTTCGATAGCACCGGCAGCGGTTACTATATGACCAATCATAGACTTAGTGGAACTTACCGGGACTTTATAAGCGTAGTCTCCAAGAGCCATCTTAATGGCTTTAGTTTCATTGGGGTCGTTTGCCCTGGTGCTGGTGCCATGGGCATTGATATAATCAACCTCCTCCGGTTTTACCCAGGCATTTTGCAGAGCGGTCTTCATAGCATAAGCCTCCGCTTCAGGAGCAGGGGCAGTGGCATCATGAGCATCAAAAGACCAACCAACACCAGCTAATTCAGCCAGGATTGGTGCCCCCCTCTTTTGGGCATGTTCATAGCTTTCCAAAACAACTAGCCCCGCTCCCTCACCATAAATAAAGCCACTGCGCTTAAGGTCAAAGGGACGGCAAGCCTTGGCTGGGTCTGGCTCACGAGAAAGAGCTCCCACAATATCAATGCCAGCCATAGAAACAAGGTCTAAACTGGAATCAGCCCCTCCAGCTATCATTACATCAGCATAGCCCAAGCGAATAAAATTTACGGCCGTTCCTAAAGCATCAGCTCCAGTGGCACAAAGGCTATTCACACTAGAATTAGGTCCTCTAGCTCCCAGCAACATCCCTATCCGCATTGACGCTGCGCTGGGCCCTGATTTGGCAATAAAAAGAGGGTCAGCTCTTCTCGGTCCACGCTTATTAATCAACTCACTTTGCCTGACAATATAGCCACTTTCTACCATACAGCCAACACTAACACCTACCCGCTCAGGACATTCTTTAGTCATATCCAATTCGGCTGACTTTACTGCTTCCTTGGCAGCAGCAACAGCAAATTGAACCGCCCTAGTAGAGCGATCAATCGCCTTTAGGTCCATGTATTTCGTGGGGTCAAAATTCTTTACTTCAGCATCTACCTTCACATAGAAGTTGCTCGCGTCAAAGCGGGTAATAGAACCGATTCCCGATTTCCCGGCAACTAATCCCTGCCAAAACTCCTCTGCATTCAAGCCTATAGGATTAACAGTGCCCATTCCGGTAACCACAACTCGCGGCATGCTCATCGCCCTTCCTCCCTCCCTGCAGGAATAAAAGGTGCCACAGATGTGCCTCCATCAACGATAATTGTTTGCCCTCTTATCATAAAAGCTTCCTCACTGCATAGAAAAGCCACCACGTTGGCTACATCCTCAGGAATGACCATCCTTCCCGCTACGGTTGCTTGACGAATATCTTTCACCAGCCCCTCTCTAATGTAGAACTTCAGTGCTTCTGTCTCCACAGCGGAAGCAGCCACGGCATTAACACAGATGCCTTTAGGGGCTAGCTCTATCGCCAGGTAACGAGTTAAGGCCTCCAATGCAGCCTTAGATATTCCTACAACGGCGTAGGTAGGTAACACGAAGGAGGAACCCAAGCTGGTGATGCAGACCATTTTACCACCCCTTCCCTCCATCAGCTTAGCTGCCCTTTGGGCACAGAGCAAAAAAGCTCTGGCATTGATGTTCATAGTCCAATCCCAAGCCTTGATATCAACATCCAGGACTGGGCGACCTACGCCTGAAGCAGCGTTATTAATCAAAATATCCAGATGACCAAACTTAGTGGCAATCGTGTCAAACATTTCATTGAGCTTCGCTGGGTCTCCCACATTAGCTCTGATGACCTCAGCTTTCACTCCCAGAGCTTCAATATCTTTGGCCGTCTTTTCGGCAGCCTCGCGGCGGCGGAAGAAATTGACAATAATATCACTGCCTTGCGAGGCAAGCTTTAGAGCAATGGCTCTGCCAATGCCCCGTCCACTGCCGGTGACCAAAGTTAGTTTGCCTTTAAGAGGCATGGCTAAACTTTCCCCTTTTCTGCCACACGTCTTTCCACATAATCAACAAAATCGCCGAAGTTTTGAAATTTCTGGGCCTCCTCATCAGGGATCTCAATATCAAATTTATCCTCCACCGCCACTAACGCCTGCACTATATCCAAGGAATCTGCCTTTATATCCTTACGTAAAGAGCCCTCCCGCGTAAGGACGCTCTTATCAACATGAACAATCCCAGCCACTATTTCCTTTATTTCCTCTTCAACAGACATTTGTACCTCCTTTATAATTTGCCTTCTTTTTGGAATTTTGCCAATTCCAACTTCAAACAGCCAACGATATCAGCCTGTACGGCTTTCCTAGCACTTGCTACAGCATGAGCTATGTCCGAAGCATGACAAGCCCCGTGTGCTATTCGGACAACGCCATCAACACCCCAGAGAATACCTGCTCCTTCTTCACCCTCATAAGACATTTTAGTTACCGGGAATAACCTATTAAACAATAACTTAGCTATGCCGCCCAACGGGGGATATTTCTTCAGTTTCCGCTCCATGTAATTTAAGGCATGGTTTCCCAAGCTTTCATAGAATTTCAAAACTACATTGCCCACAAATCCGTCACAGACTATCACATTGGCCTTCCCACTGAAGATATCACTGCCCTCTATATTACCAATAAAATTCAAGCCGCTGTCTTTAAGGAGGGGATAAGCCTCACGAACTGCCTCATTTCCTTTACCCTCCTCAATACCAGTGCTTAACAAGCCCACTGTGGGATTGGCAATATTGAGAAACTTTTTGGCAAAGACAGAACCAGCAATGGCAAAAGACAAAAATTGATGTGGCTTACAATCCACATTAGCTCCAAAATCCACTAATACTGTGTTAGGAGCAAAGCTGCCAAGGGTACCAGCGATTGCCGGGCGCTCCACCCCCTCCACCATACCCAGATACTGGATAGCGCTAACAGCCACTGCCCCCGAAGAGCCAGCACCAACCACCGCATCTGCCTCTCCTGCTTTTACCAGCTTTGTAGCCACAGCTATAGAACAATTGGGCTTGCGGCGAACTGCTAAGGCAGGTGACTCATCTTCCTTTATAACATCACTTGCCTGAACATAACGGATAGGCAAACTAGCAGAAGAATTACACTTGGCTACCTTTTTTTTCAATATGTCTACCGGGCCAACTAAGGCAATTTCCACATCGCCTTTCTGAGCGGCAAGAACTGCCCCCTTGATTATCTCCTCAGGAGCATAATCACCACCCATAGCATCAACTGCTATCCTTACTTTTTTACTAACCTCAGGCATAAACTATCTCTTGCTGCCAGGAAGCCTGACCACCGCCCCACCTGCAACTATTGTCTCATCCTTTTGATTACAGCATTCAAGGCTACAATTAGCATATGATATACCATTCTTATGCTCAATGGAATCAATTTTCCCACTGACAGTTACAATATCTCCAGGGCGCGCTGGTGCTTTAAACCTCGCAGAAAGCTTGCCTCCTGAAAACCAACTTTGGCCAAAAGCCAGCGCCATCATCTCTGACACATAAGCCAAAATAAGCATGCCATGGGCAATAGTGCCGCCTAGAGGTGTTTTAGCGGCGAAAGATTCATCTAGATGAATAGGATTAAAATCCCCAGAAGCCTCAGCATAGAGGTTAATCTTCTCCTGAGTGATGTGTTTCACCACTTGGGGGAGAGCTTTACCCTGACAAATTTCACTCAGCATTTGCCCCCTTAGACTGGCAACACAATAGTTGCCTTTCCCGATTGCACCCTTTCGCTACTTTGGTCCAAAACATCAAGTTCCAATACTAACATATGTATGGTAGCACGAGTTAGCTTCCGAGCTACTTTTGCCTGACAATTTATTGTGGCGCCAATAGGTACTAATTTGAAAAATTCAAACTCCTGGGAAGCGTGTATGGTACCCGGGGGTAATGAAAGTGACCCCGCCATAGTAGCCATAGCATATGCTGCTATAGCTAGAGGAGGGACAAATCCTCCCAAAACTTTTAATTCATCCGCACAATCCACTGCTTCTACATACTTGGAGATAACTGAGGGGCTTAATTCATAGCTAGCCGGAGGGAACTCATAGCCAGGGATTAATTCCTCATAACTTATCATGGCTTTTTTTCTCACTTTTTCTGACACCCGGCAAACTCCCGTTAGCCGTCAGGCAAATGCATCAGCTTACTAGGCACAACTTAGGAATATAATATAGTTACATCCATGCCCGTGCTTGTCAATATCTATCAGCATAATCGAGGGTTAAATCTTAATATAAACAGACTGCAACTGTCTATATGGTTCAACCACATCAGGAACACTTAAGGATACAGAGAGGCAGTTATTAATTAGTAGATGTCACTCTGAGCCCTTCGTTTCCTGTCATTTTGACCCTGAATTCTTCGCCTCCCTGTTATTGCGAGCGAAGCGAAGCAATCTCGCGGCGCTTCAGGGCAGTCTCTGCGAAGAGTCTAAAAGGCAGATTCTCCACCTAGAGGGCTCAGAATGACTGGTAGGATTGCTAAGGCACTAACATCAATATAGTAATCGACCTCGTACAGAATAACTTGAAAGGAGCCTAAAAGACAGTTAAGACTAGTTGTTACACTTTAAGAAATGTATCGCTGAAAAACCAAAGGAAATATGAGCGTCTTGAGCCAAATCGCAGCTAGCAAGCCATTAGTCACCCCTTTGCTGCCTGGTTTGTAGCTCAGGCATTGAAAACATCTCCCAAGAACACAAGTTGAGTTTGAGCGTTTCTTGCGACAACTAGTGGGACACGCTCGATTTCAGGTTATAGCTGGAGCAGCGCTGGGAATTCTCCTCGCCTGCTGGTGGGCATAGGCTGCGTGTCAAACGGAGAGTCCGGCATACAGCCCATTGAATTGCCACATGACGTTAATCTATAATTGACCCTATGAGAAACTACAGCACCTTCAACCTGAATGCCATCTGGTTCTTAATAATCGCAAATGTCTTAATCTTCATAGTCACTCTAGTGAGGCCAGATGCGATTTACCTTCTAGGCTTAGCACCGGCAAATTTCCTGCACCAGCCCTGGACAATTATGACCAATCTCTTTGTCCATGGAAGCCTTACCCATATCCTATTCAACATGATAAGCCTGTATTTCCTGGGAAGTTTCTTGTTCAAGCTAATCGGAGAAAGAAAGTTTCTAATAACGTATTTCCTCGGAGGCATAGCTGGAAACATCCTCTTCATCCTTCTGGCATCCCCTTTCTCAATAGGAATAGGAGCTTCAGGGGCTATCTTCGCCCTTGGTGGAGCACTAGCAATAATGGCTCCCAAAATACCCGTTTTTATATTCTTTATCCCGGTTCCGGTTCCCCTTTGGGCGGCTATGGCACTCTTTCTTATAATTTCCTTCTTCTTCGGAGGAATAGCCTGGCAAGCTCACCTTGGAGGGCTTATGTTAGGCCTCGTAGCAGGCTACTTCTTTAAGAAGAAAAGGCAAGCCTTCTATAGTTGAAACTCTGGGGATGACCTCAAAAACCATTTACTTAAGAAGCGATGGACTTGAGCTTGCCGGCGAAGTTTATATTCCCTCAGAAAGCCAGGTTTGCCCCGCTTTATGCATCTGCCATGGCATTCCCGCCACTCCATACAACCCTCAAGATAGAGGTTACGCTGCGCTGGCACAAAGATTTTGTGCCGCTGGCTTTGCCACTATGATTTTCAACTTTCGTGGTGCCGGAATGAGCCGGGGTAACCTAGACCTTCTAGGCTGGAGCCAGGATTTGGAGGCCGCCATTAATTTCATCTCCAAGCTCAAAAAGGTAGACAAAGAACGCCTTTGCCTCCTTGGCTTTAGCGGAGGAGCAGCTGTCAGTGTTTATGTTGCCGCTCATGACACCAGGATATCCTCACTAGTAGCTTGCGCCTGCCCTGCTGACTTCGGCTCTCTTACCGGCAAAGAAACAGCCCCATCCACCATCCAGCACTTTCGCGATATCGGAGTCATCAGAGACAAGAATTTCCCACCCTCTATTGAGGAATGGCTCAGGGGCTTTGAAGTCATCTCTCCAATTCACTGGATAGACAAGATTTCTCCCCGCTCTCTGCTTCTGGTTCATGGAGATGCCGATGAAGTAGTGCCTCTGGAACACGCACATATGCTTTACCAAAAGGCTAGAGAACCCAAAGAGCTAGCCATAATTCCGGGTGCCAAGCACAAGTTGCGCCTGGAAGAATCTGCAATGGCTACTGTGCTTAGCTGGCTAAAGGCTAGATGCTAAAAGTCTGGCTTGACACTTAGCAATTTGCGCGATAGAATTCATATTCCCTTGGAGGTGAAAAATTTACGCTATTGTTGAGACAGGTGGCAAGCAGTATAAGGTTGCTCCCAAGCAGACCGTAGAAGTTGACTACCTGAATATACCCGAAGGCAATACAGTCGAGCTGGATAAGGTGCTGTTTATCAGCGACAATGAGGATACGCTCATAGGCAAGCCGACTATTGAAGGAGCTAAGGTTATCGCTACCTCTTTAGGGGAAATTACGGGGGGCAAGATCATAGTATTTAAATATAAGCCTAAGGTTCGATACCGCAAAAAAACAGGGCACCGCCAAATCTATACTAGACTATCAATAAATGAAATTGTTAGACCGGGAGGGTAAACATGGCACATAAAAAGGGTGGTGGTAGCACCCGCGCTGGGCGCGATAGCCAACCGAAGCGTCTAGGAGTAAAGAAATACGGAGGAGAGCAAGTTCGCGCTGGAAATATCCTGATCAGGCAACGCGGCACTCGCATACTTCCCGGAAATAATGTCGGCCTGGGTAAAGACTATACGCTCTTCGCCTTAATAGATGGCTCGGTTAAGTATGAGCCAGCGACTAAACATAAAAAGAAGGTAAGCGTTTATCATGAAAGCCAAAATTCATCCTAAGTATTATGATAAGACTAAAGTAACTTGCCTTTGTGGTAATACTTTCACCATTGGCTCGACTAAGCCAGAACTTAAGGTCGAGGTATGTAGCAAATGCCACCCATTCTATACCGGCAAACAAAGAATAGTTGACACCATGGGGAGGGTGGAGAGGTTCAAGAAGCGCTACAAGATAAAGGATTAAGCCACAGAGCATAATTGCAAAGTCAAGGGATGGTCTATAATATGAGCCATCCCTTATTGATTTAACCGAGGCAACTAATGGCAAAACCTTTTTATCACGGTGGGCAGGCAGTTATCGAGGGGGTGATGATGCGGGGTAGGAGAAATTTAGCCATATCCGTGCGCCGCCCCGATGGAAAATTAGAGGTACTAAAGCAACCCCTGGCTAACATATATAAAGGCCGCCTCAGGGAGATACCTCTAGTAAGAGGAGTCATTGTTCTTATCGAAACCCTGGTTTTAGGCGTCCAAGCCTTGCTTCACTCAGCTCAAATCGCTTCAGCAGAAGAGGAAAAAATACCCACGGCGGCTTTGTGGGGGATTGTAGCTGCCAGCATGGCCTTCGCTGTAGCCCTCTTTTTTATCACCCCTCTCCTCGCCACTCGCTATTTTGATATTTATATCGCCTCCGATTTAATCAGCAACTTAATTGAGGGCTTGATGCGCATTGGCATTTTCATTGCTTACCTTATACTAATAGGGTTGTTCCCTGACGTTAAGAGGGTTTTTGCCTACCATGGAGCAGAACATAAAGTGGTCAACGCTTATGAGGCTGGATGTCCTTTAGAACTAGAAGCGATTAAAAGCTATTCTACTGCCCATGCCCGCTGTGGCACTAGCTTCATCTTTGCTGTCCTGATCATCGCTATGCTCGTCTTTGCCTTGCTGGGTCGCCCATCGTTATGGTTAACCATCCTATCTCGCATAATCCTTCTTCCCGTCATCGCTGCCTTTGGCTATGAAGTTACCAGATTCGGAGCAAGGTATAGCAAAAGCATCTTGTCCCGAATTCTCCTAGCTCCAGGATTAATGCTGCAAACTATGACTACCAGAGAACCCGATGATAGCCAACTGGAAGCGGCTATATCAGCATTAAATGAAGTTATCGAGGCTGACAACTCTGAAGGGAAAGAAAACTAAGCTAAGTCTTCAGTTTCTAAAAATCTGTAATCCTTATCATTCTGGAGGAAAC
>Ga0114922_10005043_pt1 | contig 12211 bp, 11 predicted proteins | sample AartaG_FD_100975 | JGI IMG/M metagenome (GOLD analysis project Ga0114922, IMG submission 100975) | Deep subsurface microbial communities from Aarhus Bay to uncover new lineages of life (NeLLi) - Aarhus_00045 metaG | ecosystem: Environmental > Aquatic > Marine > Oceanic > Sediment | place...
CTGCCGGAAGAAACTCATGCCGCATTGACGGCGAAGAGATGACTTGGGTGAAAACCATTAAGGGTAATTGGGTAAACGACTTAAAAATATATTTGACATAAAACACGCTTTCAGAGATGACAGTGAGGGAGATTGCTGCGTGGGGCTTTTTCTTGAGTTTGGCGAGGAAAGGTGTATAATTGGTGGTGAGGTTTGTGGGTTTGGGAGGTGTATGTTATAGTCAAGCCGGTGGTTTGTTTGGGGAGGGGAGCTTTGAGGGAGAGTCCAAATGGGAAAGATGAATAACAAGTCGGTAGAATTGCTTGTGGTTTGTGCGTGCGCGGCGTTTTTTGCCGGATGTGCGCAGCCGTATCGGGTAGAAGTAACTTCAACGAGCAGTGATGCTGCAATGGCGAAGAAAGACTATGCACTTGCGGCCGGGACGGAAGATGCTCAAGAGGGCGACGTTAGATTCAAAGAATACGCCGGGTACGTGCATCGCGCGCTGCAAGGAAAAGGGTTTAATCAGGTCGAGCGTGAAAGTGCGGAGCTAATAGTGTTAATCTCCTACGGTATTCGGGAGCCGAGAACTCATTACTATACTGAGACACATCCGGCAGTCAGCAGGGCTATGTGGCGTCAGAGCCTTTATGGGCCTTACAGGTGGGAGGCGCGTATTGATAGTTATACGAGTTATACGCGATACCTGATAATCGCGGCTTACGAGGCGGGGAGTTTCAGGGAATCAGAGGGGAAAGAACTGGTTGAGGTATGGAAGACAACGGCAGAAAGCACGGGAGCAAGCGATGATTTGAGGCGGGTGATGCCGGTTATGGTTGCGGCAGCTTGTGAGTACGTGGGGACAGAGACTAAAAAGAAAGTCGATATTACTCTGAGGGAAGATGACAGGAAGGTCAAGTTTATTAAAGGAGAAGAATGAGAGGCGAAGGGGGAGGACGGAAAGTTAAAAGTTAAAGTGTAAAGTGCAAAATTAAGGAAGCGCTTGCGCGGGGGAGTTTTTTATCTGAGTCTGGTCAGGACGTTGGTTTGATAGTCGTCGGCTCCGGTTTTTCGGCCTTGAAGGTTGGGGTAGACGACCTCGATTTCTTCGGTCAGATATTCTATTCGGTTTTCGGGATTTGGGTGCGTTGAAAAGAATTCAACAGGTCTGGATTTTTGCAGGTTTTGGAGGATTTGCATAGTCTCGACCATGCCGTAGGGATTGTAGCCTGCACGTACCATGTAGTCGAGGCCGCCTATGTCTGCCTCTTGCTCATCCTTTCTGCTGAATCGCAGGCCGAGGAGCTGGCGTGTGAGGTTTGCAGCGACCATTGCAGCTCTGGGTGTCTTGCCGTAAGTTGCGGCTGAAAGGAGGATTCCTATTCCCATCTCACGGCTGATTGCGGCTGAGACATCTCGGGCGACAACGTGTGTAACTTCGTGGCCCAAGATAGCTGCCAGCTGGGCTTCGGTTGTCAATTTTTTGAGCAAACCTTTTGTGATGTAGATATATCCGCCGGGCAGGGCAAGTGCGTTGACCGATTTGTCGTTTAATGCCACGAAGTGATATTCAAAATTTCGTCTGTGGCTTACCCGGACGATTTTTTGGCCGACGCGGTCTATGTATTCTTGCAGGGCTGGGTCGGGGATTTTTCCGCCCATTTCTTTTTCGACTTGGGGTGCGTATTTCTTGCCTAATTGGACGTCCTGGCTTTCAGGGAAAAGCATGAGCTCCTCTTCGCCGGTTATGGGATTTACTGCGCAGCCGGCAGCAAAGCAGAAAGACAGGACTAATATTAAGCAGCAAAGCTTTTTAGCCATAATCGTTCCCCTCGAGGCAGCAATTTTTGTGTTTGAAAACCTCAACTATATCCATTATAAGGTTATATTTCGTTTTGTTTGATAATAAAAAGCTATGATAGAAGAAAAGTTTTGTCAAGAGTGCGGCCAAAAGCAGGATTGCCGGGGGGTTTATGAGCAGCTTGGCAAGACGGGGGGGCCTTCGGTCGTAAAGAAAGTGGTGGTTGCGTTTCTGCTTCCTCTGGTGGTGTTTATTGGGCTTTTGGCGGGTTTTGAAAGAATTTTGGCCGGGGTGATAGATGGAAAAGGATTGCGGACGGGTGTTAGTTTTCTGCTGGCTGTTTTGGGGACTTTGACGGTGGTATTGGTTATAAAAGCGATAGAGAAGAAAGCTGGTAAGAACAGGCGATTTTGAGTGAATATGGAAATTGAGACCAAGGGCAGGTTTAGTTTTCCCGGTGGAGTGCATCCTCTGGTAGGTAAGAAAGTTGCCCGCAAAAGTGAGGTACGGGCGGGTCCTGCGGTAAAACAAGTTGCAATAATGCTCAGTCAGCATATAGGTGCGGTGTGCCAGCCGACGGTCAAGAAAGGAGATTCGGTTGAGGCCGGTCAAAAGGTCGGTGACTCGGATGCGTTTGTTTCGGCGCCTGTTCATTCGCCGGTGAACGGAAAAGTAAAAGCAATTGCGCTGCAGTCGCATGCGGTCCTGGGTCGGAGCCTGGCAGTAGTTATTGAAGCGGACCCTGAAAATAATCCGCCCAAGGAGTCATACGCGGAACTGGAGGAGGATGTCGATGTCGAGCGGATTTCGGCGGAACAGATATGCCATGCTGTTCGCGAGGCGGGTATAGTCGGTATGGGCGGTGCGGGGTTCCCGACGCGGGTGAAGATTGAGCCGAACCCGCGGCTGCCGAAAGAGACGATGATTATCAACGGATGTGAGTGCGAGCCGTGTATTACGTGTGATTACCGGCTGATGTTAGAGCGGCCAAAGCAAATTGTTGCGGGCATCAAACTTGCGAGAAAAGCGTCAGGCTGCTCGAAGATTATTGTTGGTATCGAAGATAACAAGCCGCGGGCGATAGAAGTTATTAGCGCAGCGTTGAAAAGCTCCAAGGGCTGCGAGGACATTGAAGTAGTTTCTCTTAAGACGAAATATCCGCAGGGGGGCGAAAGGCAGCTTATAAGAGCGGTCCTGAAGAAGAATGTCCCCACGGGCGGTATTCCGCCGATGATAGGCGTGCTGGTGCTCAACGTTGCTACTGTTGCGGCGATTGCTGAGGCGGTGGTTTGTGATTGGCCGGTGACACACAGGATTGTGACGGTGACCGGCAGGGCGATTGCCAACCCGAGTAATCTATACGTTCCGATAGGGACATCGGTGAATGACCTTATAGAATTCTGCGGGGGAGTGACCGAGAAGTCGGCGAAGGTGATTCTGGGCGGCCCGATGATGGGGATAGCAATTGCCGATTTGTCCACGCCGATTACGAAGACTACGGGGGCCATAACGGTACTGACTGCAGGGGACATTGGCAAGGCTAAATTCACCAGGCGTGAGACGCCTTGTATTCGATGCGGCAGGTGTATCGAGGTTTGTCCCGAGCGTTTGAATCCTACGAAGATTGCGCATGCGGTCAAGCACAATCTTTTGGATTTGGCGGAAAGCTATTACATAAGTGGGTGTATGGAGTGCGGCTGCTGCAGTTACGTGTGTCCAGCGAATATAGAGGTGACAGGGTATATCAAGACGGGGAAAATTTTTCTTGCCAGGCAAAAGAAGAAGATGCCGGGATAAAAAAACAGCGTATAGCGTATAGCGTTTAGCGTGCAATTTTTCTCTATGCGTTAAACGTTTTATGATGGGAAAAGGATAAATGCTGAGTGACATAAGAGTTTCATTTGCGCCGCATATCAGCGGCCGGTTCTCGACGCGGAGTGTGATGGTGGACGTTGTAATCGGCCTGGTGCCGGCTATGGTCGCGGCGGGTTATTTTTTCCGAATCCATGCATTCATCTTAATTCCCACGTGCGTTATTTCATGCGTTGTGACGGAGTGGCTTTGTAATGTACTTCGTAAGAAAGCTAATGCGTTCGAGTCTTTGGGGGACTTCAGCGCTGTCGTTACGGGTATAATACTCGCGCTATCTGTTCCGCCGAGCCTGCCTGTTTGGTCGGCGGTAATCGGCAGCGCTTTCGCCATCGCTATTGGAAAAATGGTTTTTGGCGGGCTTGGCGCCAATATCTTTAATCCTGCGATGGTCGGCAGGGCGTTTTTGACCGCCTGCTTCGGTATGTTAATGACGACGTGGACGGTCCCGGCGACGATTGACAATTCAATGCCGAAGATTTCCGCCGACAACAAAGTTGATGCCCGGACACAGGCGACGCCGTTAGCGTGGAGTAAAGAGGCAATAAAGAGCAAGGAGGGAGCTGAAGATGTCAACGAGCAACTTTTGGGTATGTTTACAGGTGAGGTTGGAGGATGTCTGGGTGAGACAAGCGCTTTGGCCCTTTTGATTGGCGGGATTTATCTACTGATAAGACGAACAATAAGCCTTCATATTCCGTTAGCTGTTTTGCTGTCGGCTTTTGTTTTTGCGACAATAGCCTATTTGATAAATTCGGACGCGTATGTCTCGCCGCTGTGTCACTTGTGCAGTGGTGGGCTGCTAATCGGCGCATTTTTTATAGCTACAGACCCTGTCACAGCGCCTTTGACAACTAAGGGGATGTGGATTTTCGGAGCTGGGGTGGGCGCGCTGACTGTGCTAATCAGGATTGTCGGGGAATATCCGGAAGGCATGATGTATGCCGTGCTTTTGATGAATGCGGTGACACCGTTGATTGACCGGTTCTGCAAGCTGATACCGGCGGGAGGTGAGCCGAGTGTCTAAGATAAAACACTTTATCGAACAGAGCTGGCTTTTGATTGTCTCATCGTTCTTCTTCGGCCTGTTGATAGCGGTGGCGAGCGCTCGCTGGTCGCCATTGATAGAGTACAATGAGCGAGAGAAGCGCAACGGGCTGATGGAAGAGCTTATTAGGGATGCGAACAGTTTCGAGGTTGCGCTGGAAGCGGTGGAAATACCTGCGCGGAAAGGCAAGCCTGCCAAGACAGATATTTATAAGGCGGTTGATGAGCAGGGGAGCACGGTTGGCTTTGCATTTATTGCGGTGGGGTCGGGCTTTGCCGACAAGATTAAACTCGTGATAGCGGTTGATGGGCGGTGCGAGAAGTTCTTTGGGTTCAAGGTTCTGGCGAGCAATGAGACGCCGGGATTCGGTGACAAGATTAAAAAAGACTATCTTGGGAACCAGTTCAAGGGTGCGCCGGCAGGGGAGCTTGTGCTGGTGAAGACAGGTGATGACAAGAAAATCGATTCTGAAATCGTTGCGATAAGCGGGGCGACGGTCAGCAGCGAGGCGGTGGTCAAGACGTTCAACGTGTACATTGACAAGATAAAAGAGCAGTTGCGAGCGAAGGGGCTTATATAAGCAATGGCAAGTAACACATCGAAAAGCTCTGTATTAGGTCAGACCTTTATAATGGGTCTTTGGAAGGAGAACCCGGTTTTCCGGCTGCTGTTAGGGATGTGTCCGACGCTGGCGGTTACGGCGGCGGTGAAGCCGGCTTTGACTATGGGGTGCAGCGTTATCTTCGTATTGCTGTGCAGCAATATTGTGGTCAGCCTGATGCGAAATCTGCTCAAGCCGCACCTGCGAATTTTGATGTTCACGCTGACGATAGCAACTTTTGTGACGATTTGCGATTTGTTCCTGAAGGCATATATGCCTGAGATGAGCGAAAGGCTGGGGCCGTATGTCCCGTTGATTATCGTCAATTGCATTATTATTTGCCGGGCCGAGGCGTGTGCGAGTAAGAACGGTTTGGCTGTTAGTATTATAGATGCGATTGGGATGGGGATAGGCTTTACGCTGACGCTTTGCGTGCTGGCCGGTATCAGAGAGCTGTTAGCTACGGGAAAGATATTTGAGCTGCAGGTGATGCCGGACGCGTTTGTGCCGTGGGCGGCGATGAGTATGCCGGTAGGGGCCTTTATAACTTTGGGCCTGCTGTTAGGGCTGGTCAATGCGGTAACGAAGAAGCGGGCTTAGGAGATACGGCTTATGGATACTCTGAATATTCTGCTTTTGGGTTTTATATCAATCGTCTTGATTAACAATCTTGTCTTCACGAAGTTTTTGGGTATTTGTCCGTATCTTGGCGTGTCGGGCAGGATAGATATGGCCTTCGGAATGGGAATGGCGGTGACATTCGTGGTGACACTTAGCGGGACGCTGACGTGGATGATAGACCATCTGATTCTGATGAAATTGGGTTTGGAAGTAACGCGATACGTCTGCTTTATATTGGTTATCGCCGGTGCGGTGCAGCTTGTTGAGATGTATCTGCGCAAGTTCTTTCCACCACTGTATAAGAGCTTTGGAATATTTTTGCCGCTGATTACAACGAACTGCGCGATTTTGGGGTTGTGTCTATTCATTAATCTTTGGGGGATTGATAATCTTCTGGAAGCGGTTGTGCTGAGCTTCGGGGCGGGGATAGGTTTTACGATGGCGATTTGTATTATGGCGGGGATTCGGGAGAACCTTAATCTTGCCGATGTGCCGGAGTGTCTTAAAGGGGCACCGATTACGCTTATTACGGCGGGTCTGCTGACCTTGGCGTTCATGGGATTTGCGGGAATGATAAGGTAAGAAAATCAAAAATCAAAAATTAAAATGCAAAATGACAAATCAAAGTTCAAAATTATAAATTTTGACAAGTAATTTTGATATTTGGATTTTGGGATTTAGTTATTAGAGATGGTTTTAGCTGGTGTGTTCGAGTTGTGGAATAGTGCGTGGCCTGCCGGGCTGACGATGTTGGGCCTCGGTGCCGGTTTTGCGGTTGTGCTTTTGATTGCGAGCGAAAAGCTAAAGGTCGAGGTTGACCCTAAGGTAGAGCAAATCCACGCGGCTTTGCCGAACCTTGACTGCGGCGCGTGCGGGTTTGCCGGGTGTGGGTCGTATGCGGAAGCTATATTGGAAAATCCGGAGCTGCTGGGTAAATGCGCACCAGGCGGTCAAAAAAGCACGGAAGCAATCGGAAGAATATTGAGCCTGCAAATCAGTGATTCAGGCGCTCCTAAGAGACCGGTTATACACTGCCGTGCTCATACGGGTGATAGAACTTATTACGCAAAATATGAGGGCATACCTACGTGCATTTCGGCCAACGCATTGGCTAATGTGCAGGCGTGTAAGTTCGGGTGTCTGGGCTTCGGCGATTGTGTCAGCGTCTGCAAGTTTGACGCTATCACAATGGTTGAGGGTCTGGCAATTGTTGACTATGAGAAATGCACGGGCTGTGGGGCCTGCTCGAAAGCCTGTGCGCGGAATCTTATCGAGATGGTTCCTTTCAATTATGAGAATATGCTGACTGTTGCCTGCAGCAGTAAAGAGACGGGGAAGGTAACACGGTCGATGTGCAAGGTCGGCTGTATCGGATGCGGCCTTTGTGCGAAGCAAACTGACCTGTTCAAGGTAGAGGAGAATCTGGCCCGGCTGGATTATGAGAAGTACCAGCCGAGTGAGCAGACTGAAACCGCTAAAGAAAAGTGTCCGACGAAGGTGATAATCGAGGTCGGCAGAAGTGCGCACGTTGCCGAGCAGCCAGCCGAGGAAGCGGTGAGCACCTGAGGCATCCGCGAGAATTGCCAGTCTATTTGGTCCGAGTTTTCATCAGGGGCAGCTTTATAGGGCATTCATTTCTGCGTTGTTTCAAAAGCGCCCATGTCGGGAGCAGTTCCGTTGAAGGGGAGGCCGACATTGATGGCGGTGTCGATTAAATCGCTTGCCGGCGCGAGCTTTAGGAAATTGCTTTCGGGCAGGCTGCCATCGGGATTCCTTGGTGCATTCATGCCGGTATCATCGAGACTCAAGAAGTCAGCTTCGGCAACCACAAATCCACCGTTCCAACTGTTGTTCTCATGGTCGATTCCCGGGAACATAACAACCTCGCCCTCCAGTGACACGTTGTTCCTTAGTTTATGAGGATTGTTATCGTCGAAGAAGTAGTTCCTGCGATTGTTCCAGGCCGTGTTGTTGTAGAGGGTGACGCTGGATGTGTTGCCTTGTATGTTAAAACCGCTTTTTGCATTATCCCACACCAAGCAACGAATGATAATGTGTTCGCCGGGTCCGTCGCCCAGCTTGAAGCCGACGCCGTTTCCATTGAAGCCGGGGTCTTTCCATACGTTCTGTCCGTTTCCCCACGACCAGCAGTTTTCAACGCGCACGGCGTTGCCGGCCTCCATGAAGTCGAAACCGTCGTCTGAGTTGTTCCAGGCACGGCAGCCTATGAATGTATTTCCTTTTCCAAGGCCGTGTTTGGCGGCGAACCCGTCGGCATTCTTGCCGTAAGTTGCTTTGTCGTAGTTTAAGTAAGAATCGCAGTTCAATATCAGGTTATTCGCCGCGCCGTCATCGAGCTTGATGCCGCCATCTGCATTACTATGTGTTATCGTTTTTTCGATAATATTGTTTGAACCGTCAATATCGATACCCTTGTCGCCGGCCTTTTGTATTACTAATCCTTTCACGCGCCAGTAGCTGCCTTTGATTTTCAATCCGTCGGAAGAAACCGGAGCATTTGAAAAATCCAGTACGACCTTCCGGCCCGGACAGGCCCACAAGTTGATAGGATTTGCTCCGGAACCATTCTTGTTCAATCTAATGGTATCGGAGGGAGTATAGGTTCCGCCTCCGACGAAAATGGTGTCGCCCGGTTGTGCGACCTCGATAGCCTCTTCGATGCTCCGGAAGGGCGTCTCTTTTGCGCCTGTAGCTGAATCATGGCCATTTACATCCACGTAATAAGTGTGTGGACGCAGTTCATACGGGAAATCCGGGTCTATGTATTTTTCAGCGCCGGTCGTTTTTATGAATGTTTGCTCCGGCGGTGAGGTTATTAGAATCGCCTCGGTTTCCGGTATTTTTTCGATTAGGGCGAGGCCTTTTTCGGGACCCATTATGGTGACGGCTGTGGCGAGGGCATCTGCAGCGATGGCGTTTTCTGAAATGATGGTGACGCTCGATAGGCCCTGGGCACCGGCGGTAGTGGTGCGGCTTATGATGTGACTGTACCTTTGGCCTTCTATCAGGGTGAATCGGCGATAGTCACCGCTGGTGGCGACGGCGGCATTTTTCAAGCCCAAGACGAGTGAAGATGTTCCCGGGTCAAGACCTTCTCTTGCTTTAGTTGGGTCCTGGACGCCAATTAGCCAATGGCTTTTTCCTTTTGAAGGTTTTCCGAAGCATCGGATGTCGCCGCCGATGTCGACCATTGCGCCGAGTGCGCCGCGTTTTTGCATTGCCTCAACTGCCTTGTCGATTGCGTAGCCTTTTGCTATGCCGCCCAAATCCAATTTCATACCATCGACGATGAATCGCACGGTCATTTCGTTGGAATCGAGTATGAGCTTTTCGTAGCCGACCTTTGAGCGCGCATCCTGAAGTTGGGTATCGGTAGGGACTGAGTTTGCTTCGGTTGCGGAGCGCCAAAGCCGGACCAGAGGTCCGACGGTGACATCAAAGGCACCGCCGGTCAGCTTGCTGGACGCGACAGCTTTTTGTAAAACTTCGAATGTTGGTTTGCTGACCTTGACCGCTCGCTTAAAGGCGTCCCTGTTGACCTGGGATATCTCTGAATCTTTCTTGTAATCACTCATCAGTTCGTCAACTTTGTTGATTTGTGCGAAGGCGGCTTCGATAGATTGCTTAGCTGTCTTCGCATTCGGTGCAACCACAACAACGTGGGCGAATGTTCCCATAACGAGTCGATGGCCGCTGTCGGCCTCGGCGGGGCGGGTCGGCAGAAGTAGCAAGGCCGCAATCAGGCAGATGGCGGCGATGATTCCGAGCACGATTCGAGTGGTCTGTTTATTCATTAACGGTCCTTTCGGCACTAAGCTTGATGAACAATTGCTGGACAATAATAAATAGAAAGCAGTCGATTATCAATCTATAATACCGCTGTGGACAAAAGAGAAGTAACAATTTTAGCAGGGCGGGTTGAGCAGGATTTTCTGCCGTATGTTCGCAAGCCGAGCAGGTACATCGGCGGGGAGATTAATCAAGTCAAAAAAGACCTCTCGCGGTGTGAAGTAACAGTAGCGCTGTGCTTTCCTGATGTTTACGAAGTGGCAATGAGCTATATGGGGCTTGCGATTATCTATGATGTTCTCAACAGAATGGAAGGCGTGGCGGCGGAGCGGGTGTTTGCGCCGTGGATTGATGCTGAAGAAATCCTGCGTGAGAAAGAGATACCGCTGTTTAGTCTGGAGTCCATGGCGGCACTGAAAAGTTTTGATATCGTGGGCTTTAGCTTAACCAATGAGCTTTGTTACACGAATGTTCTTAATATGCTTGACCTTGGCGGACTGAGCGTGCGCAGCGGCCTTCGGGATGAAAACGACCCATTGGTGATTGCCGGTGCTGGTATGTGTAATTGCTGTGAACCTATAGCTGAGTTCGTTGATATTTTTTTGCTGGGTGAAGGCGAAGAAGCAGTGGTCGAGCTGGTTGAGCTGGTTAAGAGCAAGAAACAAACTGGCGCGACGAAAAAAGAAATTATTTTGTCGGCAGCCAGGCAATTCGAATGGGCGTATGTCCCCGCGTTTTACAAGTTCGAATATGACGGCAAGAGAATAAAGTTGTTTCAGCCGAGTGTGCCTGATTTGCGAACGCAGTTTAAGAACGCAGTTGTTGAGGATTTTGAAAATGCTGCTGTGCCGCGTCGGCCGATAGTCCCGTTTGCCCAGGCGGTGCATGAGCGGGTAAGTGTTGAGATTATGCGGGGATGTCCGGGGCGATGTCGCTTTTGCCAGGTGAGCTTTTGCAGAAGGCCGATTCGGTACCGCAGTGTTGAAAAGATTGTCGAGATTGCGAAGGACTGTTACCACGCGACGGGGTTCGATACTGTCAGCCTGTTGAGTTTATCGACCGCTGATTATCCAAAGCTCGGAGAATTGGTCGCCGGTTTGCACGAATATTTTCAGGACAAATATGTGGGTCTGTCACTGCCGAGTTTGCGGGTTGACCAGCAGTTGAAGCGGCTGCCAAAGCTGCTGACGAGCGTGCGAAAAGGCGGTCTGACGATTGCGGTCGAGGCCGCCAGCGAGAAGTTAAGAGAGATTATCAACAAGCCTTTGAAGGATGAGGATTTGTTTGCCGGCGTTGAGGCTGCTTATCGGGCGGGGTGGCAGCGGTTGAAGCTGTACTTTATGGTTGGTCTGCCGGGTGAGAGTGAGGAGGACATAAAGCGGATTGTGAATTTATCATTTAAGCTGGCGCGGCTTGGGAAAGAAGTCGGCGGCAAGACGGGGCAGATAAACATTACTATAAGCTGGTTTGTGCCGAAGGCTCATACTCCGTTCGGCTGGCTGGCGCAAAAGCCGAAAACATATTTCGAGCAGGCGAGGCGGTTAATACTCGATGAGAAAAGAAGGCTCGGTGTGAAGTTTTTGCAGTTTAAGTTCCACGATATTGGCCGAAGCGTGTTGGAGTCGGCGATAGGGCGGGGGGACAGACGGCTGTGCGATGTTATTGAAGCGGCGTGGCAGGGGGGCGCAAGGTTTGATTTGTGGGACGAGTGTTTTGACTCCGGCGTATGGCGGGCAGCATTTGAAAGATTTGGATTCGAGGTGGAAACACTTGCGCAAAGAGAGTTCGGCCGGGATGAGATTATGCCGTGGGAACATTTGGGTGGGCCGGAGAAGAAATATCTGCTGGGGCATTTGGAGGAGGCGAAGCAGCAAGTGAGTGGTTAACCCCTCGGGGGTTAATTGGTTAAATGGTGAGTGGTTGATTGGGCGGCAAAGAAACCAGCGGGGGGAAATAGTTGAGAATTGGAGGGTTATTTGGTTGGTTTCGGTTGAAAGTTGTCCAGACAATAGTATGATAAAGGAGTAAGTTTTAGTGATCGAGAAAAGAAGTTACCGAACCAAGGATGCACACGGACGTCGCTTAGGCGGCACCGGTGATTTATAACGTTATCTGAGATTTTGGATGCTTCGGCGTTGCTCAGGGCAGGGTCTTTAGTTCGGAGGAATGGGTCTCCGCTCTGCGACCGGAGTGGGGGAGAAATTTTGCTAATTCTCTTCTGCTCTTTTTGCTGATAATCTGATAATCTTTGTTCATGGCGGTTCCTTTCAAATAAAAGTTAATGGTTTTTTTTGGGCCGAATTATATCCGATTTGGCCCTCAGGAACCGCTACCTTTTTAAACCTCCAACTATGAATGGGTTAAGTTTCGCACTTTTTATTAAGGAAGACCTTATGAAACAAGCAGTTACACGCCATTTCGTATTTTATGCATGTTCGGTAAAAAGCTCGAACTTGCCAAAAATAATCCGACCGTTGTTAAA
>Ga0114922_10005044_pt1 | contig 12211 bp, 9 predicted proteins | sample AartaG_FD_100975 | JGI IMG/M metagenome (GOLD analysis project Ga0114922, IMG submission 100975) | Deep subsurface microbial communities from Aarhus Bay to uncover new lineages of life (NeLLi) - Aarhus_00045 metaG | ecosystem: Environmental > Aquatic > Marine > Oceanic > Sediment | place: Aarhus...
CCCTATTCCCTGTTCCCTATTCCCTGTTCCCTTTCCCCTATTCCCTATTCCCTACTCCCTTTTCCCTATATCTCCTCAGCTTGGCCTTTAATCCTTCCTTTTCCAGCACTTCCTTGTTGACCACGTGGTCTGGAACTTCGCCTCGCATCACCTTTATCATACCTTTGCAGTCCAGCATACCCACGTCCCTGAAGCACTCGTCTGTCCAGCTTACAGCGTGCGGGGTGAGGATCACGTTCGGGAGTTCCAGAAGCGGGTCGTCATCCCGGATGGGCTCCTCTTCCACCACATCCAGCCCGGCCCCTTGGATCCGGTTATTCCGCAGCGCCTCTGTCAGCGCCACCTGGTCCACGATCCCGCCCCTGGCAGTGTTGATAAAATAGGCAGTAGGCTTCATCAGGGCGAATTCCCGGGCGCCTATCAGATGGTGAGTCTGCGGCATCAGCGGACAGTTGATGGTTACAAAGTCGGATTCGCTCATAACAGTATCCAGATCCACCAGCTCCACGCCAAGGGTATCAGCATACTCCTGCTTCACATAAGGGTCATAGGCGATGAGGCGCTTCATGCCGAACGGCTTCACCAGACGAAACACTTCACTGCCTATGTTGCCCAGGCCGACGGAGCCCAGGACTTTATCCCGCAGTTCCGTGCCCATGTAGAATATCTTATCATTCCATCTGCCAGTCCGGACCATATTATCCTTGATAAGCAGCTTCCGACACAGCCCCAGCATAAGAGTTACGACTCCTCCAGCCACCGGCCGGCGCACTCCGTCAGGTGTGATGAACAGCATCACGTCCGCGTCGGTTGCAGCATCCAGATCCACCATTTCGTATCCCACGCCGAACCTGCCGATGGCCGTAAGCCTCTCGATCCCTTTGAAGGATTCCCGCGTGTATTTCGGCTTCAGTGAGATCACGCCATCGTAATCCCTGAGCTGATCCGGCGTCACCTCTGGCAGAGATTCCTCCATAAACTCGTATTCTATGTCAGGCTCTTCATCCAGCAGACTCAGCCCCATATCCTTGAATACAAGTTCACCTTTTTCCGACAGAAAGTCCCGCGTCAAAACGATCCGAAACTTCTCCATTTATTTCTCCTTGTGCTCAGTGCATAGATCTCCCATAAGAAATCCTCAACATATTGTATCTGCCCCATATAGTCAAATGTGGTATAGAGATCGTCCTATGTATTACTGGAGTAATCCTCAAGCAGCTTCACAAAGGCAAGTCCATCCTTTACTGCTTCATATAACTCCTCATCTGCCGTCCAGAGTATGCATGCTCTGTCTTCAGCAAGGGCAACGTAGAAGGCGTCGTATAGCCATCTAAGCCCGAATTGCTTGGCTATTTCCCAGGTGCGATCTAACAGGTGTGCAGTCGGCATCAACTGAACGGGCAATCCCTTCAAATCTTCGAAAGCTGTTTCTCCAGCCTCAGCAGTAATCTGGCCACTATATACCTTCTTTCGCACCGCGCTGTATACCTCAGCGTCAAAGAAATGCGGAGCGATCAGGAATACCTCTGCATCTGAAGCGTCTGTTATCAGGATCTTCGCTTTTCCTGAAAGGCGCTCCTTGACTACTGCCTTCACCGCAATATTAGCGTCAATGCACCATTCCACTAGCTATCTCCCTATCTATTCGATCTTTCGTCTCGCATTTCCCGAATGATCTGCACGCTATCGGTTGTTACTTCCATTTGCTCACGGTGTTTGTCGCATCTGGCAAGCCAGCGCCTAAAAGATGCTTTATCAGTTGCATTGCGCCGTGCTTCTTCCGACATCCACCACCCCTGAGCAATGACTTCCACCTCGGTTCCTTCGGGGAGCTTCACACCTTTCTCCAATACGATCACGTTATCTTTCACCACACCTTTATATCCCATTCGCGAACACCTCCTGTGCGCTGGATAACGCGGAGTAATGAGGACATTTGCAGGTAATTATACTATCTTCCTCACTCCTGGGCAAGCATTTACCAAGAAAATGTATACTGAAAGAACTAAGCTGTAAGTGCACTAGAAATTCTGCTCGGTGAACCGCTCAAAAACGTCCATGGGAAGCGGCTCACTCACAGCCAGCGCGTTCATCTCCAACTGCTCTACGTTTAGGTTACCTATGGGGTTGCCGTGGATGCGTTCCTCCTGGAGACAGAACTGCAATGCCAGAGCCAGTAGGCTGATTCCCTCATCCATGCACCACTGGCGCATTTTGATAGCCCTGGCCACGTCCCGATTGCTCTTATCGTGCGATGACAGGTCGATCCCGGTGAGTATGCCCCGCATAATCGACCAGCCGTTCAGAACGCCTATATCCCTGGCTGCGGTCGCAGGGAGAATGTCATCATCAGCCGTCTGGCGCAACAGATTATAGTCGTTGAAGGTGAGCAATACATCCACGTCGCCGGTCTCTATAGCTTTGAGATGGAAGTCGTGCGGCCTCATGCCGTAGCCCACGTTCCGCACCAGCCCTCGCTTCTTGGCTTCCAGGAGGCCGGCCAGCGTCCCGCCTTTCGCCAGGGTAGGATCTATCTCCTGCGGATCATGGATGAACATGGCGTCAAAATAGTCCATGCCCAGCATTTCCAGTTGCTTCTCAACCTCAGATATGGCGTGTCCCGCTGAGTAATCTATGTCATCCCTGCCGTGACAGCACACGCGCCCGCTGATTATAGCCTCGCTGCGCTTGATGACGCCGGTTTTGATAGCTAACCCCAGCTTGCGCACCGAATCCCCGTAGCAGAGAGCGGAGTCGAAGTGGTTCACCCCAATGTCCACTGCCCGGCGGATGAGCGCGCAGGCGTCATCATCCGAAACAAATCCAAAATGATTCCCAAACCCCTGCGTGCCAAACGGTATCACAGGAATTTCAATATCGCTCTTGCCCCACCTTCGGCGGGGAACGTTGAATTTACCACTCATGTTAGTATTTCTCCTTCTAAACACCAGGACACAAAGTCACGAAGACACCAAGATGCTACAGATGCAATGGCAAAGAGCAGAGGGCTAAGAGCTTGGAGTAGGAATAAAGAAAATCTAAGCTCCATACCCTAATCCCTGTTCCTTAATCCCTTTTCCCTATTCCCTGTTCCCTATGCTCCTACTCCATGAATTCCCAGAGCACGCTTCCATCCGCATCGGCCGGCGCCGGGATGCCCCATGCTGCAGCGAGGGTGGGAGCGACGCTGGTGATCAGCGTGGGCCGCTGCCGTCGAAATCCCTTCTTAACACCCGGCCCCGACAGGACGAAGTATGAGTCATCAGAATGGCTTCCCGCGTTCAGGCGCGGCCAGTCCCAAGTTCCGGTTTGCTCTTCGGTGTGCGTTTTCCAGAACTCCTCCCGCGACACAGTTGCCAGCGGATGAGGCTTTGACGGTATCATGAAAATATCGCCCACGCGGTCTCCGCCAACTGCCAGCCGGCCCGCATCTTCCATTGGCAACACTACCCGGTAGAGATGCCGCCCGGCATTATCCGTCGCTGTCAACAGCGCCTCCATAATCTCATCCCGCAGTGAAAGATACTCGTCACCTTGCTCCACGATCCCATCCGGGTCGCGGCCTTTCACGTTCAGATAAACGTAATGCTGAATACCAAAAGCCTTTGACCTGGACCAGTCGATGCCGCCACCTTCACGGTTGATCAGCCAACTGCCTTCCCTCAACACTCTATTAGGATCGCTGTGTCCAGCAAGTCCAGGGAGCATGGTATCGCCGCCGTGATCCGACACAAGCGCCACCAGCGTATCCGGGCCTGCCGCTTCCATCGCTCTGGCGATGATCTCGTCGCCCCAGCCCATGAGGCTGTCCCACATAGCCCAGCCTTCCTCGGCCCGATCCGCCTGGTGCATGGGATGGCGGGGATCGATCATATACATGGTAAGATGGTTCGTCCAGTCCGGCCCGTGCCACTTGAGCATAAAAAGATCCCAGTCATGATTGCCCAGGATATATTCAGCCGCGCTCCGCCACCAGTGAGCCAGGTACTGCTGCTCATCGAAATACGTAGCGATGTCCGAAGCTCCGCCCTGAACCACCTGCTGGCGCGAGCACTGGATGATGAACTGCCCGCATCGTTCCAGCAATTCAGGCGCGAGGCTCGATGGATGTACGAAGTCATCTAAAGGATAGATCTCGCTCAGATAAAGGTGGATCTCACTGGCGTCTGGCGACAGCTTGAGCAGTTTCCCCCGCAGGCCTGCCCGGACTGGCTGACCATCTGCCGTGAATGTATGCTCCACCCACTGTGTCCACTCGCCGGGCCGGAAGGAAATGAGACGCTTGCTGGAACTCCGGGCGGCGTAGAGTTCCACACGATCATATCCTGTTTCACCTTTGCAGATCAGGGCGAACAGGGGATCTACCTGTTTATGGCGGCTTCTGCCTCCGGGCTCTATGTCTACCTGGAATTCCAGGTTTCCGTTTTGCTCCAGCGACCACCCTTCTGCAGGAAGCGGCTCAATTTTCGTCACGTGCGGGCCCGGCTGTCTCGGATGCGTCGTATAAGCCCGGACCTCCTGAAGCGCGCGGATGGCGTTATCAGGTCGGCCGTCCTCCCCGATGTGGATGATACCATCCTCAAACTTCAGCGGATATGACTGCGCCCAGTCGAACACTACGGGACGCTTTCCGGCATTATAAGCCGTTGTCCATAGTTGTTCAGCCTTGCACACAGACGCGGGGAATCCGCTGCTGCGCTGATTCAATGGCGTCCCGGGGAAATGGACTGACATATTGCAGCCAGTGACCCAGGGCGATGCTCCCGTGGCCAGGCAAGCCCAGTTGGTACCGGTCTCCATAGGGAAGCACGGCCAGGTCTGAGTCACGCAGCCTTCCTTGATAAGCCTTCCCACAGTGGGCAGAGCGCCGCGCTCCACGAAGTACTCCAGCGTCTTCAGAGAAATTGAGTCAAATCCCACAACAATAAGTTTCTTTGCCTTTGGCATACGCAATGCCTCCTTATCCTATATTTCAATCCGAAATGGCAATAGCTATAAAATATCACAGATACACGACATACTCAAGGCAATTCTGTATTTCGACTTGACGCGAAGCAAATGTCCTGCTATATTATAGATGGATACGTACAGCGTATTTGCTTTATAGGTTGGCAAAAACTGAGCTTTATCTTAACCTTTTACCGGAAGATGCGATCAGGATCGCACCAGGACATAATCCAGGTACCGTGCGATACATGGGAGGAATAACCTTGATTTTACGTGGCAAGCTATTTGTTGAATCTCCGATTTACAGGGGAAATGCGCGAAAAACGCTCTTCACCCGAGATGGAGATGGAACTCAGCGTCTGGTTTCTCTGGCAGGTGAAATATCCGGCACCGCTCAGTCCCTGATGGATGCATTCATAGGTAGCAGTGGTAAGAACATAGGTCTGCTAAACCGACTGTGGCAGAGACTGTATGGTTCTCCAATGCCAAAAGGCCTCGTTACTGGAGTGAACTGCAATCTGCAGAAGGACAGTTACCCGCGAGACCGCTTTTTTGATCTGCGTATGGGGATCAAACTGGATGAGGACCGTTGGGCTGCCGAGGCCAATGCCAACTATAAGATTGAGACTCTGTTTCGCAATTCCGTCTTCGATCTCGAATTATCTGTGAGGGATTCTGTCCTCCAGCAGGGAGAGAACGCGGCTGGACTGTATCATGTCCTTCAGGAACTGAAAGAAGGACGCTTCTGGTTCGGCGCTGGGAAGACCAAAGGCCTGGGACGGTGTCGGCTGGAAATGGATATCCCGTTTTCATCCACTGAGGCACTACCAAATATAAACCCTAAGGCCAATCATCTAACAGTATCTCTAGCCTTTAAGGCCATGAATCCAGTCCTGGTTGGATGGAACTGGGGAAGGGTGGACCCTGACGCACCTGCTTTTGCAGCTATTGAAGGAAGCTCGCTCATAGAAGCAATGCGGAATCTTACGGAACCCATACGTGATCGGCTGAAGATGGTAATAGGAGGACCCATCCTTACTCCCGGCGACTGGAAGGCAAAGCTGGCCGAGTATCTTCCCAGAGTCATTGCTATCTGGTTGAGAGAGGTTTCCTTAGGCCAAACTGAAGCCTGGATACTCCCTGAAGCAGCATTAGCTAAGTTGAGCAAAGGGAAATATGGTCTCTCCAAGAAAATCCTCAAGGATCTCCAACCGCTGGTTGATAAGCCTTTTCCCAGTCAGGAGGAAGCTCAAGCTGCTATTACTGAAGCCCTTGGCAAGAAAGCCAATATGGCCAAACGCGTCGTTGCTGTCCTGGAACACAGCACCCAGGCCGGTCATCAGTTCAGCAATGAGGCATGGCTCGATGTTGCCAACAACCTGGGACTGAATGTTGCTCTGGCAGACAGCCTCGCAGCCCGGATACAGAGCGAACCGGCTCTGGTGGATATCCTTGCTTCGGCCTGCAGGAATGTGTTGCCGCGCCTCTACCAGCAGGTGGATCAACAGATCAGGCTGCTTGAGAGCGATTCCTGGGTGGACGCAGAGATTGATGCACGCGAGGAGCATATCCAGATTAAGACTATGCTGCTCGAGGGTAAAATTGATGAAAAACAGTGGGATAACCCTAATCAGGCTCCGGAAGGTGTTAGCTTATCAGCATGGAAGGAGTTTCTCGAAGCCCATAGTCGAGTGCAATTCAGTCACATGAAGGACTCCAGGAATCTGAAAAAGAGCATTGCAAACGATAATAACTTCATAGACTTCGTTGATGGCTATCGTGATCTGGTCCGCCAGGAACTTGCTCAACCTTACAATACTGATTTTCGAGAGGGCGGGATTTCCAATCGGGAAATATCACGAAAGTATGGTAAGCCCTATGACAGGGTATTCACACGTATGCTATCCTGGTCGCCATCCTCACAGGAGCAGGGGGCCTGGGAGATCTATATTCCGGGCAGCACCATTAAAGGAGCTTTTAGAAAGCGAGCCTCGCAGGTTTTGAAAACACTATGGGGTGAGTCCAAAAAGACTGATGAGACATTGGCCCGCCTCTTTGGCGCACAGAATCAGATAGGACTGGCTTTCTTTTCCGATGCCTATCTTACGGATCCTCATGACCCGGAACGCTCATGGTGCTCTATGGATGGAGTAAGAATGGATCCCAAGACTGGTAGTCCCGTAGAAGAAGCTAAAGCGGATTATCTCTTTGCCTATGGCGACAACCTTTCTTTTCATCTTCGTGTAGACCTCCAGGACCTCAGTGAAAAGGATATGGAGGCGTTTTCCCTTCTGACTCATCTTCTACAGGATTTCCAGAGAGGAGATATACCCCTGGGAGGCCAGAAAACCAGTGGTTTTGGCTGGGCCAAGGCTGCTATCACCGGGGTCGAATGGATAACGACTGATCCGAATGGAATAGGGAAGAAGCTATTTGGGGAGCAAAGTCTCGTTCAGGATGGTATATGGCATCAGTTGAACCTCGATGGAGACGTGGCGACAGCCGCGCTTGCCAGACTGCGTCCCATAAAAGCAACGACAGATTCTAAGACTCCGCCCAGGGCAAGTTCAGGCTTTGTATCCCATAGAGCATTTGGTGGTCATTGTGGAATGCTTGTTGTGGAAGCTGAAGCCATAACCCCGGTTAGTATAAAGGAAAGCGGCGAACCATCCTTCCAGGCCAACCTGGAAGATCAGCCAGTAAATGGCTGGGATTTCTTCTCCATGTCGCCTCCTGAGAATTCTCTGCGAGACTCAAGTAGAGTCTATGCTCTACCCAGCAAGAGTATTAGAGGTATGATCCGCCACCTGTATGCCATCTCAAGCGATTCCAGAAAGCCAAGCCCGGATATTGGCAGTCTGAATCCAGCAGATAGCTTGTTCGGCTGGGTGGGCAGCGGACCTAACCAGGCAATAATGGGAAGACTGTCTTTCAGCTTCGGCATTTTTGAGGAAGCTGAGCTTGCCTGGTTCAAGATACCGTATCCCTACGGAGAGTGGCATTACACCGGGGGACAGTGGAAGAAGACTCCAGAAAGCTCTGCTTCCAGTTTAGTTATTGGCAAAAATTGGAGGATTTTTCCACATGCCCCGCTGGCCCCAATTGTCAGTAAGCTGGACGAGTTTCGACCTGATACACCCCAGGCTGGTTATATGAGGGCGATACTTCCTGGCGCGCGTTGCCGTTTCACTGTCCGCTTCTGGAATCTTAACGAGGGTGAGCTTCAAAGGCTGATCTGGTGTCTGGTTCTGGAGCAAGGGCTGGCTCACAAGATAGGCAGAAGCCGCTATCTGGGTTTTGGAAGTCTGCGGTTGCGCGTTCTTCCTGAAAGCTTTTTCGTAGACTGGGCAAATCGATATTCCGGCAAACCTGAACAGGATTGGCGTTTGCCTGTGAATGTCGATGAATGGATTAATACTAAAGTAATCAAGCACTATGCGGAACTGCGGAAGGCTTTAGATGCTAAGCAGCTTTGATTGGATACGCCGGAGTAGAACCGGGGCTGAGTTATTAGCCACGTTGCGATGTCTTGCGTTAGAGGAAAAGCGAGGAGTTGAGGACATAGAACATGAAGTAGAGGGCGAAGACGGATTGAATTCTATGCCTTCTATTGGACCACCTGTTTCTGCCACCAAATTCCCCTGTCAGCGTTGCTGGACCTATCCTCGCATGTCTGGCTCTGATTATAAGGATGATCCCTACTGTAAGCTCTGCGCGGAGATTCTAAAGAGAACTTCGGGATTCGGGCGTGCTTCGCGTGGATCTGTAATTGTCTGGGGTTTTGGCAACCAGTTGCCTGAACAGCTTGAGAATAGAAGGCCAAAATCCAGGCCTGATTCCTACGCTTTAAGACTTAAGCCGTTTCTTGCGGGGTATGTATACGGTGGGAATCGCTTTCTTCTGGTGATGTATCGTCGGAAGTTGAGAGAGTGGCTGCGAGAACTTATACTCCATGAGGGAACGGCGCTAAAGGGCCTCATACAGATATTCCCCACCATGGGATTAAGAAGCGGGATCTTTATGGGAGATATTCTCTGCAGAGCGATGCATCATGAAGCGAACTTCCCTCTGGACCAATTGCGCATTCGGTTCTATTCTGAGGTTCATCAGTTACTAAAACCCCATGTACGTGATCGAAGAGGCATGCTTACCTTCGAAGCTTCTGAATTCCTGAGCCTGCTGGAGATGGCTGAGGTGTTCCGCAGATTGCTACGCCCGGAAGAGCAAAAGGAGCTATATGAACTGCTAAATATAGATAATACCACAGAGGAGCAGTTCTACTGGGGACGGTTCTCAGGCCGACTGAGCCAGGAGGCGAAGGACATGCTGAATGCCTGGAAGATCCGGAATTGGCCAAAGGATAGGGTCAGATTGCTATATGAGATTATCAAATATGTGTTCATACCTGAATTCCATTAATCTCATTCGCTATCTGCTGGTATGGAGAGTCAACAGCTCCTTGGTGTATCTACCCAAATATCTATCGCCAGAAATATCCGCTGTTCTTGGGACAATTATTACCCAGCGATTCCCAACTGGCGAAGCCCGTGATTGGCGAAAGGCTATGGAAGTCTGGAATGAATACCTCAGTAATACTAAACAAATGGGTAAAAAGGTTCCACAAGCGTCGTGGCCTGTTGACGCGGCCATATTCGCCTATCCAGGCAAGAGAACCTATGGCCAGGGGGAGCTGATATTTTGGGAGCTTAAACTCTTTGGGAAAAGCGCCGATCACGGACTTTTTCTGGAAGTAATCCTGCCCGCTATGGAGGAAGCAAGCTATACTTCTGATACCCGGTGGAATCGCGCGAACAGACTGTGGGGACGATTTGATATTGATTCTGTCTATGTAGCCCGGGGATCCCGTTGGGAGCCCCTGGTAACCAATGGGCGGCTGGATCTGCGACGTCGTGTCAGCCCCGTCCAATGGGCTGAGGGATTGAATTCTGAGCCGGTATCGGAGGACAAATTCAGCACCGCAACACGTCTGACCTGGATAACGCCTTTTGATCTTGAGGACACTCTCGAGAAGGGAGGCAAGAAGAAGGGGAAGTCGCCTATTAAGGCTCCAGACCTGAGGCATATTCTGGAGGCGTTGATAGCTCGTCTGGATCTGCTAATACCGGGCCTGAGTGATGACCCCGGTGAAGCTCTAAATGCAATTGAACAGGCTGATTCCGTCTCTATTCTTCACAAGAGCCTGAAAGTCACGCCCAAAGGCTGTCCCGGACGCTATATAGGGACACAAATCTTCTCATGCATACCATTTCCAGTCATACCTTACCTCGAGTTAGCATCAATACTCCATATTGGCAAGCAGATACACTTCGGGTGTGGTACGTTTGTGCTAAGCACCCGGACGGAAGCGCCTTGAACAAACGGAGAGAGCCATGAATACATCTGAAACATCCACGTTCCACTTTACAGAAAATGAACCAACCTCGATTGTAAAAGATTTCAACACCTTCGCCAATTACATAGAGGAAACACCCTTTGCTATGGGGGTGAAGTCTGGGCATATACCATACAAACACCTGGCAGCACTCAACGAATCCATGTCCAGTCCGAATACAGGGAACACTCCCCGCACCCCTCAGAGATTCTATCCGAGACTGCACCTTTTCCATAACCTTGCTCTCGCTGGGAACCTGTTACAGCGTGCGCCGAGCGGATCATCTGTTGTCCTCGAGCCAACGGATCGCCTGTATGAATTCCGCTCATTGTCGGATGCCGGGCAATACTTCTCCCTGCTGGAAACCTTCTGGGTTGACTGTCCCTTCCCGGATCTCAGCTTTGACAGTTACGGACGCGGTTCACTTGGGCTTGTGCTCGGGCTGGAGCAGTTCCTGCAGATAATGAGCGAGAGCAAACCTGGTCTGAAGATCACCTCCAGCGTCATAATGATGGCTGGATTCATATTCGATGGATTCCTGCTTCTGTGCTTTCCGATCTTTGGGTGGTATGACTTTACCCGGCAGGAAAGGGAACGTAAGTCATCAGTCTTTCTGGCTTCCCTCACACCATCCCATCTGGGTGTAACCATAAGCAAGATCCTGTTGGAGGAGCGGCCTTTCGTCAAATGGAATATCCCTTACCGACGAACATTAGGGGAGATCGTTGATTACCCCGGGCAGGAACTGGAAGTCGAGGGCGAATATGTACCTTTCATTGAGGCTTTTCGCAAGATATGCGCAGACGGAGAATCCCTGGATATGCTTCCACGTCAGATGCGGGAGCATATACGTGGGAACTTCGTCTTCAAGGTAAGCCTGGGCAAAATCTGGAGGACTATAGCAATATCCAGCGAGAACACACTCCATGACCTGCATCTGGCGATCCAGGAAGCGTTCAGATTCGACAATGACCATCTCTACGCCTTCTACATGGACAACCGCAGTTTCTCCGACTATAGCTTTGAGCACCCAGACTCAGATGATGGTCCCTGGGCAGACGATGCTGTGATCGGGGATATAGATCTGGTTATTAACCAGCAGTTCCTCTATCTATTTGACTTCGGCGATGAATGGCACTTTGACGTCAGGCTTGTGAACATCCAGACAGACGAGCCGCTCCTCCCCGGGCCAGAGATACTCGAACAGAAAGGGAAAGCGCCAGAACAGTATGGCGGGTATTATGAGTAATCTGCTCCGAAAATAAGACCTGGGAGCGCAGGCATCCCTGCCTGCATGCTTCCATCTACTGCGGCCAGGATGGCCGCGCTCCCGGGCACATTTTCATGATTGTGTGTGAGCGCAGCTCATGACAACTGCTCCGAAAATGGCCTGGGAGCGCAGGCATCCTTGCCTGCATGCTTTCATCTACTGCGGCCAGGATGGCCGCGCTCCCGGGCACGTTTTCATGATTGTGTGTGAGCGTAGCTCATGGAGCCTGCTCCGAAAATGGCCTGGGAGCGCAGGCATCCCTGCCTGCAATTCAGACGCATCTTCATCATTGTGGGTGAACTCAGCCCATGATAACTGTTCCAGTTTGGTAGGTCATAGTAGAACATGCTGCCAGCTTGTTGAAAGTATATCAGATTCGCCAACAGTTCAGAGCTTCGAGTAAAGAAAATGGACATTTTCCTTACTTTTGCAGCCGGGTGCTCAAGAAGGTTCTATCCCTGGCAACATCTGTAGGAAAGTATGCCAAACTCCATCCTGCCATAGCTCTAAACCCGCATATTTCCTATACCTCTAGCCAAGAAAAGTTGTCATTATGGCAACTTCTTGCTCTATTTTTGACAAATCCATCTTCGTTCTGATTC
>Ga0114922_10005045_pt1 | contig 12211 bp, 10 predicted proteins | sample AartaG_FD_100975 | JGI IMG/M metagenome (GOLD analysis project Ga0114922, IMG submission 100975) | Deep subsurface microbial communities from Aarhus Bay to uncover new lineages of life (NeLLi) - Aarhus_00045 metaG | ecosystem: Environmental > Aquatic > Marine > Oceanic > Sediment | place...
ACCCTGATCGCAATACTCGTGCTCGCGATGATGCCTGCACAAGCCGGCGCCGCAGAAACCGCAGCCGAGCTCATTGAGCAGGCCAGACAGTACGACTGTGGCTACACGGCCGGACCGGGCACCAGTCAACCCAAGGCCCTTGAGATTTATCACCAGGCGCTGGCCGCGACCCCCGATCGCCAGCAGCGCCTCCATATTCTCTTCCGCATGGCGCAACTGCACACCTGTGCCTACCGCGCGGAGAAGGGTGAGAAACCCGACCGCCGCAAAGCCGTTGGGCTGTATCAGCAGATCATCACTTCCTATCCCCCCGAAGAGCCTCTGGTCCTACAGGCCATGACGGCCACGGCGGACTGCTTCACGGCTCTGGGCCAGTTCGACCAGGCCCTGCACTGGTCCCGGAAGGCCTTGGAAGTCAACACGAAGGTCTGGGAAGACCAGATCAAGGCTCTCGAGGCCGAGGAACCGGGCCGACACGACCACGCCCCGGACGGGATAACGGACGACGAGCCGCCGGTAGATCCCGCTCCGCTGCGGCGAACGCTACGGCAAATCCACAGGACGCAACGCGCCGCCGTGGATCAGATTGCCTACGCCGCCATGCAGGTCGATCCCCTGTGGGCTCAGACCCAGCTCAAGTCGCTTGAGGAGCAGTACGCCGGGACGTGCGTTGCGCAGCGGGCCCGCGAGCTGCTCGACCGAAATGCGGAAAAAGTGGCCAACGCTTTGGCGCCGAGCCGGCATCTGCCGATGGGACCGGATGCACCGACCCTGCAGAGTGCCGTGCCCTCGGCTTCGACGGCACCCGATTTCAACGATACCGGCCTGCCTGCACCGGCCCCTGCTGCGTTGCCTGCCGCCACCGGCGGGACGCTGGGCCCGGGCAGGGCGGACAGGCCGGCACCCGAGCAGGTTCCCTCCCATTCGCCGCGAGGGCCTCCCTTGGCGCGCATACAGCGTGTCATGGTAGGCGTGGCAGGACTGGTCCTTATGGTCTTCGCCGCGCGATGGTTAATACGAGGCTCTCTACGAAAGGGACCAAAATATGAACAAGTCTGAGAATCTATTCATTCACCTTGCGATCACAATCGTGCTGGGGATGGGCGTTCAGACCGCCTTCGGCCAGTCACCTGTGATCACGTCACATCAGGACGGAGACACCGTGTATTACGGTGCTCAGGTCACGCTGGAATGTTCCGGCGGCTGTCCACCCCTGACCTGGTCGGGCCCGGGATCCTTCGAGCCCTCCACAGGCAGTGAGGTCACCTGGACGGCCCCCACCAGTGGCACCACCGCTATGGTCACCGTCACAGACGGGTGCGGCCTGAGTGATTCCGTGACCTTCAACCTCTCCAACATCATCTTCGTGGACAAGGATCGTCCAGGCGATGACGGCACGACGTGGGTCAAGGCCTTCAAGCATCTACAGGACGCCCTGGCCGTCGCCAGCTCCGGCTGCGAGATCTGGGTGGCCGAGGGGACGTACAAGCCGGACGAAGACGCAGATCATCCGAATGGCACCGCCGATGAGGCCAGCACGTTCACACTCGTCGCCGGGGCAGCCGTTTATGGCGGTTTCGCTGGGAACGAGACCACCCGAAGTCAGCGGAATTGGATTACACACGAGACGATTCTGAGCGGCGATATCGACGAAGACAGTGCGCTGGACGCCCAGAACTCTCGCCACGTGGTCAGGTGTACATCCGGCACGTCGACCACGGTGCTGGATGGCTTCACGATCACCATGGGTTTTTCCGACGTTGGGCTGGCGGATGGTGGAGGAATCGACCTCGTGAACTGCTCTCCCACAATTGCCAACTGTCTGATCAAGGACAACAAGGCCGAGAGCGATGACGGTGACGGCGGGGGAATGCATTGTCTGAACGCGAGCCCGACGGTCACGAATTGTATCTTCATCGACAACATCGCCGGTGACGATGGCGGGGCGCTGTGCAACAAGAACGGCAGCAACGGGATCTTCACGAACTGCGTGTTCTACAGCAATGAGACTGAAAGCGATGAGCTAACGGATGGCGGCTCCCACGGCGGCGCTATCTTCAACACCAAGGGTGAGGGCTACAACTACGTCGCCAGTGATCCGAATTTCATCAACTGCGTGATCGCTTCCAACCTGACCCGCAAGCGCACCGGCGTTGGTGGTGGTGACGGGGGCGGCGCAGCCGACAACGACAGTGGTACCCATGTGACCTGGATCAACTGTACCTTCTATGGCAACACCGCCCAGGACGACGGCGGCGGTCTCGCCACCCGCGACGGGGCCCTCAGAACCGTCCAGAACTGCATCTTCTGGGACGACGACGCCTGGGACAACGGCGAGGAGCTGTGGCAAGGAGGCACCCCCGACGGCGCAGCGACGGTCACCTATAGTGATGTCGAGGGCGGCGCCGGTGGCACAGGCAACATCAACAGCGATCCGAAGTTCTTTTCCACCGGCGATCCCGACGGCCCGGACAATCGGTTCCTGACGATAGACGACGGCCTGGAGATCGATGTGCGCAGCCCCTGCATTGACGCCGGCACCAACACCGGGGCACCGTCTGAGGACGCCACCGGCAGAAGCCGGCCCATCGACGGCGACGAGAACGGTACGGCCACCGCTGACATGGGTGCCTACGAATTCGAGCCGATCGTCCGGAAAGAGCCATACCTGATCTACCCGGGAGAAACCGGCACTCCCGACACCACGGCTCAGATGACCGTCCTTTGGCAGTTGAAGCAGCAGCGCACCTGTACGCTGGAGTGGGGCACAACCACCAGCTACGGCAGCAGCACCCAGACGACGGAGTACAACTCCGGAACCTACGGCCACCAGCACAAGTACCCGATCCCGAACCTCACCCCCGGAACGAAGTATTACTATCGTGTCACCGGCGTTGGCGCGGGAAGCTTTTACACCGCACCGGTGACCACCACGACCAGCATCAAGTTCCTGGTGTACGGCGATACACGTGGCGCAAGCAACGGGAACCCCTCCGCCTACTACGATGATGTCTGCGCGCGTATGGTCAGCACCTATACGGGCGACTCAGACTTCCAGACCCTGGCACTCCACGCCGGCGACTGGGTCGACCGCGGGGGCAATAGCGAAGATGCCTGGGAAGACGAGTTCTTCCCGCGCTCCGAGCAGAATGCCATGGAACTGCTGGCGAACGTTCCGATTCAGGGATGTCTGGGAAACCATGAGATAAAGGATAGCACCGGCACTGACCGCTCCCAAAGCTACTATGGCACGCTGCTGTGCAACAAGTACTGGCCTTACCCGTACGTGGGTGCGACGAACACGAGCTATTGGTCGTTTGATTACGGCCCCGTACACGTCGCCGTGCTCGACCAGTATGCCACCGGCACCTATTCGGGCAGCAACCGGGTCGGGGCGACTCAACTCGCCTGGCTGAAGGACGATCTTAAGGACGCGGACAGAGCGTGGAAGTTCGTGGTCCTCCATGAGCCCGGGTACTCCGGCGCCTCGACCCACGGGAGCGCCTATCAAGAGGTCCGCAGCAGCCTCCAGCCTGTGTTCGACAGTAATGACGTCGACATCGTCTTCTGCGGACACAATCACTACTACTGTCGCTGTGCTACCGGCGGTGTGAAACACATCACCTCCGGCCGTGGCGGCGCGCCGCTGGCCGCCTATAGCACGAGCGCGTGGCACGAGGCCCCGACACCTACGTCCAACGGTGTGAAATACCATTTCTGCAAGGTCACGATCAACGGTGCCAGCGATCAGTTGACACTTGTGGCAATCGACAAGGACGGAAATCAGATCGACTCATTTACCATCCAACACTAACCGAGACGCACAAGATCTGTATGAGGACTTCGACGGGGAGGCGGGCCTTTAGACACCGGCCTCCCCGCCGGCATATTGACGAGGGGTCGTGACTCGACCTGGAATCTGTCAGATCTGCGAGTAGTCGGCGGGCTTGAGGCACAGGTTGGTGATCCCGCCATGCAGGGCGATCTCCCGGTCTTGCCTGAAGGGGAAAAAACTCTGGCGTTTCTCGGCGATTGCAACTATCTTAGTCTGGCGCCCCGAAGCTGCGTCTGTGTGGGCGGCGTGAGTGCATCGTTATGTCGGAACCAGCCAGTTCGATATGGATTGGTATTTCTATATAGCCGGGACGGCGATCTCCATACAACTGCTGTTCGTCTACTACGCCTTTCGCAACTATCACTACGTCCGGATCAAGTCCACCAAGGAGAAGCCCTCCGCCTTGCGGCCCCGCACCTGCCTCATCGTCCCCTGCAAGGGCCTCGACGCTCACTTCGATTCGAACCTTCGATCGTTCTTCCGGCAGGATTATGAGAACTACCACTTGGTCTTCGTGGTCGAGAGTGAATCGGACCCCGCGTACGAAGAGCTGTGTGCGCTCAGAGATACCTTGAGTCCGGCATCACATGCTCTCGACGTCGGCATCCTGGTGGCCGGCGCATCACGATCCTGCAGCCAGAAGATCCACAACCTTCTATACGCCTACGACCGAATCCCGGCCGACAGCGAGGTGCTGGCCTTCGCGGATTCCGATATCTGCGTTCACGGCGACTGGCTGAGCCGCCTGATTCGGCCGCTACGGCGACCCAAGTGCGGGCTCACGACCGGTTACCGGTGGTTCATCCCGACCCGGAACAACCCGGCCACTCTGGCGCTGTCCGCGATCAATGCGGCCGTGGCGCAATTCCTCGGCAACAGCCCCTTCAACCAGGCCTGGGGCGGTTCCATGGCGATCCGCACGGAGGATTTCCGCCGCCTCAACGTCTCTGAACTCTGGGCCAACACCCTGAGCGACGACCTGTCCCTGAGTCAGGCCGTCAAGCGGGCCGGAATGAGGGTCACCTTCGTGCCGGAATGCCTCGTCGCCTCCTTCGAATCCTCCACGTGGCCGAAGCTCTACGAATTCGGCCGCCGGCAGTTCCTCATCACACGCGTGTACGCCCCGGGTGCATGGTGGCTGGGATTTCTCAGCAGCCTGGGCTCCGTCCTTGGCCTGTGGGGTGCAATCGCGATGGCGATCTACGCTGCGGCTGTTCACGCAGAACCCATCTTGTCCTACCTCGCCGTACTCCTTGTCTTCCTGGCGGGCCAGTTCGTTCGCGCGATCCTGCGCCAAATGATGGCGGTAGAGGCGCTCGGCGAGTATCTTCCCCAGTTGAGGCCGGCCATGGCCGCTGATTTGGTTGGATTCTGGCTCTGGTCGCTCGTGCTGTTCGCTTCGATGCTCTCCTCAGCATTCGGCCGAACCATCCGCTGGCGCGGCATCCGCTATCGCCTCATCAGCCCCACCGAAACCAAAGTCTTCAGCAACGCCCCCGACGCACCGGCAGCCGTCTGACACCTGCAGTGCCGCCACCTTGAGTTGGCCGAGATGCGCCTGGCTCTTCAGAGGGACGAAGGTCTCACATGTTACGACCGCTCCACCATCCCCGCCACGATTTGTGTGCGTCCTTTATTCGATCTCGGCGATATCGCTTTGAGGCTCGCCGACGAGATAGATGCGGTTCTTGCCGCGGCGCTTAGCATCCAGAAGGGCCAGGTCGGCCTTCTCGAAGAGCTGCTCGACGGTCTCGCCGTCGCGCGGGAAGCTGGCCAATCCGCCGCTGATGGTCAGGACGCCCTCGCCCGCGGGACCGAGCAGGTGGAGATCGGCATTGCCAAATTCCTTCTGGAAACGCTTGGCGACGGAGATCGCCTCGGTGGGATGCTCGGCTGCGGCGGAGCGCCGGTCGCGTTCCACGTCGCCGCCGACTCGATAGGGATCGTCCCAGAAGACCACGGCGAACTCATCGCCCCCGATGCGGCCGACCACATCGTGGGGCCGGCAGCAGCGCCGCACGAGGATGGCCGCCTGTCGGAGGATCTCATCGCCCGTGGCGTGGCCGTAGACGTCGTTGTAATGCTTGAAGTTGTCGATGTCGAAGACCAGCAGGGTGACGCGGCCGCCGGTCCCGCGTGCCTGCTCCAGGATCTGGCCGGCGAACTCCCGGATATAGCGGCGGTTCTTCAAGCCGGTCAGGTCGTCCGTTGTGGCCAATCGTTCGAGGTGTCGTATCCTTCGTTCCAGTTCAGCAGACACGGTCTCCTCGGGCCCGGCGGAGGGCGTCTCCGGCGTTTGTGGCCCCTCGCCCGGTCCGGGCTGCGTGCAGAAGCTCGCCAGCCGCAAGGGACAGATCACGTACGCGTCCGCCCGCTTCTCCTCCTCCGGGTCCGCCGTCACCAGCCGTCGCGCGATGGGCTCCTCATGCATCTGGGCCAACAGCACGATTCTCGCGGACGTGCTCTTTCGCAGAGCCCTCAGGATCGAACCGAGCTGGCTCAGCGTCCCGTCCATCACCACGCCGATAACATCAAAGCGGCCTTGGGCGGCGGCACGGATCCCATCCAGGACGTTGGCGCACACGTCACACGGATATCGGTCCACGTGGCTTGCATCCAGGAAAGCCCGGCGGATATCGCCGACCAGCAGGATTCGGCCGGGGCGGGCTGGCGGAAGCGTTGGATTCGACGTGCTATGCATTGGTCTTGTGCCCCAGCAGCGCACTGAGCTCCGCCTCGGTCGCGCGCAAGTCATTGTCCAGCAGATCCTGCGGGGCCAGGCGCCCAGGACGGCGCCCGTCATCCGCGAGCCACTCCGTGAGGACATCCTCGGCCTCTCGCGGATCGCTAATGACCGCAGCTCCGGCGCGCGATGCCGAGAGGACCCCGTCGCGTCCGGCCGCAGTGCGCGTATCCAGGAAACAACAGCAGCGGATCGCGTCCGTCGCCGCAAGCTCGAAGAATCGACCATTTTCTCTCGTCAATTCGCGCATTGTTCCGACGATCAGCGCACGCCGATCAGCCAGCCCGCCTATCTCCGCGACCGCCGAGTACGCATCGTCACACGGCACGGCCTCAACCTCATGTTCACGCGCCAGCCGGACCATCGTTCGCACGAATTCACTGCACGGGTCGCCCACCACGATCACACGCGGACCGAGACCCAAACTGCCTCCTGCCATCGAGAAATTCCCCTGCCTGTCCGTCACCTTACGCCGGCCTCTCCGCGATCGTGGGCCGCTCGTCATGCTCCATAATAACAAGGCCGACGTAAAAGTCAAACCAAAGACTGCAATACGCGGACATGGGCCGGTTCGCGCCCTGTCGTGGATGCCTATTCGGCTCTGGGCAGGTCATCCAGGTTCCTGCGGACCTGCACGGCGTAAAAGCTGTCCGGATACAAGCTCAGAAAGCTATTGAGCATTTTCCGGGCCAGCACGAGGTTTTCCGTCTTGGATTCCTGCTGGTAGAGCCGGATGTTCAATCGCGTCAGCTCGTACAGGGCCTGCATCCCACCGTCGGTGTCCTGAAACTTCCGGGTGAGCTCAGCCAGACGCTTGGCGCGACCATGGTCGTCGGCGATCAGCGTGGCCTTCTCCAGCAGGAGATTGTCCCGCAGGCCGTCCTGCTCGCCGGTCTGCGAGAGTAGCGTGTCCAAGTGCCGCTCGTAATCCAGGCTGTGTGGGTTCAGCGTCACCAGTGTGGCCAGCCGGTCCAATGCGCCTTCCGGGCCCATGAGATTCTCATCGCCGATCAGCGTCTGCAGCCCATAGATCCGTCCCTGCAGATCCCGCAGCTCGCCCAGCGTCATGGCCGTATCGGCGGGCGCTCGAAACGCGCTGAACAAGCTGTCATCCGGTGCCGACGGCGACGTCTCATGCCTCTCAAGCTGCTGCTGAATCATCTCCCAAGCTTCGCCCAGCAGTGTCCGGGCCTTCTCCAGCTCGCGCTTGCCGGCCAACCGATAGGCGAGCCGCCAGCGTGCCTCCGCCGATTCGAGACTCCGCGGAAACCGGCTGTACAGGGAGAACCAGATCCGCAGCGACAGCTCATACGGATAATCGCCGTAGAAGTGAAGGATCTCATCCTGGTGGATCTGCCGCGGGTCCGGACTGTATTCGTTCAACAGGCCCTTATAGTAGAGGGCGATCGGCATACGCCTGCTTCCGGACCGCCGTTCGATGATCCTGCGGTGTATCACCTCCGGCATCCACCGCCCCTTGGGCGGGCTGATGAACCGGTCGTACTGCCGGTTCAGTTCCTCTCGCTTCTCCTGGTAGCGCAGCTCGTCCGGCACCACGAGCCAGCTCGGCCAGCGATCCTCCCGGGCCAGCCGGTCATCCCGCGCCAGATACGTCTGGATCTCCTTCTTCATGTCCTCACGCAGCGGGATCCGCTCGGTCGGGAAGAATTCCGAACGATACTCCTTCTCCGTCGGATCGGTGATCGTATCATCCAGCGCCTCACGGATGCTGTGGTCGCGGAACTCCGGGACCTCCCCGGGATTATTCTGGGCCACGTAGAGTTGGTAATCCAGCTCGTCGAAACCGATCTTCCAATCGAACAGAAGCAGGGCCAGCAGCAGGGTCGTGGTCGCGAAGATCCAGATCAGTCCCGGCTTGTAGCGCGTATAATGGCCGATCCCCAGCACCAGGCCGGCAATCGTCATGCCGGTCAGCCACGCCCAGATCCACGGCGCAAAGGAGTACCCCCACCCAAGCGGCTCGGCGCCCTTCGCCGCCCCGAACACACCCCAGTAGATCAACTGCGGCGCCATGCACAGCGCGATCGCGACGATCCGCGACCGGAACCGAAGCGGCCGGGAGGCCACCGCGAAACAGCTCACCATCAGGAACACCGCGAACCCCGGCAGATTCGCCAGGAAGAAAACGGCCAACACGAAGACGAAGCTGTGTCCAAAGCTCATCAACTGCGCCACCAGCACGGGCACCGCCGCCATGATCCCCATCAGCAGCCCGAGCACGAGGATCTGCCAGGGATACTCGAAGATGCTCACCCCGCTGATGGTCACCCGGCCAAGCTCGCCGAAATCGGGAATGGTTTGCGACTCGAAGTCGAAAGCCCAGAAACCGCCCGTCACGATGCGGGACCAGAACAAGCAGGCCAGCGAGAAGACGAACGCCGCCAACAGCCAATAGAACTGCACGTTCCGGTGGCTGTAATGGAGCGTCGGACCGACCGCGAGGAAGGTCTTCGGCGTCTTCGGCGTCTTTTCGGACTCTTTTCCCATTTGCGAGTTACGAGTTACGATTTACGATTGAGGCACGCCAGTCCTGTTGCCCCTCTCGCGTCACGCCGCGGAACCTCGGACAGGCGAAGCCAAATCGCAAATCGTCAATTGCAAATAGTAAATTCTACGTTCCTTCGCCGCTGGACGCCAGGTATACGATCTGCTCCGGCGTCAGCTTGTCGATGGCGATCGACATCGCCTTGAGCTTGAGCCGGCAGACCTGCTCCTCGATCTCCAGCGGCACCTCGTGGACCCTGGTCTCGAGCTTGCCGGCGCGCTTGACGACCCATTCCGCCTGCAAGGCTTGCGTCGCAAAGCTCATATCCATCACGCTGGCGGGATGGCCTTCTGCCGCCGCCAGATTGATCAGCCGACCCTCCGCCAGGAGGTACACGCGCTTGCTCTTGCCGATGACGTACTCATCGACGTTCCGTCGCACGCCGCGATTGATCTTGCGGCTCATCTTCGCCAGGCCGGGGATGTCGATCTCCACGTTGAAGTGCCCGCTGTTGGCGATGGTCGCGCGGTCCTTCATGACCCGGACGTGCTCCGGCCGGATCACGTGCTTGTTCCCCGTCAACGTCACGAACAAGTCCCCCACCTTCGCGGCCGCCGCCATCGGCATCACCTGAAAACCGTCCATGGCCGCTTCGATCCCCTTGATCGGATCGACCTCCGTCACGATCACGATGGCCCCCATCCCACGGGCCCGCATGGCGAGGCCCCGCCCGCACCAGCCATAGCCGGCGACCACCACGTTCTTGCCCGCCATGAGGTAGTCCGTCGCGCGGATGAGCCCGTCCACGGTCGATTGCCCCGTGCCGTAACGATTGTCGAACAGGTGCTTGCTCTTGGCGTCGTTGACGGCGATCACCGGGAACTTCAGCTTCCCTTCGTTCGCCATCGCGCGGAGCCGAATGACGCCGGTGGTGGTCTCCTCCATACTCGCGATGATCCGTCCGGCGTCCTTCTTTCGCTTCATGTGCATCTCATTGACGAGGTCCGCCCCGTCGTCGAACGTAATCACCGGCTCATGATCGATCGCCGCGTTGATATGCTTGTAGTACGTCGGGCGGTTCTCCCCGCGAATCGCATAGACCGCAATGCCGAAGTCCTTCACGAGCGCCGCGGCCACGTCGTCCTGCGTGCTCAACGGGTTCGACGCGCACAGGACCAGATTGGCCCCGCCCGCCTTCAGCGCCCGCGCCAGATTGGCCGTCTCAGCCGTCACGTGCAGACACGCCGAGACATTCTTGCCCTTCAGAGGCCGCTTCTTCGAGAACCGCTCCCGAATCGCCGCCAGCACCGGCATATCCTGATCCGCCCACAGAATCCGTCGCTTGCCTTCAGACGCCAACCCCAGGTCAGCCACATCGTAGGTCATCCAAAATCCCTTTCAATTCCCCGGCGGCCCCCAGACGCCGTACCTCGCGTCGGGACACCGGCCAGCTAAACGCAGGATTTTACGCTATGCGCACGCCCCGTGCAACCCTTTCTTGCACCCCCCGGAACGCCTTGGCCGCCGTTCGCGCAGCCCATCATCGGCACGCACGCCAGAGGCGGCGGAAGATCCGCCATTCGTCCGCCTCGCGCCAGGCGCACTTCAGCGCCGCTAACTGCGCCGTCGGCAGCGTCTGGAAGCGCAGGTAGAAGGCCTCCTCCGTGCGAGGCACGTCCGCGAAGTGCTCCAGGATCATCGAAACGCACGCCTCGCGACTCTCAACAGCAGTCGGCATCTCAGGCTCCTTTCAGCCACTCTTCGACCGCCTCGTACGAGCCGTAGGAGCCCGTCGGCAGTTCCATCCAGACGTACGCGCAGATGTCGAAGAACGCAGCACGGTTGTGGCAGTCCGCCATCTGCGTGGCCAACAGCAAGTCGTTCGCCAGCACGGCTCGCAGGAAGCCGCCCGTCGGCCGGTGGTGGTAGCGGTAGGCCTCCAGGGACTCCAGCGTCATCGGCGGGATCTTCTCACGATTCATGTGCGTCTCCCGGCGTTGACGCCTTGCCCATGGCCCGCGCCAAGTCGCGGTCCGAGCGCGCCCGGCTGTACTGCCAGTCCATGATTCGCGTCACCAAGGTCCCGATGTCACATCCCAAGAACCGGCACAGTGCCGCGACCTCGTCCATCTCGCGGCCCTCGACCCAGGACGTGACGTACGGTCGGTAGTCCTTTCGCTTGAGGCTCGGCAGCGGCGGGCGGAGCCGCGAAAGCACCATCACACAATCGATTCTCTCCATGGTCCTGTCCTCTCGCTTGTCCTCGCGTACCGGGCACGAGGCGATCGTGATCGCCAGCACAACGATGAACCCGACGATCCACACGCACTCAGCCATGGCGCGTCCTCCCAGCGGGCCGGGTGCCATGGCTACGCTCGCGTAGCCATGCGCGCTTCGACTCAGAAGACATGCTTACGCGAGCGTAAGCATGGCACCCATGGCGGTTCGATATGACACGAAAGGCCGCCTCAGGCATGGCGCGTTCTCGCGACCGGGCGGATGCGCGGGTCGGCGGCTTCGGCGCGGCGGTTGGCCTCGGCGGCCGTGGCGCCCGTCACGCGGAAGATGCCGTGACAGCCGGAGCAGCGCCCGTAGCCGGGCTTGACGTACAGCCACGCCGGTGTCACCCACTGCACCCGGCAATGCGGACACACCAAGTCGCCATAGGCGTTCAGGAGGCAGTCCAACGCGTCGATCCGTTCGCCCGCCTCGTGCGCCTGCGGCGTCGGACGCTTCGCTAAGAAGCGCGGCACGGACACGCGCACCGTCTGCGTGCTCTCGCTCATGACGCCCTCCCGGAGCACGCGCAGGTCAACGGGGCGCCGTGGCTATGCTGGCGTAGCCATGCTTCATCCGTCTCGCAAGGCATGCTTCCGCGAGCGTAAGCATGGCGCCCGGCGTATCGGTCATTCGAGCTTCGTGCTTGTTTCGGATTTCGTGCTTCGGATTTCGGATTTCCGGGCCCGGCCGGGCGGGTGTCGATGATCCGGTAGCGCTGCCCGCGGGAGGCGACGGCGAGCACGCCCTCGACCGGGACGAAGCGGTAGCCGCGTTGGCGCATGTCGAAGACGGCGGCGAGGTTGCGCTCGGCCGGGTCGAATCGGAGGCCGTCGAACAGGCCCGGCTC
>Ga0114922_10005046_pt1 | contig 12208 bp, 13 predicted proteins | sample AartaG_FD_100975 | JGI IMG/M metagenome (GOLD analysis project Ga0114922, IMG submission 100975) | Deep subsurface microbial communities from Aarhus Bay to uncover new lineages of life (NeLLi) - Aarhus_00045 metaG | ecosystem: Environmental > Aquatic > Marine > Oceanic > Sediment | place...
ACAGACGGAGAATGTGCCCGATGCCTAATTTTTTTAAAAACATCTCTCCTGAGGCATGAGGGTCCAGCCCAGGACATTGCGCACATACACAGGCGATATTTTTCTCTTTTGCCGCGATTACAATACCATATCCACCACTTGCAGAGGTGCCCCACAGAGCAATCCTTGCCGGATCAATCTCTTTGAGACCCCGAGCATACTCGACCGCTGCTGTATAATCTTCCAGCTGGTAGGGAATCAAAATCAGCTGTCGCGGCTCTCCCTCGCTTTCACCAAAATGACGGTAATCGAATGCAAGCACTGCAAATCCGGCTTCCTGATATCGAAGAGCATAAGATTCCATGATCATACCCTTAGTTCCCCCAAAACCATTTCCCATAATTATACAGGGAACAGGAGCCGATAGATCCTCAGGCAGATACAGCCAAGCGCTTATTGACGTGCCTTTGACTTGAAAAGTCACATCTTTTCTTGACTGGGGTGGTTTTGCGCCCACCTTCTTGAGCAGTTGTTTCGCTTTTTCCAGGGGTTGCTCCGGAACCGTAAAGCCGGGTGCAAAAGTAATAATTAACAAGTAAAGGGCAAGTATCCCGATAATAATACCAATGACTTGAAGAATAACCATCTCTTCTCCTCCTTTATGGTTTATACAAATACAATATCAGAAAATAAAAGCAAAATAAAGAATCCTTCTTTCTCTTGTACAGCTAACGAAACAATTTCGCTACTATAGTTTATCGATCCTCTTTCTCTAAGGTTTCCAAAGGTACCCATCCGTATTCGTTTTTATATACATTTCTTCCCCACGCCCAGCCATTCAATTCCTTCTCGGCTTCAATTAAATTATCTTTATCAACGCTCAGCTCAGTAGCTATATATTCCTCTTTTAGCTTTCCCTGTCTTTCGTTTTGTTTTTCAATAATCTGATATGGTACCCAGCATTTCTTTTCTGGTGTTTCGCACCAAATCCAGCCTTTCCACGTATCTTTCTCTTTGTATTCTTCACCTATCGTGACTGTTTCACCCTTCTTAAGAACAATCGGATCTGAATAATTAGTCTTTCTTGATTGAATAACTCTGTATCGATTAGGTTTATTCATTTCTTAATCTCCTGGGGATTATTTTCATAATATTCCGATAGCCAAACTGATTGATTAAACCTTATTTTTATACACTATATCATATTTTTCGCGCCAAAGTATCATTCTACTTTCTCGACGATCTTTTTCAATCTTCTCTTAACTTCTTTAAGTTTCCCCTGGAAAGACTTAAAACACATGGGCGTAGTATTTTTAACTTGATCCATGAAATGGTTTCTTCCATTTCTTCAAGGGGAGTGAGGTTATCGGCATAAATTGGCTCTCTTCCCTCTACTGCTGTAAGCTGTTGTGCTCCTATTATGCCTGACTTCGAAAATTCGATGGATATATTTCTCCTATCTGGATACCTGGCAAAATTAAGATTCTTTTTTAAAAGAATTTCATGCAGTTCTTTATCAAAAGTAGCTTCCATTGATATCCATCTTCCGTTTAATTTTACTTCCGGAAATGTATGAGTAAACGAATCCGGCCAAAAACGATATGCTAAAGGATGAAGTAAGTCTCTTAAGGCTTCCTTGCTTACCGACATAAAATGAAAGCGTGCGGGAATCCCGGATTCTTTCGCCATTTTGACAAAAAGAGCAGCTTTATTCATACAGCTACCCCGTCCGGTTGCTAACACCTCATCAGCACTCATATAATTTTCGCCCACAAAATCAAAAAGCACTTCGTCTCGAACGAAATAAAATATCTTTTCCACTTTTTCTTCCGGTGTAACAGCACCTTTAGTGATTTCTAAAACTGTCTCTTCAAATGATTTTGTATCTTGTGTACTAACAGATTTAGAATTGATAGAACTATAACCATTATCTAAAACTAATAATATTAATATTATTCCTGTTATCCAAAAATACTTTGCTCTTTTTCCCATGATAGCCTCCTGTTTTTCTTTATCCGATATTTTGGTAAATATTAGTATTTCCAAAATTTTAAGACACCTTTTTAAAATAAATATATACTGTGTAATAATTTATATGTTAACCAGGTTAACATATAATGCAAAAAAAATTAACCCTCTCTCTTTAGAATTTCAGCTAATTCTTTGTTCATTTTTTTTAAATAATTTTCAATTGTAGCAACCTCATTTTCCTTAAGATTTTTTAAAATGTCAAATATTCTTTCAAATACTTTTTTTGAAAATATTTCATGCCCTTGAAAAGCCTTTCTCCCTTTATCTGCAAGATTGAAGATCACCTCCTTTTGATTATCAACCGGCCGGCTTTTTATAATATAATTTTTCTTTAAAAGTTTTTTTGTGGTTTTGGATACTGCGCTTTTTGAAACCCCCATACATTCTGCTAATTTAGTAAGATTAATACCACTATTTTTTCCGATAGACTCTATAGTATGAATTTCTGTAGTGTATAATAAATCTCCGGAGCCAAAATCTCTTGGCTTATTTTCCATCAATTTAAACATATTATGAGATTTAAAATATAATTCAATCAATTTATTGTAGTCTTTCATTTTATCACCCGCTATTAATATACACTAGGTTAACAATAATGTCTAGTTTTATTTTTTTGCCAAATTATCAAGGGAATAATCGTTATAACTTCCTAGGAAAATCCATTTTTGTAGATTTTTTGCCTAATTTATAAAATATTTTTACCCACCAATATTCAAGGCTGAACTTGAAATTATTCTTTTGCCAGATCCATAAGATTAAAATCCAAATTACAATATTTGAGGCCCCAAAAATCAAACACCCATTTATAGTTTGATTCCATAAAGGCATTAGATAGTTAAGTATTTTCCCAAATATCTCGGAGAGAAGTGTTTCAAATAAGTATACGGTTAAACTTACCTTGCTAAACCATTTTATAAAAGGTATATTGATAATTTTTTTATTTCTAAACTCAAAAGTCAGCAAGAAAAATGTAATAATTAGAATAAAAACGCCTAACTCCAAATGCGTTTTGAAATACCAAAAATAATCTGCTTTTGAGATTGTCTTTGGAAAATTCATACAGCCAACCAATCCATATATAAAAAAGAAAAGACCGATTGGGATGATGATTTTCTTGATCAGGTTCTTCCTTTTTTTATATATCATTAACCCTATAATAGAGGCAAATAGGCCATATGCCAGATAAGGAAATAATGGATAAGGATTTGCTATAGTGAAACTAAGCATCGTAGCCAATAAATAATTCTTTGCCTGTATTGATTGATCTACCATGCCATAGAGGTAAATTCTGGTAAATGAAAAGAGCATTATTATAAAACCCAATGTCCCTAACAACCAGTAATTCCTTTTTTCTTTTTCAAATCCTTTATTTCTCAACAAAAAAAATAATAGTAAGGTTACAATTATTAGGTTTAGTCCTATTGTTGATATAGAAGAACCCTCAAAGAATTTAGTTATACGGGGGAAGGTTAAATGCATATTCCTGATTGAACTAGCTACTACAGTCATATCCGGCTGATTATTGATAAAATCGATATTCCATCTACCAAGAAAAATATTCAGTATATAATGAATTATTATATAAATACCTCCGGCAATGAATAAAAATTTAGCCTGTTTTAGATTGCCCAATTTTTCGATTCTTCCGGAAAGCATGATTGTATTAACAATTCCAGAATAGAATATTAGTAAACCTCCCCACAAAACCAGGAAGCTAATAAGTACAACGATTATGGGCGGATTACTAAAATCAATTTTATGGATATTTGCATAATTATAAACAGAGGTGTGAAAAAATACGACCAGGATTAAAGATATCCCTCTTAAAAAATCTAATGAATCTATTCTTTTATTCATTTTTCTTTCCTATATTACATTTAATTCTAATAAGTTTATTCGATTCTTTATTCAATAATGGCTTGCAAAATATAATCTTAATTTCTGGTTCAATACAGTGGTACTTTGAAAATATTTTTTTTATTTTTTGTATCAATTGTTCTTTAAAGAATTTTGAATGTTCAACAGCATACCGTGCAATTTCTTTCGTATTTTTTGCTTGATATTTTTTTATGTCTTTTACAGACCAAAACTTAAAACGATATTTTGATAAGATATAGAAAATAAGTGGAAATCTTGTTTCAAATTCCATATTAACCCAATACCTCCTTCCCATTTTTTAATAATTATCGAGAATTCTGTTATATCAAACTAATGATGGGCACAATGCTGCTTTTTACCCTACCAAAATGAAATAATATCGGAAGTATCTCGGTTATTCCGTAGTGTCATTTTGCACTTTTAAGACTTAATTGTCCAAATACTTTGGTCATTTTTAAATATATACAATAAAAGTTTTGAAAAATTTCTTTTTTGGGAAATATTATTGCAACTATTTTCGATTAAAGAGAAAATTCAACTAACCTTTCAATTTTTGTTAAAGACTACTCAGCCTGTAATTTCCTGCAACCATTTCAAGTTTTTTACTGCATCGCTTTCGCTAATATACTTTATACCAGTCGCACCCAAATAGTTTAAAAATTGTCCAAAACATCGAATTAATCCTCGTTTCATCTCTTCTGAAACAAAGACATCCGGCTCCCACCACCAGTTAATAATCTCAAGTTTGCCAGTTTTTTTATTAAACTTAGGTTCAAAGCGTGCCACAAATCTATCTCCATATAAAACTGGTAATACATAATAACCGTATCTACGTTCAGAAATTGGTTTATATACTTCCCAAACATATTCAAATCCAAAAATTTCTTTTATTAATTTTCGATCCCATAATAGATTATCTAAAGGGGCAATAAAAGAGGCTTGTGGTTCTACATCACTTTTTTCTAATATTTCATGTAATAAGGCTACTTCCTCTTTTCTAATATATAAAGGATGTTTAATTTTTTCTACCTCGATTTTCATTACCTCTCCTTTTTCTTTAAGCCGGGAAAAGGCGTCAAACCGCTGCTCGCTTTTCATCCAGGATATACCAAGCCATGCATCGCCAGAACATTCCCACAGTAGCCCGACAGCTCCGATTCGCCTTTTAACCTTCCACTCGAAGTACTGTCCTATCGTAATATTGGGGTCGGGCATAGACAGTAATTCAGATGGAAGATATTTTTCAGCAAAGTCATAAACCTTTCTCGTACCAACTTTATGATGAATAATTAATTCTCCCCAAAAGTACATACTTTCCAAGGCTGCTCGGGCTGCCCTGGTAGGTGCCCAAGACCAATCTACTATAGTGTCAAATTTTAAGTCTATAGATGATAAAGGTCCATTCTGCTCAAGGGCATCTCTTACTTCTGGCAATATTTTACTGATAGAATTAGATTCGCCCCCATGCCGTCGATATGCTTTTTCACGGTATCTACTAAAATATGGCCAATCCTCAAGTGCATAGATAGACATATTTTTGTCCCATCCATCCAATAATTTTCTATCAGAATATAAAAGTTCTTGCAAATATTCTGATTTAAAATTTTTAATTCGGGACTGAAGGACAAGGTAGGGATTGTATCCAACCACATTAAGTGGATCAAATTGAATACAGCCCACATGTCGTATATATTCAAATATACCTTCTTTTCCTTGAAGTTTTTGTGCAGGCATAATTTTTTGATGGGCAAGCATAAATTGTCGTGCTTGTTTTTTTGTTAACTGCATATGAAAATACCTTTAGACATTTCTTTATCCTCTGTCGTTTATTTTGTTATTTTTAATTATTATTTAACTCTTCGAAATAAAATAAATTGCCTTTTGCAATATCTCATTAAAATTATCCGGATAATCATGGTCTAAACCTTTAAAGATTTTTAATTCATAGGTAATTTTCTTACTACTTAATAAATCGGTAAATCTTCTGGTACATTCATAACAATCATCATCCTTATCACCGCAAACAACATAACCGTTTATCCCCTTCTCCCTTATTTTGTCCAATAAAGGCGCCCATTCATCAATTTCAGGTAACCATGGAGCAACAAGTATAAATCCTTTTACCTGAATTATATCTTTTAGGATTGAATATAAGGCAACTCTCCCTCCTGCGGAAAATCCACCAATAATAATATTATCAGAATCTATATTATACTTTTCTAAAATACTTTCATAATGTTCCTTCAGCTCTCGTGAACCTTTTTTAATATCCTTCCACTCATAACCTTCCGAAAACTGAATTTGAGAAGACTGTGGTAAGGCTAATAGGTAGTTTTTATGGATACAAGAACTCCAATAGTCTTCGGTTATCTCAATATTCTCTTGGTCACCATGTAAGGCAATAATCAAGGGATGCTTATATTGTTCATTTATCTTATCTGGCACAATTATTTTTAAATTAGGCTTCTCGTTTCTTTTGGTTTCTAATTCCCTTTTTTTACATATATCTAATAATTCACCAAACTCTTTATATTTATTAAGTGACTTTAAATCTCCATCTTCAATTAAGTATTTGTATTGATACCAAAATCCTTTTTCTACTATCGCCTCTCTCATTATCTTTAGTGCCAATTCTTCAAGTCCTGCTTCATTGGCAATTGCATATCGAAAATTATATATTTGAGCAAGATTACCTTTTTTTATACCTTTATAATTCTCTGTTATGAAATTATAGGCTTCCAGATAATCGCCTTTCATATATATTTCCAATGTTCTGTTTAGTAATCTTGTATAGGTTATTTTTTTCAAATTTATCTTCTCCTTATTCTTGTTTAATTCTATACTTACCTGTAGGGTTTGGGGTCAGGCTTCACAACTTCCGGAGTCCCGGACGAGTCCCTCTTCGGGCAGGGAACAAGGAATCATCCTATTTTTTCCCTTCCTGCCATTTACGATACTAACGTCTTAGTTCTTTATTGGAGATATGATGAGCAGAACATAAGTCTTTCACAAAGCGAAAGGAACGGGGAAGAATCTTATTCTGGATCTTTTCGTATTCCTCCAAGATAGACTTCCATCTTTCTATAAAGATCTGTTGAATAATTTTCATAAGTAAGTACCTCCTTTGGTGGTATTATCATACCAAATAAGTTACCTAATTACTGAGTATTAACAATGGGGTTCCCCTGATAGTCTTATAAATCCGAAATCGCGTAGGGTAAGTCCGCATTTTCCGGAATTTTATCAATATATTTTTTCCGAAAAAACAGGTCTTGCATGCGGCAGGATAATTGGTGCTGACAATAGGCGGGATGCCTAATCAATTTTTTCCATAAGCTCTTAACTGATTCAGTCTGTACATTTCCAAAAGAAAGGGGTGTAAAATCACACGGGGCAAAGTCTCCTTGAGCGGTTATATGAAATTGCCGATTGGCTGCCAGACATCCGATAAATCGTGAAAACCCTGACCCGCTATTGGTCCAGCTCTGCGTAATAACTCGTGGAATTTTCTGGTATTTTTTATTCACCAGAATGCTATCTTTATGGAGAACCTTACGGGATATTCGATCAAGAGTGACATCTTCCTGATCGCTTAGTCCTCCGGTTTTGATGGCATCAAAGATAGAGATTTCATGCACGCCCCATTGGGAGCATAAATCCGCTATTGATATAATATTATGGCTTAGGGCATTTTGTCTGGTAGCGTAGGTGCTTATGCCTACCAATAAACCGGCATTCAGAGCATTTCGTACACCTTCTTCTACCGCACGGAAAGCACCGTTTAGGCCACGGAGACGGTCATGTTCGGCAGGGTCGGCAGAATCAAGGCTAATCTGAACCCCAAAGACTCCGGCATCCTTTAGGGATTTCGCCCGCTCGGGAGTAAGTGCGAGAGCATTGGTGAAAACCTGGCTGATCGCCTGATCTGGAGAAACCGATGAAATAAGCTGTTCGAGGTCATCTCGAAGAAGAGGTTCTCCACCTGTAAAAGTAATATTCGTCACCCCTAAGTCGAGACACTGCTGAACTGTACGTCGAAGTTCCTTCAAAGACAGGTCAGGTCGTGATTTTGATCTGCCTTTAGTGCTGCAATGGACACAACGGTACTGACATCCTGTAGTGACCCCGATAGTTACGGCCATAGGAATCTTCCTCTTGAAGAGAACTGATGATAAGAACACCTCAAACATACGAGCATGGGCTAAACTGGGAAAGGGTGGGAGGTACATGGAGTAAACATTACTTCCGTCCAGACGAGCCAAAGTACCAATTTTATTATGAAAACCAAAGTAAAATTTGATGAGGAATCTGACCCACAAAGAATTCGTTCCTGAGATTGCTGTCCTAATAATATCACCTTTATTTTCTACTATGATTGACAGTTTTTTCAGTTCAGGTATGTTGGGAAACTGGTATTCAAGACGCATTTTAAGTTCTCCTTTTTTATTATCGCAAATTTATTGCCAGACTGTCTATCTAAAAACTCCGATGCTAAAGTTTATTGCTCGAGTATTGATTGTTTTAAGTATCTTAAATTAAACCATATCATATCATATTCAGAAATATTATTCTATCATTATTTAAAAGTTGAATTTGATGTTTTTTAGAAAAATTCAAAGGTTCAAAATTTTATTCTTAACAAAACAGGGTAAGCTATAAAGAAATCCAATTTCTTTAGCTTACCCTGTTTTACTTATTTATTAAATTTACCAATATGCCTTCTCTTAAGAATAGTATTTATGAATCAAAGTACCGTTTTATGTCACAATTTCCGATTTTTTCTCCAAATAAATAAAAACCGAGTTAATTCAAATATCTGATGGATAACTTATCATTCCTTTTTTATTTTGCGATCTTAAATAAATAAGGGATAGACGCCTATACATCAACTCCTATTTATCTATTTATGCTTTTCTTGATATCCACCAACACACCAAGAACAATATCCCAGGGGTGGGAAGCGCTAAGGCTATTATATAAGGGTAAGGTCGGGGAGAGATCATCCAGAAGTGCACCGCCAAATTTACCAGGTAGAAGCCAATATTGATTGCTCAACCCAATCCTTCCCAACGCCAGGCAATGCCTAAACCTAAAACACTTAAGACTAAAGTAAGGGGAATCAGGTTTTCTATAGCAGGATAGTCCTCCATGGCATGCGGGTCTGCCGTACCGGTTTGAACCCAATTTACTGCGTAACCGATAAGCATAATCAGGGTAAACACGATAATTACAATACTCCAGATTCGAGCAATCCACCGCAACCTAAATTCAAATCTATTCATGTTTTGGCACTCCTTCCGGCATTAACTTAAAATGCCTCTTTTGTAAGTGAAAGATATTTTCTTTTGTCAGTATTAAAAGCAAATATCTTTTGTTGATAATTACCTCTTTGAGAGATATAGTTGGAGTAGCTCGCTTAAACGATTCGTGCTATTTTTGGCCTATATAGATTATATGTCTTCGCACAAGGGGAGTCAAAGAAAATAGATGCCTCTCCTTATTTTTAAGTTTAGGGGATACTGCTTTTAGAACTATAAAACCCTTCAGCAAAATACCAAAGGGTTTTATAGTTCAAACAGTATCGTTTATCTGCTTTTCCTGTTGTTTGGTTACGATAGCAGGAGTATCCCGATGACATATGGCAGTAAAACCAACAATGCCATCAGGGGATGTCCACGCTGTGCCTTATTGCGACTGTCCCAATTGAAGAGATAGATTGCCAGTCCAAACGCCAATATTCCACTCGCCAGCAGTATGATGAGCGACGCTGTTGGATTAAAATCGGCAGTTAAATCCTGAACCAACCCCCTAAAGGCGTTCATAGCATGGGTGGCTGGAAAGAGCTGAGCGATTTTACCCATTGCCTCAGGCAACATACTATAGGGCACCATCATTCCGCTCAAAAGCATGGAGGGTAAAAAAATCAACTGCGACCACAGCACCGTCATCCGCGAACTGGACGAAACCACGCCGATCAATACGCTGAGCCCGCCACAGGCAAAGGCCATCAGAAGTAATGTCACGACAAAACCGAGCCAATTGACCGGTAACGGTGCATCGAAAAACAGGGGCGCCGTGGTGGTAATGATGATAGTCACCACTGCTGTATGCAAGATGGTAGTTAGTGCCGGGATGACCAGGATCGAGAAGGCCGGCACACCATTAATCTTGTAGCTGCGAAAAATACCGGCTTCACGGGCTGTCACCAATGGGTCGGGCAATCCCAGCATTGTAGCTGCCAGGATAGCAAAGATAGTCATCGCCGGAATCATTGTCTCACGAAAAGTGGGATTTATTCCGGTCATAAGCAGTCCCATCATAGCGTAGAAACCCAGGGGAAACAGGTAGTTCATTAAAAGTAATGTCTTATTACGGATACCGGTACGAAACTCGAATGAGAAGTGATTTATAAAAGCATTCATTGGACACCTCCTGTGGTTGTGATTTCCAAAAAACGATCTTCCAGAGAAGGTCTCTCTACACGCAAATCGACCAGAGTGTCCTTTTGGGCTTCGACGTGGGCGATAATAGCCGAAACTGTAGGGCCAATATCGGTACTGTAGTAGATGACATACTCATCTTTTACTATGCGCTTGCTCACAGCCGGGAAGTTGGGTTCAGGATCAGACAGGCTGGAACTTTTTGTGCGAACGGAAACTTTGGTAAAACCCGCACCGGTTGCGGTTAGCTCAAGCGGGGTGCCGGTAGCAGCGATCTTACCCTGCAGTAAAATCGCCAGACGGCCCGCCATTTCATTTGCTTCTGCCATATCATGCGTGGCAAGGATGATGGTAGTACCCGCTTCTTGCAGTTCGCGCATCAAATTGTGTAGTTCGATACGGGAGGCGACATCAAGTCCGGCAGTGGGTTCATCCAGAAAGAGCACGGGGGGATTGTGGGCAACCGCCAGAGCCAGTCCCAGGCGACGCTGTTGACCGGCAGATAGCTGATAATATTGTGTTCTCCTCTTCTCTTTCAAACCAAAACGGTCAAGTAAGTCATAGCGCGGGACTACACCGTGGTAGGCACAGAAGAACTTCATTGCTTCGTCGAGGTTAATGCTATCTGGCAGGCCTGAGGTCTGTAACTGCACACCGATCAGGTTGCGCAGCTTACGCGACTGGTGAGCAGGGTCTACGCCCATTACCCGTAATGATCCTCTGTCGGGGGCGCGCAACCCCTCCAGACTCTCCAGCGTACTGGTTTTTCCTGCTCCGTTAGGTCCTAAAAGGCCAAATATTTCACCACGATGTACCTCAAAGTTGATACCATCCACAGCAATAAGATCACCGTAGATTTTACGAAAATCCTTAACTTGTATTACCGGTTCGTTCATAGAATATTCCTCCTTGTTCTTGTTTATATCAGTTAATGTGAATTTTCTCTTTTTATTTATTTAATTTAGAGACACATCCCATTTTTTTCTTAAAATTTATAAAATTACCTAAATTCCCCTCATATGTTTCTATGTAAATGAGGTTTTTCTCTATTTTTAATCTCCCTTTACCTATTCTATCATCCTCTTTTTAAGAGAAATCATTAACCCATATACAGATATTGATATTAAAGGCAGGTGCAATATTCCATTCCACCATAAAAGACTGGGAAACATAATAAAATTGGTTAAAATATTATAAAAACCTACAATTACTCCTACCAGGCTGGTTATCCTCAATGTAACTACATTAATTCTGGGATAATATAGAATAAGCAGGGAAATATATATAGGGGTCATCATACAAAAAGTCAGACCAGCTTCATTGGTAAATAGGTAAAGTATATTAAAGCCCGGTCCCATAGTCTCCGAATTTATGGGATACCAAAAAGCAAGAAAGGCGAGAGGAATAATCCAATACTTCTTTGATAATTTTATCGGTGAGCTAAAATCATTTTTTTGTATTACTGCTTCCCAGATCCAAAAAAGAGCAACCAGAAGAAACATAACCATATTTATAGTGATAATTGCTAAACCATATTTTTCAGTAAAGGCAATATTTTGTAGAAAGGCAAAAAGAAAATATGCTGAAACTACATAGATATTAAAAATGCGAGTGACTTTGTTTCCAAATAAGATTATACAGATAATCAATACAAGAGGAAGAATTTTAAAAATAAGATAAAAGGAAGGTAAGTTATATAACAAGGAATGGCTAAGAACTTCTCCTATGAACTTTCCAATTTCTGCTACCTCTAACCCCTTTGAGGCATAAGACGGAATAAATTGTATTAAAATAAAGATTAGGAAAAACCACCATTTTCGAGTTATTGACTCCAATTTTCTTTGAATATTTTCAAGATTTTTTACAGACATATATTCCTC
>Ga0114922_10005047_pt1 | contig 12206 bp, 13 predicted proteins | sample AartaG_FD_100975 | JGI IMG/M metagenome (GOLD analysis project Ga0114922, IMG submission 100975) | Deep subsurface microbial communities from Aarhus Bay to uncover new lineages of life (NeLLi) - Aarhus_00045 metaG | ecosystem: Environmental > Aquatic > Marine > Oceanic > Sediment | place...
CGCACGGAGCCCCTGAAGCAGCCAGTTCGCTTGACAGTACTCCAGTCCCCAATAGCTTGACCCGGGTCGAATTCGGGACGCCTGACGCTTCCCGCACGGGGGAGCGTTCTTCCTGTCCACGTTCCGTCTCGCCCGCGAAGAAGGTGCTCCGAACGGTCGGCTTGCGTCAGCGAGAACCGTGCCGCGGTCCGTCGTGCGGATCGAAGTCACAGCAGCGTCCCGGACCGGCCCCGTGATCTCCCGGAAGACGCGGAAATCATACGGCGCAACGTCATTTTCGCCTGGCGGGATCTCGTGGCCCGGCAAGCCGGGGTTGAGAAACGCGGTCCCATCTCCGAGTTCGATGGGACAGGATAACCCCCGCCGGGACGACTTGACCATAGCGGCGCAGGAAGCCCCGGAATTAGCGGGTTCGATCACACACTTGCGGATACACAATTGGAGACGACCGATGCGAAGATCGATCTCGATACTGATCCTGGGGCTTCTGCACGGGAGCCTGCCGGCCGGGGCGCAGCAGACCGGTAGCGCGGACCAGATCGAAGGTGCCTTGCTCGCTGCGCCGGAGTCTCTGCAAGAGGGGGCTGCCGTGCTCGGAATCGGCGGAACGCCCCGCTCCGACGACGTGCTGACGGTGCTGCGGGAAGGCACGAACGAGCTCATTTGCCTGGCCGACGATCCCGTTCGAGACGATTTTCACGTCGCCTGCTACCACACGTCGCTCGATCCGTTCATGCGGCTCGGCCGGTTGTTGCGTGCGGACGGGCTCGACCGGGCTGAGGTGCTCGCGGCCCGGTATGCCGCGCTCGAGGCCGGTGAGATTTCGATGCCTGAGGCGGCGACGCTGTACTCGCTGACGGCCGACTCCCGGCCTGCGCCCGGCGGCGAGTCGGAAACCGAAGGGCTCCGACGGCTCACTGCCGTGTATCTTCCCAACGCGACACTCGAGGAAACGGGCCTTCCCGGCAGACCCGCCGGCGGGCTTCCCTGGCTGATGCTGCCAGGAACACCCTGGGCCCACATCATGATCTCGCACTGAGGACGATCTTGCCGCAGCTCACACGACAGCAGATCGGTGGTACACTCCTGACCGCCTTGCGGGGCGCAGGTCTGGGAGTACGGGACCTGTTCGAAGGTCGGCAGGAGCCAGTCACCTGGTTCTTCAGATGTTTGGCCTACGATCAGTCTGAACTGGACATCCTGGAATCCGGGGCGCTCGACATTCTCCACGCTCCGTCGGCGCTCGTCGAGCTGGCCCTGGATGAAGTCGCGCTCGCCGGTTCCGAGATCGGCCCCGAGGGGCTCGCCGCGTATCTCGCCACTGAGATCCCCGGTGACGCCGTGGAGTCGTTCTCTGCCGAGGTCGATGACCCGCTCTCCGATCTCGGTCCTGACACGAACGAGTCACTGTTCGCGTTTCACCCCGATGTGATGCTCGGGAGCCTGGTGATCGACGTGGCCCCACCGGCGCTATGGCTCGACGAGCGGCCGGCGGATCCGGAAGGAAACGAAAGACTGGCCAGACGGTTGGGGGTTCTGGCTCAGGAGGTCGGGCGGGATGCCGACGCCGTCGAAGTGCATATCGAAGGGGCCCTCGAAGCATCTGAGGAGGGGTGGGCGGACATTGCGGCTCGCGTCAGACCGGCCGGCGTTTCCGTGCACTTCGCGTTTGATATTCCACTGCTCGGCGCTGACGAGCGGGAACTTGCCCGGAGATTCGACTCTGGAGCCCTGGCGGCGGCCCATTCGCTGGAAGCCATCCGGCGGGTGTTCGAGCGACTCGGCTAAGGCGTCCCGGTTTCCCGTGACTGTCTGACGTACTCGAAAAACACGTACTGGGTCAGCGGAAACGCCAGCGCCGGCAGGCCCCACTGGTAGATCTTCGAAAACCACTCCCTGGACCAGAAGAGATCCCCGGTCCCGTTTAGCAGCAGCCAGATCAGGACCAGCAAAACCCAGTTCGGTCTCTTCAAGCAGACCGCCAGCACCGGCCAGAGCCAGATCTGGTGGTGAATCCAGCTCAGCGGAGCCGCCCACAGTATGAACGGCACCATGGCCAGCAGACCAAGCTCGAACCGATCACGCTTGATCGTGAGCACGGTGACCACCCATGCGATCCCCGACAGACACGAACCGACGAACCACATCCATCCGGTCAGACTCCCGAGGGCCACCCGGTTGCGGTAGGCGATCGCGAACAGGCCCTGGTTGTCGTTCTTCGGGTAATTGTGCCCATGGGTGGGATCTGCCAGGGTCTCGAACCACCCGGAATACACGGAAGTCCCTCCCAGCAGGAACGCGAACAGGCTGAGGCCTATCATGACGCCGAGCATAGCGACGAGCGTCCTGTTTCTGCGTGCCAGGACGGCCAGCAGCAGGATCGGGGACCAGAAGGGTTTGAGTAGGATCATCACGGCGCTCGATCCCCCGGACATCGCTGGCCGGTGGGAAAGCGCCATGGCCATCAGCCACAGGATGAGGAACGTGACATTGGCGAATTTGAACTGCCAGGACAGAGCGTGGATCACGAAGACGAACGCGATCAGCAACTGCTTCTGCGTCAGATCGAAGGCCTGCTCAAACCGGCGAGCGCTGTCCCAGACCCAGAAACCGTTCAGTCCGGCCCACAGGAACTTGGCCAGCACCCAGGGGAGGAGAGAAAACGGCAGGGACAGCAGCAAGAAAATGGGATGGTACTTGAACGGAGTAAGAGCCCTGTCCTCGTACACGTCCGCCCAACCCCCGGACAGAAAACGCGCCCCGGCTTCGTAGTAGACCAGGAAATCTTCGGCGTCGCCCGCTGCCAGGGCGATGGCGCACACGAGCGCCAGGACGAGAAGCCAGTCGATCTTCCGGACGGGAAGAGTCACGGAGTATCCAGACCCCGCGCGATGAGAACGCTGTCCACGGCCGACCGAAACCGCTCCAGCGACACGACTCCGCGGATCGCCAGGCTGTCACCCACCACGAAGAACGGCGTACTGGTGATCCCCGATCGCAACGCCGAGTCGTAATCGGCGACCTGGAGCGGCGCGGTGACGTCGTTGCGTAAACAGTGCCCGAAACTCTCGACCTCGATGCCGATTTCCTCTGCCCATTTCACGAACAGGCCAAAGGGATCCATCGCCGTCTTCCACTGATCGACGCGCTCGAACAGAATGTCGTGCATCGGCCAGAAACGGCCCGCTGCACCGGCGCAGAACGCCGCCTCTACAGCTGGCCAGGCACGCGGGTGAGTGGAGTTGGGGAACGAGATCCACAGATAGCGCGCGATGCCTGATTGAACGTACAGGCTGTCGATGATCCGGGCGCTCTCAACGTGAAACTGTCCACAATACGGACACTCAAAGTCGGAGATCTCGACGATCCGGATCGGTGCCGCCGTGTCTCCCTTGACCCGCGCCCGGTCCGCCCGCTGAAGAACTACCTCCTGGTCCGCCGGAACCACGTAGGGCTCCTGGGCGGCGACATCGACCGGCCGGACGAAACCGAAACCGAGTCCGAGGAGTGGAATCGCCAGGAGCATGCCCCCGGTTCCCGGCGCACGCGTCACGCTGAGAGATCCTGCAGAACCTGTCCTGGATTGTCCGCAGCCTTGACCTTCGCGTAAACCCTCTCGATTCTGCCCTCTGCGTCGATCACGAAGGTGGACCGCAGAATGCCTTCATACTCACGCCCGTACATCTTCTTCTTTCCCCACGCTCCGTAAGCTTCGGCAACCGCATGGTCCGGGTCGGAGAGGAGCGGGAAGTTCAGATCGTACTTATCCCGGAACCGGTCGTGCGAAGCCACTCCATCGGGGCTGACACCGATCACGATCGCGTTCTGTTCGGCGAGTCCAGGCTGATTGTCACGAAATCCGCAGGCTTGCTTCGTGCACCCGGAGGTATCGTCTTTGGGATAGAAGTACAGCACGACCCGCTTTCCGAGCAGATCCGACAGCTTTATTGAGCCTCCACCATCCGTCGCCAGCTCGAAGTCCGGCGCCATGTCACCCTCGGTAAGCATCGTTTTCCTCCGTATTGGATTTCAGTCGGTCCGAAGATCCTCGTACGACTGCGTCAGTTCTGTCCATGCCGCTTCGAGGTCCTCGTCCCTGACATGGGCACTTCCGACAGCCAGCCGCATCACGAACTGGCCGGCAAGCTCGGTGTGGGACAGGAACACTCTTCCGCGCCGGTTTACCTCGTCCAACAGACGGCGGTTCCAGTCGTCGGCCGGTGAAGGGCCGGAGCCATCGATTGCGGGCCTGTCGGATCGGTCGTCACCCGCCGGCAGTGCCCTGAAGCACACAGTGCTGAACGGCGAGGGCGCGACCAGCTCGAACCTGTCATCCAGCCGAACCCGGTCGGCGAAGCCGTTTGCCAGATCGATGTGGCGCCGAAGCATGTCCCGCAATGCCTCGGCTCCCAGCCGACGAAACAGGAACCAGAGCTTCAGCGCCCGAAACCTCCGTCCGAGCGGAAGGCCGTAATCCATCAGGTTTCGAGCTTCGACTCCGGTCTCCAGATAGACTGGCGTCGCAGCCAGGGAACGGCGGACGGCCGCCGGATCGCGGAACAGAAGCACGCTGCAGTCGATCGGGGTGGTGAGCCACTTGTGAGGATTCAGCACGATGCTGTCCGCGCGCTCCCATCCCTCGAACAGAGGTCGCAGCTCGGGGAGAGCTGCCGCCGGGCCGGCGTAGGCCGCGTCGACATGCAGCCAAACGCCGTGCCTGTCGCAGATCTCGGCGATGGCCCGTACCGGATCGATACTCGTGCTGGAGGTCGTTCCGATCGTGGCACACACCATGACGGGCACATGGCCTGCCTCAAGATCCGAAGCCATGGTCCGGTCCAGCAGATCGGGTCGCATTCGGAAGAGGTTGTCGCTGGCGATGCGGCGAATGTTGTCGGAACCGATTCCGGACGCGATGACAGCCTTGTCGATCGAAGAATGGGCCTGGTCGGACTGGTACACGAGCGGCCGAACACCGGACTCCCCGGTTATGAGCCCTTCTGTTCGGCTGCCCGGCCAAGCCTGTTCTCGCGCCGCCAGAAGTGCCGTGAAGCTGGAGCTCGATGCCGTGTCCTGGATCACGCCTTCGAACAGGTCCGGCAGACCCACGAATCGGACCATCCACTCGATCATCCGCGTCTCGAGCTCCGACGCAGATGGCGCTGTCTTCCACAGCATCGCATTCACGTTCAAAGCCGCGGCGATGAATTCGGCCAGGACACCGGGATCGGAGGAACTGCTCGAGAAGTAGGCCAGGAAGCCCGGATGATTCCAGTGCGTGAGTCCGGGCACGATAATCCGGTCCAGATCGGACAGGATGTCGTCGAGGGACTCGGGGGCCTCGGGAGGCGCCTTCGGGAGCAGCTCCAGCGTGTCTCCCGGGCTTACGTCGGGCAGGACCGGAAGCTCCGGAAGCCGCGTCCGATAATCCGATATCCATTCGGCGACCCGGGCGGCCGAGTCGAGCCACGGATCTGCACTCATTCTGGCGCTCTCTCCTTCGACGGTCTCACCGCAGTGATCATCTGGAAATCAGGCCCGATGTTCGCACAGCGGACTCGCTCCAACCCGGCATCGCGCAACCAGCCTGTGTATTCGGGAAGGGACCAGGTGCCCCCGTCGTCGGTGCTCAGCAGCATGGTGAGCGCGAACAAAGGGGCAAAGGCGGATACACCGCGCACGAAGTCGACGATCGCCACGCAACCACCGGGATTCAATCTCCCGGCGGCCTGGCGCAACAGCTCATGATTCGTCTCCCGTCCGTAAATATGCGTGACGTTGGCCAGCAGTATGACGTCGTATGACTGCTCTGGCAGGGCATGCAGGAAATCCAAGGGTAAGAGATGAATGCGCTGGTCCGTGCCGAGCCGGTATGCCGCGGCGACGTGTTCGATCACTTCCGGCCTGTCCAGCAGACTCACTTCGAACCCGCGGTCGGCCAGTGCCCGGGAATATACGCCGGGTCCTCCACCGACATCGAGCAGAGTCCTGGCCCCGGGCGCCGCACCGCGGACCGCATCCGCCACTGCGGCGACGTCGCCAGGCGACCGGTTGGCCATCGCAGCCATGAATCTCTCCAGGTCCTTGCCCTCCTTCGCTCCGCGGGCCGGGGAGTCCTCGGTCGCCGGATCTCCGGTCCGTACCGTCTGCGGAAGTTCCGCCGACCAGCGGCGGATCGTGCGCATCCAGTGCAGCAGGCTGTCTGCTTCGTAGTCGGGAGATTCCCGGTCGAGGAGTCGGGCCCGGCCGGCGCCGGTCAGTCTCCAACCCGATTCCTCGCCGCTGACCGCGCCCAACTCCTCGAGAGCGCCCAGCAAAGTCTGCACGCCACGCGGACTCACATTCAGCCGGTCCGCGATCTCCGATGTGGGGAGCGGGCCACCTTCGAGGGCGGCGATCATTCCAAGCTCAACGGCCGTCCCGGCCGCGATGGCCCACTCCGCCCCGCGACGGAAAGCATGAAGATCATTCAGGTCGGGCATGCGAGCAGGCTATCTCTCCGGGTCGTCACGCTCAAGGTGGGCGGGTCCTGCCCGACCGGTCCCGGCGTGCGTAACTTGGCGGCCATGGCCGAAACCTCGACCCACCTGGACGAACTGCTGGACGGCGGTCTCCTCGCTCTCGACGAGGAGATCGATGCGGTGCGCGAAGATCTCCAGTCCCGCGGACTCGGTTCCCCGCTTTCGGCGTCTGATGGAATCCGAATCGGTCGGCCTGGACTCGCCACGCAATACGAGTGGACACTGCCACCCGGCCGGTACTCGATCCGGCTGGACGACGCGGTGCGCGTCGAGTGCGAGCGTGGAAGCGGCCTGGGTTTCGTCACGAAGTTCGATGCCGCACGTCCTGCCGTACGCGTGCGTCTCGGGGAGTGGCTGGGGCCTCACCCTGGGCCCGCGACGCTCACCTTCGATCCCACCTGGCTGCTCGAGGCCCTGGCCTTCCGACTTCGCGAGATCGGGGATGACCCGCAGCGGTTCTACCCGTCGACGGCGCTGCGGTTGTTCGGTCGAGAGTTTCCAGAGACGGGACGTTCCGAACTTCCATCTGATGTCGACGAAGGACTGAATGACTCACAGCAGGATGCACTGGTCCGGATTCTCGGGAGTCGGGCTCAGCTGGTCTGGGGACCGCCTGGAACCGGCAAGACCCGTCTGCTGGGTAGCGCGGTCGCAGCTCTCGCCAGAACGGGCCGCGTCCTGGTTGTCGCGACGACCAATGTGGCGGTGGACGAGGCTGCTTCACGCATCGTGGACTGTCTCGGTGGCGCGGCCGTGGAGCAGAATCGTTTGATTCGAGTGGGAGCCGAGTTCAGCCCGACCGGAGACCCGGCCCTGGCGCCGGAGGCTGCCGTGGAGCGTGCCGAGCGCCGTGAGCCGACTAGGGTGTCCCGGGCACTGCTGGAACTCGAGGGTACGCTGCTGGATGGCCGGTCGCGAAAGGAGACTGCGGACCTGATGCTGGCCGAACGGCAGGCGCGCATTCTGGCCCGGGCGCGCGGCGAGGGAGACGATGCACTGGTGCAGCGTGCCGGGCGCCTCACGGGCGACCTGGTCCGCGCGACGCGCCGGGTGCTGGATGACGCCGACGTCGTACTCACCACCTTCGCGCGACTGGCCGTGCGCGATGAATTGGCGGCGCAGCGTTTCGCCTTCGTGGTCATCGACGAAGCCAGTACGGCACCGTTGCCGTACGTGCTCCACGCCGCGTGTCTGGCATCTGAAGGAGCCGCGGCATTCGGAGACTTCCAGCAACTTCCCCCCGTGGTGGTCAGTCGTGGTGGGTATGCCCGCCGCTGGTTGAGTCGGGACCTGTTCCGGGAAACCGGAGTCGTCACGGGCTCGGAAATGGAGCAACTCCCCTCGCCCGACGATCGGCTGTGCGCGATGCTGGTGGAGCAATATCGGATGCGTCCGGCGATCCGGGCCCTGGTCGGAGACCTGTTCTACGGTGGCCGTTTACTTGATGCCGCGCCGATTGTCGAGGCCGATAACCGAGCGCCGGCACTCGTGCTGCTCGAGACAGGACACCTCGACCCCGCCGTGAACCGGGTAGACGGTTCGCGAGAGAATTCGATTCATCTGGAAGTCATCACGCAGCTGCTCGAAGTCCTGGGTCGAGAGGGAGTCACCGATGTCGGTGTCGTGACCCCGTACCGCGCACAGACACGGTCCCTGTGGCGCGCCGTACACGGAAGACTGGGGCGCACTGCGCCCTCGAATCTGGAGATCAGCACGATCCACCGGTTCCAGGGGCGAGAAAAATCGGTGGTCATCCTGGATACCGTGGACGCTCCGCCAGGTCTGAGCTGGTTTCTGAATGAGCGCCGAAATCCTGACTTCCCGAGGCTCCTGAACGTGGCCCTGTCAAGGAGCAGGGATCTGCTGATCGTGGTCGGAACGAGCGCCGGGCTGACCCGGACGCTCCCCTCCGATGCCCTGTTGAATCGAGTGGTCCAGCGGATCACCAGGGACGGAGAGACGATCGATGCTCGTCGTCCGACGGACGCCGGACCCCTGGTGCGGGCGATGCTCGATGCACCCGGAAGCGAGACGGTTTCAGAGGACCTTAGATCGCCGGAGGCGACATGAGGACTGTGATTCAGCGCGTAAGCAGAGCGTGCGTGCGCGTGGAGGGACGGGTCATCGGTGAGATCGGGATCGGGCTGCTCGTGCTGGCCGGTTTCGCGCCGGGCGATAGTGACGCGGAGCTGGAGTGGATGGCACGAAAGATCAAGGGCCTGAGGCTGTTTCGAGACGCGGATGGCTTGATGAACAGGGACGTCTCCGAAGCCGGGGGGGCACTCCTCATCGTGTCACAGTTCACCCTGTATGGGGACGCTTCGAAGGGCCGACGACCGAGTTTCGTGCATGCGGCTCCACCGGCGGAGGCGGAGCGGCTGTATCGCCAGTTCCTGGATGCCTGCAGACGCGGCACGGTACCTGTCGCCGAAGGAGAATTTGGCGCGATGATGGATGTCGAGCTGGTGAACGACGGACCCGTCACGCTGGTAATCGAGCGGTGAGGCCCAACCTGGTGCTGGCATCGGCGTCACCCCGGCGGGCGCTGATCCTGGATTCGCTGTCGATCCCCTATGACGTGAGGGTTCCGGGTAGCCAGGAGGACCTGTCAGCGGGTGAATTGCCGGCTGTCGCCGCGCGGAGGCTGGCGACGGAGAAAGCTGCCTCTATTCCCCTCGCGTCAGGCGAGATCACGATTGCCGCAGACACGATCGTCGCGCTCGGGTCAGAGTCATTTGGCAAGCCGGCAGATCCAGGCGAAGCAGTGGAAATGCTGCTGCGCCTGTCGGGGCGGGATCACTTCGTCTACACCGGGCTAGCAGTGAGGTCTGCGGTGCACCTGGTGTCCGGAGTTGAGCGGACGAGAGTGTCTTTTCGGCAGCTTGCTCGCCCCGAATGCGAGGAATACGTTGCCACCGGCGAGCCGCTGGACAAGGCAGGAGCCTACGGAATCCAGGGGCGCGGAGCCGCGCTCATCGAACGCGTCGACGGCGATTTCTACAACGTGGTAGGGCTTCCCGTGCAACTCCTTTTCTCTCTCCTCTCCCGGCACGGGGTTCGATACGACTTCGCGGGTCTGGAGTTCATTCCAGCGGGGCATCCGGGCGCCGAGTGAGTACGCACCGATGAGTCGACAGATGGCCGTCCTGGCGATCGACCAGGGTACGACGGGCTCCCGTGCCCTGCTGGTCGGGCGTGATGGTACGGCTCTCGGGTCGGCGTACGAGGAGTTTCCCCAGTACTTCCCGGCTCCGGGCCGGGTCGAGCACGATGCCGACGAGATCTGGTTGTCGGTCAGGTCCGTGGCCGAGCGCGCACTGGCAAACTCGGACCTGGATCTGGCGCACGTGGCGGCGATCGGCATAACGAATCAGCGTGAGACGACTGTTGTGTGGGATCGGGCCACCAGCCGACCGCTCGCGCCTGCAATCGTGTGGCAGGACCGGCGGACCGCCGGACGGTGCGAGCAGCTGCGGACGGATGGCCTGGCCGACATGATCCGGGCTCGCACAGGGCTGGTAGCCGATCCGTACTTTTCGGCGACGAAGCTCGAGTGGCTTCTCGAACGGAACCCGGAGTGGCGCGCCAGGGCGGCAGATGGAGAGATCTGTTTCGGTACCATCGATTCCTGGCTCATCTTCCGCCTGACCGGCGGCCGAGTTCATGCCACCGACCATACGAATGCGTCACGCACGCTTCTCTATTCGCTCGACGACCGAAACTGGGATCCGGAGTTGTGCTCCCTGTTCGGAGTGCCGGAGCCAATGCTGCCGGAGGTCCGTCCGTCCGCCGCTGACTTCGGCCGCACCGACACGGAAGTCATGGGAGCGGAGATCCCGATTACGGGAGTGGCCGGTGACCAGCAGGCGGCTCTGTACGGTCATGGCGGCTGGAATCGGGGCGACGCAAAGAACACCTACGGGACCGGAGCCTTCCTGCTCCTCCACACGGGAACAGAACGAGGCACAGAGCAGTCCGGAGTTCTCACTACCATGGCCTGCGGTCCGCGCGGTGAACCTGAATATGCGCGAGAGGGTTCGATCCTGGTCGCGGGGGCAGCTGTCCAGTGGCTGCGTGACGGACTGGGATTGCTGGCGAATTCGGCCGACAGCGAGGTCCTCGCCCGCAGTGTGAGCGACACAGGTGGTGTCGTATTCGTGCCGGCTTTTGCCGGCCTCGGGACACCGTACTGGGTTCCGGAGGCCCGCGGAGCGATATTCGGTCTGACCCGGGGAACTGAGAAAGCTCACCTCGTTCGGGCAGCGCTCGAGGCTATGGCCTGCGGCACGGTGGAGGTGCTTGAAGCGATGACGCAATCCGCGGAGGTATCTATCGGCCGATTCAGGGTCGACGGAGGTGCCGCGGCGAACGACTGGTTGATGCAATTCCAGTCAGACTTGCTCGGCCTGGACGTACATCGCCCCGCGGCAACAGAGCTGACGGCGATTGGCGCGGCCGGCCTGGCGGGTGTGGGCAGTGGCTTCTGGGCCCGGCCGGAGGAGTTCCTCGGCGCGCTCGGAGAGGAATCGGTGTTCTCGCCCGGTGCGGAAGCGGCAGACGTGCGTGACCGGGTGATGACAGAGTGGGGCAGGGCAGTTCGCGCCGTGATCGGGTGGGCGGAGGACGGATCCGGATGACAATCGGATCTCAGGGGTCCAGGCCGATTCGCATCGGGGTGATCGGTTCTGCTTCGGCATCCGAACGGGGAAGTCAGACCGCCCGGTCCGTCGGACGTGCCCTCGCTCTCGCTGAGGCCGTTCTCGTGTGCGGGGGAGGGACCGGTGTCATGGCCTCGGCCGCCGCCGGCGCGGCCGCCGAAGGAGGACTCGTGCTCGGCATACTGCCGGGAGATGACCCGCAGGCGGCCGCATCGGGGGTGACGATCCCGATCGCCACCGGGCTGGGCGAGAGCCGCAACGCTCTCGTGGTGAAGGCGTCCGAAGCGCTGATCGCCATCGAGGGGGAGTGGGGAACGTTGAACGAGGCCGCTCTCTGCATGAAGATCGGTCGACCGCTCGTCGGAGTCGGGGATGCGCTCGGCGACCGATTCCCGATTGAGCGATTCGAGGAACCTGCGGCAGCGGTCGCACGGGCCCTGGAACTGGCTTCGGCCCACCGTCATCCGGACGGCGGAACGGGGCATCAAACTTGATAAACAGGCGGTGCAAACGTGTACGCGGTCTACATATTTGGTGGAATTCTCGCAGTCCTTCTGGCGGCAGTGATCTTTGCGCCGATGATCGAACGCAAGAGCGTGCGGGAGGCGGAGTCACCCACGGCCGAGGGCCGGAAAGCCAGGGCGCTGGATGCTTTGCGTGAGCTGGAATTCGAGTATGAAACCGGAAAGATGGCGGACTTAGACTACAACCGGCTCCGGGCCCACTGGGCGAACGAAGCCATCGAAGCCCGCGATTCTCTGGGCGAGTCGATGGACAGGCCTGTTGGAGGAGTGTGCCCGGTGTGCGGCGCGGAGCTGCGTGCAGAAGCGAAGTTCTGTTCGCGCTGTGGCCACGCGGTAGCCGACGACGCCGACGGCGTCTGAGGGGCCGCATTCATGGTGCAGCCGGTCGACCTCCGGAGTGACACCGTCACCCGTCCGCCCACTGGCATGCGGCGCGCCATGGCCGAAGCCGAGGTAGACGACGACGTACTCGGCAAAGATCCCACGGTGGATCGGCTCGAGCG
>Ga0114922_10005048_pt1 | contig 12206 bp, 9 predicted proteins | sample AartaG_FD_100975 | JGI IMG/M metagenome (GOLD analysis project Ga0114922, IMG submission 100975) | Deep subsurface microbial communities from Aarhus Bay to uncover new lineages of life (NeLLi) - Aarhus_00045 metaG | ecosystem: Environmental > Aquatic > Marine > Oceanic > Sediment | place: Aarhus...
AATCTTGCCGAAGCACCATCTGGACACCGACTGCCTGATACGCCCTTTGAGTTTCGCGCCGGCCATGACTTCCTCCGCCCTCGCTTGCCCGTTCACGAGTCCCATTGCCGCCATCGCGGCAGCGCCGCCGGCCACGCCCTTCAGGAGGTGGCGTCGGCTGATGCCAGCCGCGTCACGTTCGTGTCGCGTCTCCATCGCTCGGTTCCTTTCATGTTCACGGCGTTGCAGGTTCCCCTGGATAATACGGTGCTGCAGCCGGTGAATCAACGTTCTGCTCTCGCCAAGACGGACCGCAGCGACGACCCTCGGCATCGCGGCGGCGAAGCGGTCACGGAGGCGTCTGGTCCGGCTTGCTCTTCTTGGTCTTCCGCAATTTCCTTCGTTCGAGGCGTTCTTTCTCTCTGGGAGTTAACGCCTTCTGCTCCCACCGTTTGCCGCCGCTCTTGATCGGCTCGGCCATCCGGTCGAGCCAGGCGTCGTAGAGCCGCGTGAGTTCCTGCACCTTGTCGGGTTTCTGCGCGGCGAGGTCGTGCGCCTCGGAGGGGTCCGCGTCCAGGTCAAACAGTTCCCGCATCTGGCGAATGGCCACCAGTTTCCAGTGGCCGGACCGTACGGCCCATTCGCCGGTCGAGCCGCCCTCGCTCCAGAACAGGTGTTCGTGCAACGTCTTCGCGTTGCCGTCGAGGACGGGCAACAGGCTCTTTCCGTCGAACGGCTTGTCCGTCGGCGGGCCGACGCCGGCCGCGGCAAGCGCGGTGGGCAGAATATCGAACGAGATGACGGGCACATCCACCGTTCGGCCGCCCGTCAACCGCGCCGGCCACGTGACGACGAACGGCGTGCGAATCCCACCCTCGTAATTCCACTGCTTGAAACCGCGCAGCGGCGCGTTGTTCGCGTGCATTGCTTTGGACCCGCCGTTGTCCGTCAGGAAGAAGAGCAAGGTGTTCTCCCAGACGCCTTCCTGCTTGAGCGTGTGAACGACACGGCCGACGCCGGCGTCCAGATGCTTCAGCATGGCCATCAGGACGTCGCGCTGCGGGTCCCCCGTGTCGAACCGCTTGATGTCCTCTTCGGGCGCCTGGGCGGGTGCGTGGACCGCATTGTAAGCCAGGTACGCGAAGAACGGCCGGTCCTTGTACCGCTTGATGAACGAGACGGCCTCGTCGGTCAGACGGGTCGTGAGATACCCTTCATCCCTCGCCGGCTCAAGGCCGCGGTAGAGGGGCGACTCGGGGTCATCGAGTTTGAAGTAGTCGTGCGCGCCGCGCCCGAGGAACCCGTAGAACGTATCGAATCCGCGCGCCACCGGGCTGTACTCGCGGGTCAGCCCGAGGTGCCATTTGCCGAAGGCTCCGCAGACATAGCCCGCCGGCTTCAGAAACTGCGGAAAGATCGTCTCGGTCAGGGGCAGGCCCGAACCGCCCTCCCCCGCCGTGTAGATGCCGCAACGCTGCTGGTAACGCCCGGTCATGATCCCCGCCCGGGTCGGCGAGCAGACGTTGCCGCTGATGTACGCCTCCGTGAAGAACACCCCCTCGCACGCCAGGGCGTCCATGTGCGGCGTGGAGACCTCCCGCGGATGACGCGGGTTGAAACTGATGTCCGCGTAGCCCTGGTCGTCGGTCAGAATGACCACGATGTTCGGCCGGTTGGGCTTCGGGGCGGCTGCGGCGGACCGGCACAGCCCGCAGGCCGCGGCGGCGCCCGCCGCCACCACGTGCAGGAAACCCCGTCGGTTCATGCCCCTGGAGGAGCCGTGCTCTTGTTCTCCGGGTTCATCCGGCACGGTTTTCTCCTTGGGGTGCCTGGGAACGGGTTCCGCGGGCACCGCCGCCCTACTCGGCCGCCCGCCGGGGTGCGGCCGCCTCGACGTAATCGCACAGCACGCTCATGTTGGCGACGAACGTCTGACAGCGGACCCTCTTGCCGTCGTCCACCCATCGGCCTTCCGCGTCGAGGGCGGCGATAACGTTCTTGACGCGCGGCTCCAGACTCTTCGCCCGTTTCGCCAGGCCGGCGGGCGATGGGGGCGTGGTCCGGCCCTTCGCGTACACGGCCGGTCCGATCTGGCGCACACGCTCGTAGTACGCCTTGGCCGACGTCACGCCGTAACCGCTCTGCCAGGAGTAGCCCGTCCGCCGCTCTTCGCTGATTTCCTGGAGCGTGTGGTGGACCTTGCCGTCGCGGTCACCGTAGATCGGCTTGTTCGTGCCGACCTCGTACAGGCGTGCCCAGAGGCCGGCCTTGAGTTTCGACCGATCGAGCCAGTCGAGCGCAGCCGGGATGGGCCCCAAGTACTTCGTGTCGCCCGTGTAGACGGCCAGGTCGACGAGCGTCCGGATATTCCGCGCGGTGGTGGCGCTGCAGATGGCGGCGGGCTCAAACGACCGGGCCTTCGCCGGTTTCAGGTCATGCGAATACTGCTGGGCCCAGCCCGTCTGCGGCGGCTTGACCTGCGACACGATGATGAAATCCCCGCCGCGCTTTGCGCCGGCGAGGTATTCCTTCTTGCCGTAGCGGCGGTGGGCGTCGAGCAACACCCGGATGCAGTCGTTGATGGCGTTGTCGTTGAACGTGTAGTAGTCGTGATACCCGCCGCGCAACGGGTACCACTGCGGCCACGCCCCGTTCGGGAACTGGCTGCGCAGGAGAAACCGCAGACCGAGGGCAACCCCGTCATCCAGCCACGGCTCGTCGAGCGTCTCGTCGAGATCCATGAGAAAATCGACCGCGCCTTGGCTGATGTTGTCGTCGAAACTGCAGTGGCCTTTCTTCCTCTCGGGCACACGAGCGTCGGGCGTCAGGTGTGAGACGTCCACGCGGTGGTCCCATCCCCCTTCGGTCCGCTGTCCCCAGACGAGTGCCCGGCCCGTGTTGCGAGCGGCCGCCAGGTAGCGCTCCTCGCCCGTGGCGCGAAAGGCCCGGAGCAAGGTCTTTCCGACGGTGGGCGTTCCGGGGGGCTGGACCCAGATTTGAGTCGCTTTGGCCTTCTCGTAAAGGCCCTCGCCCCACCGCTGCTTGAGGTCGAGGCTGTACATGCCGACCCAGCCGCCATTTGTGGAGATCGACGTAAAGTAGTCCGTGGCCTTCGCCATCGCCTCGCGGGTCTGCTTCAGCAAGGTGTCGTCGGCCGCGGCGACAGACGCCAACAGGGCGGCGAGCGCGGCGGCCACAGGCAGTGTTCTTCTCACGGCGCGGTCCTCCCTCTGAGCCGTCCTTTGACGAGTGAACCCTTCAGGCCGCCCCACGCACGGCCCGACGCAAGTCATGTGCAGCAGAGTATCGGGGGCCTGTTGCCCAATTCAGCCTTGCTTCCGCGTGGTGGCCTTCCCAGGCCACCACGCCCTGTGCACGCCTCTCGCGGCGGCCTGGGAAGGCCGCCGCGCGGTTTGGGCAACACGGTATCGGGGCCCAGCGCGCATGATGGCGCACATGCGCGGCGGGTCCGGAGACCCGCCGCGCAGCAACTCTCAAGAGACTCATCCGAGCCGCCTAGTCGAGTTTGATGCCGGGGTTGCGGAACCGCAGCGCGTCCATCGAGTGGTACGAGGCGTATTCGCTCGCGATCTCGCCTTCGGGTCCGGCGACCTGGAAGTGCGGCGCTAAGGGCACTGCGAGTTTGCCGACCTCGCCGGGTGCCAGGCGTTGCACGTTACGGCACGTGGTAAACTTGAGTTCGCTCGCGGGGATGATCTTCTCGGCATCCGGCGACGGATCGCCCTCGGCGAAAAGGATCACCTCGCCGTAGCGGCAGTGCCAGCCTTCCATCTTCGGCGGGATAGCCTCGTGCTGGACGTGCCAGTGCTCGGGTATCATCTGACCCGGCAGCAGAAAGATCTCGTGGCCGAGGTAACCGTACTTGCCTTCTTCCACCCACTCGTTGAGCCAAAAGACGCCGCCCATGCCGACGTCGGTGAAGCGGCCGACGGCAAAGTCCAGGACCCACAGGACTTCCTTGAGGCTGTCGTAGACGGGGTAGCCGTGATACTCCATCAGTTCGTAGTAGGCCCGCTTGGCGGCATCCTGGTCGAACGTGCCGCCGGCATCGTAGAATTCCTCATTCTTAAATGCCCTGAGTTTCTTGTCCACTTTCGTCTCCGCACAGCCCGCGCCGGTTGCCGCCATGCCTGCCGCGGCGCCTGCCGCCAGGCCCGTCATCATCTGTCGCCTTGTGACATCCGCCATGATTCACGCGCTCCTTTCCGCCCGCCGGGCGCGGGGCCGCAGGCCCTGGACCTCAGCGGGCTCAGTCTCGGTCCGGCTAGTTCTTGCCCTTCAGGTCCTGGTACATCTGGTAGGCCTTGTCGGGCTTTTCGAGGTTGTGGACGACGGCCCGCACGGCCCGGCTCATGGCCACGGGGTCCTCGGCCGCAAAAATGTTTCGGCCCATGTCCACGCCGAGGGCGCCTTGGTCGATGGCCTGGTAAGCCATCGTCAAGGCGTCGGGTTCGGGGATTTTCTTGCCGCCGGCGATGACGATCGGAACCGGGCACCCCGCCACCACCTCCTCGAATTTCTCCTCGCAGAAGTAGGTCTTGACGTAGTGGGCGCCGAGTTCGGCGAGGACACGGCTCGCCATGCCCAGATACCGCGCATCGCGCGCCATCTCCTTGCCGACGGCCGTCACGCCGAGCGTGGCGATACCGTAACGGTTGCCCGCGTTGATGACCCGCGACAGGTTCTCCAGCGTCTGCCGCTCGCACGCTCCGCCCACGTAGCACTGGACGGCCATGGCGGAAGCATTGAGGCGGACGGCCTCTTCGATGTCCACGCCGACGCACTCGTCGCTCATGTCGTCCTTCAGAATGGTCGCCCCCGTGCTGACGCGGAGGCAGACGGGCTTGTTCGTTTCGGGGGGGATGCTGGTCCGCAGGGCGCCGCGTGTGCACATGAGGCAGTCCACGTAGGGAATCAGCGGAACCACCGTCACGTCCATCCGCTCGAGGCCGGTCGTCGGCCCCATCAGGTACCCGTGGTCGAAGGCAAGCATGACGGTGCGGCCGGTCTCGGGATTGAAGATGCGGCTGAGGCGGTTCTTCATTCCCCAGTCGAGGGCGTTCGAGCCACGGAGGAAGAAGCCCTCCGTGCTCATCGGAACGTCCACGTGGAAGTTCTTCTTGCTCCCCGGTTTCTCTTTGGATGGCATGCGGCTGGTCTCCTTTTGCCTTCGGGTTGAGTATTCACGCGGCAAGACGGCCGGTCAAGTATCCCACATCGTCGGTCAGCGTTCAACCATTTCGAGGACGGCCAAGTCGAAGAATCTCGTCTCTCTCGTCCTCTGTACCTCCACGGCAATTGTGTTCCTGCCCGTCCGGAGCCATTTCCGCTCCTGCGGTTGGAGGGTCGGCACTACGGTCCCTTCCGAAACGAAGCGTCTCTCGTTGGGCGTGCTTTAGTATTACAACGCCACTTCGCCATTTCGCGCGGTGGGCATGTCGACCCACCGCGCGTCAAAACGCATTTTCGCCGTTGCGCGGCGGGTCAGGAGACCCGCCGCGCGGGAAGTGGCGTTGTAGGATTAGTTGCCACCGGCCGCCAGGCCGTCGGCGAAGCCGCGGAAAATGAGGCCGACCGACGTGGCCCCCGGGTCGGGCGTTCCGAGGGTGCGCCGGCCGAGGTTTTTGGCCTTTCCGAAGCGTGCCTGCATGTCCTTGGTGGAGGCGGCTGCCCGTTCAGCGGCATCGGCGGCCCTGTGGAGCGCCGCCGCGGGGTTGAGCCCCTCGTCGACGGCCGCCCGCAGACCTTCGACGGCGGGAACGAGGGCGTCGATCATGGTCTTGTCGCCCGGTTCGGCCTTGGTCTGCTTCCTGACGGCTGCCAGCGCCGCCTCGAACGCATCGGCCAGGGCTGGGCCGTCGAGCGTTGCGTGATCGGCCGCGCCTTCGCCCATGCCCATGAAGAAGGTGCCGAACAGCGGGCCGGTGGACCCGCCGCCCGCGCTCAGGATGGCCCAGCCCACGTCGTTCAGGACGCTGGCGAGGTCGCGCGACCGGTTGTCGGCAACGGCCTTGGCGAGACAGGCCATGGCCCGCCTCATGGCGGTGCCGTGGTCGCCGTCGCCGATGGCGGCGTCGAGTCTCGAGAGCGTCTGGTGCTCGGTTGTCACCTTCTCGGCGGCGCCGCGAAGCATCCGGACCATTTCGTCGTAACCGATCGTCTCAGCCATGGGCTCGCCCCATCTGTCCTGGGCTGCCGCGCGGCGGGCAGTCCTGCCCGCCGCGTCATCCCCCTGCCCTTCGCGCGATGGGCAGGACTGCCCACCGCGCGACGTCGACCCGCCTACCGGACGGTCATGGAGGGCGTGTCGCACGGCGCGTTCCACAGGTCGATCATCTCATCGGTGACGCGACCGATGTGCATCTGGAACCCGGCCATCTCCTGGACGGTCAGGTCCTCGGCGACGCGGCTGCAGGCCACCTTGATGCCCTTCTCCGTAAGCACCTGGTGGACGCGGCGGAAGATGATGTAGAGTTCCATGAGGGTCGCCGCGCCGGCGCCGTTGACCATGACAAGCAGTTGCTCGCCGGCTTGGACGTCCAGGTCCTGCAGGAGCATGGCGAGCATCGTGTCGGCGGTCTCGTCGGCGGTCTTGAGTTTGGTGCGGCCGGTGCCGGCCTCGCCGTGCTGGCCCATGCCGATCTCCATCTCGTCGTCGGCCAGTTCGAACATGGCCTCGCCCGTAGCAGGGTGTGTGGCGCTGGTGACGGCCACGGCCAGGGTGGCCATGTTCTTCTCATAGGCCTCGCCGATGGCGTAGACCTCGTCGAGCGACTTGCTGGCCTCGGCGGCGGCGCCGACGAGTTTGTAGAGGGGGATGCACCCGACCAGGCCGCGGCGCTGGTCCGGCTCTGAGCGCGGGCCGCCGGCGATGTCTTCATGCGTGAGCAGTTGCTTGACGTTCAGCCCCTCCTTCTCGGCCATTTCCATGGTCAGGTTAGCCGACAGGACGTCGCCGGGATGATTCAGGACGACAAAGAGAACGCCGGCGCCGCGGTCGCCTGCTTTGAGGGCTTCGAGGCAGGCCGGCGCACCGGGCGCCGCGAAGATCTCGCCGGCCACGCTGATGTCGATCATGCCAAAGCCGACGAACCCGCTGAGGGCCGGCTCGTGACCGCTGCCGCCGAGCGTCACGATGCCGATCTTGCCCTCGTCCTTCGGCTTGACGCGGGTGACGCGGTTGTTCGCGACGACCTTGATCTTGCTCGCGTGCACGAGAGCGTAACCTTGAAGCAACTCGCTGACGAGGTCGTCGGGGTCGTTTATGAACTTTTTCATTGCCATCGGATGAGCCACCTTTCTGTCTTGTGCTTCTGGAGGAACCCGGTGGAGGTCTGTTGAGAATCCGGCGCGGCCGGCCAGGCGTCCCCCGCGGCGCGGATGCGCCGTTTGGCGCGATGGGTCGGGAGACCTACGGCGCGGGACTCGGGGCGCTGTCGGCCGGCTCAGATCTCCTGCATCAGTTCAACGACGATATTCTCCTTGACGACGAACGCCACACGGAGGTTCGGCATGGGGTTGAAGGGTTCGAGCAGAACCTCTTCGCCCTCCATGGCCGCCCCCAGATCGTCCACCATGTAGGCAATGTGGGGGTTCGTTTTCATCACGTCGGGCAGGGGACTGTCGGCGTCGAATCGGAGGTACTCGAAGTGGTACGGACTGGCTGCAGGGTCGGTGATGTGCACGCCGCCGTCTTCGAGATAGGTCTCAGGCGGGTGCTCGATGTCCGTTGGAACGCCGACGTGATGGAATTGTGCCACGAGAGTCTCCTTCGTTCGCTCGCAAGGTCCTCGGCGCAGTCCGTCCACACGTTTCAGCGGCCGCGCCGGAACGGATACTCTCGCAGCGCGGCCGCCGGGCGTCAATAGTTATTTCACGGGGGCGACCGCCGCAGCGAAGGTGATAACGACGCGTGACATCGGGGCAAAATCTGGTACGCTGGCGGCGCTGTCTCGGACAAGGAAACCGTACTTGGCCTCCCATGCCTGGAAGGAGTGGCCGCGATGAGAAACGCGTTCCGGATTGCCGTGGCAGGGGTTCTGTTTTTTGCCTGCGCCCTGTGCACCGCGGCAGACGCCTTCGCCGGCGAGCGCCCCGAGACGGGGGCGAACCGGTGGGAAGGCCAAGTTCGGGCGTACGAGGCGCAGGACGTCAAGTCGCCGCCGCCGGAGGGCGCTGTCCTGTTCGTCGGCAGTTCGTCGGTCCGCATGTGGAAGCGCATTCCAGACGATTTCAAACCGATGACGGCCATCGCGCGCGGCATCGGGGGAAGCCAGGTTTCCGACCAGATCCACTACGCCGATCGTCTGGTCATCCGATACCAGCCCGCGCAGATCGTCTTCTACGCCGGCGACAACGACGTCTGGGCCGGGAAGACGCCCGAGCGGATCCTCACGGACTACAAGACGTTCGTGGCAAAGGTCCGAAAGGTCCTGCCGCACGTACCGATCCACTTCCTCGCCATCAAACCCAGCCCGCGCCGCACGAAGGTCTGGCCGCAGGCCAAAGAGGCCAACCGGTTGATCCGCGAGTACGCCGGGACGGAGGCGAGCCTGACGTACATCGACGTGGCCACGCCGATGCTGGGCGTCGACGGCGCCCCCCGCACCGACATCTTCCTGAAGGACATGCTGCACCTGAACCGCAAGGGATACGCGGTCTGGATCCCGCTCGTCAAGGCTGCGCTCGCCAAGGCCGCAGACAAGACGCGGGACGGAAACAAGCCGCCGACGTAGCGCGCAACGCAGGCCTGCCGCGCGGCGGGTGAGCATCCGCCGCCCCGCCGCACCATCGGCTGTGCGAAGCCTACGGTTCTGAGCCACCCCAGCACGTCACCGTCCCATCCTTCATCGCCAGATAGAGTTTGCCGTAGGCTGCCGCGAGGCCGTCGAAGACGGGCTGCGCCTCAAGCGGATATTCTCTCAGCGTTTTGCCGTCTGCGGCGGAGATGACCATCAGGACGGTCTCGCCGTCCTCGTTCGGGTTTTCGTCGAAGACCTTGACGGAGTCTTTCCATCCCGCGCCAAACAGGGCGTCGCCTGCAAGAACCATGGCACGGAACTGAACGAGCGTTTTGCTGTTCCATGCGTGCTTGTTCTGTGCCAGGAGCAACCTCCTCCTCTTGGCGGATTCCCAGACCTTGTTCTGTTGGGCAAAGAGCCTGGTGCCTATCGGAAACTGGTCCCTGGTGTACCGGGCGTACTTTTGATGCAGATGCCCGGTGTGCGTGGACGGCTGCATAGACTTGTCATGTTTCAGAAAGGTGTAGAATGTCTGGACACCATAGGCCATGCCGCCGTCAAACACCAGAAGTTTGCCGGCCGGACACGTTCCCCCGCCGCCCAGTATCCAGTTCCACCTGTGGCCCCAGCAGTCCTCGAGCAGGCCGGTATCTGCCACCAGGCCTCTCACCCCGCCGCCTTTGACGGGCCGCAGCGATGAATCGTAGCGCATGTGCCGCATGGAGATCTCTTGTCCATCTGAAACAAGAACGTCCGGCAGGCCGCCCGACTGACTCACGCCTTCCGTGCTGAACGTCGTCGTGCAGCGAACGGCTCCGGTCCGAGCATCCAGACCGACCAACCGGATCCCGCCGTCCAGGTACGAGGACTGCCCGGCGGCAAAATAGACCACTCCCCTGTGGACCAACACGCTGCCATGTATGGGCCAAGCCGACTCGAGCCTGTCGCGCACCACGGTGCGCCTGTCGTCAGGCGCGCCCCTGAAACGCCAAGCCAACTCACCGTCGGAGGCACCGACGGCATAGACGCACCCATTGCGGCAGCCGAAGAACGCGGTGCCGGATGAGATCGTGGGCGGCGAATCAACGCGGCCGTCGGCGACAAATCTCCACATCGTTTTTCCGCTGTCGGCGTCGAGACAGTAAAGGGTCTGACGGTCCACGGCGCTGACAAACAACCGGTTCTGCGCCACGACGACGCTGCTCAACCTGGCGCCGATGTCGGCCTGCCATTTCTTCTTGACATCGACAGGGACCTTTGTACTCGCGCAGCCGCTACGGGTCATATCATGCCGATAGGTAGGCCACTCTTCAGTGTGGGCATTCGGCACCGGCGCCGCCCAGGCCAAGGTTTTTGGCGTCTGCCGGTCTGCAGGCCGCTGCTCATTCCGCATATCAGATGCCCGATTTCGGACTTGTTTGTAGGCGGGCCCCTTGAGGAGGCTTTCAGCGGGTCCACTCTCGGGCCCTGCCTTTACCCGCTGTGCGGCCACCGCGTGAAATCCGTCGAACTTTATCCGTCCGAAACATTTGCAGGGATGCGGCGGCATGTAGACCAATCCATTACAAGGCATGATGCCATACTGGCACACTCCCCTGAGCCACCAGTTAATGGTGTTGTCGTTGCCCTTAAGATCCACAAACTCGAGACCGCGCCGGCCGCTGATGAAATACCGCTGCGTCGCCTTGTTCCGGTAACAACGATGGTGATGCCCGCCGGGCCAGACCTTCTTCTTGACCAACGTTTTTCTGACCTCGCCCGTGTAAAGGTCAAAGGCCAGAAACTCGTTACCCTTACCCGGCACCTTTTGCTTATCCACGTGGACCGTTGCGGTAGTCGGAAACGTCCATACGAGGTCATCAATCACAAACAGGTCACCCGGCGAGGCGAAGCCGGCGTATCCCGTGGTCTCCCAGAGTTTGCGGCCGTCTTTGACGGCAAAGACCGACAACCTGTCCAGCGACAAGCAGACAATCGTATCCTTATACTGAACTACGGTCGGCGTGTAGTTCCTCAGAAAAAGCCCCTTCGTGGGAAACGGCGCCTTCCAGCGTTCCTTGCCGCTGCGCAGATCGACGCAGTAGAGATTCTCGTTATCGAGATAGAAGGCCCTTGCGTGTCCGGCCGTCAGCGACAACGGGGCCAGGCGTGCGAGATTGTCGCCCTCTATCCGCCACAGTTCTTTTCCCGTATCCGCCTGATAGGCAACGATGCTTTTGGCCACCTCGGGCCCTTCCTCGTCGTAGAAATCCCAGTAGTTGCCGATTTTGGGCGCGTAACGGTTCCACAGACGGGGATCGCCGATCACCGCGAGAACGATGCCCTCGTGGCAGATGAACTCCTCGGCCTTCTCCGATCCTTTGAACGTCAGCAGCGTCTTGCCGCCGGCCGCATCCAGGACCGTGATCGGCGCGTCGAGTCCGAGCGTTGCATAGACGCGGTCGCCGATTGAAACCAGCCGCCGCGGCAGTTGGGCCGGCCCGGAACGGAAATAATGCAGATGGGTGACCCAAGAGTCAATGTTGCGCTTCCACAGCAGCATCCCGTTGAAAGCGTCGCGGGCAACGAGATGCCAGTTGGCGGGACGATGGATCAGCGACGTGAGCCCCTCGTCAAGAATGTAGAAGATGCGGCCGCCGCTGGAGGTCATGGCGCTGATGCTGGCCTGCGCGTCGTGGTCCCTGGTCCGCTTGGGCCCCGCCTGCCACTGGAGATGCTTCGGCGTGGCTATCCTGGTGTCTCCGGCCACCGCGTTTCCCGTGGCATCGTGAAGGAAGTGCGTCCACTCGTCGATATCGTCCGGCCACGGCTTGACGGCCTTTGTCCATTTGCCGTCTTTCTTCGTGAAGACAACGCCGTTGGGACACAGGACGCGCATCACCTCTGCGTCGGAGACGCGGCCGGCCTCTTCCACCACCAACAGGTTTACCACGTTGTCGATGTAAGGCAGCCGATCGCCCGACCACTGCTCCACAGACACTTGGCCGTAGACTCCCTGCTTGCTTATAGAATCGCGCGCCTGCCGAACGTTCTTGGCGCTGCCGTCCAATCCGTGAACCAGGTAACTGTCGCTTGCGTGCAGTGCAGCGGTCAGTTTCCCATCCCCACAGCCGACATGGACAACCAGGCCGCCCTTGACGCCCGTCGAACGCAGGATCTGTCGAGCCTGGTCTTCAGGATCAAGAGCCCATGCGGTTTGCGCCACCGCCACGACGATGGCGGCACAACAAGAAACGTTCAGAAGGTTTCGTCTGGTCACGGTCGCCCTCTCCTTCTCAAGAAGGTGGCGCTGTCGGCGATCCTTGCCGGCCGCACGGCGCCTTGCAACAGCCGCAGGTCTTATCCTTGCCGCTGAGGATGCGCCAGATGCGCCGGCCGACGAGCACCGTCATGGCCGCCACGATAACCACCACCAGTATCGTCTCTGCCGTGGCCATGTCACCCCACTCCCAATCCAAGGGCGGT